>JAABUH010004011.1_pt1 | contig 12210 bp, 15 predicted proteins | sample 5559121 | NCBI WGS metagenome assembly JAABUH01 (sample SAMN10711871, study PRJNA513364) | rock metagenome | isolation source: Antarctica rocks | place: Antarctica: Victoria Land, Battleship Promontory nord | collected 2015-12-28 | reverse complement strand
ACAGACAGAGTTCTGTACAAGTCTCCTACTGGAGCAGTCAAGCAGACACACTACTCCAGCGCTCACCTGCTGGTCTCAGACCACAAGCCTGTCTCATCCAAACTGACCCTCACAGTGAGGCTTCTTGATATCAGACTTCCTTTGTTCGGTGGCTCATTTGCTTATTTGTTTACTCTGCCATTCATCCATTCATCCATCCATTCATCTATCCATCCATCCATCCATCCGTCCGTCCGTCCGTCCGTCCATCCATCCATCCATCCATCCATCCATCCATCCATCCATCCATCCGTCCGTCCGTCCATCCATCCATCCATCCGTCTGTCCATCCATTCACTGTACTGTACTGTACTGTACTGTACTGTACTGTACTGTACTGTACTGTACTGTACTGTACTGTACTGTACTGTACTCATTCACTCATTCACTCATTCAATCATTCAACCAGGGGTCTTTCCTTGGGGTCAGCTATGTAGAATCCCTAACAGTCCCCTGTATGAGATCCTGTTTTGGTAGTCAGCATACCCACTATAACTGCTGATACACCGCACCAATTGGACATTGCTGCTGTTCATGGCTGCTGTGCTCGTTTTTCCCCTGTCTTCAGACCTCTGATGTTTATACCCCAACAGATGCATCCATCCATGCATCTGTTTGTCCATGGGTATGTGCATCTGTCTATTCCATATGTCACACTTTCACATCTGCTTGATTGGATTCTGCTGTGGTGACAGCCTGCCAAGGTAGGCTTTGAGCGTCTGCTGGTTCAACTTCCGTTCCAGTGTACTGTTCCGATGCCAGGTCATGACATTGGCCTGGTGATCAGAAGCACAGCAGAAGCTTATGTTTACAAACTCAATCACGCCCCCAACTGGTATGTTATGGCCTGCAAGACAGGGTGGCCACCATGTTACAATAGAATTTCAACCATAGGTTAGCGTGACCTTTTTCAGTCTGAATCAGGCCATATCAGCTCACATCAGGCTGACTGCTAAACAGGAACTTATGCAGGGACTACTTAGGAGTGCACATGTATTGCCCTTCTGGGGAAAGACACGCGCTGAATGAGTGATTGCATGAATGAGTGAAGGACCGGACAAAACCTGAACAGAGGCTGGCTTGAGTGAGCCACGGAACGGAGCAATGAATGAATTAACTTGTGAATTAAGGATGCTATCTGCATACCCTGACCTGTGTTTGGTTTTGTGCAGGTGCGCGAGTATGTACGAGATGTGGTGGAGGCTGCTGTGGACACGGCTCGCCGAACTGTGGATGCAAGGGAGATGGCTGCAATGCCAAGGTTAGCATGCCTGCTGTACAATCTCACAGCTCTCTTCAGTCCCAAAACGTGTATGGTTTTACAAACACGTCCATCCTACAGTGGAAATTTAAACTCAGAAGTGCCTGAGGACAGTAAAAACGCGTTTCTACATCGGGAGTATGTTTTAGACAATCACAATGTTCTGGTAGTTGCGCTATCATTCATAACACGTAGGTATGCATGCCTGCTGCGCGACCATTCATGTGAGCACATTGCTTTGCTTCATTGTGGAGAAAAAAGAAAAAGGAAAAGACTCCACCTTTTGGCGTCACTTTCATGACAAGGCAAGTAACATACCGGGCTGCCCAGCACTTCATTGTAGATGCAGAGATGTGCAGATTAGGAGCCGCTTTCTACAGCCAAGAACAAAGGCACCTCACTCAGGCATAAGCCCATTCTCTCCAGCAATCCCTGTGTGTTATGTCAGGTGTGAGCTGCAGAGGTTGGCGAAGTCTTCTATGGTCGAATGAGTGAAGAATGAGCACCGCGCTCATGCTTAAGCACGCTCTTTCCATCAACTCATGTTTGTTATGCACCTCGCTCAGGCACAAGCACACTCTCTGCAGGAATGCCTGTCTTATTGTGTCAGGTGTGGGCAAAAACCCATCATTGCAGAGGTAGACGAAGCCTTCTTTGGCCAGGAGTAGAAAATGTACCTCCCTTATGCATTAACATACTCTCTCCAGCATAGGAGATAGACGAATGCCTCCAACGGTCAAGAAGAAGGCACCTCGCTCACGCATAAGCACGCTCTCTCTGTGTGTCACATCAGGTGTGAGCTGGAGCCCACCAGTGCAGAGATAGGTGAGGCCTTCTACGGCCAAGAGAAGAAGGTGCATCTCATCCTTCGTAACATTGGCCAGGTCACCGCCAACTTCCAGTTCATGCCCCTCCCTGGCGCCATGTTCGGCGATGACAAAGATAAGAATTTTCGAACCGCTCCCCGATGGGCGACGATAGAGCCTGAACAGGTGAGGGCTTTGACAGGGTTTAGTGCAGGGGGCCATTGCATGTCAACAACTTGCCCTGTAGCCAAGTTGCCCTATATTTTGTTTGAGACTGTTTAGACATGCCAAACATTTGGTGATGATGTTGCTTGATCAGGTTTCTGACAACCCTGGCATATCTGGTTGGCTGAAAATGTAAATTTTCCTAATACCCCTCCTCCTGACCACCCAATCTGCAGCTGCTGTGTTCTTGCTGTGAGTTGCACTTGGTTATGACAAAGACCTGAGCTGGTTGACTACCCTGCAATGCTTCTTGTGACCAAAGGCCAAATTCCTGTGACAATGCTTGACTGCAGGAGATGTTGATGACCATCTGGATAGATGCTTGCTCACAATCGTTTGATGTGGTGCCCTTGTGAGCATGTTGAAATGAGGTTGCAGGGTGCGATAGAGCTTGGCTGTGCGCAAGAGGTGCTGAAGACCTTCTGCATTTATGCTGACATTCCTGCAGATTAGTGCTCTTCTTCAGCACGATTTTTTGAGAATGCAGGGTGTGATAGCCCCTGTCAGCAGGCAGGATATGTTGACAATCAGAAAGTTACAATATGCTGCCCTTTTGAGCATGATGTTCTGAGTGCAGGGTGTGATAGAGCCTGGCAGTGGGCAGGAGGTGCTGATGACCATCTGGATCAATGGAGGCATCAAAGGCACTGCCCAGCTAGCTGCAGCCAAACTGGTATGTCTGCATTGCCTTCTGCCGTGATTCCATGGAGAGACAAGACTTGTCCTGCACGTACCTAGCTCATAATGAGCTGAAAAGTGTTAAATCATCATTTTTATTTTTATTTTTTTTATTATTATTATTTCCTCAGGCGGCAGGCAGACACTGCCTTGCCTGACAATGCTGTGTGCATGGCCCATGCAAGTGACATCACATGACGCTGTGCAGATCATCCTATGTCATGTACTACATACATCTCAACACTGTATTACTCAAGCTATATGGTTGTCACAATGTGGTCCTTTGTTTTGGAGATATGCTCAGCAGAATATTTGCACAGATGACACTGCGGTTGTGATGACACAAGACATCCTCAAATTTACAATCTTGTTGCATAGCATCAGACAGCACTCAAAGCTGTGCTTGACTCAGGCACTGCAGCGGCAACAACAAAGATGACTCATGTTATGCGGACTACTCATCTAGCATATACATTGTGCATGTTGACTTGCCTGTCAGTATCTGTTGCCTTTCCTGACCCTAGAACAGGCAATGTAGACTGATTGGCGATTGGTTGCTTGTTGTGTTGAGTGATGTGTGTTGATTGATCAGTTGATTGCTTAATCAGTCAAGCGATCCATCAAGCAAGCAATCACACAAGTCATTGTTGCCTGTCCTTGGGACTCATCAGTTGAGTGTTTGAATAAAGAATGACTTATCGATTGGTGATTGACTGTTTGCTTTGGCCAAGACAAGCTGAGATGGTGAACAGGTTGGAAAGAATCCTGTCTCTAGCACTGCAGCAATAAAATTATTGTTGATACAGTGATGATTCACAGCGACAACTCATGTCAGATGGACTGCTGATCTGGCCCATGCATATCATGCATTATTTGCTGTTACCAACAGAAGCTAACATACTTGACACAATGTGCCCTTTTGTCTCTGCAGGATTGTAAGCTTGATGGGTGGGCTAACTGATTGATTGTCTTGTTCAAGACAAGCTGAGATACTTGCCAGGTTACGCCCTTCCTGTCTGTGCAGGATTGTAAGCTAGAGGCAATCCTGGTGCTGAGGATACAGGATGGGAATGACATCTTTGTCAGCGTGGGTGGCAACTACCATCCCTCCTTCTTTGGTGTGGCCTTGCAGCGATTATCTACCCTGCCTAGGTAGGGTTGCGCACCTCTTCCTTCGTGCATCCCATACCCACGCACTGCACTGCAGGCAGCAACTAGCCAATGTGTTTAGAGTAGCCTCACTTGCTGCTTAGTCATGCTATGGTCCTGCATGTGACTATTTACATGCACCTGTACAGGTTACGTGCAGGTACAGCTCAAGTGTTGTCATCATGATCATCATTATCACAAGATTGTGTGTATGTGTGTGTGTGTGACCAAGCTTATAGGCTTGCTGACAGAGCAGCTACAGTCAGCTGAACCAAGGAAGCTAATGACAGGTTTGGTCCAGAGTCTCTGCTGCTGTCCAGAGCCTCAGGTGTGAAACAGATACAGTGACGGCTGCATATCTCGCTGTTTCTGTTTCACACTTGAGGCTCTTGACAGCAGCAGAGACGCTGCACCAAACCTGTCGCCAGCTGCTTTGTTGTTGTCAAAGGAAGCTAATGATAGGTTCGATGCATCCAGGCAGGATGCCACTGTATAAAAAATTTTCAAATCTGACACAAGTCCTGTCATGCCCTGCAGCTTGCCTGTCATGCCCTGCAGCCCGCCTGTCAAGGCCTGCAGCTGTTACAGCAAGCTCTTGCACACCCTGTATTCCTGCAGCTTTACCTCTTGGCACAGCAAGCCCAGCGTGCACAGCAAGCCCAGCGGGCACAGCATGACAGAGCGCTCCTTGAAGCAGAAGATGGCACTTTGACTGCACATGGCGGCAATGCTGTACACTGGTGCATTGATCAAAAGTTTTCTGTTTTTCCAGGTAGAGGAGAGAGCAAGAGAGAGAGAGAGAGAGAGAAAGAAATCACATTGCTTTGGCCAGCCAACAAGACTACAAGTCTCTGTTTCCATATACGGTTACGCTTATTTCTTTTTGTGATAGGAAAGCGGGGTACAAAGCCAACCTGTAGGAACTGATGTAATATAAGACAATGTAATGTAATTGGGGGGGGGGGATGTAGTATAATGTGACACGATGTAATGTAAGTTCATTTTGTATACTAATAAGTAATGATATGTTTATATAAAAATTAACGAAATGAATAATAATGTACCTGTCATGCAGGCCGCTGGTTCCCTTGACTTCAAACATGTCTCAGCATGACAGTGGTTTGCGTATCAGCACAGCCAGAAATGCAGAATCCACTGACAAGGCAGCAGAAGAGGAGCAACCAGGCTCTGCTGTCTTCTACAGCCCCTCCGCCAGTCAAGATGCCAGCCCTGCCAGTAAGTCTGCTTTTTGCATCATGCTCTTCAAGGCATCTCATGCCTTTCAGCCAGCCAGTGAGCCTCTTGAGGGCTTTTGTGCCTCCCTGTGACACATGTCAAAGCTGTTTGCTGGCTGGTTGCATGAAACAACTGAGCCTGTTGAACGTCAAACCTATTGCTGTTCGTACGACCAGGCGTGTGAATGTCATCAACAATCAAGGCTGGTGTCTGAGGAACTGATGTGGTTCCAAATGCGCTCTCGTTTTTCAGCTGCAGTGATCATTCTGTGATGAGTTCTGCCAGCAAGGCTGCCTTGCAATGTCTGCCTTCCTAGTTTATGCCTTCCTATGTCTGCCAGCAAGGCCATCATTCAGCGTCTGCCTTTCGACTGCTGCCTGTCAGTTTCTGCCTTTCGACTTCTGCCTTCCATGTCTGCCAGCAAAGCTGCCATTCAGTGTCTATCTTTCACCTTTTACCGTTGGGGCAGGATATGGATGCCAGCAAGCCTGTGATTGGGAAATGCAGGCACAGCGCATCACTCTCCGGATCACTCAGATGTACACAGTCACCTTCAAAGACATCAAGCCAGCCCTCCATCCCACTCAGCCGTCCCATCAGCCACCAACTCCACCCCCAGTCAGCAGTCAGGATCAGAACAGCCGGATGATCCCGCTCATCTCACAGCACCACAGGCTCAGCCCCACGCCTCAATGGATGAGTCAGCAGTGGCCAGTCATGTGCCCCCTGAGCTCAGGGCTATTACAGCTTACCTAAGGGACAAAGGGCGGTTGCGCACACCAGGCCTGTTTGTCAACAGCGCTGATGCCGCCATGCTGTGGGCGATGCATCAGCCTGCAGAGGTGGGGACCCCCGACAACAACAGGGAGCCCAAGAGTGGGTGTGCTTTGGCTGTGAGACAAGTCAGGGAAGCGCTGGATAGGGGTCAAGAGGTAGGCAAACACATCCATTCTTACCGTCACAGCATGTGACTGCTCTGTTGACAAACCTGTGCAAGAGTGACCAAGCGTTACCATTGACAGTCGGTACAACATGTCCGTCCTTGAGTGTATGGAGATTTTTTTCGACGGACAATTGTCTGCATGTTTTAGACATCTTCTGCATGGGCAATGGCCTGCTAATCTGACCACACTCATTGCCAGGGATGAGTGCATATCATGCCTCCAGGGCTGTGTGCCAGTCATCATTGCCATCATTGCACAGCTGCTGCATAGAGCTCTGTGCTCATTGATGAGTAGCCATGGTCCACATGTGGGATGACAGCATCAGGTAAGTCTGATGATTCCATATGTAAAGTTGAAGCTCTGCAGATCTCTTCCAGGTTTTATCCACACATGAAATGGTATCATCAAGTAAGTGCTGCTGCTGTGCCGCTGCAAATTCCTTCAGCCTTGATTCATACATGAAATGGCATCATCAAACAAATTTGAGTTGCTGCAGATCCCTTCCTGCCGTGATTTATGCGTGAATGGCATCATTAACAGATATGAGCCGTTGCAGATCCCTTTCAGCCATGACTCTTAGGTGAAATGACATCACCAAGTGAAGGTGTGCTGCTGCAGATTCCTGCCAGTACCAGTGCACATGACGTGGCAGCAACACTGCTGGCCTTCTTTGCCTCCCTACCCAACCCCTTCATGCCCCCTGCCGCCGCCCAAGTCTGTGATGTGTGCGTCCCCTCTGCCAGGGCTGCTTCCTCCCTACTGGCTGACTCCTTATCTCCTGTGGAGTGGGCTGTCTTCAGACACATCTCAGGTCAGACTCGATCCTTTGCCTGTCATCTGCAGGGGAGAAAGAATGTTTTTCCCCAGATACAACACCACTGCACAAGTGGCCCAGTCTTTTCGTTCATCTGAAGGCGCACTCTCTAGGTTCCTATGAGCAGACTGTGCCAGACATTTGTACTCATGTACAACGTCTCCGACTATGCCTGTGACTCACCCTGCATGCGCCTGATGCCTGTTGGCTAAGCCCGCCATTATATTATTATTATCATCATTATTGTTGTAATGCTTGAAGACCAAGCTATGACCTTACTCTGCAGCATCTGTCTGGCATTTTTTATTATTTGTTTCTACTATTATTGAACAGTTTGCTGCTGATGCAGAGCTGTTGCAAGAGGCATTGGCGCAAGACAACTCTGCAGCCAATGGCTTGACATCAGCAGGCCTGGCCGCACTGTTTGCAGAGTCCTGGTTCCCTGGCCTCACTCCCGGCTATGGAGCCGCAGGTCAGTCACAAACAGACTTGTCTTGTTGTCTCGCTGCAGTCCGGGCAATGATCTGTTCTGAAAGAGTGGCTTGCACATGACTTACAATTGTTCTCGCTCTGGGCCGCCGCCTTAAAAGGCTCCCGTTATGATCGCTGAACAGTGTAAACTTTTCTTTTCTCTTCTTACAATTCTTCTGCTCCATCATAGTCTTTGCCTGGAAAATAGGTCACACTTTATGTTCTGTTGCACAAGCCATGATTGTTGTCTTGATGACAGATAGGTTGTTCACTTTCTGCCCTCTTGCTTGAGTCCAAGCTTGTCAATTTTGGTTGTACTGGTCCATTGCTGAGGCTTGCTGATTTGCCTGCTACTGTTTGATGCAAACAGTGGTTAAATCGGATCATGAAGAGCTCGCTGACCTCAAAGCTTTGATGGGACCAAGAAGATTTTCTATCTGAGCATTTCCCGTTGAATGAGTACGTTTGAGACATGAGTTTCTAGGACAAACCTGCTGGAACACAGTTTACACCGCCATGTACAAACTTAGGCAGGTCTGTAGCTTCAATGTGATATTGATGATAATAGATCACCAGGTCAATACCAAAATGCATACTCAAGTCTCATGGTGTTTTGATTGCAGGGCAAAACTTGAAACCTGAGGATGTGGCAGAACTACAGCGGATGGCAGAGAATATGGGTCTTATTGCTGATAGACGAGCAGCATTTGTGGCATTGTTTCTAGACCCTGACGAGTCACCATTGTGACGCTTGACATAGCTGCTTTGTGCTGCTTGGTGCTCTTTGCAGATTGAAGTAAGTCTGTCTAGGGTGCCCACAGCCAAGAGTGCGTTTGCACAGCTGCAGGATCCTGGTGCCGTATGTTAATCAGCTTTTGCCAACGTTTACGCATGCCATACATGTATGGGCCCGTAAAACTCCAGCATGTCTGATGCACCGCTCATTATGTCACTGGGCATGGCCTTGGACATGCCACACGAGTTATGAAGGTCTGCAAGCAACTGTTGGCATCAGGCCACAAGGCGAATGTGGTCAAAGCCGCCGCAGCAGGCGTTTTCACACGAGAAACCTGTCACAGCAGCCGAGCTTCAAGCGAGCTGTGCTTAAGTATGTCAGACGGCCAAACCCGCTTGCCAAACTCCCTGTCAGTACTGTTTACTCTTTTTTTCCCAAACGTGGGAAGCAACTCTGCTGCTAACAGAGCTGGTGCCGCCTACAATCTGGGTGGTGGGTGGTCAATACACTTGTATAGGTGTGGCAGCCAGCAGCAAGATGCTTTTACTGCCAATATGAAAGGCTCCCAATAGCTGTAACATGAAAATGCGGTTGACCGTCGCGACGAGGCAGTTGGCTGAAGACACATCTGCCCTTGCTAAGTTTGTACCACCAGCTGTGGGACAGCCAGAATGTAGCCAGGCTTTTTTGCAGCACACATATCATCAGTCATTTGCCACTGTAAAAGCCTGCGGATTCCAAATAAATGTGGGGACCAGCTAGACATATGCAAACCTATTGCATACTGTGAGCACAGACTCGAACAAACCTAGACGCCTGATGTGCTGTTATACATATGGCCATACTAAACACAACCTGGGAATACAAAATGGGGAGGGCTGCTATTGTATAGAGCAGTTGGCCCCTGCAGCACCACCACTGTTGCCAGACAGTCCAGGGCTGCCTAGACCACCAAGAGAACCTAGACCCCCCAACCCTGCTGGCAGCTGGGGTTGGCCCTGGGCATCAAACTGCAACCCAGGGGCCATCTCATCAACAATCTCTTGAGGGGGCTGCCCACAAGCTTGCATCTGCAGAGACCATCAGCACGGTTGCTCAACAGGACTGCTGCAGTTATGGCAAGGTGGGCTAGGTACTGAGAGAACAAGTGCCAATTTATCTTTTCTGTAAGATAACTAAAGTTGTCCATTCTTTCTCGAAAAAAGGTATGAATTGACTCAAACAGAGCCATTCACAAGATATACCACTTATGTGTCATGACTGTTGCACTACACATGTGTTCTTTGTGCTGCTACATAAAAATGAATGTCTCCAGATAAGCAAAATTGTTGCATGAAGCGGATGCGTTCACAGAGCGGGAATGACCAGACAGCGCTCAAAAGCAATGGTATTGCAGAGGGTTGTACTGTGCAAACCTGCTGCAGGAGGTTGATGAGCTTGGGGAAGTTGTCTGGCTCTTGTTCATATAGCTGCGAGATCTGCTGGATGTGTTCAAACTGCTGACTGAACCTCTCCAGATCCTCTGGACTCAGCTTGCCCCTGTGCATGTCAAACAACACAGGGTGACAGCATTGCTTATGTACATGAGAGTCGGACGCTTGCTAAGCGCTTTGCAGGTCAGACAGTGCTTGAAACAGTTGGTTGAGGGTTTGTGATTCACCCGAGGACAGATCAACCGTTGCCCTTGGACCTTGGACATGTGACCATCATAGGGCAAAACGCCAGCTGAATGGGAGGACACTGATACGCCAGGTAACCCGAAGGCAATAGACACGGCAGCCAGTTGGACAGAGGGCAACAGGCACAGCAGCCAATTGAGCAAAAGGCAACAAGCATAGCGGGCAGCAGTCGGGACCAGACAGTGAGGGATGTGGAATGCAGGCTGTGAGACCACCAACTCTGGCAGCAGTGACAAGCTGTTTAGGCATTGGCACACTCAGCTTCTGTGCTAACCCTCTGCAGCACATTCTGTGTTTCCAAGCCAGGATGCTTCCAAGCCAGGATGCCTGATGAGTTGTAAATGGCTTCACAAGCCAGGCAATGAAGGTACCAGATGAACAGGTATCAGCAAGTGTTGCACCTCAATATGCAGCGTGCGTTCGATAAGCACATACCTTATCAAATAACATCATTAGTACTGTATCACCACTGTACCTTGTGCCAAGTTGATGATGGGTTGACACAACTAGTCAGAAACAGGAGGGGCATGATGGTACCATACGAATCACAATACAAAGAATAGTACAAGTACAACACAACGTACCGTGCAAAGTACAGTATCAGACACAGATGGTGTACCTGTGATCAGCAAGCCATTGGGGGTATCTGGCCCCAATCTCCTGTATGGGCTGGTACAGTACATCCTTTGCTAGCAGCTGGTGCATGATCCCATCCACAAGGCCTGACATGTCCTCACTGGGGCCCTCCTGGACCCCAGGCACCCTTCCTGCTTCTTCCCCCAGTGCATTCAGCTGCTCTGACAGCCTGCATGGACACATGCAGAATCTAGGGCTTATGGTTTTTATATTTTGGGTTTAGGATTTGCACAGTGAGTGGGTATGCACAAGGGGACAAGATGATTTGATGGGAAGCACCTTGTCCAGCCTTGCAAGGTAGATGCACTGACGTACTGAGAGATACAACATAAGCCTATTAAGCCACAACATGAAGATACTTTGCACGATTGCTCAGGAGTAAAAGTGCACATCCTGGTGTCTGGAAAAAAGTTGCACAGCTGTCTTGTGGGCTGCTGGACACTAGATTTCAAATGCACATCAATTTCTCGGCTACAAATGCTGTCCGATAACAAGAATACACAGCATTGCATACTTGTTCAGCATGTCACTGTCCAGCCCATCAGGGTCCAGGGGGCCCCCCTGTGCGTTGGCCCCGCCCCCAAAGGAGCTGGAATTTGCTGCCAGGGCCCTCAGCGTGGCTGCTAGGTCATGATCCCCCGGGACTGGGGGCTCCGCCATGGGGCGGGGGCTCTGCCCTTGGCTCAAGTCCACTGCAGCACTAAAGCAGAGTCATAACATAGAATACAATGGCAGAGCAATGTCATTGAGCTTTACAGCTGACAGCTGGGATGAAGTCACCAGGGATGGGGGTTTCTTCCATGTAGGCGGCGACTCTTCCACGGCCCAAATCCCATATAGCAGTTGCATTGTGTAGTTAGCAGTGTCAATGCAAGGGCAGGGTGTCGTTGAGCTCTACAGCTGACAGCCGGGCTGTAGTCATCAGGGACTGGGGATGCTGCCATGGGCAGATGTGCTGTGCTTGGCACAGATCATTTCAACACAGCAGCCCCAGATTGCAAAATGCACGCTGGCTAGTAAAACATCAAAAAGGGGGATGCGTGGTCACAGCCTGTGGAGACGAGGTATTTTGCTGTAGGCCGCAGACCTTGCCCTCAGCATTCTGGTATGGCATGAGAGCTTTGCCAGAAGCATGAGAAACTTAAGCAGTATAGCAGCCAGGTCGTTGCCTTTGAAGGCACATGAAGTTTCTAGAAGGGAAACAGGGGGCATATCTTTCGCTCTAGCCCCATGGCAACACCTGACGTGATCAATGCAGAGTCATGCTGACTTGGTACTGTGCATTGCCTGAGACCCTGTTTATCCACATGCTGTAAGGGAAAGTGCTTGCACTGAGATGTGAAATGCAAATCAGATTGTGACTGATGCATGCAAATCTGAAGCACCCGAGACAGCAACTGATTGCTGTCAAACAAGATGAGTGGGATGTACACATGCTGTGGTAAGAGCACCTTGAGCAAGTTCTGCCATCATTCTTTGGAAGCCTGCTGATAGGTCATCTTGGTTAGCTATGTCAGGAGGGATGGCCCCAAATCC
>JAABUH010004010.1_pt1 | contig 12213 bp, 26 predicted proteins | sample 5559121 | NCBI WGS metagenome assembly JAABUH01 (sample SAMN10711871, study PRJNA513364) | rock metagenome | isolation source: Antarctica rocks | place: Antarctica: Victoria Land, Battleship Promontory nord | collected 2015-12-28 | reverse complement strand
CGAGGCCAGCGCGGTGCTTCCCCGTCCCCAGGCGCAGCAGGCCGCGCCTGCGTCTGCAGCCAGGGCAGCCGGTGCGGTTTGAAAGTTGCTCTGTCGGTGGAGGCCGTGCTCACTGTAGCGCCCACTGCACGTGTTGGTTCTGACGGCTCTGGTGTGCATAGCTGGCCTGCTGGCCGGTGGTCGAAGAGTGTGAGACGGTCGGCTGTGAAAAGAACGCGCGGTACAACTTCAGCGGCTGGCCCCCGCGCTTTTGCAGAGAGCACAGGGAGGAGGGGATGGTGCGCACTGGTCGACCGTCTCGCTGCTGTAGCTCAGACCTCTGCAAGCACTGAGCTGGCTGTGTAACACCAGATTTATGTTTGGCAAAAGATATGCCAAGCGCAAGGCTGCACGACAATTCCCTGCTTCGGCGCGGCCGGACAGAGTCCAGAGTTCTGCAAGGCGCACAAGCTGAAGGGCATGGTGCGCACGGTAACTCTGGGCACGCCCATCTGAAGTCGACATTGCTGACCTGCGCTGTTTGTACAGGAGAATGTGAGGGACCCAAGATGTGAGGCAGACGTCTGCGCACGGCGGCCTTCGTTCGGCTTTCCGGGGGAGCAGCCGCGGCGGTGCAAGGCGCACATGCTGGAGGGCATGGTGCGCGTTTTGGCTCCCTGAGCCAGTCAGTCATCAGCAGTCAGTCATCAGTGCCCTGCACTGATGCTTGGGCTTGCACTTGATGACTGTGCTGTTCCTGGTCTCCAGGTGAGTTTTGTGCATCCAAGGTGCGAGGCAGACGGTTGCACAAAGCAGCCTACGTTCGGCTTCCTGGGCGAGCGGCGGCGGCGGTGCAAGGCGCACAGGCTGGAGGGCATGGTGCGCATGCTGGCTCAGGGGCACAACAGCCTGATTTGCAGCTGCATTTGACCTGCATTATCCGTGTCCTAGGAAACGAATCGAAAGTGTGAGGCCATTGGCTGCGCAAAACAGCCGACTTTTGGCTTTCCGGGGGAGCGCGCGCGGCGGTGCAAGGCGCACATGCAGGAGGGCATGGTGCGCTTGTTAGCTCGGCGCACTGCTTCAAGCAGGAAGCTGAGCAGCAGCAATTGCTGATCCGCATTCATGCGATGCCAGGAAAATCTAAAATACAGAAAATGCGAGTAACACGGCATTCGGCATCCGGGAGAGCGCCCGCGACGGTGCAAGGCGCACATGCTGGAGGGCATGGTGCGCTGTGTTTTGCATCATCAGCGCGGCATCCGCAGTGACTAACTGTTCAGAATTGGGTGATATATGAGTCGTGAGACAGCAGGCCGCGGCTGGCTCGCGCCTTACACACACCTACTTACCTGGCGCGGCGCACATGTCAGAGCAAGGGGTGCACTTAATTCCGGAGTCGTCTCCCGGCACTTGGCTGCCGCGCACCGGCTACAAGCTGAGCCCGGTGCCCCTGTCAGCATGGTTTAGGCAAAGTATGCTGTGTAGGGGGGAGCAGTGCAACTATGCTGCACACACCGCACTCTTGGGGGCAGCCTGCGCAATGACAAAATCCTCACAAGAGGGTGCGCATACAGGTGGCTGTGCGCTGACTCAGCAGGCGAGGCGTGCAAGGCGCGCGGCGCAGGGCGCGCGGCGCTACGTAGCAGCCGTAGCAGGGGGCCTCAGCCACGTCGTCTCGCCCAGCAGGCACGCCGCTGCAGGCCTGCCTGCCTGCGGGGCCGCTGGCGCGGCCCCTGCTGTGCCGACTGTGCATCGGCTCGCTGGCACGCAGCTTCCCTGTCTCTGCCCATTGCTGCCTACCCGCTCACACCACCCTTCTCCTACTCCACTGCCAGGAGTCTGCACAGCGCCTCTTCTCTGGGTCCCTGCATGAGTGAAGCGGATGCCCAGCGCACGCTCTGCGCCCAGCGCATAGTGTAGTCAGGAACGCTTCGGAACAACTTGTTGCGCATGGACCAGTGCATGTGGCCAGGTGCATCATGCGACTGCGCCATCAGCGCTTGACCCTCCTCTGCCACTTGCTGTGCCATGCGCATGCATGCGCATGGCTAACACGCCGTCTTCAGTATGCGCACTGGTCTGCTGTTGCCTGGGGCTGTGGCGCAGACCGCACCACACGCATGCACGCAACAGCTCATTCCTAGGCATTTGGTCATAGGGCGCATGGCTGGCATGTGGCCTGTGTGGCAGCAACAACAACAGTCAACAGAGATCATCACCAAAAAGACATATGCTCGCGGCAGACCACCGTGGCCAGACAGGGCCGAGGCTGTGCCCATGATTGGCTGGGGCTGCACGTTGCACGGGGCCTGAGGTTCGCCCTCTGGGCGCAGCCCGTGTGTGCACGCTGTGTGATGTGCACGTGCGCCCACACGCAGTGCACACAGCAACCCTGGCTCACAGCAGGCCAGTGCCGCAACCAGCATGGGTATGGTGGCAGCTGCCATGTCAGGCTGGCGCTGTTATCCCGCACGAGCTCATATGCTGCCAACCATGGCCCATGGTGCAGCAGCATTGTCACTCAGTGCTCCCCACATCTCCTCGTTTCTCCGCGCTACAAGCACCATCTTCGTCTGCGGCAGGTGGATCATGGAGAAGGATCGCTCTAGGAGTTCCAACAGTTTCACCCTTGCTATCTGCAGCAACACTCCTTTATGCCCTCTCTAGTGAGCCCTTCATGCCTTGTCTAGGGAGTTGTTAAACGTACAGAGGGCTGCAGGTTGACCTGGTCGATAAGGCCAGCCTGAAAAGGGCACAGGCGCCATCCCAACGACCATGCATGATATGTGATGCTGGTGCTCGTGCCTGTACAGGCCTACAACAGTCTCCCTCAACATGCGGGTCGCCCTTGTGCAAACCTCTTTCATGAACAGCGCTATACTGAGATCATCTCAGTGAGATGCAAAGCGAGGGACACGACCCACCTATCCTGTCACTGACCTCCCGGTCATTAATGCCACATGCAAAGTCAGTGCTGTATTGGTTCCAGCACCACAGACTCTCAAGGCATCAGGATTAACCTCTGCCCTGATGGGAGTAAGTCACAGCACTACACTGCAAGCGACTTATATACGGAGCAGCACCAGCTGGCCAGCCCCCACATGGGGCCCGCCAGCTCATCGCAGCGCTTGCCTGGCGGGGCACCACCCGAGGCATGGAGCCCTGTCACCCCGTGTGGCAGACAGAATAACTCCTGATATCAAATTGGGCCTTATCTGTTCCAGGACCTGGAGAGCGGCGCACGCGCTTACATGTACCAGGCGTCATAAAATGTCGCTTACAGCGTCAAGCCTGAGCACGCCCACGTGCGGCAGCGACCGGAACAGGCCATTATAGTCCATACCGTAGCCGACCACAAACTCGTCGGGGCACTGCGCGGGTGCTGCACGTCAGTTGTCAGCGGGCTGCATGCTGGCGCGCCGTGCTTGAACAGCAGCGTCGAGACTTAGTGAGCCGCTTGCTGGCACTCTGATACAGGTTGGTGAGCGCCTCACAGGTTGCACTTTTAAATTACACTCAAACACACACCCTCTTGCTGGCCAGGCCACATCAATCCGCCGCTTTCGCCACATGCGCAGGAACTGAGGCACCCCCTGAGAAAATATTTAGTGTTCAGCCATATTATGCCGTAGGTAGCCACACCTACAGACAGCCACGGTTGGCTGGTTTACGGCTGCAATCCTTCCAATCATTTAGGCAGTCAGGGAACCCTAGACAGGAACCAGGATCGAGGACAGCTGCTGCCTGAGCAGGCCCTTGCGCGGCACCTCGAAACCCACGTAGTCCGGCACAAAGTCGACGGCGCGCCGCGACGGCTTGTCCAGCAGCGTGGCGAGCCGCGTGCTCGCCGCGCCGGCCGCCGCGAGCGCCTCCGTTATGCGGCGCGCCGTCCGGCCCGTGTCGACGATGTCTTCCACCTGCGCTGGCGCGACCTGATCCCTACCCTGCATAAGCGCGGCATGGCCGGGTGCCAGGGCGGAGGGGGCGGTCATCAGCACAGTAGCCTGTACCCCACGCGTGGAAGCCCCAGGCAGGCCTCATGTGGCTCAGGCCGGGCCAGGCACGGGCTGCTTAGATTGCAGGCCCGCGGCATGATGTCCATTCCATGCATGCATGCAAGGCCTTGCCAGGCTGGCAAGGGCGCCGCGCATTTGGCACCCTGCCGAGGCGGCCCGCTGTCCGGGCCGCGGCTGCGCCGCCGTGCTGCTTGGCCTCCGCCACATGCATCATGCACGGCTCCTAGTACCGGTCTCGTGCTGCAGTTCAGGAGCCTGTCTATAGCTGTTGGACAGCAAGAGGCGCCCGTTCGCACCAGCAGGATGTGGCGCCCCGCCACCGATAGGGCGCGGGGCACCTCCAGCGCGACTGCGCCGCTCGACTCTGTGCCCCGGTAGGACGCCGCGCGCACGAAGTCAAACTCCAGGCCATCCGGCAGTGGGTCGAGCGCCCTCGCCAGGTCTGCGGCCGCGCGGCGCACCAATGAAGTGACGTGCGGCTTACGGTCTACCTGGGAACAGCCTGGGGGCAGCTGGGCGCTGGCGCGCCTGCCGCGAAGATGAACGCGCCTGTCAGCGTCTGCGCGCCAGAGGCGGAGGTGTCACTGCCAGAGTGGCCTTCACGAAGTTGTTCCCAAAAAAGTTCTTGGCAAGATGCACGGCGCCGGGGCGCTGCGCCGCACCCCCAGCACCAGCGGGCGACTGGTCGCATAGTCTGCGGCGACCTGCCTGCGTCCATGCCCCGCACACCTCACACCTTGGGCTCCCGCTCAGCCAGGGCGCATGCGCAGAAGTGCAGGTGCCCACCTGCCAAGCTCGCAGACACGCGCCCGCACAGTCTCGGCGCTGTACAGCACACGGGTGACATCTGTGCGCTGCTCAGCGGAACACGTTGCCTGCGCTCTCGCCCGGCGCTTGCATCGGTGCCAGCGCTGAGACGCGACCCGCGCCTGGGTGGCGCCGAGGGCGCAGTCGCGCATGCGACCTGGCCCAGGCACCCCGAGACATCGTCGTAGCTGGAGGTCGTCGAGCTTTGTGAGGGTCGAGGGTTGATGGTCGTCATGACTCATGCTCACCAGCGTTCCCCCCAGAGTCCCAGAGTCTCCAAGCGGTCCGCGTTCCAGGCCACAGCGCCTTATCTTGCAGCACCAGGCAGCGCTGTGCCTTGTGGGAGCGGCACCGATGGAGGTCCCACGCGTGCAGCAGTCGCAAACGCTCTTCGACCAGGCGCTGCTCCTGGATGAGAGCGACAGTATGTTTAGCTTCCTCGACCAGATGGCCGCGGGCGGCGAGCTGGCCGAGGCAGCGGTCGGCGGGTCTCTGCTGTATGGCGCGCCGGCCAACCTCGGCGACGCGGCGCTGGCCGGCGCAGTCGGCGACCCAGTCGCCTGGGGCGACCCGGGGCTGGCTGCGCCGTGGGCCAGCACCGTGCCGCTGCCACTGCGCGGGGGGCACGCCGCGCCGGAAGTGCCAGCGTCGCCGCTCAAGGAGGAGCGGCAGCAGCAGCAGCAGCCCTCCGGCAGCGGCAGCGGCGAGCGCAGCAGTGGCGACGGCGGCGCCGCTGAGCCGAAAGAGGCTGCCGGGACGTCCTCCTCCAAAAGGAGTGATGGCCTGAAAAGCAAGGCTGAGCGCCTGCACCTGGCGCGTGAGAAGGCACGCCCTCACCCATTCCTGCGCCTGCCAGTGCGTCGGAGGCACCTGCGCTTGGGTGTGGGAGATGAGCCGCCCTGGTGCGTGCCAGTGCGTGTGCGTGGTGCACCCAAGTACTGAGGCGGTGCTGCATGTTGTGCCCTGCCGCAGAACAAGGAAGCGCAGAAGGCCTTCAGGCGACGTCAAAAGGTGCTCCGCGCACCTGTAAACATGGCCTGCAGTCCGGCCCCTCAGGGGTGCATGTCGTCAAGATGAAGCTGTGCCGATGCAAGCTACGTTACAAGCAACCTGCTTTCTAGCACTGGGTCCGGACTTGTTTTCTTATTGTGCAAGCTGCTGCCACTAGAGTACGCATACTTTCACGTCAACACACACTGTACAAAGTCGAAAGGCGTGCAGGCACACTATGCACAGTTTAAGCCTCATCGAGGCATACATTTGCGGCAGTATCGTGAGCCTGTGATCAACGGTGCGATGGCTGTGCTTGTGCAGGCGAAGCAAGCAGAGACGGAGAAGCGCGTGTCGGACCTGGCGGCGCAGCTGGAGGCGCTGCAGCACGAGAACGAGGCGCTGCACCAGCAGAACCTGACCCTGCAGTCGGCGCTGGTGGTGCGGGGTGTGGCCCGGCTGACGGGGTGTCCTGGTGTGCACACGTGTCTTCTGGGCTGTTCTTGCCTGTGGTAAGATATGTCTTGCTGCTTCGCCGGTCACGAATGAGACTGGCTAGCCGTAGTAAGAATACCAGTGCGTGTGTGTGGTGCTGTGTATTGAAACTGCAGCATGCTCCTGCGGTAGTGTGCTTGCCGAGGGCGTGAAGGGCAGCTGCTCTGTGACAGGGCGGTGAGCGCCCGGACGCGTGCAGGCGCAGGGAGTCTGGATGCCGTGGCACGGGCGCGGCAGCTGCCGCAACCTGGCGGAGACCGTCGCGCAGGTCGTGTCTGCTGTGGGGCAGCGCCAGGTCCCTGCGCAGCGGGTGCGCTCCAGGAGGGGCACCGGAGTGCTGTGATATGCTAGCCTGTGTCTCACACCAGTCTCACGTGCCGCCACTGGTCATATGGGATGCAGCGCGCACACGTCTCGTTACCAGAGGCGTGCGTTATAGTGGGCGCCAGACATGTCTCAAGCTCGAGTTATACATCACGCCAATGGCGCCTGGCCTGGCGTATGTCGGCTTTCACCCCAAGTACGGTTGACGCCTGAGCCTGTCTTGTGCTGCGTAGCGTGCCTGCCAAGCGCCTGTTTATTCGCAGGACGGTGGCAAGCACTCTGGAGCTGCCGCCGCGCAGAATGGCGCGGAGGCGGGCTACTGGCAGCCGTGGGCGGAGCGGGGCACGCCGCAGACGGCCATGGCGACGCTGGTGCTCACGCTGGGCGAGGGCGTGGAGCGCGTGCGGCTGACGCCCGAGGGCGCGCGCGGCCTGACCGTGGAGGGCATGCGCGCGCTGTGGAAGGTGCGGCGGAGGGCTGCCGGCTGCCGGCGCTGCTGCAGTCCCCGCGCATGCCGTGTGGCGAAGGCCCTTGCTGGCGCCTTGTCACCTGGCAGCGAGTGCGGCGTGAGCGCGCTGCCCGTTTGTTCAGGTTGCGGGTCAGCGGATGCGTTGTGCAATGTCTGCTCATGTGGCGCAGACAGCGGAGGCAGACGCTGGCACTCTGGCTACACTGCCAGTACCCCACTGCGTACAGTGTAGGATGTCAACTATTGACGCAGTGTCTGTGTGCGCAGGAGCTGGTGAAGCGCACAGCTGCAGTTCTGGTCGACGCCGCAAATGATCCAAACGGCAAGGCTGCGCAGCAGATCGAGGTGCGCCTGGCGCTGCTGTTTGCTCAAGTTCAGCACGCGCAGTGTGTCACCTTGATACTCGCTGCTCAATCAGGCAAGCATGGATGGCTCTCGTCTGGCAATACCATTGCCCTCTGCGCAATCAGGCAGGAGGGGTGCCAACCTGTGGGTCACTGCACCTGGCGTTGGTGAAACGATGCTTGAGAGTCGGATGCTCAACCGGGTGTCAGAACACATCACAACCTGCGTCGCTGGCAGACGCGGCCTGAGGCGGCGCGGCGCGGCGCGCAGGGGCTGACGCGCGAGTTTGCCGGCCTGAGCGCCTACATGTCCGCGAACAACCCGCGCCTGATCAACAATTTCCACTTCCAGCCCGTGGACGGCCAGGCCTCGCCGCACCCCACCGCCAGCACCGCGCTGTGGAGCTCCATCCTGGTGCGCGCGCGGCCCAGCGCGGCGCAGCCTGCTGCAGCGCTGTGCACTGGCCGGAGTGCGCTGGCCGGCACAAGCGTGCATGCTGATGGCTGTCTGTGTCACTGATGGAGAGCAGGCGCTCAGCCGACGTGTGAGACCGCTTTGCTGCCATGCCCCAATGCATGTCGCCTGCTGCAAGGTCAGCAGTGTTAGCCGTGCATGGATGGCGCTCCTTGGCGCATGCTGGCGCGCGCATGGCGACTTTCTGGTCTGCTCGGTGGGGCATGCTGCGACCCTGGAGGGCGGGCACGTGCTCACGCCCTGCTTGTGATAAAAAGCCGGCATGCGCGCAGCTGTCGCTGCGCTTCACGGAGGAGCAGAAGGCGGAGCTGCTGCGCGCGCGGCGCATCTACTTCATGCGCGTCAGCCCGCTGCTGCAGGAGCGCAGCATCATCCAGGGCCGCCTGCATGTGCGCCTCCCGTGCCCTCCACCGGCCATTTGACTGTCTGGAGCTGTGTGTCGTGGTGTGTGGTGGTGTGTGGTGGCCTCTCCATGATCGTCATAGCCATGCGAAGCGGCTCAAGCACTGCTTGGTCTGGTCTGCCGTCGTACTGCTGCGTGGTGGCTGCTGTGACGGGGCAGGTGAATGCCGATGCACCTCTGTCAGTGCAGTGGGGATTGACTCGTGGCGTGCCTGTGGCAGACTGTGCGTGCGCGCGTGTGTGAACAATACCTTCCAACTGCAGTGTCGCGGCTGTTACAGGGCAAGACATGGGAGTGTTGGGCTGCACACTGACGCCCTGCGAGGCTACCTGGATGCTATGCCCACTTGTGCGAGCCCGGCGTCATACGCTCGTGCGCCGGCGCGCAGATGTTCGACGAGCGGCTGGCGGGGTCGCCTGTGGAGTACCTGCAGCTGAACGACCTGGCCGAGGCGCTGCAGCGCAACCTGCAGCGCATGCACTACGCCAAGTGCCTGTTCATGATGCGCGCCTGGCACCAGGCGTGCATCCCAGGGCTTCCTCGCTCGCTCCCCGGATCTGCCCAGAACCTCACGAATGCAGGCACCTGCATGTGACACAGGCACCAGGCTGGCTCCAGCTGCAGCTCCTGGTATGCCACTCATGGCCTTGACTATTTGCAGCTTCCATGTTCACGAGGACATAGTCATGGGGCCGCTGCGATGTGTGAGAAATGGGTGAGCATTGCTTGCTGCACGCAGGCATGTGTCTGCAGGGAGCACGACATCACATGACTTGGGGACTGGATGAAAGCGCTCAGCCTTTGATTTATGTGTGTTGTGCCGCTGCGCAGACCCTGACGCCGATGCAGGTGGCGACCTTCGTGGTGCATGCGTATCCGCTTTCCCCGGGTGCGCGCTTGTGCAGCTACCAGACACGGACGGCAATACTGTCTACTGCGGAGGCAGCCTTCTGACTGCCCATCGTTTGCAGAGGCTTGTGCATGGTGAGGAGTGACTGCCTGCTGGACGCCCTTGCATGAGTGTGGAGTCCCGTGGCAGATCGCCGGAGGGGTTGCCATGCGTGTGAGGTCGCGGCGGCGGGTGCGCGCGCAGACATGATGGCCGCGTGCGCGATCCTGGCGGAGCAGGCGGGCGAGCCGCCGGTGTCGGTGCTGCTGCGCGGCGAGGCCAGCCGCGAGCTGGCGCTGGTCAGCAGCCGCACCGCGCTGGAGCCGCCCTGCTCCGGCTCCATCCACGACCGCGAGGACAAGGCGGTGGTCGCGGCGACTGGCGGGCTGATTGTTGGGAGCAACGCGCCCGGCGCGCCGGAGGGCCCCTCGCAGGTGCGGGCGCGGCGGCCGCCCCAGTGAAAGCGCTTGCGTGTTTGCGTGTTTGCAGCATCGGTGTGGGTGCACGGCAGAAAGGGTGACACTGCCACATCGGTGCTGCTTTTACAGGCGCAGGCATGAGTGCTGGCATGGACTGGGGATGCATGCACAGCGCAGTGCATGACAGACCGGTGCTCTGCGCCTGATGGCGCCCCGTGCACTGCACAGCAGGTCTGTGAGGTCATAGGTGATCATGTAGCATTGTGCAAACCAACTTTCGCCTGCACACTGAAGCGTCAATGTGAGCAGGGCGGCATGCGGCAGGCGCTGGCCGACGCCTGGCTTGCCTCTGGCACAGCGGCCTCGCCAAGCACGACGACCGGCTATTCCAACTCGATGCACAGCCAGCAGGACCGCGCGGTGTTGTAGGGCTTGGCGCGGAGTCGGGGTCCCAAGCGTTCATGCACGGACCCCGACCCCCGGCGGCCTACGGTGCCCTGCTGAGTTTGCAGCAGCTGCCATGCGAATTGACAGTGCACAGGCTGTGCCATGTGGAGGCAGCAAGGCTTCTGCAGTGCCGATGTACTAAATGTTTACTTCCCCAGCCGGTGGCACTTACACAGATTGTCCTGCACTTGGCAGAGAGCGCAACATGCCTCGGCAAGCCCGAAGTCGAAACAATCTGCTTGTGTGCTTGTTTCCGGTGTGTGCTTGCTCTTGCATCCAACATTATATGGAGGGACATATTAAATGTGTGAAGCCGGACCGTTGGAAGTCTGTCCTGGGCAACTGTTCGTGGTTTTGAGTTCTGGGTGTCTCACAGCAAGCTTCATGCTGCTTGCACAGAACGTCTCTGTAATTAATAAGGGCTATTTGCCGCGTTGATTGCAGGAACTTCTGGTGTTGAGCAGTGTCCCACACGTCGACCGATAAGCGCAGAATCACATAAAAGTTTCCAGACTCGGAGCCCCTGTTGGCCGCATTTCCAGCCGGTACTTGATCAATAAGTCGGTCCTGACCACCCTGCTTTTGCGGCCCGCACCGCTCCAGTATCCAGTAGCTTGCCTAGCGTGCTCATACCCCTGCCACCATGTCGCATCAAGGACTTGCTGGCCGCCCGGACTTGGATGCGGCCAAGCCGCTGGGACTCATAGAAGGCCAGGGCAGGTGTTACACCGGGTGTGGTGCATAAGTTACACATAGCTGCCAGCCAAATTTTGAGAGCGCGGCCTGCGCGCGCCGCTGCCACATCTTGCATTACCTTCTTATACAGTCAATGGGTGATTGCGCGGCGCAGCAGCAGCGCTTGCTGATGGTCAGTGACTTCTTTTATCCAGGCGTTGGCGGCGTGGAGAGCCACATCCTGCAGCTCAGCCAGTGCCTCAGAGCCTTGGGGCACAAGGTGCACTCTGCGCTTCTGCAAGATTCAGAAGCTTCTGACTAAAAGACGTTGAGCTTGCAGCGGTCATCAGGTTGTCGTTCTGACACATGCTTACGGCAAGCGCACGGGCGTTCGCTGGATGAGCGGCGGCTTGAAGGTGCAGACTTGTACAGAGCCGCACTGCTCAAGGCCGGGAGCAATCAGCTTGCAAGCCTTGCAGTAAATTTTCAGGCTGCTCCGCTCCTCAGGACAGGTGTACTACGCGCCGCGCCGGCCAAATTACAACCAGGCAACTCTACCGACAGTTGTAGGGGCCTTTGCGCTCCTGCGGTGCGTCCCATGCGCGAATTGCGCTGGTAGAGATACAGCGTTGCTCTTTCAGATCGGCTCACACACTCACTATCTGGCAGGTGCATTGTCATCCGCGAGCGCATCACCCTCGTTCACGCACACTCCGCCTTCAGCCCCATGGCACGGCCTTGTTCGCTCCTGCTCGAGCGCTCATCCGACGGACAGCTTGTCTGCGCGGCAAGCAGTAAGTTTGCTGAAGCTGCCGGCGGCCGCACAACAGGCGCACGAGGCGCTGCTGCACGCGCGGACGATGGGCCTGCGCACGGTGTTCACGGACCACAGCCTGATGGGCTTTGCGGATGTGGCCAGCATCCTGGTGAACAAGGCGCTCAGGTTCTCGCTCGCTGACGTGCACCAGGTCCGGCTCCTCGGCCCGGCTTCGGTGGCGCGCTGCGGCTGCCTGGAAGCTCACATGCAGTCCTGGACATGCTTTGACAGCCCAGTTACAGAGCCCTGGCGTGGAGAAGGCACTCACCCGCAGCCCTGTGTTGCGCACCCGTGTTCCTCACTTCATTCCAGTATGCTGACGGCCTCGGTGCCTGAATGAAGGCCCTAGCAGACCCAGGTGTGGCACAAGGTGTTCCAGCTGCCGCACGCGCGCACGCTTGCGATGCAAGAGCGTGGGCGCTGTACGGATGGCGCACAGCTTCTTACGCATGGCAGGATGGTGGTGGAGGAGTGACCACCGTGATGGCAGGGAAGCGCGGGCTGCCGCGCAGGTGATCTGCGTGTCGCACACGGGCAGGGAAAACACCGAGCTGCGCGCCTGCCTGCCGCCCGGCCGCGCGGCGGTCATCCCGAACGCGGTGCACGCCGCGCACTTTGCGCCGGCCGAGCTGCGCGCGCTGCTGCGGCACGCGGGGCTGCG
>JAABUH010004009.1_pt1 | contig 12215 bp, 14 predicted proteins | sample 5559121 | NCBI WGS metagenome assembly JAABUH01 (sample SAMN10711871, study PRJNA513364) | rock metagenome | isolation source: Antarctica rocks | place: Antarctica: Victoria Land, Battleship Promontory nord | collected 2015-12-28 | reverse complement strand
CCGCCGGCGCCGGCGCGCCGGCGCCCGCGCCGGCCTCGGCCGCCCCGTCGGCACCGTCCCCGCGCGCGGGCGCCTCTGCTTCCGCGGGCGGCACGTCCAGCTCGGGGTCTGCGAGCGCGGCCGTGGCGGCCGCGTCCACGCTCGCGCCGTTGAAGCGGAAGCGGCCCTCCTCGCCGCCGCGCGCGCCCAGCTCGGCGCAGATCGCCCGCTTAGCCACGGGCCGCGGCTGCCAGGCCAGCGAGCGCATCGCCTGGTAGCCCGGGCAGCCGGCCACGCGGTACACGTGGCGCTCCTTGTAGCCCCGGCTGCCCAGCACGCGCGCCGCGGTGGGCCCCCACGCGAGCGCCATGCCCGCGGCCTCCAATGCCCTGCGAAGCTCAACGGCAGCTCGGCGAGTGCTGGGGCGCGCGCGGATGCTCCACCAGTGCACGCACCGGCTCTGGACAGGAAAGTGTGATGATGAATGCGACAGGCGAGGCACCTGCTCTTTTGCCGCCAGGGCTTGAGCACCTGCAGGGTCCCAACACTCTGCGCACGAGGGACAGGCGCTGTAAGTGTTGCTGTTAGTCCGTGGGTGTCTAAAAGGCCGATGGGGAAGGTGAACGTGAGCGGCGCCAACGGGTGCGCCTCTTTCAGCTTTGCGCACAAGTTGTTTCTGTGAGCGCCCGGCTGTATGCTCTGTCAAGCTCCGTGGCCGCGTGCAGGTACAACCCCAAGCTGCAGCAGCAGCTGGAGGAGCACGTCGCGGAGCAGGTGCGCTGGACTGCAATGGCCTCGGCGGCCGCTGCCGCCGGGTTGCGGCTGGGTATGTTCAAGCAATGCGCCGCCTGGACAGGTGAAGAGCGGCGCGTATGACCTGGACGCAAACCTGGCGCTGCTGCGCCACTACAACTTTGCGCCGGAGGGCGCGAAGATGGGCGTGGTCGCGCACATCCTTATCAAGGCGCTGATGCGCCTGCCGGAGCCCGACTTCTCGCAGCTGCTGCACCTCGTGCCCGAGCGCGTGCAGGTACTCAGCCGTGTCTCTCGTGTGAGCCCGCTGCCGGCCTCGCACGCACACTCTGATGCCGCTTTGGCGTTCACCGGAACACGCCTGCCCGGAGACGCACGGTCTTCCTTGCTGTATGTGCACTCGCTGCTGGTAGCTGTGGACACGCCTGAGCAGGTGCGTAGCCCAGGAGGCACCTGGCGCGGTAGCAAAGAGTGCCAAGCGCAGCCCAGCGGCGTGCCAACAAGCACCCCCGCCTGCCCGGCAGGACGAGCATAAGGTAGGGTAGGCTGACCTGCACCCTCTACCCCCCTGCCCGGCAGGACGAGCAGCCGGTCGCGGCGCTGGTGGCGCTGACGCAGCGGCTGGAGGGGGCGCGCTTCCGCGACTTCTGGGCCGCGCTGGACGCGTGCCGCGATGTGGTGGCAGACGTGGCCGGCTTTACCGAGGCGGTGCGCCCCGCGCGGCGCCGTGCCAGTGACGGGGGTGCGGCCGCTGACACCTCCTCCTCACTCACGCCGTTAGGCTCCTGTTGTCGCGACTGGCTGGGGGCTCAGGTGCCGCCTGCATGCAGCTGGCTCCAGGCGCCTGTTGCTGATCGGCGGCCTGCGAGAGCTTGAGCGTGAGCGGGTGCTGCTGGCGCCGCGCACCCTGGGCGCGGCGCAGGCCTGAAAGCGCCACACGGAGAGCGTACCAGAAATCAATATCTGTGGGTGACTAGCAGCGGCCGCCGGCGGCCAGGTGCGGCGCTTCGCGCTGGACACGGTCCGCCACACCTGCCGGCGCGTGACCAAGGCAACGCTCGGGGAGTGCCTGCGGCTGGACGGCGCCGCGCTGGACGCGCTGGTGCGCCCTGCCCGGCTCAGGATAGGGTTAGGTTAGGCCTACCTTGGGTGCGCTGGTGCGCCCCTGCCCGGCGCCTGCGCAGGCCCAGGGGGCGGGGCGCTGCCTCCGCGCAGCGGGAGGGAGCGCTCTTCGGCTGCGGTGACGCGCCCCTGTGACTGCATGCTCACCTGGCGCTTGGCTGGCGACGGGCGCGCCATGCCTGGCTGGTGCGCGTGTGAGGAGCGCTTGGCCATGCCCATCTGAAAACACAGGCAGCCCAGGACGCCCCGCGCAAACGGAGCCGCATGCTGCACTGGCGCTGCCCGCGCAACGCGCGCTGCTCGGGGCTCCGCTGATTACGAGCGGCGCCGTCGCGGGCGAGCGCTGCTGCTCCATCGCGGGCGAGCGCTGCTGCTCCAAGCGCAGCGCCGGGGCGGCAGGTCGATGAGAAGGTGGCGAAGGAGGGCTGGTCGGTGGCGACATCCGACGCGCGCACCGTCATCACCTTCCCCGAGAAGCGCGCCTCTCGCCGCCTGCGCATCATGTCTGGCCCCTGTCGGCCCCTGCGGAGCGCGTCTCTTTTCGTGCAACGCATGTCGGCGCATGCCATGTGCGCTGTGCCGTACCATGACCCTGGTGCTTGCGCACCGGCATGCATCGCCCAGCTCTGCAGCTCATGACTGCCGCGGCGCGCTCACAGTGTGCCCCAGCGTCGGCACTGCCTTGCCGTGCCTGACGGCTGCTGCCTTGCGCGCGCGCAGTGAGCAGAACGTAATCCATGCGCAGGGCGCTGGCCAGGGCGGCTTCAGGTGCGCAGCAGTGCATGGCGCCACTGTGCAGCCCCCTGCGCTTGTATTGCTTGCAGAGCGCTCGCACCCGCCGCATGTGGTGCTAGCTCGCCTCCTGCGGCTTCGACCGGTCGCGCGTGGCCTGTCACTCGCGGCCCGCTGCGCAGGTTCGAGCCCACGCAGCTGGCGCAGATCCTGCAGGTGGTGCAGTGAGTGGCGGCCGCGAATGCAGCGCGAGGTCCAGCAACAATCCTGTGTCTTCATCTGCTGAGCGCTCTGGCGCAGCAGTGTTTGTAAGCCGTGCTTTGGGTTACCGCAGCAGTCGCATGCGTTTTCGACCCGCGCGACACTGCCTGCTAGGCCAGCTGTTGCCCCGACCCAGCATCACCTGAACACGCCGCGCCCCGCCACCCACCAAGTAGCGCCCGCTTTGCGCGAGACTGCGCGCACGGCGCACGCCGTGCGTGCAGCCCAGAAACTCTGGAGCGTGTGTAACAAGGACAGTGCTGATCGTGCTCCAGAGCAGGCCTCATGCGACGGCTGCCTCCGCGGGCGCATGGTCCTCGATGAAGGCGCTCAGCACGCCGTCGATGTTGGCAAACACCTCGTCCATGGGCCGCGCGCCGTCCACCTGCCGCCGCCGCGGGCAGCGCTCGGCGCCCCACCCGCACGCACAGCCGCGAGTGGCCCCGCACGCAGACCGTGAAAAAGCAGTGCTGCCTCGCGCCCGCGGCCCAGCCCAGCAAGCAGCAAGCGCCCACGCCCGCTCCATGTCAGGCCCTGCAGCGCGGTGCTGCCTGGCATCGCTCGCCGCCCACGCCAGGAAAGGCACTAGCAGCGCCGACGCCGTGGCTGCCCCTCAGGCGCGCGCGCGTGCCTGCACGAGCACGTCCTTGTAGTAGCCGACCACGGCGGCCACGTTGGCGTGGTGCGTGGCCAGGCGCGTGCGCAGCTTGTCCTCGGTGTCGTCGCTGCGCTGCTGCAGGCGGCTGACCGCGTGCGCCGGCGGTGGTTTGAAGCGCAGGTGGTAGATGTCGCCTGTCTCGGGGTCCAGCCGCCGGCCGGTCACTCGCTCCACCAGCTCCTCGTCGGGCACCTGCGCCCCGGCCCCGCCGCTCGACGCGGCGGCATAGGGCTACCCTACCCTCCCAAGCTATACACTACCCTGGACATGCAGGCGCAGGCGGGACAGGTATCTCGGGCTGCCAGCGGGGCCCAGGAGCGGGCTGGCAGGCAGGCACTCAGACAGGGCCGGTCCCTCGACGCGCCCGGGGAGGACCGCGCAGGGCAGCCCCGCATCATGCCGAGCTCGGCCGCATGGCTCCGTGCAGGGGCGCAGATCCGGCAGCGCGGCCAGCGACTTTTTTTTTTTGGTTAAACAAATTATATAGAGAATATTAACTGTGAACCTTTTAGTGTTGAGGGCAAAGCCCACGTCGCGCGCCTGGATGAGGATGAAGATGTCTGGCCGGATGCCGGCCTCCTGGATCGCCTCGGCCTGCTCGGCGCTGCGCGGGTAGCCGTCCAGCAGCCAGCCCTGCGCGGCCGCGTCCGCGCACGCCAGCCGCGCCTGCGCCGCAGGCCGCGGCTCGAGCCGCGCCGGGCTTGCGACGGAGGGCACCGCCGTCCCTTGGCAAGGCACTTTCCTTGTCGGCACTGCCGACCAGGAGACTGACCACCGCGCGCAGCGACTGGGCGGGCGCAACCGGCCGCGCAAGCTGACGGGCCACTGGCCCAACGCAGGAGGTGCGGGCCACTGCGCGGCAGCCTTGCAGCATGGCGAGCACGCTCTGGGCTGCAGGCGGCGCGCCGCGCCTGGACCATGCCGACCACGAGCTCGTTGGGCACGAGCCGCCCCTCGTCCATGAAGGCCTTGGCGCGCAGGCCCGCATCGCTGTGCGAGGCCACCTCCTCGCGCAGCAGGTCGCCCGCCGACACGTGCACCAGCCCAAACTGCCGCTCCGGCGCGCGCGCTCAGGGCGCACCCGCTTGGTGGTGGTCCCGAGCACGCCGGCGCCGGCAGCGGGCGAGACTGCAGCCCCGCAGCGGCGCCCCGGACGAGCGCGCGCTGTTGGCGCCGCCCCAGGCGCTCTTAGGGGCGCTGTGCGGCGCAGCGCACCCAAGCACGACCGGCGCCGTGCCCGAAGCGGCCTCGTCAGGAGCTGGCGCGGCGCCCACACAGCAGGCCGACAGACGTCCCTGCAGGGGCAGGAAAGGCCGCAGCGCTGCTGTGCAGGGGCCTGGCGCGAGGCAGAAGCACACAGGGAGCATCGCTGCTTGCCGCCAGTGACTCACACGTCCTGGCCAACTTTCCTGCTTCTCGACCGGGCGCGACACAGCCACCTCAGGGAGCACCTTCTGGACGATGCGCTGGCACTGCGTGCCCTTGCCAGCGGCTGGCGCGCCGGCTATCATCACATGCAGCGGCGGGCCAGCAGTCTTCGTCGAAGCGTGCCCCTCTGGCGCAACCTGCGGCGCACGCCACAGGCGTCGAGTCGTGAAAGACCTGCCAGCGCATAGCAAGCCGTCAGGCGCAGAAGAACAGCCAGAGGCGCACGGCGACCGCTGCGACGCAGCCGTGCCGCCGCGGCGCGCCGCTCTCGCCTCTCCTGCTCCGCCGTACGGCCCGGCCTGCAGGGGTCGAGCAGACTCAGCTGTAAGGCTAAGGAAGCTGCAGAGCTGGGACCTGCACACTGCTGACATGTTGCAACCGAGGAGGCACACTCACCATGCTGGGGATGTTCCAAGGGAAAAGCAGGGAGCAGTGTTGGAGCGTGCTGGCGCCTGTGCGCGAACAGTGGGCACGGGTGGAGCGCAAAGCACTGCGCCATTTGATCTCGGACTGTGCACTGTTGGACTGCACGACTACGACTCGGCAATGAATCCGTTTGGCAAGCGCACCGTGGGGGTAAGTCCTCGGGCTTCCCAGCATATGATGTTTGCATGCTTACAAAAATAAACAGAATTTTACGCAGCAATGCGTTCGTGCAGCATGCGTTTGTGACATAGTCCCCGCCCGACAGCTTGTCCGGAAGCCTGGCATGAAGCACTAACAAGCAGCAACCTCACAGCGCTAGTGCATTTCCCGCATGCGTTGAAATAAACGCCTATAAATACCTATACATAGCTAGGCAGTAGATGGCAGATTCTCTCAGGGTGGTAAACACTTCACACATACCACCACGCAAGCATGCACCCCATCTGCGCAATGCTTTCGGCTACCACAGCGTCAAAGGCCTGCCGCGAGTCCATACAGCAGTGCAAAGCAGGCAATAAGGAACATCAAGGCGGCGTGATCCTGAACGGCTGCGCTTCAACACGGCCTGTCCTCCCGGTATCCACATGCCCAGCTCTGCCTGCGGCAGCCCACACAAGACACCGCAGCGCAGCATCACATGAAAGCCGGCCGGCGTGCGGCTCACACGCGGTCTTTCAGCCGCCGGCCGGCCTCCTCCTCGTCGGCCTCGGCCGGCGGCGGCGGGGACGCGAGCGGCGGCGCAGCGCCGCCGCGCAGCAGCCCCGTCGCCCAGGCCAGCGCCACCGCGCCGCCCGCGACCGCGCCGACGACCGCGGCGTCCCCGGTGTACGCGCCCGCCTTGTCCGCCAGGTCTGCGCGCCGCGGGGGCCGAGCCGGCCGCCGTCAGGCGGCGGTCCGGCCTGAGCAGCCTGCCGTGCCTAGCATGCCATGAACGGTACCCGGTTAGGGTACCGCCTGGACCAAGGCGCGCCAGTGTGGCCGCCCACTCCCGAGCGGTGGCTCTCCCGAGGCCCGGGAAACAGCCGAGTGCGTGCTACACAATACATGGGGCACCCCCCAAACGAAGGCATGCGCACCGCCCAGCAGCACGTCCGGCTCAACGCCCGCCTGCAGCGCCGCGCGGCCCGCGCCGCCAATCGAAGCGTACACCGTCGACCACACCGCCATGCCGGCCAGCGTGCCGCTGATGTACGGCGCAAAGCGCAGCGGCGACAGGCCCAGCAGGTAGTTGCTGGCGCTGCGCGCGCCGCCGGGCGGCCAGGCTTTGCGTCAGCACGGCGGCAGGCGGCACGTGTATCTCTGCAGCAGATACTGCTGCAAATCCCAGCGGTGCTGCAAAACGTCAAGATAAAAGCACAACAACGCTGGTGGATGCCCAGGCAGAACCTGCGTGTGGCGGCAAAACAAACTGGCACATCGATGTAAGGCAGAAAGGCATGGCAGCTGTGCAGGCAGACTGACATTCACGGCGCAGTGGAGTTGGTTGTAGCCAGGCACGTACCTGAAGGGCACAACAGGCGTGAGCCGCAGCAGCGCGACGGCGCCAAACTGCTGCCACCAGCCGCCCGACTCGATGGCGTCGTTCACGCGGCGCAGCTGCGCCGCTGCGCCGCCGCCGCCCCCCTGGCGGCGCGCATGAGTGTTTTACGGCAATTGTATATGTATGGTGATACGATGAGAAGGCTAGCGCAGTCGTTGCCGGTGCTCGCAAACTTGTCAGCAGGCAGCAGCAGCCAAATGTAGAGGCACGCATGCGAAGGGACCTGCGTCCGCCAGAGAGCAGACACATACAGTGCTATGATGCCCAAAAAAAAAAAAAAACACAAAAAAAAACAGGTCGCTGGCGCGCAGCACATCGCGCATCTCGGACGAGATGACGCGCTCGGCCAGCGGCCGGCCGATGCCGCGCGCCGCGTAGAACGCGGTGCTCGCCGCGACGCTGGTCGCGGCGACGATGAGCGCCGCGCCCTGCAGCATGCAACAGACATCACGAGCGCCCGTCGCCGTCACTGAGCTGCCCAGCGAAATCGACATGCAAGAGCAGCACTGAGCGGTCCCGACACGGCATGTGGTTGACGACAGAGGCCAAACATGTGAGCCTGCACACTTGCGCCCAAGCAGCAGCGGTCGCAGCGGCGCGGGGCGCTTCCACAGTGTGCTGCTCGTACAGGAGGTAGGACACAGGGCGCGCCATATAAGCCAGGCATAGTAGCAGGATAGAGGCAGCGACAGGGGCGTGCCAGTTTCGGCCCAAACAGCAGGCCGCTGGCCAGAGTGAGCGGCTGCGTGGGGAACAGAGGGATCAGCTCGGCGCCCGCCACGACCGCAACAAAGAGCAGCGGCCCGTACGGCCCCAGGTCCTGTATGCGCTCCTGCAAAGAGGCACACACTCTGAGACGCACGTAACGGCACGAGCGGCTCGCAGCAGGGCAGGGTGCGCAGGTGGGGCTGCATGCCAAGCAGCGGTCTCTGCGCGGCTGCCACAAGATGGGAGCTTGACTCCCTCCGCACACTTGGCGCACACTGCGTCTGTGTGATTGCAGCCCAGCTGTATCTCTTGTCCAAGGTGTGGTCAACAAATACGTTGTCAAACAAGCCTGCCCAGCGTGAGCTGAATGCCCAGGGCGAGTCTTGATATGGAGGTGAAAGGGCGCGCCAGCAGAGACAGCACGCTGGCAGATACGCTCTCGGCGCTCGCGCTGTCGGGCACAAGTAGCGAAAAGGCGCCATACGCCGCGGCCCCAGCCATGCCCTGCAGCACGCGTCCGCTGGGGCCCGGTACATCCGCCGAGCCTGCAAGCACACGCAGGCGTCGTCAGGCAAGGCTGATTCCGGCATGAGGAGACTGCAAGACAAGTGGTGAAGAACATTGCGGATTAGCCAAAACAACTGAGCGCTGACCAGCACACAGCAGAGCACAGCGCTCAGCAGTGCAAACTCTGTGACACTGACCAGCGTCAAAGCGCTCACTTGCTGAACACGGCGCCGGAGGTTCACAGTCTCCCGCAGTGCTGTCCTTTGCGCAACTCGCTGCGCTATTCCTGGTCCGCCGAGTCGGCCGCGCTGGCTTGCAGCAGTTGCGCGGTGTGGCTCTGTAGGTGTGACGGGCTGTGTTCCTCTGCAGACACACGCGTGCCAGCGGGTCAGCCAAGCCTGTAGCGTTCATATTGTTAAACAGGCACGCTCTGCAGCGCACGAGACTGATCAGTGTACTTGTTCCAGCAGGATTGTGGAAGGAAAGAAAATGTCCCAGGCGGTCCCCATGCCCTCCAGCGCACGGGGGGGCATTAACCTGCGTAGCGCTGCTCCAACGGCCGACCGGGGCCAGGCTGCCAGAAGTAAGGCGCCTTCAGCAGCTAATTGGGCTCAGTATCTCGACATCTCAGAGGCGCTGCTACAACACTCCTGCCGGACGTGGGCTACTGCTGAGCTGGGCATGCAGACCAGGCCTGACGACGCACGCACGCCGCTTATGGCGGGACAGGTACTGTGTGAGCTGTTGCTCTGCGGCTGCATAGCGTGCCAGCTCTGAATCCGGCACAACTTGCTAAAAGGTTTGTCATATGGTGCGCAGGCGCCGTCCGCGCCTTCTGCGCCGCCTCTGCATGTGTATGAGGACGCTGTGAAGCCTTCAGCGTCATCGTATGGCCAGGTGCGCCTTTCGTACACATGCGCACTCACTTGTGTTGTGACACGGCTGCTTGCGTGGCCTGGGCTTCTTTTGTAGCTGTATTGTGTCAGTCCTTTGCCTGTTTCCTGCCCTGTGGTCGCGTAATACTTTGGGAGAGTACGCTAGTTCGCCAAACGCACTTGCTGCTGTGTCAAGATGCAACTCTCTGCTCAGAGACGCGCCGTGTCTATCAGCGGTGCAACAGCGTGGGCGTGTGCTGTCTGGGGTGTGCTGACTGGCCCTGAAGCTTCCTCAGCTCCCTGCGCACTGTGACTCAGCGTTGCGGGCCCTCTGCTGCAGGAGCCGGCCGGCTACCGTGAGGCGCCGCGCTACCCACCTGGCGGCTGGCAGCCGCACGCGGGCCACAGTGGGCACCCGGGCGCTGCAGCCAGCTCGGGGTACCCGCCCGTGCATTACGCCTACTCCTACGCGCCACCAGCCATATCCGACCAGCGCATGCGTGAGCACGCGCCCCAGCACGCACGCGAGTACGCGCCTCCCCACGCACAGCAGGCCGCAAGCCAGCCGCAGCGCGCAATTGTGAGCTGCCCGTACTGTGGACACACTGGCGCAGTGGTCGCGCGGCGGGAGGTGGGCCTGTGCAACTGGATGTCCGCGTTCTTGATGGCGCTGCTCGGCCTTGTGCCTTGTTGCATCATCCCTTTCTGCTGCACAAGCTGCAAGGACCGCGTGTTCCGCTGCACCAACTGTGGCGCCGTGCTGGGCCGCCAGCGGCCTTGAGCTGCCAGCGCTGTCCGTTGTGCGAGTCAAACTGCGGTGGGAATCTGTGTTGATGTGCCAGCAACGTAGACATTTTCTGAGCGTAACTGCAACAGGAAGGGTTGGACGCATCGCATGCTTAACATTTAGTGAGCCCAAACTGGTGGCGCTGCATATCAAGCAATGCAGGTGTCTGTGGTGGCATCTGGCTGCGCCAACAAACTGTGCGAGGGCATTGAACATAGCGAGCTGCATGATATGTTTGGGTTGCTATCAAACAAGGTATTCCAGGTCTGCAGTGCTGCAAGAGAGGCAGACCGTGTTAGTTTGATCACATAAAGGGTTCTCAAAAGATTCCATGCTCTGTGTGGCGTCTGCAGCGCATGGCAGTAAGGAACGCTTGCTTGTGCATTTGTGCTGGCTGAAGAGCCCCGATGTTCCTGTCGTGCCACACTCCAGGTGTGTGATGAAACTAATGTGGCAGGGCGTTGCCTGTCTAACCAGCAAGCATAAACCGTGCTGCGCATCCTGCACCAGCCAGCGCTGCAAGAGCCGCACCCTCCAGCCTGTATACTACAACACAGTCGATGGCCCAGCACGCTGCCGGCATGCCCTGCCGACACTACTGTCCAAGGCAGCCACAGGCTCACATCTGCACATCTACATTGAGGTGACTGCTGGGCACGCGACGCGTCAAGAAGGGACCGGTGCTGCAGAGACACAGAAGCCCGACTCGATCGGCACGGCCGGCTCGGCAACCCTGTCGGAACAAGCCGGCGCCGCGCAGGCCAGTGCAACCCCAGCCCCCGGCGGCGCGCGCGCGCGCCGCCGGGAGTCAGCGCAGGTCCACCACGTCGTGCTGGAGCGCCGCGTTGAGGTACACGTGCCCGCACAGCTCGTACAGTGGCTGCCCGGTCACAGTGGGCGGGTGCGCGTGGAAGCCGCGCTGCGCGCACTTCTGCACCAGCTTCAGCCCGCCCGGCGTGGACAGCCGGAACAGGCCGCAGCGCTTGCCGGCGTCGCGCGGCGCCATCACGATCGCGATCGCCTCGTCCATCTGCGTCTGCGCGCGCGCCAGGCAAACGGACGCTCGCGGCCGCTCCACGGGCCCGGCAGCGCGATGGGCTGCTAAGTTTTATATTTTAGCACACCAGTGCGGGCTGAGCGCGCTCGGGAGTGCCAAGCACAGGGTCTGATCCATGCTTGTTTGCAGTGTGCAGTTAGGCCACGTACAGCACCAGCGCCTGACAGTGATGGAGCAGCATGTGGTGCACGCGCTCTGTGAAGCTCGGCGCATGCCGCCATTCTTTGCACCAGACTGGGTGTGACCAGTATGCTGCCGTCGAAGCACCGCAGGCATGCAACGCAGCGTCCGCGCACAGCATGCGGCCGCGCCCGCGCGGCGCGGCCGGGCGCGCGCCTGGTAGCCGCAGTGCGTGTGCACGTCCACCGAGGACAGGAAGCAGGACTGGCTGGGGTGCGTGTGGATCCAGCCCAGCGGGTACAGCGAGCGCGAGTCCTGCACCTCGAACGTCTCCTCCTCCGCCAGCGCCTGCCGCACGCGGCACCACGCTGAGCGGCCCGCACAGCAGCGCTCGCCGGGCCCGCCGCGTGCAGCTCAAGGTATGGCCAGGCCGCCAGGAAGTGCGCGCAAGGGTGGTGCAGCCGGGATGCGCGCCCCAGCGCACTTTGCAAAGAGAGACCGCGGGATAGGGGCGCCCGGGATGCGCAGGTGCGGCGGCGGGGGCGCGGCGCGGCGGGCGCGCCTCCACGGTGTCCGACGTGCCCTGCTGCTTCGGGATGATGAGCGTGGTGATGGAGAACACGCCATTGGCCACGTTCAGCGTGCCGCCCAGGATGCCGCAGCTCTCCACGTTGCGCCGCGTGTTGCTGGCCGCGTACCTGCGCGCCGCACCGCCGGTGAGCCCGCCGGGACTGAGGCGCGCCGGCGCAGCACCGCCGCTGACCTCAGCACGCCATGTGCAGCAGGGCCCGCCAGACCACATGAACCTGCGCCGCGCTTCCCCTGCCTGTCCCCTCAGCGGCTCCAGGGCCCCGCTCCTGGCGCTGGGCGGGCCGAGGCAGACCTCAGGGTGCGGGGCGTATTTGAGCATCACCACCCGCCATCCATCCGAAGAAAAGCCGCGCCGCCGGCGCTTGCGGCTCGTTCCTCGCTCGGCCCCGTTCCCTCCCCCGACCAAGCAGAGCCCTGGCAGGCGTCAGGGCGCCGCGCCGCGGCGCCCCGGGCGCGCACTGCAGGAACTCCTCCATGAGCGCGACCGACACGTGCACCTCGCCGATGCCCTCCTTGGCCTTGGCGACGCCGCCCGGCGCGTCCGCGCCCAGCGCCGGCAGCGCGGGCTCGCCGTCCGCGTGGCTGCACGTCGCGCCCGGCGCCAGCGGCTCCTCCGGTGCGGGCAGGCTCTGCACCTGCGCGCAGAGGCGGCAGCCGGAGCGTCGCCACGC
>JAABUH010004008.1_pt1 | contig 12218 bp, 18 predicted proteins | sample 5559121 | NCBI WGS metagenome assembly JAABUH01 (sample SAMN10711871, study PRJNA513364) | rock metagenome | isolation source: Antarctica rocks | place: Antarctica: Victoria Land, Battleship Promontory nord | collected 2015-12-28 | reverse complement strand
ATATTTGAGAGTATGAAAGCGTTGTTGGGCATGGTGCCCGTGAACACCTGTCCCAGCCTTGTTGTCCTACACAGGTGTGAGTTACTGCATGAGCATGCTGATCATGTCATGCTCTGATGTGTTGCAAACATGCACAAACAGGCACGCGCACATGCACACACACGCACATGCACACGCACATGCACACACATATGCTTGCGCACATGCACATCTGCACACGCACACACACGCTCACACACACATGCAGAGCTGATGATAGGCAGGGGAGAAGTGTGGAGCATACCTGTTGTGCTGTGGGGGCACAGCTTCACTATGGGGCCATGGAAGATGCCCACTTTGGCTGACAGCCCTCTGAACAGCAACTGCCCTGTCACAGGACTGCGCTCTTCCTGTGTGGGGGCAAGTCCCAGCAAGCCCTCCCCCCATGGCAGCCTGCAGCGCCCATGTTCACATTGAGCTCAAGGATTTCAGTTTGCTCTGTTTCAGTATCAGAACAACCCAGTGCACTCTCTCTGTTCACCCTCTCTGCTGGTTGTAATGTTGTCTGCTTGTCAGAGGCATGACGGTTGACACGTCGTCTGCTTGTCAGAGGCATGACTAGTCAGGCAGGCAGGCAGGCAGCCTTGGTCAACACTTGCAACACCTGACAGTCACACAACCGGGCAGCCAGGCAAATCAAGGCACACTGAGACAGACAGACAGTCATGCAAATGGGTGAGACAAATGGTTCTGGCGCCGGACTGAACATGCCTGGCATTAGGGCAAGCCATGTGTACAATGCATGCATGAAATGAATGTGACACCCAGAGACGAGCTCTACTGATTGATGCCAGCCCATTGGAGTCATACAGTCAATGCAGCTATTGCCTCTGCAATTTTGCTGCAGATGTAGCTCACCTGAGCAACGCCAGCTGGAGGGTAAGGGCCCATTCCACAGCAGCTTTGGGCTCTGGAAAAGCTATCATGAAAGTGCCCTCCTTTTCTTGGCACTCATACCCTCCACACAGAAGCAGGCTGGTGCGCACACACGACTTGAACCTGCCCAGAGCTATTAGGGCCTGCTGTTTGTCAATCCTCGACACTTCCTGGATGCATGTGTCAGTCATTCAGTCCTTTCAGTGGTTCAGACCATCCATTCAGACCATCCGTGCATTCGAGACCAATCCATGTTTTGATGTTTTTTACAGATTCACTCATCCATGTATCCATTCATGCATGTGTTCAGGCAACACGTGTCTTCCCAAAAGGTCAGCTATGTAGCAGTCCTGAGCAGCTGCCTGTACAAGGTCCTGCTTTGGCAGTCAACAAAGTATTGTCATGAGTAGCAGCATCAACAATACAGCGATGTGGCTGCTGCATGATGGATGGGGTGTCAGCAGCATGACTCATGTTGATCACCGCCATGTCACACATATACTCATCACGGTGACTGATGCAGGGTCCACGTGATCCTGTCCCATAAGCCATGGGAGCTGTCTCGGGCAAGTGCATGGAAGGGTGAGAGAAACGCACGAGTGAAGATTTCACCTTATAGCCGACCTCCGATGCAAAAGCGAAGGTGATGTTGGGGAGCTCGTCAGAGAGGCGCTGCACGCTGGCAAGGGACACCATGGAAGGAGGGGCAGGCAGCAATAGCCCTGCAGAGCCCATCCCAGCAGTAGCCGAGCTTGTGTCCTGTGCTCCCGGCGCATCAAAGAAGGAGGGAGCAACCTGCTGACAGTTACAGTTTCTTGCTGTAGGATGTATCCATTGCGGGTGGATTTACTGGTGTAGTGTTAGCTAGGTCTGGTGTTGTCTTGGGGATCCAGAAACGTCATTGGGTTTAGAGAAAGGCCTGTTTCATGGTGCAAATCCAGGCTTCCCCAAATGCCTCTAGGGACTAGTATCAGGCACTTCCACTTTGTGGGGACAATTCAAAGTCATAAAATGTTGTGACGCAGACATGCGTCGGTCTCATGTCTTGATGCAAACCGTCCTCGCATGTGTGTCCATGTGAAGTGTGTCTGCAGTGATTATGCAAGGACGCATGCAAAGGCTTGATCGTGATTGAACAAAAACACTGATATAAGACAGCCAGCCACTCTGCAAATCCTCTGCACGCATTTGACCTGCAGCTGTAAGCTTGCACCTGGTAACGTGAGCAGACAGGCGAGGCATGAGGGGCAGACAAGCAGCAAAAGCAGAACTGCATACGAACAGACAGGCAACAGCCTGCAGGGGTACCTGACGGGCGGGGTCAAAGGGGGGAAACAGGGCAGCCCTCTCTACCAGGGCTTCAGGCAGGATCTGCCTCACATGCTCCCCAGCAATGCAAGGCAGCGCAGCATCATCAGCCGTGTAGGGCCTGCTGCAAAGCTCCGATAGCAGGTAGCTGCCCATGTCTATGATGGTACAGGAAGTGCGCAACATGGAAGCAAGTGCTGTGGAAGCTGCTGCGTCAGCTGCTGTGGCAGCTGCTGGAGAAGCTTGACTGGTGCTCAAGGGATCCTCCTCCATGTCCTCATGTGGCATAGCTACAGAAAAGCTCCTGTCTTAGAATATAACTTTACGATTGACTTCAACTCTGGATTTTCAGCTGTATGCCTATCACACGCATGCCATTCACTTTGCCGATCACGTTGCATGCAGCCAAAATCATTGATGATTTGGTGATTTGTCAAGCTAGAATCATGCCAGCTAGGTTGTGTTGTGCTCAGCTTCTGACACTTTTTCGGCATTTGGTAGCTGGATGTGGCAAGAGAGAAGCACGGCGACACAATTTGTGTATCAGAAGAAGGACAGCTGGCAGCATGAGCAAAGCAGGAGCATGCGGCACTGGCACGGGTTTCCAATGGACATGGGGGATCTGCATAAAAAAGGAGCAAACAGCCAGGCTTTGAGAAGTACACATGTGAGTCTGTTTATCACCAAAGGTGAACATCTGGATGCAGTACCACATGGCTGTATCATACAGAGCAGGCAGTTGAGCAATTACTATGTTGGGCAGTTACTATACCGCTGATGAGGTCAGTGTTGGGCTGGGGCGTCAGGCTGAAGCGCTGCATTGGAGGCGGTCTGGGGGGATCAGGGTCCAGGCTAAACCTCCTACCCCTAGCCACCCTTTCCATCCTCAGCTTCTCCTCCATTGTGGGGGGCGCCCCCCGGGCCATGGGGGACAGGAGGGGGTTCACTGGCCTGTCTGCTGACTTGGCTGTTGCACTCACAACCTGTGACATGCGCAAGACACTAACTTGGACAAATTGGCCAACACAGTCACATTGCATGACACTCACAAGATGATCATACATATAAAAAGCATGTATGCATTGTGATGGGGGTTATGCATTGCAGTTCGTTAAGTTGACCTGCTGAGTTTCCAAGCCTGTGCATCAGTCTTGGCAGCAAGCTTGCGCTGTGTATGCTATGCATGCTGTGCAAGACTTGACTTTCATGTCCCCGTTTGAAGAGAGACCTCTGGTCTTTGTGTGTATAGCAGAAAGTCAGATGCAATCATAACCCCAACAAAGCTCACGTTTGTGCAAGCACCAATGCCATTGACATGCGAAGTCCTGGTATAGAAGCGCACCGCAAGCCGAGACATAGAGTCTATGCTGCTTCGCCGGCTGGAGGGATTGCTGCCTGGCTCAGAGCCTTGCCGTTCTGTCCCTTTGGTTTGCCCATCTAGATTACGCTTTGACTGCACTTCAAACTTCAGCTCGATTTGCCCACCTAGATCCTTTCTGGGTTGCCCTTCGATGCTGTTCCTGGGTCCTTCAGCGGCTTTCTGGAAGTGGAAAGCTGGCAGTTTGACCTCGTGCAGGCGGCCCCCAATGCGTTGAAAGGTGGTGTCACTCAGCAGTACCTGTCCTCCTGCCGGCAGCTGTAGCAGAGAGTTTGTGAGCTCCACGATTTCACCCCGATACTCCACATGCTTGTGATTGCTGTGCACCTGAACCCAAGCCAAAACCCAGAATCAGCCTTTCAGGTGTGGCCTAGTATTTTGGATGCTGCTTCAAACTGTGTGCTCATACTTGGCAGACACAAGTGTTGGACATTTCAGCCTTGACTTGTGGGTAGACTGCCCACCAGGATGTCATGACATGGACCTGCTGTGACACTCATTGCTGCAGCAGGGCTTGCAGATCACCGGCATTGGACACACACGCACACACAATTGCAATCAGCAACACCACTCACAAGTGCCATTTGCAAGCCCTTGCTATTGTGAGCCTCAGCATGGTGCCTCAGCATGGTGCCTCAGCAAAGCAACAGCTGCACAGACGTAGCGGTGCTTACAATGATCTCAGCAGGGACTCCAGTGTTGATGGCCATGCGCAGTCGAAGGCCCCGGAACATCAGCCTGCCATCCTGACAGTTTTCCACCTTTGCCTGGGGCTGTTGCAGGAGGTCTGAGGGCCAGGGCGCTTCAAGGAGGGCCAACTGGACGTGCAGGCACCAGCCTATGGCATCGATGGGGTCATGGAAAGCCACAATGAACATGTCTGTCTCTGTGAGCACCTGTGCAAGCAGCCACTGTCAGATGCGCAGTATCTCAATGTTGCTGTGCATGCTACAATCGCTTGCTGTGGTGGCTGGCTGTTGCGTCTTCAAGAGACTCCAGTGCTCTTCACTACATCAATCCACTGGTGCATGCACGCAGGGTGTGGCTTCAGCGATGTATTATGCATGCACGAAGTGTGTGGTTTGTCAGTGCTCAGCAACATATGATGCATGCATGCAGTATGTGGCTTGTCATTGCTCAGTGACGTATCATGCATGTATGCAGTGACTGACTTGCCAGCAGCAGGCAGTTCCTTAGGTGGCTAAAAAGAGCAGCACATCCTGGGGCATGCTGCCATTCTAAGAACCGGTTCGGTTTCACATACAAACGCGCTTTCCCTGCGCTGCTTGCAACCATGGCATGTTCAATCAGAGTGTACAGCTGAAGATGCAACACTTTGGTCTGTAGACCTGGGATACGCACCTCATAACCACAGTACTTGGGTAGTACTGAGCGCATGGCATTCTCACTCAGGGTGAGAGCAGAGCCCATGCAGCGTGCATTTGTGGCTTGTGACAGCGCCTCAAGGCCCTCAACACTACTCATGGCAAGCGTCACTCCACTATGGAACAGGTCCATGCCCTTGCCTTGCCGCTCCATCAGAGTTCCCGGAGCATTCCTGAACCACAAACCCCGTGTCTGTCACCAGCTTTGGCATTCGACTATATTGGTTGAGCGTACCTGCCTGAGCATGTGTTGCCATTGCCTGCAGCAAGGTGCCTGGCTTAGACCAGCCTCAGTTGCTGCATTGCAGTGCATATGCATTCCAGACTGGGCTCAAGATGCATGTACGCCTGGCAGCTATCTCAATAAGACTAGTAGAAGAAGCTGTATGGATGGCCCTGCAAAGACAGCAGCCAAGAGGATTTGCTGATGTGAGGCTTGGCCTGTGGCTTTGTTGTCCTTGGCCGGAGCCTGTGGCTTTGAAATTCAGCCGTTTCTGTAGACATGCTGCATTGCACACATCTTATGTACAGGTCGGATGGGGCACAGGATTGTGGAAGTGATGCTTTGCAGGTAACCTGTTGCACTGTGTTGGGCAACGCCTGGTGCACTTGTCATGCCCAATAATCTTGCAAACCTGCGTTTCAGGGCGTTGATGTGCCTGGTCTCCCAAGCTTGCAACAGGCGGGCTCTGTAGGTCAGAACCAGCCACACAAGCAGCAGAGACACAGCGAGAAGACCCAAGAGGGGGCCGATCAGGTCCCAAATCCACTGTGCTGTGGTCACGGCGATGCAATCCATCTGGAAGAAGCCTGCACTTGTAAGCATGCATCACGCCACCGGCTTCACACATGCTTCCATCTTGTTGCACAGCAAACATCAGTTGCAAGACAACAGGACACTCGTAATAGACAGGTATCAGGACCAATGCTGTCAACTTCTGCAACAGTGCATACAGACATCCATCACAATTTGCAGGACTTAAGTTGCAGCTGCATGCACACAGCCCTATGTGCTGGCTTATGCGACCCAAGTGCCAAGTCTGTTACAGCCTCCGTCATCTGTGGACGCAACATACCTGCTGTATCAAAAGTGTAATGGGCAACCAGGGGTAATGCACAAGTGCAGCCCTGGTAGGAGTACAACAGCGGGTCCGACGATACCACATTGTTATAGAAACTTAGGGATAAGTTGGTGACACTGGCTGGTCTGCTGACTAACAGCCCTGGGCAGATCATGCCTTCCTTGTTTGATGAGGCAGACTGCTGCTGCGCGTTCCATTCAAACAGGTTCGAGGTGCATGAGGCATAATAGGTGACGCTCTTGCCATTTGCAGCTGCAGAATGGCACACACACACACAATCACGTGAAGCTCAGTTGAGAAACACATACATGCAGCTTCATGCTGTATGAAGTATGACCTCACAGACAATTGTGTGACTATTGGCAGGAGAAGTGACATAAGGATTGAACACAGCCAATGGCAACCTGACACAAGGCCCGAAATGTAGGAGCTTGCAATGCTGTGGTGCCAACAGACACGACCAAACAGGTATATCGTCGTATACAGATTGAGGTCTTTCAGATGTGGTGCCTGAGATGACTAAGGCTTTGCTACATGCATGGTGCAGAGTGCCTACTTGGTGTAGCACATGGCGTCTGCAACAGGGTGCCACTCAGCTGGAACAACTGCAGATTTGCACGGACACTATCCGTGACATTTTCGACCACCCCAACAAGCTCTGCAGGACAAAATGTTAATGCTGATTTTGGAACAAATAAGACATGCAAAGCATGCCACACTCAACTGCATGGACTGACTTGGACATGACAGAAATACTACAGTCAGCATGTCACGATGATGGGAGTCAACCTCATGCTTGCTAACAAAACTGCTGGACAAGCACTGACAATTCAGCAACTCAGGCAAGAGCTGCATGCTGGCAAACAGATGACAAAACGATGCCGATGGGGATATGGTTTGTTCCAGGAGTCCACCTGGGTTGTTGGAAACAAACAGCAGCGTGAGATCTGGCAGCTGGTTATAGATAGGAGGCAGGGTTCCCACTAGACCACCGCCTGCAGATGAGAATAATACAGCTGACAATCAGGATTAGAGCCACAGTCGTCACTTGGAGAATGCTGGCTGTTCTGCATTTCAACAGTTTGCAATCTGAACATGCATCAAGCCTGATGCTGAAGGACTTGAGCGATGAGCAAGAGTCATGCAATCAATTACTTGCAATACCTGCAGATGATCAACACCATGAGCCATTGCTGGTGTCAGGGGCACAAAGAAAGCCAGGGGCACAAAGAAGGCTGCAGTTCAGCTTTGACATTGCAGAAGGACCTCAAAGAGCCGCCGGATTAAAATGCCTGCCAAACAAGCTGGTGATGGAGCCCCAAACAATGAGAAACATGTTGTGCTTCAGAAAGGCCATACTTGATCTGATGCCCAGTGGGACTGACCTGCAAGGGCTAGGGCGCCAATAGATTGCAAACCCTGAGTGCATGATGGTAGCGAGGCCTCTGATGCTGTTAGACAGCACTCAACACCCCACCATCGACAGTAGCTGAACCCAGGCGTGAACCAAGGTACCTTGAGCAGCATCACCTCCACGAATAAGGAGAAGTCCACGTACACAGTGCCTGCAGGAAAGATGAAGCTAGCAGATGTTTATACTGCTTGAGCAGGAGCCTGGATGAGGGAGCCCTGCCTGAATTGTTTGCATTTTCATATGCAAACTCCTCAATGGTCTCCAAAGGTACTGTTGAGAAGTAAGCTGCAGGATACCAGTTCTGGCCTTGCGTCGCATAGTACAGTTCTTCCAGGGCAGCGCGCTGGGCAGGAATATCGTTCTCAGGCTGGTAAAGGCTGAACAACTTCCACTGGCCACTGACTGAAAACTCGGCTAGAGTATCATTGGTTTGAGAGGACAGCAGGCCGAAAGTCACTTCAGCTTGTGCTTCCTGAGCATACAGCAGACCTGGGCAGCAAACAGAAAAGTGGTGTTGCTACTTGCCAGAGTGGCACCGAGGAGAGAGACAGTAGGCAGCAGCATGGCAGGTGTCACCGCGACAAGGCGCGAAATTATAATGCGCAGTTCCAGCTGGCATACCAAAGAAGGCCAGCCATACGGAGGCTGACTTGCTTGTGAGCTGCAGTCTGTGTTGCATATTCCGGCAACAGCAAGCTGTTGACCGCAGATTTAGCGTTACGTTGTCATACGGAACAACATGTCATAGCCCCGTTCGGGTCTGTGCAAGTGTTGAAGCACTTTAGTCGCACCTGGCCATGGAAACGTATTTGTCTGATGTTGCAGCCTTGAAGCTAAGCAAGCGTACGCGGTGTCTCAAACTTGCCATGTGACCTGAAGCATCAAGCACACACTCTCCTTGCGCAGGTGAGCTTGCATACACCAGACAAAATGTGCCAGAATGCGGAATGACCCCTGGGATGATCCCTGTCTGAGCAATACCAGCCACACGTGTAACACAGGTCTGCAGTTTCAGATTTCGTCCTGATCGATGATCACGTCGCTGATCACCATCATTCACTTGCCTTTCCAACTTGCCAGCACGATGCCTCCTGGGCGCAGCAAAACCTTGCAAAGCTGCTTGACCAGAGTGCGGTCGCCGTGCGTTGGCTGGACTTTGTGACACCGCAAGAAAACATGCTTAGCAAACGTATTATACTGCCTCTCTTGCTGCTGGCATCAGGTGAGCTCATGAGATGCACTGTGCAGCCTGCATAAAACCGCGCATGCACACTGCCGCAACCGTGTTGTTTGGTTTTGCAGGCGCTGCTGCAGCTTCAGTCGGGTTGATTAACTCAGCCACTGGCAATGTCGAAGCTTTTACAGACTTGATGGGTAACCTGCAACTAAACTCGGTTTATCAGCCCGAGAACGACCTTCCTGAGCAGCGAGCTGCTTTGCAAGAACTCTATACAGTTTTGGGAGGTGACTATTGGGGTGCAGCATACAAGCAGCTGTCCTACATAGAGGAAGTTGAAGCTTTTGCCAACGCCTCATCGGCAAGCAGTGAGTCATGACTCTGCAGCATGCTGTAGGTCGCTGAATGCCAAGTCAGTAGCATACTATGTGTGACTTTGCGGGTCACTGTCCATCACTTGCCTTTCCCTGCAGGTGTGACTATTGTCGACTTTCCTCTGTTTGCGGAGATTTTCACTGTCAAAGTGCCCTGGTTCACACCTGGCTTCAGCTATTGTCGATGGTGGGGCGTAACATGCTGCCTGACAGCATCTGAGGCAGTCTTACCTGTTTGCTCCTACTTGCAATCTGTGGGCACGATCGCCTTGACAGGTGAGCCTCAAAGAAAACAGTCCGGCTTTGTTTGCTGTATGCATGTATACTTTGTCAATATCGGAAGACAGACCTTAGTGGAGGCACTTATTGAATGCAACACACATCAAGTCGAGCGCCAGCATGCATGCTGTATTGACATGTCTAGGAAAGCTCGGGTGTGAGCACATGCTCAAAGCTTCCAACTGGTTATGTCTGATGCACAGGTGCCAATCTGTCAGGTACACTTCCGCCGTCCATCTTCACAGGCTTGCCGGATCTGTCTATACTGTTCCTTGCGCACAATCCGGGTGAGAGTGTTCTGTCTGCCACCATGTATGTTGCCTGCAGCCATCGCACTCAACAGTTCGTGCCAATCTAACAGTCTGCATTGTTCTGGGACTGCATTACTTGCCATGTCGCAATGTGTATGTGGACAGACAGTGCATATGGCACAAGATCCTGTTTCCTGTTGTACAAAGACATCAAGAACAGCAATGCCCTCATGTGCAGATGCACCACTTAGACAACGCCAATGTCTATCTTATCATCACTGGCCATGTGCATGTGCAGCAAACAGCCGCCAAGCAAATGCACAACAGTCAACCACATGTCAGATCATGAGGCTGCGTCCTCACCGTTTTAAGCATCGGCTGCATGTTGGATTGGCCATGCATCTGGTCTTGCAAGATGCTGCGTTTGGAAGCTTGGCTGAAGCTGCTGTTGGTATGGCAGGTCTGACAGGGCAAATTGTGGATGTGCCCTATGCCATCACGGCAAACATGCTGATCCTGCAATTGCAGGATACCAGTTTGCAGAACAACTGTGCTGAACGAGGTATATTGCAAGCAGCGTGAGCCTGTTGCTAGGCCCTCTCACTGCACTCAGACCTGTTCAGACCTGTGCCTAGGCTCCAACCATGTGTATAAGTACAGGCATGCCTTGTGGTACTGTGCTGGCACAGAAAGGACATGCTCTCTGCACCCACAGCACATATGTGACATTGCTGCTGTGGTTTTTGCACCCGCTGATAAGACACTCACTCGTCTGTGCAGTTGATGGTGGATCAAGCGTGAAGTACAACAGCAGCTGCTATTCTAATCTGTTTCTGTCTGACGGCAACCAAAGCAGCACAGCTGCAAACATTCCTGGCCTCATCTGCCCAACCTTGTACTTTCAGCGGCCCGGCAATCTGTCTGACCTCACAACAGCATACTTTTACAACTACATTGCAGCAGATCCGCAGCTCTATTCATACCAGGGCTGCATGTGCACACAGCCTCTGGTGGCCTACTACTATTACAGTGATACTTCAGGTTAGTACAACCCAAAGTTCCGTGTTCGCCTTGTCACCTTGTCTTCTTTCTGTTGTAGCTGCCTGGTGTGCAAGTGCTTGTCCCGGACAACTCACCCTTACTAGCAGTTCCTTTGCCTGTCTGACGCCTGAGGGTCCTTCTGGCATTCAGTAAGTTCAGTGCTTCTCAGTTCAGCGTATACATCAACCTCAGTGTTATACATGATCCTTGATGTTGTACATCATTACACATTGGACATATTGTTCCCGGGACCATCAAGAGCAGTCCTTGGAAGCTCCCTGTATTAGATCCTGTTTTGGCAATCAGCCTACCAGCCACAGCATGTGCTGATGTGGTCCAGAGTTCACGGGTTTTGGTGTTGTCTGTTTCTGCTCAGTGGGGCTCTGCTGCAATGAACAGTGAAGCCTGACCCAGTTTGTTGGCTGCCTACCTGTGCAGCATCTCATCATCAGTGTGAGTGCATGACTGTAGTCATGGCCACTTGCACAGTCAGCACAGTGAGACTGGCTGTGTGAGCAGCATGAATAGTTGCAAGTTACACTGTGAGGATGGGAGAGACACACTGGATGCCTAGAGAGTTGAAGCAGCTGTACGCACCTCCCACAAAATACTCCGCGCGTGAATGGCTGCTGGCTCTACAGCATTACAGGGAGGCCATTCACGTACCACCCTTCTTGTGGGATGTTCTGCAGGCCTGTTTCAGATGACATGCGTCTCCAAGTCGCACAACAATGCTCTGGGCAATCGTCTCACCGTTCACGACAGTTGCGCTGGTGCTGCTGGCTCTGCTTGTTTTCTACTTGGTGTACAGGAAACGCCTAGCCAATGAGTGGGAGACGATGCGTATCAATGGACTCAAGCGCAGGTCAGCTGTCTGTGGTTGTCAATCAATCAATTTTCTTGTCTTTGAGACTCATCAGGGCAGTCCATCAGGGAGGTGAGGGACCGCAGGATTTATGTGCCCATGCATAGCACAACGTGACCAACTTGGCAAGCATTTCTGTAGTCCTCTGCACTGCTGCGCACAGATCAATGATCCAAGCTTGGCGAGATTGTTGCTGCGCTCAGGCCCAGTGCTCAGCTGAGAGCGAGTACACTGCTGTCAGTCATGCAGGCAAAGAGATTCCCATATCTGCCTACCGCAGGCTTGATGGCTCTCTTGTACAGAGCGGACATGTGTGTCTGTATCAACATCTGGATGTCAAAGCAATCCTTAAGACAGCTTGCATGTCTGCAAGCTGCATGCAAAGCACACAGTTGAGAAGATCTGAGTCCTGGCCAAGTTTGAGATATCATTGTATGCAAAAGGAAGTCCTCTCCTACAGGCATGCACCTGGCACGCTGGTTATATGCAAGGCACACAGGTCCTTGCAGCTCAAACCTGCCCAACTCTGAGAGACCATTGCATGCACGAGGAATACCTCTCTGCCAGGTCAGATGTTGCGCTGCACACACAGGCATGCCCCTGGCACGTTGATGGAGCGGCAGGGCAAGGGCATGGACCTGTTCCACAGCGGCATGAGCATTGTCATGACTGATGTGGAAGGCAGCACGGGCCTGTGGGAGTGGAACAGCCGCATCATGAACTCTGCACTGGCCTTGCATGACCACACC
>JAABUH010004006.1_pt1 | contig 12221 bp, 10 predicted proteins | sample 5559121 | NCBI WGS metagenome assembly JAABUH01 (sample SAMN10711871, study PRJNA513364) | rock metagenome | isolation source: Antarctica rocks | place: Antarctica: Victoria Land, Battleship Promontory nord | collected 2015-12-28 | reverse complement strand
TGCATCATCCCGTTAGGGGTATCACACGAAAGCTTGGTGTCGTGCCATCGACAGCAACGGCGTTAACTCGGTCGAAAGGCTTCTTGCTTTCCATCGATCGGTCGTGACACTAACACCACAGTGCCTGAAAATCAATGGAGAAACGTGTTCGAGGCCCCGGTACCTCCGCGTGATCCACCCTCAGATGAAGGTCCGGAGGCGCGCCGCATCCAATTCTCCGGCTTCAAGGCTCACAGGCCGGTCATTCCGGGGACCTGACCGGCTCGGCCCATCGCACCAATTGACGCCGCAACGCCGCGGGATCCGTGACCCTCTCGGGGAAGTCCAGGCGCCGCGTGTCGTCGCGCCAGACGAGGTCGATGCCGTCGGGGTCGACCCCGGTGACGCGCCACTGGCCCTCGGGTGCCCCGGCCAGCACGGTCGCGTAGAGTTTCAGCGCGTCGGCATGGTCGGCATTCAATTGGTCGGTCGTGCGCTGCTCGGCCTCGAGCAGAGCTTCGGCCCCGGCCGTGTCTGTGACGAGGTCGTTCGCGGTCAGCATATCGATGCGGCCGAAGCCGCCGATCATGCGGGCACCCTGCAGGTCGAGGCGCCAGAACGAGAAATCGCCGAAATCGACGTAGATCTCGGCCTTGGGGTGACGGCGCAGGAAGCGGGCGCGCCAAGCCTCCCGCTCGGCCTGGGTCGCCTTGACGGCGCGGGCCGAGACGGTCAGGCGCGGATGGGTCAGCGGGTCGCCGCGGCCACCCCCATCGAGCAGGAGCGAGCAGCGCGGGTCCGCCATCAGGTGCTGGGTATGGACCGCAAGGGTCGACAAGGGCAGCACCGGGCTACCGTCGGGCAGCGTTGCCAGCGACACGAGGCTCGCATAGGGCGCACCATCCTTGGCCAGCGTGGCGAGAGCGCCGGAGCGGATCGTGCGGAGCAGGCCCCGCGCCTCCCGCCGAGCGTCATAGCCTGCGTCCGGCCGGCCGGACGAGCCGTCCGGATCGCGGGCCGCGGGCGCCATGGTGACGTCGTCGCTCATGGCTTCAGGCATTAGCATGGCGCGAGATGAAAGTCTTGAAGCGGTCCGAGCCGGCGCCGCCGAAGACGTCGGACGGGCCGCCTTCGCAGTCCACCAGTCCGTGGTGCAGAAACACGACGCGGTCGGAGACCTCGCGGGCGAAGCCGATCTCGTGGGTCACGACCAGCATGGTGCGGCCTTCGGCAGCCAGCGACCGCATCACGCGCAGCACCTCGCCCACGAGTTCCGGGTCGAGCGCCGAGGTCGGCTCGTCGAACAGCATGACGTCGGGCCGCATGGCGAGCGCGCGGGCGATCGCGGCACGCTGCTGCTGTCCGCCCGACAGGTGCGACGGATAATGGTCGCGCTTCTCGGCGATGCCGACCTTGGCCAGCAGGGCCTCGGCCTCGGCCATGCATTCGCCCTTCGGGCGGCCGAGGACGTGCATGGGAGCCTCGATGACGTTCTGCATGACCGTCATATGGGACCAGAGATTGAAGCTCTGGAACACCATGCCGAGCCGCGAGCGGATGCGGTCGACCTGGCGGCGGTCGGCCGGCACGCTCCTGCCGTCGCGGCCCTTGCGCATGCGAATCATCTCGTCGCCGAGCTTCACCTCGCCGCTGTCGGGCATTTCGAGGAGGTTGATGCAGCGCAGGAAAGTACTCTTGCCCGAGCCGCTGGCGCCGAGGATCGAGATCACGTCACCCTGTCGGGCCTCCAGCGAGATTCCTTTCAGCACCTCCAGCGCCCCAAAGGTCTTGCGCAGGTCCTTGACCGCGAGGGCCACCGGGGCTGCACGGGCGACGCCGGGCATCGCGGGGGCGGGACTGCAGGTCGTGCCGGCGAGGGTGGCGGCCATCAGGCTGTTCCGAGTTCGAGGGGCGCATCGAACCCCGGCAGGGCCGGAGCGGCGCGGAGATGCGGCGACAGTCGCCACTCGAGAAGCGCGATCGCTCGCGAGATCGCGATATTGAGCACGAGATAGATGAAGCCGGCGCACAGGAAGACCTCGATGGCCCGGTAGGTCTCCGAATTCAGCTTGGCGGCCACGAACATGGTCTCCTTGAGGGTCACGATGCTGGCCAGCGCCGTGGCCTTGGTCATCAGGATCACCTCGGTCGAGTAGGACGGCAAGGCTTGGCGAAGCGCGATCGGGAACACGATCCTGCGGAACACGGTCAGCCGCGACATCCCTCGGCACGGCCGCGAGGGCGCCGCGGAAGATCTCGCTCGAATAGGCCCCGGTGTTCAGGGCCAGGGCCAGAACGGCGCACCAGAACGGGTCGCGCAGAAAGGGCCAGAACAGGCTTTGCCGCACGGCCGGGAACTGGCTCAGCCCGTAGTAGATCAGGAAGAGCTGCACCAGCAGCGGCGTGCCGCGGAACACGAAAACGTAGGCGTCGGCGGCCCAGCCCACCAGCGCGCCGGCGCTGTGTCGCGCCCAGGTGACGAAACACGCCACGAGAGCACCCGCCACGATCGACACGGCGAAAAGTTCGAGCGTCAAGGGCAACCCGCGCAGGAGTTGCACCGTCGTGTCCGCCATGAAGCCGAAGTCCACGGGCGCGCGCTCCGGCAGTTCACAAGCGACGCAGGGAGCGCGTCATGCGGAATTCGGCACGGTTGAACAGGAACGTCGAAGCCGTGGTGAGCACGAGATAGAGCAACCCGGCCGTCATGTAGAAGGCGAAGGGCTGACGGGTGGAACCCGCGCCGATCTGGCTTTCGCGCAGCAGTTCGACCAAGCCCGTGACGGAGATCAGCGCCGATTCCTTCAGGGCCAGTTGCCAGACATTTCCCAGCCCCGGCAGCGCGAAGGCGACGATCTGGGGCACCAGAATGCGGCGGAACCGCAACGCCCCACCCATGCCGAGCGCCCGCGCGGCCTCGATCTGGCCGCGAGGCACGGCCAGCGTGGCGCCGCGGAAGACTTCCGCCTGATAGGCGGCCGACACCAGCCCGCACGCGAAGGCGCCGGCCAGGAAGGACGGCACGCCGAGGAAACCGCCTTGTCCCATCGCCTGGGCGAGCTTGGTGACGATCGCACTGCCGCCGAAATAGACGAGGTAGATGACGAGGAGGTCCGGCACGCCGCGCAGCACCGTCGTATAGACCTCGCCGATGGCGCGCAACGGTAGGCTCGCCGACAGCTTGGCGGCCGCGACCGCGCAGCCCAGCACGGCCCCGATGGCGACCGCCGACAAGGCGACCTCGAGCGTCACCAGCGTGGCCGCCACCATGGCAGCACCCCAGCCGGTCGGTCCGAAACCCATGAGGTCGAGGTAGCTCATCTCGGGAGCGGCCCTTTCGGGCGAGTCGTGTCGTCGCCTCTTCAGCTCGGCGGCATCATGTCGAGCTTGAACCACTTGGCCTGCAGCTTCTTCAGCGAACCGTCGGCAGCCTCGCCCGCGATCGCCTTGTCGAACATGGCTTTCAGTTCCGGCTCGTTCTTGCGAATGCCGATGCCTGTACCCTGTCCGAGAACGTCGCCGCCGCGAAACTCGGCGCCCGCGAGGGTCAAGTCCTTGGCCTCGGGCTTGCTCGCAGTGGTGAGGAGATACGACACCTCGGCGAATGCTGCGTCGATGCGGCCGGCCATGAGGTCGAGGTCGTGCTGCTCCGTGGTCTTGTATTCCTGGATGGTCGCAACGTCCTTGAAGTACTTCTGAGCAAAATTGCCCTGGATGGTGGCGACCTGAACGCCGATGGTCTTGCCTTTCAGCATGACCCGCATCTGATCGATGATGTCCTTGTTCTTGGCATCGTCCGACGACAAGTTGAGGATCTCGCCCGTGCCGGGCAGCTTCGCGAGGCTGCTCGATTTCGGCACCAGGAAGCCGGACGGCCCGGCCGCGTAGGTGTGGGAGAAGTCGATCACTTCCAGCCGCTTCGCCGTCACGCTCATGCCCGCCATGATGGCGTCGAACTTGCCCGCCGTCAGCGCCGGGATCATGCCGTCCCAATCGTTCTGGACGATGTTGCACTCGACCTTCATGCGGGTGCACAGATCGTGGGCAAGATCGATCTCGAACCCGGCCAGCTTGCCGTCGGGCTGCACGAAGTTCCAGGGCTCGTAGGCGCCCTCGGTGGCGATCGTGACCTTGGTCCAGTCCTTGGCCTGGGCGGTTCCCGTGCCGAAGGCCAGCACCGAGCCCATCACGGCTCCGGCGACGAAGGCGAAACGCTTCATGGTGATTCTCCCGGACGGGCCGCTTCGGACCCATGCTCCATTGCACTACGGTTGCAGGCGGGAATGCAAGCGTCGGGCCGCCGTCGGCTTGGCTGCAGGCTTGCGGCCTGCGTGGCGCGGGAGACTGGTCATGCCGCGTAACTTCGGCCAAAGATGTCATGCCGCAGTACCAACAAGGCTCGGAAAAGGCTGGACCTCCAACATATGGTTCAGGGTGGCCAGCGTGAAGACACGACCTTCGCAGTCGCGGACCACTGGTCCGAGCGCATCATTGATCCGTGCCCGGCGTTCCCATCGTGACATGCTTGCTTCCCTGCAGCACGAGGCAGGCAAGCGGTCGGGAGATTGATTCACCAAGCCGCTGGGCGCAGTTGCACGCACGTCGTCAGACCCGGGATCGGTGTCTGAGCCAGCCGGCGGCACTGGAATTGGAACGCTGCGTCCGGACGCTCGGCTTCAAGGGAACTATGCTGTGCGGTCGGGTCGGGGACCGCAACCTCGACCATCCAGACTTCGTGCTTGCGGGCACGTTACCGCCGACGCGATCGTCGAGGGCGCGGGCGTCCGCACTGTCAGCCTTGGTGAGCTAGATGAGCCGCGACGTTCCTTCGCTCGCTCCACACTGACGGGCGGGTATCTACACAAAACGCCTCGTTCTACGCTTTCTCGCCTAAGCCGGCCTTCTGGCGAGTGACCTTGGCCAGGATTGACCAGTCCTTGGCGCCGAACCCTTGGTCAACCGCGGCCGCCATCATGTCGCGCACGATCGACGTGGCCGGCAACGCGGCGTCTTTTGCAGCCGCGGCATCCAGCGCCAGGGTCACGTCCTTCAGGCCCAGGGTGAGCTTGAAGCCGGGCTCGTACGTGTCAGTGGCGATATAGCCGCCGTAGCGCTGGTAGCTGGGGCTGGCGAAAACCGTGTTGGTCATCACCTCCAGGAAATCGCCCGCGCCCAGGCCGTAGTGGGCGACCAGCGCCGTTGCCTCGCCCATAGCCTGGATCGCGAGAGTGATCATCATGTTGGCAGCAATCTTGGCGATGTTGGCATGAACCTGGTCCTCACCCAGGTGCCAGGTCTTGCGTCCGAGCGCGTCGAATAACGGCTGCACGGTCGCGACGTCGACCGGGTCGCCCGCGGCCAGAATGTTGAGTTGTGCCTGCGCGGCGACGGCCGGCACGCCCATCACCGGAGCTGCGACGTAAGCAATTCCCGACGCCGCGTGCAGCGTCTTCAGTTCCTCCACGAGGGCGGGCGAGATAGTGGCCATCATCACGTGGACGCTGCCCTTGCGCGCGGAGGTAATCGCGCCAGAGTCGATGATGACGCTACGTATCGCCACGTCGTCGGACAGCATTGTCACGACGACCTCCTTGGTGAAAGCTGCCTGCGGGGACGGCAGCACGGCAACGCCGTCGAGCGAAGACAAGGCAGCGGCGCTGCGATTCCACACGCTTACTTGATGCCCCGCCTTGACCAAGTTCGGGATCATGGCAGCGCCCATGCTGCCGACGCCGACGAAGCCAATGTCCATATCAATTTCCCCTGTTGGTTGTTTCGGTCCACACTCGTGCGCCCACAGTCAACGCCGCACCGACATGGCCCGCACGCCACCTGCGGCTCGGAAAATTGCGACCAGGTCGTCCTGCGTGGACTCGGTCATAGTTTGCTCCCGTCATCGTGTGTCGACACATGCGCTGCCAGCCATTTCAGGACAGGTTGCAGGGCCTCATCCGAATTCTTCTCGTAGATCAGGCCGTGCCCGTTACCGCGAATGCCGTAGTCGGGCAGGTGTATACGCTCGACCGCGGCACCGGCCGTGCTCAAGAACCCGGCGACGGCGGGTGCGGCCTTGACGAAGCCCGAGGTTTCGCCGGTCACGATTGCGATCGGTAGGCCGGCGAGAGCCGGGATCCGCAGCGTGGCCGGGTCGGCCGTTCGGGCTTCTTCGGGCTCGCCACGGAGCGGGTCGTAGCTGACGGGGGCTGCAGTCAGCCCCCATTTCAGCGCTCCGATGCCGGGTGTCTGGCTGAAGGCCGGCCCCATCGGCTCGATTGAAACAATTGCCTTGACCAATCCAGGGCGTCTGTCGGCAACCAACCAGCCGGCCGGGCCGGACGCGGAACGCGTTACCACGATCGCCGGGCCAATGCGGTCGAGCAGACGGGCGAGGCGGTCGGCGTCGAGATCCTGAGACAGGGCGAGGTCGGCAGGAATAGGGCCGTACGGCGCGAGGAAAGCGTCGAACGCGGCGTCGTCGGTCGGCTCGAACAGCCACTGCGTCTCGCCACCACCCTCTGGAAAGTACAATTGTCGGCAGCGATCGTACGAGAAGGGCGGGCTCATCGGGCCAAGGACTTCGGAGTGATAGGGCGAGCGGCCGTGGGCCGGACGGTCCACGATGAGAACCGCGTAGCCGGCTTCCACGAAACGCTGCGCCCAGCCAGGGCGGCTGTCAGGCGTGTCGGCCCACTCGGTGCCTTGGGAAGTGCCGCCGTGAACGAGTACGACCGGGTAGGGCTGTGTCACCTTTTCCGGCGCTTCCCAGGCCACGAACATCGGCCCGCGCTGGTAGGTGCCACCCCCCAGGGGTAGCCGCTCGGCCGTCACCCAGAAATAGCCGCACCGAATTGTCCTAGCGGGCTTGCTGTCCCAGAAGTGGGCGGCGGGCTGGGTCTGCTGGTCCATAAAATGTTGTTCCCGTTGAAGCTGCATCAGACGCCGGTCGCCGCTTCGTCCACTTCCCGGGCGTTCATCGTCTTCGCACGGCCCGGTACCGTGGCGCATGCTCCGGGTTGGGTGGCCTTGTCGAAACGGGGCGGTTCGATGCCCAACAACCCAAACCGTCGACCGCGTCGTAAAGTGAACCAAGTGATCCAGAATTCACGTTCTAGAACAATTTCCGGGTGCGTTCAACAGAGATTTGCGCCCGACGCTCGGGTTCACCGTTTAGCTGATGCCTTGTCGATCGTGTGCAGGGTCCACGTTGGCGTCCCAGACGCCTAGGGCGGCAGTGATGCCGGCATGAAGTGCCGTGAACGGCACCCCGTCTCGCGCCTGCGTCGTCAAGCCTAGAAGAACCGCATCTAGCAGGGTCGCCAAAGCAGTCTTGTCCGTGTCGGCCCGCAACTCGCCGCGGCTGATCGCCCGCTTCACGCAGGCCCGCAGACCATTGCGATTGCGCTGGCGCTCGGTCGCGAGCAAGACCTGCAGGTGCTGGTTTTCGGGCGAGCTGAAAGCCAGGGACAGGACGACGAGGCAGCCGAGCGGGTGGGTCGGGTCCGTCTGCATACGGGCAGAGCCTTCCAAAACCTGCTTCACGGCATCGCGCGCGATCAGAGAGGAGTCGTGAAGAGGCGCGGTCACCTGTCCATAACTCTGTGCGTATTGGTCGAGCACGGCTCGGAATAAGGCTTCTTTGGACCCGAACGCAGCAAAAAAGCTGGATGCCGAGATGTCGCCCATCGACGCCTTGAGTTGCGTGAGCGAGGTCGCCTCGTATCCTCGTTCCCAGAACAGGTGCATCGCCCGTGCGAGAGCCTCGTCCTTGTCGAAGCCCCGCGGGCGGCCCGTTCGTGCCATCGTGGTAACTCCGATCCAATCCTTCTGGAATAGCTGGTCCGAAGATCATGACAAGCGCTTCGCCGCTTGAGCTCGGACGGATTGCATCGGCGTTCAGCCGACACGATCGCCGCTGATGCTAAAAGAGCTTGCAGCCGAGTCCAGCGCGGCTTCCTCCCGCCAAGTCTCACCGGTCGTAGGGGCAGTTCTCTACAAGGCCATGTATGGACGCCCCCTCGGGTGCAAGGAAAATCTTCTGAACAGGCGCTGCGCATGATCGGGTGCTGCCATGTGTCCGGCCTTGGTTGCGGCACGGAAATGGCCGCGGGCCCGTATGGGAGTGCGAGGGTCGGGACCACATCACTGGAACGCGCTCGAAGCGCTCCCCGTGCGCCTGGTTCTCCCAACCCCGTCTTACCGAAGTTGCGCCATACCTGTCCTTCGACCTCCTCACACCTCCGACAGCCTCGCGTCCGTCCCGTTCATGCGGAGACGGCCGGAGCTCGGTAGATCCCGCCTTTCGTCAGCAGCGCCCAGGCGACGCGCGCGGTCTTATTGGCTAGCTAGCGCGACGATCGCCAGCATCGGTGGCTTGCGGGCCAACATCCGACCAAGCCACGTGTCGGCCGCAACGCCTTTGCGCTTGGCCCAGCGCACGACACCGCTCGCTCCGATGATCAACAAGCGGCGCAGGGTCCGCTCGCCCATGCGGGATGTGCGTCCGAGACGCTCCTTGCCGCCGGTCGTTCCCGGCTCACAAGGGCACCGCCGCACGCCAAGCCGTCGAAGCGGTCGGAGCACGCCTGCTGTTCCTCCCGCCCTATTCCCCCGACTTCAACCCCGTCGAGAACGCCTTCTCGAAGCTGAAGGCGCTGCTGCGAAAGGCCGCCGCCCGCACCGTCGACGAACTCTGGCGCGCCATCGGCTCAGCCCTCGACACATTCACCGCAACCGAATGCGCCAACTACTTCACGGTCGCAGGATACGAGCCGGAATAACCGGAAAATGCTCTAGGTGTTTGGTCCCGGGGAGTCGTGACGCTAAGCTGAGCCGCAAGGCTGAGGAGGCGTTATGGCAAGCATTCTTCACGGCAGCGCCCGAACAACGCCGCGAGTTCGAGCCGAACTCCAAGCGTCGAAAGAGAAGGCGAGCGTCCTGGCCAAGCGCTATGGGCTGAGCCGAACGACGGTCAACAAGTGGCGGTCTCGCTCGACGACGGCGGACGCACGGATGGGACCGCGTGACCCTCACAGCACGGTGCTGACGCCGGTCGAGGAAGCCACGATCGTCGCGTTCCGCCAGCGCACGTTGCTGCCGCTCGACGACGTCATGGGCTGCTTGCGAGACTCGATCCCGAAGCTGACCCGATCGAGCCTTCACCGCTGTCTCGAACGCCACGGTATCTCACGCCTGCCAGCCAGCGAGACGATGACGAAGCGCGGTCGCTTCGCCGAGACGACGATCGGCTACGTCCACATCGACAGCTGTGAGCTGCGTCACGCCGACGGCAAGCTCCACATGTTCCTCGCCATCGATCGCGTCTCGAAGTTCACCTTCGTCGAGTTCTACGACAAGGCTGGCAAGATGAACGCCGCGGCTTTCCTCACGCACGCCATCGAGGCGTTCCCGTACAAGATCCACACGGTGCTGACCGACAACGGCATCGCCTTCGCCGACCTGCCGAAGAACCGCAGCGGCGCCACCGCCTACTGGTCGGGAGGCCATATCTTCGGACGCACCTGCGCCGACAACGGCATCACCCACAAGCTCACAAAGCCCTACCACCCTTGGACCAACGGTCAGGCCGAGCGAATGAACCGCACCATCAAGGACGCGACGCTCAAGGTCTTCCACTACCCAGACATCGAGAGCCTCAAGGCCCACGTCATCGCCTTCGTGAAAACCTACAACTTCGCCAAGCACCTGAAGGCGTTGCGATGGAAAACGCCGTTCGAGGCCATTGCGCAGGCGTGGACACAAAGACCCGGCAATCTTCAAGATCAATCCGCGTCACCTCATCCGGGACCAAACACCTAGAACGACGCCGTTCAACGAGCGACTCGGTGAATGCGCTCGTTTCCATAGTCTCATTGAAAGCCGAGACGTCAATTCTCACTCCCCGGCCGGCACCGGGATCCCCCGTGGGCTGCGCCGCCGGAACGGCCAGCGCACCCGCTGCAGCCGCGCCATGCCGAGGTAGATGATCGGCGTCGTATAGAGCGTCAGCGCCTGGCTCAGGATCAGCCCGCCCATGATGGTGACGCCGAGCGGGCGGCGCAGTTCCGCCCCCACACCCGCGCCGAAGGCGATCGGCATGGCGCCGAACAGGGCCGCCAGTGTGGTCATCAGGATCGGCCGGAACCGCTCCAGGCAGGCCGCGTAGATGGCGTCGCGCGGGCTCAGGCCGTCGCTGCGTTCGGCATGGATGGCGAAGTCGACCAGCATGATGCCGTTCTTCTTCACGATGCCGATCAGCAGGATGATGCCGATGAAGGCGATCACGGTCAGTTCCATGCCGACAGCCCGCAGTGCCAGAAGGGCGCCGAGGCCCGCCGACGGCAGGGTCGAGAGGATCGTCAGCGGGTGGGTCAGGCTTTCGTAGAGCACGCCCAGGATGATGTAGATCGAGCCCAGCGCGGCCAGCAACAGCAGCCCCTGCCCGCCGGCGCCCTGCTGGAACACCAGCGCGTCCCCGGCGAAATCCGCGTGCAGTCCGTCGGGAAGGTGCATGTCCCCCACGGCCTGCCGGATGAGGTTGCTGGTCGTCTCGAGGCTGGCCCCGTCGGCGAGGTTATAGCTCAAGGTGACGGACGGGAACGCCCCCTGATGGTTCACGACCAGGGGCGACGCGCGGCGCACCACGGTGGCGAAGGCCGACAGCGGCACCTGGGTGCCGCCCTTTCCGGGCACGTAGATGCGGCCGATGTCGGAGGGGTCGCGCTGGTCCCGAGGCGCCACTTCGAGCACGACGCGGTACTGGTTGCGCGCCCCGTAGATGGTGGAGATCTGCCGTTCGCCGAAGGCGTCGCCGAGCGCGTCGTCGATCGACTGGATGGCGACGCCGAGTCGGGCCGCCGCGGGACGGTCGATCACCACCTCGGCCTGGAGCCCGCCCTGTTCGCGGTCGGTCGACATGTCGACCACGCCCGGCACCGTCCTCAAACGCGCCAGCACGCGGGGCTGCCAGAGCTGGAGTTCGTCGAGGTCGGTGTCCCACAATGTGAACTGGTAGGAGCCCTTGCCGCGCCGCCCGCCGGCCCGGAGATCCTGGATCGGGATCATGAACAGGGTGATGCCGGGCGTGCGCGACAGCTTCGCGCGCAGCCGGTCGATCACCTTGGCGGCCGTGGGGCGCTCGCCCTCGGGTTTCAGCCCGATGAACAGCGAGCCCGAATTGACGCCGCCTCCGCCGCCGATGAAGGAGCCGACACCCTCGACGGCCTGATCCTTGAGGATGGCGTCGGACAGGCGCTCCTGCAGCGCCGCCATGGCGGGAAACGAGATGTCGGCGGCCGCCTGGGTCTGGCCCATGATGAGGCCCGTGTCGTCTTCGGGCACGAAGCCCTTCGGCGTGTCCTTGAACATCTCGACCGTGAGCCCGATCGTCAGCACCATGACGAGCACCATGGCCCAGGGGTGGCGCAGCGCCACCCGGAGGGTCCGCGCATAGAACCCGACGACCCGCGCGAGGCCACCTTCGACGGCACGATCGAGCCGGTTGGGCGGCCGGTGGTCGTGCGGCTTCATGAAATGGGCGCAGACCATCGGGGTCAGGGTCAGCGACACAACGGTCGAGATCACCACCGCGAAGGTCAGGGTCAGCGAGAACTCGCGGAAGAAGGCGCCGATGATGCCGCCCATGAAGAGCAGCGGCACGAAGGCCGCCACCAGCGACAGGCTGATCGACACCACCGTGAAGCCGATCTGCTTCGACCCCAGCAGGGCGGCCCTGACGGGCGGCATGCCGCGCTCGATATTGCGCGACACGTTCTCGATCATCACGATGGCGTCGTCGACCACGAAGCCGACCGAGATCGTGATGGCCATGAGGCTGAGGTTGTCGAGGCTGAAGCCGGCCGCGTACATGCAGGCCACCGTGCCGGCCAGCGACAAGGGCACCGCCACGCCGGCCGCGATCGTCGGGGTGGCCCGGCGCAGGAACACGAACACCACCGCCATCACCAGCGCGCAGGTGATGAGCAGCGTGATCTGGATGTCGCGCACCCCGGCCCGGATCGTCACGGTGCGGTCGGTGAAGATCGAGATGTCGACACCGGCCGGCACCCAGCGCTTGAGCTGCGGCAGCAGCGCCCGCACGCGATCCACCGTGTCGATGACGTTGGCCTTGGGCTGCTTGGTCACGATCAGCAGCACGGAGGGTTTCTTGTTGTACCAGCCCGCGGCGCGGCGACTCTTGTTGCCGCGTTCCACCGTGGCGACGTCGGACAGCTTGACCACCGTGC
>JAABUH010004004.1_pt1 | contig 12224 bp, 14 predicted proteins | sample 5559121 | NCBI WGS metagenome assembly JAABUH01 (sample SAMN10711871, study PRJNA513364) | rock metagenome | isolation source: Antarctica rocks | place: Antarctica: Victoria Land, Battleship Promontory nord | collected 2015-12-28 | reverse complement strand
GTTCCATGCTGTGAACATTATGCCCCGCAAACTGGCGAGCTGGATGACGGGAGAGAAGCTTGGCGACGTCCTCACTGGCTTTTACGTCAAGCGCGCCCCCGTTGGTCAGCAGTCGCATGGCCCACCTGTCTGCTAGGACACATGCACGCGCATACATAGTCCGGCGTCAGGCTCAGGGAACGTGGCCATTTGCCCTGGTGTCTGGCTCACTGCCTCAGGTGCCTACGCTTGCACCGCAAACTGGCGTCGCCACAGGGGACCCGCCCAGCTGCCAACCTGGCCACCTGTCTGCTTGGACACACTGAGTGCTGGGCTGGCTCCCAACTTGGCGGGCATGAGGCGGACCGCCGCATGCAGTGTGGCACCTCAGCGCCTCTGGTGAGCATAAGGTTCCTGCGTGTCAGCCTGACACTGTCAGGGAAGCGCCCGTGCATGGCAGATGGAGTGTGCAGGCAGAGGGCGCCGTCAACAGCCGGAACCAGGACTACATCCGCGACGCCCACTGCATGCTGGCGCCCTGCGGCGCTGCCGGCGTGCGTGAGCAGGCTACCTGAGCGCTGGGCGGCCTGTGCAATGGCAGCACCAGGGGCCAGGAGAGCGTCAGGGGGTGCGGGGGCATCGTTGCGCTGGTCGCTGCGCTGGTCAGGCTGCTGGCGCCCGGCGGGCCCGCGGCCGTGCAGTGGCTGGCCGCTGTGGCGCTCCACTGCGGAGGTAGTGCGCCTCACATGCCTGCAGCCCGCCCGTCTGCTTGAGGCCTCACGCTGAGGCCGATGCATGCCGCGCGGACCGCGACGTGGAGCTCATGGAGGTCAAGTTTGTCTACACGCTTGCCATGGTCGATGACAGCCAGAAGAACGCGTGTAAGTTGGGCCACTACCAGGTGGTGGCCGATGCCGTGTTGACGCGCGCGCGAGCGCCGCTGCATGCGCCGCTTGGACGGCCGCAGCACTGGCACATCCGCGGCGCGCGCGCGCGCGCCAGCCGCCACCTGGTGGTGGCCCAGCTCGCACGCGTTCTTCCGGCTGCCCTGCACGTGAACGGCGTGTAGATGGACTTGACCTCGATGAGCGGCGCGTCGCGGCTGCGCGGCGCGCACGGGCCCGCTCGCCTTGTGAGGTTGTCTGCAACGGCTGCACGTTTGAAGGCCGCGTCGCGGCGGCGCGGAGCCCCGCAGCGCGGATCAGCAGCTTGACAAGGTGGCTGCTGAAGACGAGCTGGCCAGCAGAGACCTCTTACTTTGACATGCTTCCCTCCATGCTGTTGCTGCCGCCGCTGCCGCTGCTGTTCCCGCGCTTCTCTGCGCGTGTGGAGGCCCCAAATGGGCAAAGTGCGCCGATCTGCATGCGGGTCCACCAAGGCCGGGCCTGCCGAGCGCGCTGGCTGGCGCATGTGCCCGCCGCCTTCTGTGAGCGCAGAGGCCCCGGCACACGTCCGGCGCGCAGCATCGCCATGTTTCAGTGGTCGTTGGCTTTGTACAGCACCATTGCAAAGGGGCTTGTGAAGATGTTCACGCCCTGCAGCGCACAAGCGGGCCGTGGGGCCCGGCTGCCGCCTGCATGGCGGGGACCGCGCTTGTCGCTGCCAAACCCACGGCGCGCTTGTGCTCTGCAGGGTGGACGTCTCCGCCAGCCCCTCTGTGGTGGTCCATGACCACGCCCACGACCAATGGAGCGTGGCAGTGCTGTGTTTCCTGGGCTGGGAGCCGGCAGGCAAGGGCGCCACGGATGCGCCCGGCGCCTATGTGCGCCGGCTCGTCCTGCCGCGCCTGGATTCCGCGTCTGGAGCGCGCCCTCGGCAGGCGCTTAGTGGCGGAGACAGGCCTTGGTCTGTGTCGCGCATCATGGCTTCCACTGCTTGCGTGCGGGCAACCCTCCTTATCACACATCATAGAACTAAACGTGCGGCACGCATGCAGTGATTGGCCTGACAAGCACTGTCTGCGTCGAGTGGTGCATGCGCATTTACTGGTTAACTAAATAACGATTTGGCGGGTAGGATGCAAGTAGGATGCAAGGGTGTAAAAGAGTGCGCGCAGCAGCAGCCATGCGAGCCAAACACCGCTATACGAGCTTGGACGTGGAGGCTCCGCAATGATTTTGCAGGACTCGCCCATGTCGTACATACGAGTATGCAGTCCTGTTTGCATATGCCACACAGTTGAGCAGTCTGCTGGCTGCAGGCCTTTTCAGCAAGGCAGTGCATTGCACACCGCATGTCCCTTGTGCATCCTGACTTACTCTGACTAGGAAGACAGCCAGAGGGCACATGCTCCAGCCAATGGGAAAAGAATTCAAACGTGCATGCCCCTTGCAACATTTGTTGCATGCATTGAAATTACAATACCGCCCAGTCCTGGGCACGCTCATGCAGGCTGCAAAACAGCTCTCAATGTCCCCGACCAGACAGGCTCCTCGCACATGATGCAGCCAGATGAGGGCAGCCGGCAAGGCCGCCGCAACTAATTCAGCGACTTTGGCAGTGCGGCTGTACGACAAGGTGCATCATTCTGCAACCGTGTGACGCCGGGCCTCCATCCCCTAACACAGAGTTCACAGGCCGACCACGCGCACAGTCACCGCGGGCGCCCGAACAGGTCCCCGCGCAGGCCGCGCGCGAGCGGCGGCGGCGGGTCGGCGCCGCGCGGCGGCGGCGGCGCCGGCGGCAGCGCGCCCAGCGCCTTCCAGGCCTGCGAGTTGTACCGCGCGCCCGCCTGCATCAGGAACTCGAACGCCGCCAGGCCGTCCTCGCCTGCGGCGCGCGCGCGGGAGAGAAGCAAATTAGTATCTTCTCCTACAAAAAGGCCTGTTTGACCATCCTGAGACACTGTCTGAAACAAACATCATCTTCTGGACTTGGACCTCGCTCCTAGCAAGCGCGGCGCACCACAACGCCGCAGGCTTGGTGCGCAGGCTCGGCCCCTGCGCCGCGCTTGGTTCGGAGCTGCCGCCAAGGCAGCTGTGAGCTGCCGCGCGCACCATGTTTAGCACTGGAAATGAAATCTCAGTTAATAGCCCGTGCAGGGTTTCCTCTGCTGAGCAGCGCTGCGCCCGCAGGCGCGGGGCCGCGCCCTTCTGCATGGCCAGGAAGAGCGCCGTGATGCCGTTGCGGTCGGGCTCGTTGACGTAGGCGGCGTCCGCGGCCGCGTCCTCGCCGCCCACCAGCAGCCGCAGCATGTCCACGTTGCAGGAGCGCGCCGCCAGGTGCAGCGCGTTTCTGCGCATGCACAGGAAAGTGCTGATCGATATAGCATGCGGCCTGCCTGCGTCTTGCATGTGGCTCTCAGCTTGCGACCATCAGGCATCTGCTGTGCGCTTCCCGCCTCAGCACAGCCACAGTGTCGGACGGGGTGCCCGTATTGCACGCAGGGTTGATGCCTAGTCCAGACACCAGACCCCTGTTCAGGACTTCAATCGTTCGATTGCCCTGTTAGAGGCAATGCTTCATCTCGCAAAGGGGTGCCCCATCCGCCCCAGCAATGCTGACACACCCCTGCCTGCAAAAAGCCGCTAGGAGGGCGCATGCTCGACCATGTGACCATGTGCCACGCCGCATGTGTCAAATCCCCATAACCCATGCGCTCTAGTGCCGCGCCCGCCCCCTGGGCGTCCCCCGCACGCAGTCCCGCAGCGCGCACCGCCCGGTCTGCAGGTCGCATGCGCGCCGGTCCGCGCCCAGCGCCAGCAGCGCCTCGGCCGCCTCCACCTGGCCGGTGTCGGCCGCCCACATGAGCGCGGTGCGGCCGTGGCGGTCGCGCTGGTCCACCTCCACCTCCTCCAGCGAGCGCTCCACCATCCTGCGCGTGCGGCCGGGTCGGCGTGAAAGGGGTTAGGGTTGGGCGCCGCCACAGCAGTCCTGCGCTGACCAACCCCCACCTCCTCCAGCGAGCGGTCCACCATCCTGCGCGTGCGGCCCGGTCGGCGTGAAAGGGGTTAGGGTTGGGCGCCGCCACAGCATTCCTGCGCTGACCAATCCCCACCTCCTCCAGCGAGCGGTCCACCATCCTGCGCGCGCAGCGGGGTCGCCGAAAAAGGGTCAGGGTCAGGCGCCGCTGCAGCAGTTGCCGTGACCCGTCTCGACCTCCCCCAACGAGCGCTCCACCATCCTGCGCGTACAGCGGGGTCGCCGAAAAAGGGTCAGGGTTAGGTGCCGCCGCAGCAGTCCTGTACTTGCCAGCCTTCAGCCCTGCCGGCGAGCGCTGCACCATCTCACGCTGAACGGGCGGGTGTGATGCACATCTCATGCGTACTTGTCATCAGCACGCTCGTACGCGCGCCTGCGATACGCGAGCAACGCCATGCCTGCGCTAACACAGAACGTACGGCCCCTGGAAGCCTGCGCAGCCACTCTTGCGTCGGCGCGGGCGGCGGCGGGGGCGCGCCGGACGATCTCGCGGTGCTGCCCGCGCTCGGCGGCCTCGTGCAGCGTCGTCGCCAGCTTCTCGTCCTCGCCCTCGGGGCCGATGATCGAGAAGCGGCCGGCCGCCTTGCGCTGCCCTGCCGGACTCCCACACGCGGCGCACACCTTGCGTGTGCTGCGCAGGGGCTTTCTCGCCCTCGGGCCCGATGATTGAGAAGCGGCCGGCCACCTTGCGCTGCCCTGCCGGCTACCCACACGCGGCTAACATCTGCGTGTGCTGCGCGAGGGGCTCCTTAACACGACAGCCGGCCGTTGGCGGTCAGGCGCGCCCCCTCTTGTCTCCCGCCGTCTGCCGCTCGCTGCCACGCTGCGCAAGCCATACACCATGCTCGCTGCTGTGCCGCCAGTGCTGCTAACCACACTGGATGGCCTGGTGGCTTGAAAGGCATGACGCTTCAGCACTCCGGCGCTGCTGAAAATGGCGCAGAGGTGCCAGCTCTGCTGCCATGCTTTAGGTAAGCCCGGCAAAAGGGCTGGGTCGAAGGGGAGCCTGGCAGCTTGGGTGAGCTGGCACTGGACGTACAGCCCCCTTGCCAGTCCAGTTTTTGCTGCCGCTCTCGACAGGCCGGAGGGCCGGCTGTGCGGGCAGCCTATGCGCAGCTCTGAGGCAGGAGCGCACACACAGGGTCTTGCAGCATCATGGTTTGACACGGGAGAGGCTGCGCGGTATGGGGCTGTGCACATCGCACAGGGAGCACGCAGCACTAGGCGCGAGCGTCAACCCCCGGGCAGGAGGGCGCTGGCAAAGACGCCGGGGCCGCCGCGCCAGGCTGCTCGGGGCCTCGAGACGCGCTGTCTGCGCCGGCATCTTTCGGTGTGTCCTGCACACCCGAAGCAAGGTCCTACCTATTTTCTAGAGTAGATTCTAGGTGTCACTTTGGCGGACGGAGAGCATATCCGCGGCTGTCTGAGCAAGCGCGCACCAGGGCGGCCGGGCTTTCAAACCTGACACGCGTGTCTGTCATCGCTCAAGCCGCAGCACACACTGGCAGCGCCTCTCTGCTTTACCTCTGCAAGCAATGCCGTTGGAAGGAGCTAAGCACAGGTATCCGCGGCCTCGACAAGGCCTTGGGAGTTGCGTTACATGAGCATGCTCTAGGGTACGTGGCGGTGTTACGCTGTATAGTGCCGCAGCTGTGACCCGTGCGTTCCACCGATTGTTGCACCGCCGACCACTCTCAGGCTGTACATTAGCATGACGACCGGCAGCAACTGGCTTCAGCGTAAGCCAGGCGGATTCAGTCACAGAGACACTGACGTGACAGCACCACTAAGGTCCAAAGAGCAGTGGATACCCCTTGAGACTGCTGGGCTCGGTGCCGGCAGAAGGTCGAAGCGGTACATATGGCTGGCCTTCACACCTTTTGATACGCTAGGTGCCAACCCAAAAATCCGCGCTCAGCATAAAAGCTGTGGGGGACGCTGCGGCCAACACAATATACACACTCGCGAGCCGCCAAGCTCCACGCTGCCTCTGTGCAGCAGACCGCTGGGCAGGCAGCTCGAAGCATCCTGCCGCCGCCCCGCGCTCAAGCAGCGCACCTGTCGCCCCCCTTGGCCACCTTGACGGGCAGGATGAGGTGCACGTTGCGCTTGAGCAGCGTGATGAGCTCCTTGCGCGCGGTGATGCCGATCTCGCCGATCACGCAGCCCCGGGCGCCAATTACCATCTTCTTCACCTTCACCCGCGCGCGCGCCAGCCTCACACTATGAAGTTGTGTTGTTAATGAACGGAACTGATCTCTGCAAGCGCGCCGCCCGCGCGCTCTGTTCAGAGCAGGCTGCAAGCCTGCGCGCAGTCTGCGCGTCAGCCCGACTGCGCTCCGTCAGCCCGTCTGGGTCCAGCCTTGGCCCGTCCTTACGTTCACGCATGGAATGCTTACGTGCGCAGTGTCTTGTGGCGCCCACCCGCGCGTTGCCCAGAGCGCGGGGCGTCCGGAGCGCTGCGCAGGGGGTATGGCGGCGCGGGGCGGGGTTGCCCGGCGCCGCACCCGCTCGTCGCCCACCAGCAGCGGGACCTCAATGCGCACGGAGCCGTCGGGAAACTCGTCCACCTGGCTCGCGCCGAAGCGCAGCTCGTAGGGCAGCTCCTCGTGCAGCCGCCGGAACGCCTTCTCGCGCACCACCTGGCGCGCAGTGCTTTGCCTGTGTCAGGACAGGGTCAGGGTAGGGCGGAGAATATGTTCTCGCACACCACCTGGAATGCAGCAGGCTGCCCGTCAGGACACGGTTAGGATAGGATAGGGTGGAAAGCGCCTCCTCACGCGCCACCTGGGCGCAGCAGGCCGCCCAGGTCAGCCGCGGCCCCGCCGCATCAGCCGGCTCGCGGTACCTGGGCAGGGGTGGCAGCCTCGCCTGCTGCCGGACCGGGGCCGCCTGCGGAGCGCGGGCCCCCGCGTGCGCGGCCGCCGGCGGGCGCCCGCGTACACGCGCGCAGCAGGAGCGGGGCCGTAGCGTGTCGAGGCGCCGCACCTCCTTGGCGAGCTCGACGGGCGTCTTGTCGGTGTGCTGGCTGGCGCGCACCACCCACGCGCCGGGCGTCGCCCTGCGCAGCAGCCCGCCATCATGTTTGCACGTTTTAAGGCACGTCTCGGGCGCTACACGTCTCTTGCTAGACTCGACTCCGGTGGTGGGCCTGCGGGACCCTGGCAGAGCCCAGCCGGCGCGCGAGCAGGCACACGAGCCGCAGCACAAGCGCCGCGGCGCAGCTCTCGCGGCGGCGCGGCCTGAGACGCAGCGCACAGCAGAGCGCCGCCCCGCTCATGCCTGGGGAGGCGTGCTGGGACCGGGTCAGGTCGGCGGCGCCAGGCCCAACGCCCCTCCATTGCGCGCCTGGCCAGCAGGTCGGGTATAAGGTAGGGTGTAGGGACAGGGTTGGGGCGCGCCTGGCCAGCAGGTCGGCGCGCAGCTCGGCCATGCCGGCGCCCCGCGCGGCGGACACATTGAACACGCGCTCAAAGGTGGCCGCCTGGCCCAGCTTTGCGGCCAGCGCCTGCAGGCGCTCGCCGGCCTGGCGCGGCAGCAGGTCCACCTGCGCGCGCGGCCAAACCCTGCAGGGTCGCGCCGGCCTGGGGCGGCAGCAGGTTCATCTGCGCCATGGGCGGTGCGCTCGCCGGCGCATGCGGGCTCCTCGCGGGGCGGCGCGTTAAGGACTTTTGAGGGAAGTGCTGCATTCTGAAGCAAGCAACTGCCGGCACTACGCGCGCGAAGCGCCGCAGATGGGGCCCGCGCGATTCGCTTCGCCGAGTCGCAGGCACCTCTGCGCTGTTCGCGAGCCAGGGTCAGGACCCAGCTGGGCTGCGCGACGCGCCGGGCGCGCGGCGCTGGCTGGCGGCAGCAGGTGGGCCCCGGGCGCACCTTGTTCAGGACGAGGAGCGCCGGCGGGGGGTCCCAGTCCGGCAGCGGCCCGCGCGCCATGTGCTCCACCAGTGCCAGCACGCGCGGGTCCTCGCGCATGATCTGCGCCGCAGCCCCGGCTCACTGAAAAGGGTATGATTAGGGTCTGGTGAGGGTGTATCGGCCCGGCCCACTGCGGCAGCGCCCGGCCGGAGCGAGCGCTGGAGCGGGCCCTTTTTTTTGAGCCGCGGCCCCAGCTTGCTATAGCTGCACCGCGCTGGAGTGCGTGCGACAGCGGGCCCCTTCCCCGGACCCCGCCAGGCCCGCCTCCACGCGCAACGGCAAGCCAGCTGCGTCTCTGCAAGAGCGCTGCGTCAGCAAGTCGCAGCCGCATGCACAGGTCGAAGCCGCGTGCGCACACCAGCGCCACGGCGCGCGCGCAGCTCCCAACACAGGTAACACCAAGGGGACGGCTTCCGCCCTGGAAACGCTCTGAGCGCGCGCGTCCTTTGGCGCACCCGTGCATGTTCAGCGTGCATGTTTCAGGTTGAATGCCTGTTTCAGCCAGCTAGGGCTGCTCAGGCAACAGGGTTGTCAGTTCTGGCCCACCTGCCGGTGCGCGTCCAGGACGAGCAGGAGGACGTCCGCATCGGCCGCGGCGCGCCAGGCGGACCGCACGCGCGTCGCGTGGCTGGTGTCCCGGTACCGGCTGCGCGCGCGCGGGGCCCACCCGTCGCATGCGAGCGCGGGCAGCGAGAGCCCGCGCCCTGCTGCTGCAGCCGCGCGCAAGCATCATGGGCACCAGGTCCCATGCCCTCAGCACCCGATCACCCTCCACACAGAGCTAAAGGGCGACAGACGCCGCGGAAAGCTCCAGGCTGGCGACCAGCGCCGACGGGCGCTGGGCCGGCGCTCGCGCGCGCGCGCCCCTGACCCCGGCAGGATACAGGTTTAGAGCCTCGGCTGCGGGGCGGGCACGGCGCGCCTGGTGGTCACCACGCCCGGCGTGTCGTACAGCGCGACCTGCGACGCGCCCTCCGTGAACGCGCCCAGGTGCGAGTCCTGCGTTGTGTTGGTGCGCGGCGACACCGCGCTCACCTGCAACCGCGCGCTCTGCCCGCATCGGCACCGCACGATTCCGCTACTCTATCCCTATAACATGATTGTGACACAAACGACAGAGCAAAGCACACAGGCGGCACGCCACTCGCTCGGGAATGCGAACAAAGTGCAGCGTTGTTGTATGCGTGTTGGATGTGTGCAGGCCAGGTGCCAAGTATCCAGTGAACGGGCACCTCTGCATGTCCGCACGTGCGCAGTCTACGCTGGCTTCTCTGACAACCCTTGGGCGTGGGGCCAGCCTGCGCGCGCATGCACCGGCGCGGCGCCGCACTGGGGGGTGCTGCGGCGGCCCACCTTCTGGCCGACCAGCATGTTGGTGAGCGTGGACTTGCCCGCGTTGGGCACTCCGATGACCGCCACCTGCATAGGGTTTAAATTAGGGTAGTTTAGTAAGGTGGGGCGAGGCGGCCACGCCTTCTTTCTGATGGGAAAGCCATACGAGGCCTGTGCGCACATGCACGCTGCCACGCTCCCGCAAAGCTCACATGCAAGCACTGCGTGCGCGCCCCGCTGAACAGACTCAGGGGCAGGGTGTGGGCCGCCATGCGCGCCGCGTGCTGCTCTGTCAACCAGGTCGCTGCGCAGCACCTGCTGCCTGTCTGCCGGCGTGGACCTGCCTGCAGCATGTGCTGCCAAGTTAGGTGAGCAAAACGCTAGGGCTTTTGTTGCGGCGCGCCTGGACCATGCGCTGCTCGTGCAGGGGGACGGGCGCGGGCGCGGCGGCCGCCGCCGCGTTCGCGGCCAGCTGCGCCGCGCGCGCCTCCGCGACCGCCAGCGCCGCTGCGGCCCGCGCGGCCCCCGACCCCGGCTCCGCCCAGGCCGGTGCGCCGGCGGGGCCGTCGCGGCGGCCGCCGGCCTCGGCCGGCTGCGCGCGACCCCGCGGCGCGCGCTGGGGTGCCGGGCGTTCGCTGTCCAGGGCGTCCCTGTCCAGGGCGTCCCAGCTCGGCGCGGGGGCCCTGGGGCGCGGCGCCGTATGCGCGCTGCGTGTGCCGCCCAGCGCCCGCCTGCCCGGCCGCGCACCCCCGGACCGCGGCGCCGGGCCCAGCAGGGAGGCCCCGCTGCGCCGGCTCCCGCGCACTGCGGCGGCGGCGCGCGGCGCCGCCTCGGCGGCGCGCCGGGCCCCATGCGCCGCGTGTGCCGGGCCTGCACTGGCGGCATCGGCGGCCTTGTCAGGCGAGCCGCCTTCCCGGCCCCGCGCCCCCGCCGCACCCAGGGGGTGCTCCGCCCCAGGCCGCTCGGCGCGGCCGTCGGCGCCAGAGGACGCCGCCGCACCCAGCTCCTCCAGCCAGGCGGCAAAGCGGGCGGCATCCTCCGCGCCTGCGGGCCCGGGCAGGGCCGGCCCGCCGCGCTCGGCCAGGCGCGCGGCCAGGCGCTCACCGAAGCCGCCGTCCCCAGCGCCCCCGCTGGCGCCCGCCGCCCTCTCAATCTCCTCCATCAAAGCGGCAGCCTGGGCAGCATCGAATGCTCCCGCAGGTCCGGGCGGGTCCTGCGCCTCGTGCTCGGCAAAGTACGCCGCCAGGCGCTCGAGCGAGGCATCCGTCTCCAGCCCCTCGCCGGCCTCGGCGCCGCTCCAGAGCTGCTCCGCAAAGGCAGCGAAGCACGCCGCCTGGTCTGCTTCGGCGAGCGCCGGCGGGTCCGGCGCGCCGTGCCCCTCCTCCCCAGGCCCCTTGCCAGCGCCCATACCGAGCTGCTCCGCAAAGGCAGCAAAGCGCGACGCCTCGTCTGCGTCAGTCGGCGCCGGCGGGTCCGGCGCGCCATGCTCGGCCAGGTAGGCGGCCACGTGCGCGGGCAGGCTGGCTTCCGTGACGTCCTCGTCAGAGTCGGCGTAAAAGTCCTCGCCCTCTAGCATGGCCGCGGCGGCCACAGCATGGGGCTCTGGCGCGCGGCCGGCCGCCTCCCCCGCCTCCAGGGCCGCCCCGCTGCTCACCTCGCGCCCTGCGCCTGCCCCCCCCGCATGCTCCTGTTCTGGCACGAGTCCCGGGGACGGTACCGGGGCGCCCGCCCGCCCACGCGCGTGCTGGTCCGGGTCGGCGACCGCCGCGTCCGCCGCGCTGCTCCACGCGTTGCCCCGCCCAGCACCCCGCTTTGCGGCTGGCCCCGACACGCCCGGCGCCTCATGTGCTGGCCGGCCGGCGCCGGCGGCGACCTGGTGCGTCGCGCTGCTCCAGGCCCGCTCGACAGCGGCGTGCGCGAGCGGCAGCAGCGACGTGAGCTGCGCCGCCGGCGCGTGCACGAGCGCCCTGCGCGGTACAGCACTGCTCAGCATGAGCTGCCCGCAGCACTGCTCGCCAGAGCGTCAGGTTGCCAATGTCACCGCACTGTCACCACCAGGTCAAGAGCAGGTGCTGGAAGTGAAGCAGCACGCCTGAAGGGGAGGCCAGCCTGCAGCACTACGCTACAGGCAAGCTGAGTGCAAGCCGCCTGGCTGCCGCACTGCTGCAAGCGAATCAGGCTCCGGGCTAGCATGAGCAGCCTTGCAATACAGCACCTGGCAGGCTCAGGCGCGGGGACTACTTGTACAAGCAGATAAGTTGTGCAAGTTGGTAGCCTTGTTCCTGAATCCAGGCAGGACCCTCAGCCAGGGAGGGCTTGATTCAGCAAGCAGTGAGGCAGAGCAAAGCTTGCCTGCCGCCCTCCTCATCAGCCTACCGGCTGCTGCAACTCCTGTACTCAGCGACACCGCACGCGTTCGGTCATGCTTTGCCTCAGGATTTCTGACTGCGCTTGCTCAGCTGAGCGCCTTGCTGCCAGTCCTTGGGCAGTGTACGAGCTGCTGGGAGCCCGCCGGTGCCGCTCTGGCGTACACCCCTTCTGACGCGCTTGCCAGGTTATCCCCGCTGCGGCGCCTGAGCATGACCGGCTTGGCCCGCTGTGATAGGTAGCTGCACTGCCTGCAGCTGAGCTCTGACTAGCTGCTGGGGCAGTGGGCTGGTGTGCGCTGAACTCCATGCATGTGCTCACGGCCAGTCCTAGCAGAGCAAGGCACTGGCGCACCGAGCCTGTGATTGGCAGCCTGTATTGGTCGCACGGCGAGTCTGTAGGAGTGTTTGACCAGGCAATGACTGACAACTGTCCATGCTGTGCTTGCCGGGCGCAGCGCCACCGTCATGGCGGCCTTCCTGTCAAGCATTGGCACCGACTGGCTGCTCAAGCGCGCCTTCAAGTTCCTGCTGAAGCGCAACCTGGGCTGCCTGCTCCGCAATGAGGTCCGCGGCTATGCTGGCGCTCTGCGTCGAGTGTCATGCCTGTGAGCCCTCAACGCCGAGCCGCTTCTGGCGCTGGGCTCCGAGCTGGGGCCCGTTCAGCTCAACGCTTGCCAGCAGGGCCGCGCCGAGCCAGCAACCAGCCGG
>JAABUH010004003.1_pt1 | contig 12224 bp, 9 predicted proteins | sample 5559121 | NCBI WGS metagenome assembly JAABUH01 (sample SAMN10711871, study PRJNA513364) | rock metagenome | isolation source: Antarctica rocks | place: Antarctica: Victoria Land, Battleship Promontory nord | collected 2015-12-28 | reverse complement strand
TCATCGGGCGCGGCGACCGCATGATCGTGGGCGAGATCGGCCTCACACCGCGCGCCAAGAAGGTGATCGAGCTTGCCGTCGACGAGGCGCGCCGGCTCGGGCACCACTACATCGGCACCGAGCACCTGCTGCTCGGCCTCGTCCGCGAGGGCGAGGGCATCGCGGCCGGCGTGCTGGAGAGCCTCGGCGTCAACCTGGAGAAGGTGCGCACGCAGACGATTCAGGTGCTCTCGCAGAGTAGCGCCTCGCACGGCGACGCGAAGCACGGTTCTAAGACGCCGACCATCGACCAGCTCGGTCTCGACATGACGGCGCAGGCGCGCGCGGGCCAGCAAGACCCGGTGATCGGCCGCGCGACCGAGATCGAGCGCGTGATCCAGATCCTCTCGCGCCGCCAGAAGAACAACCCCGCCCTCATCGGTGAGCCCGGCGTTGGCAAGACAGCTATCGCCGAGGGCCTTGCCCAGCGCATCGTCGCGGGCGAAGTGCCGGAGACCCTGATAGGCAAGCGCCTGCTCACGCTCGACATCGGCTCGCTCGTGGCCGGCACGAAGTACCGCGGCGAGTTCGAGGAGCGGCTCAAGAAGATCATCGAGGAGATCCGCTCGGCGAAGGACTGCATCCTGTTCATCGATGAGCTACACACTATCGTCGGCGCCGGCGCGGCCGAGGGCGCGGTCGACGCGGCCAATATCCTCAAACCGGCCCTCTCGCGCGGCGAGATCCAGTGCATCGGCGCCACCACGCTGGACGAGTACCGCAAGTATATCGAGCGCGACGCGGCCCTGGAGCGCCGCTTCCAGCCGGTCAACGTGCCCGAGCCGAACGTCGAGGATACGATCAAGATCCTCCACGGGCTGCGCCCGCGCTACGAGGAGCACCATCGCCTGCGCATCAGCGACGAGGCCCTCAAAGCGGCGGCCGAGATGGCCGAGCGCTACGTGGCCGATCGCTTCATGCCCGACAAAGCTATCGACCTGATGGACGAGGCGTCCTCCCGCGTGCGCCTGCAGCGTTCCGGCCAGCCGTTCTCGCTACGCGAGGCTATGCAGAACCTCGAGAAGGTTAAGGACGACAAGGAGCGCGCCATCGGCGCGCAGCAGTACGAGGAGGCTGCCGCGTTGCGCGACCGCGAGCAGAAGCTGCGCGACAAAATCTCCAGCCTCGAGTCGGCTACCGCCGCGTCCCAGGGCCAGGTGGCCGAGCAGCCGGCCGAGCTCGTGGTCGGCGAGGACGACATCGCCGAGGTCGTGGCCATGTGGACCGGCATCCCGGTGATGCGCATCGCCCAGGAGGAGTCTGCGCGCCTGCTGCAGATGGAGGATTCGCTGCACCACCGCGTGATCGGGCAGGAGGAGGCCATCTCGGTCATCTCCCGGGCCGTGCGCCGCTCGCGCACTGGCCTCAAGGACCCCAAGCGCCCCATCGGCTCGTTCATCTTCCTCGGCCCCACCGGCGTGGGCAAGACCGAGTTGGCCAAGGCGCTCGCCGAGTTTATGTTCGGCTCCGAGGACTCTTTGATCAAAATCGACATGTCGGAATTCATGGAACGACACGCCGTGGCCCGCCTCGTCGGGGCGCCTCCCGGGTACATCGGCTACGAGGAGGGCGGGCAGCTGACCGAGGCCGTGCGCCGCAAGTCCTATTCGGTCGTCCTGCTCGACGAGATCGAGAAGGCCCATCCGGAGGTCTTCAACATCCTGCTGCAGATCCTCGAGGACGGCAAGCTGACCGACGCCAAGGGCCGCGCGGTCGACTTCCGCAACACGATCATCATCATGACCTCGAACATCGGCGCGCAGTTGCTCAACCGCGAGGCGGCGCTCGGGTTCAAGACGCAGATCAAGGACGAGGACAAGATCCGGCGCGACGAGCGCGCGCACGAGGAAATGATCCGCAAGATCGACGGGGAGCTCAAGCAGGCCTTCAAGCCCGAGTTCCTCAACCGCATCGACGCGCGCATCGTGTTCCACTCGTTGCGCGAGGAGCAGATCCGCCAGATCGTCGACCTGATGCTCAAGCGGGTGCAGAATCAACTCGTGGAGCAGGAGATCACGCTGGAGACGACCGACGACGGCAAGGCTTTCCTTGTAGATAAGGGGTACGACGCCGCCTTTGGCGCTCGCCCGCTGCGCCGCGCCATCCAGAACCATGTCGAGGACCCACTAGCCGAGGGCTTGTTGACTGGTCGCTTCCACCCCGGCGACACCGTCGTGGCGGACCGCACCGATGGCGAATTAGTGCTCGACCCGCGGCCGCGCCCCGAGGGTGAGGCCGAGACTGAGGCCGAGTTGGCTACCGCCGACGCGGACTAAATAGTAACATGAACGAAGGCTGGGCCGCCGGGCGGCCCAGCCTTCGTTCATGTTAGAGAATAGAACAAATGCCCAAAAAACGCTCCAAGTTCGTCTGCCAGCAGTGTGAGAGCCAGTACCCCACGAGCTACGGGCGCTGTCCCAACTGCGGCGCCTGGAACTCGATGATCGAGGTTGTAGAGACGGTCGCGGCCCCGGCGGGTCCGCCCGCCCTCAGCATGCGCCGCACCGCGCCGCGGTCGCTGGCCAGCGTCGACACCGCGACGTGGGGACGGCTCTCGACGGGCGGCTCCGAGTTCGATCGCGTCCTCGGGGGTGGGCTCGTGCCCGGCTCGCTGGTGCTGCTCGGCGGCGACCCTGGCATCGGCAAGAGCACACTGCTGGCGCAGGTCTGCATGGCTATGGCTCAGGACCGCCAGGTGCTTTACGTCACCGGCGAGGAGTCGAGCGAGCAGGTCAAGCTGCGCGCCGACCGCCTGGGGGCGATCCCACCAAACCTGCTGGTGATGCCGGAGGTCGAGCTCTCCGTCATCATGAGCGCCATCGAGGAGACTATGCCGGCGATGGTCGTGGTCGACTCGATCCAGACGATGCAGCTCGACGACCTCTCCTCCGGCGCCGGCTCGGTCAGCCAGGTGCGCGAGTGCGCCACGCGGCTGATGCACGTGGCCAAGCGCACGCACGTGCCGGTCTTCCTCGTGGGGCACGTCACCAAGGAGGGTACCATCGCCGGGCCGCGCGTGCTCGAGCACATTGTAGACACGGTGCTCTATCTCGAAGGTGACCGCTTCCACTCCTATCGCCTGCTGCGCTCGGTCAAGAACCGCTTCGGCTCCACTAACGAGGTGGGTGTCTTCGAGATGGGTGAGGAGGGGCTGCGTGAGGTCGCCAACCCCTCGGCGGCGTTCCTCGCGGAGCGCGGCGAGGCCGCGCCGGGCTCGACGGTGACGGTCACGGTCGAGGGTACGCGCCCGCTGCTGGTGGAGATCCAGGCCCTGGTCAGCGCGACGGGGTTTTCGATGCCGCGGCGCACCAGCACGGGCTTCGACGTCAACCGCCTCTACCTCTTGCTGGCCGTGCTCCAGAAGCGCGTGGGGCTGCCCCTGGGCAACCAGGACGTCTATTGCAACGTAGTGGGTGGCCTCAAGATAGGCGAGCCGGCGGCCGACCTCGCCGTGGCCCTCTCCACGGTCTCGGCCTTCTCCGACGTGCCGATGCCGTCCGACCTGGCGGCCTTCGGCGAGGTGGGCCTAGCGGGCGAGTTGCGATCGGTCAGCGGCGCGCGGGAGCGCATCGGCGAGGCGGCCAAGCTTGGCTTCAACCGCGTGATCGTGCCCGCCTCGACCGCACAGGCCCTGCGCAAAGGGGCGCCCTGCGAACTGGTCGGCGCCGCCACCCTCTCCGACGCCCTGCGCCACATCATGCCCCGCGACCCCGACGGTAGAGGCGCGCGCGCCAAGCGCGAGATTCGCGAGGCCGTCGTCACCGAATAACCCTACCGGCAGCGGCGCGGCTACGTGCGGTATAGTCGAGGAAAGAGGAGGTACGACGATGGCGAGCGAAACCGATACGCGACCGTGGCTGCCCGCCCCGATGGACGCATGGCCGCCCGACGATTCCGAGGAGAGCGTGGTGGGGACCAACCTGCATCAGATGACGATCACGAATCTGCGCTGGGGCATCAATGAGGTCGCGCGCACGCGCGCGACGCCGGGACAAGATAGCCCCTGGCAGGCGCTCAGCCAGACGGTCGTGACCGGCTTCGAGCGCCGCGGCGGCTCCCGCTACAGGACGATGCCGGACGTGTTCGTCTATCGCCACCCCATCGACCAGAATCGGGGATCGGTCGCGGTCGGGCTTGATGGGCCGCCCGCGCTCGTCATCGAGGTACTCAGCGAGTCTACCTATGACGTAGATCTGGATCTCGACCGGGGTAAGGGCTACAGCTATGCGCGCGCCGGTGTGCGCGAGTACCTGACGCTCGACCCGACCGGCGCCTTCGCGCCGGAAGGTGTCCGCGCCTGGCGTCTGACGGGGAGTGTGTATTGTCCTTGGATACCGGATGCAGACGGCCGTTGGAAAAGTCAGGAGATCGATGTCGCCTTTGGGCTGGAGGGAGCGATGGCCACCGTCTACGCGCACGACGGGCGGCGCATGCTCCACGAGGGTGAAGTCGAGGCGGAGCGCGCTCGCGCCGGCGCAGAGCTGGCGCGGCGGGACGCGGAGCTGGCGCGGCGGGACGCGGAGCTGGTGGAATTGCGCCGCCTCTTAACGGAGGCGCGCGGGGAGCGCGAATAAGCCTTACCGCTTTTCCAGACTATGACGCCGTCTTCGCCGACGCCGGACACGACGCGCTTCTACCGGGCCGTCTACGCGATCGTCGCATGTGTGCCCTTCGGCAAGGTCACCACCTACGGCGACATCGCGCTGGCGCTCGGGTGGCCGCGTCACGCCCGCCTCGTCGGCTATGCCCCCTGGCCCAGTGCCCCGCCGGCGTGGACATCCCCGCGCACCGTGTGGTGAACCACCGCGGCGAGGCGAGCCGCGCGTGGAACGGCGGGCGCCCTGAGGAGCAGGCCGCGCTGCTGCGCGCCGAGGGCATAGTATTCACCCGCGCCGGCCGCGTCGACCTGCGTCGCCACATATGCGACCTATCTTGAGCGAGCGGCGCTATTGCGCCACGGGCCGGTAGTTCGTACACTGAAGCTGTTGCCCGGAGGGATGGCAGAGCGGTTGATTGCAGCTGTCTTGAAAACAGCCGGGGGTGCAAGCTCCTCGGGGGTTCGAATCCCTCTCCCTCCGCACAAGCGAGGAGGGCGGTCGCCATGTTGGCAACCGCCCTCTCTTCTCATCTTCTCGCTAATCGCGTTATCGGGCGAGAGCCCCTATTGGAAGATGGTGTGCAGGAGTCGCGCGAAGATGTTGTCCGGTGCCAGGGCTGGCACGCTTTTATGCACGATGCGGACCTGCGGCTGATCTTGTTGGATGACCAGGAGCGTATCACCCGGTCGCGCCATGCCGATTTCGTGGGCGTAGCGCGTGATATATGACTTGCTGCTGTAGTAGGCCTGGGCGCGCAGCAGATCCCGACTGCGCGCCTCCGTCTGCTTAATCTCCTGGGTGAGCCGCGCCGCTTGCTGCTGCACTTGATGACCAACGAGCCATTCCTGTGCGAAGTTCACGCCGAAGAAAATAGTCGAGAGCACGAAGAGCACCGCGCCGACGCGTGGGGGCCGGCGACGTTGCCCGCCCGGCGGAGCGCCCACGCCACTGCGTCCTTTGGCCATCGCTCTACCTCGTAACTACGACGTCGCCACGGGCGCAGCGGCCGCCTGAGCCTTGTTGAAACGCTTCATCAAACGCGACTTGCGTCGTGCCGCGTTGTTCTTGTGAATCACACCCTTGACCGCAGCGCGGTCGAGGTAGCTCAGCGCGCGCTGCAGCGCCTCCTCCGTCTCGGGCGTCTCGACGCTAGCATCGATGGCGCGCCGCGCGTTCTTGACGTAGGCGCGCGCCGTGGCGCGGATCGGCCTGTTGCGCAGGCGCTTCTTTTCGGCAACCTTCACACGTTTGACGGCAGACTTGATATTGGGCACGTACTATCCTCCTCTTGCTGGGATATATGCGTCGATCTGTGTGCATCCAGACACCGGCGACACTCGTGGCAGGGCATCGCCGGATAGAACAAAGCTTTATTAGTATAACAGAATAAGCTAACAGGGCTTGTTAGCCTAACACAATAGTATAACGGCACAACACCGGCGTTATGTCGCGCCGACCGGCGTAAATGGATCGGGAGTGGACCGTCGGAGACGCTACGAACACCTTCCGTCCCTCGCTGCATTGCCGCCATAACGCGTGACGCGCATTGCCCTCACGAAACCGCGCATGGCCTATGCCATGAAGCGGCCAGTAGCTTATTGGCATGAGACTTGCCCCTCAGCACCCTTGTCACGATACGAACAAGGAGTTGACGATGCCAAAGCAAGGCCAGCATCCGCACGACGGCAACGACGAGAATGTATCCAAGAGCCACAATAACCCGTCCAAGAGCGAGGAGATTGTGACCAGCAGCTACAAAAAGCCGGAAACGTACAAGAAGCAGGCAGCGCTGCATCAGGACCCGAGCAAGACGGCCCAGCACGCCAAGGTCCACGACATCGGCGACACACGCGATACCGCTAGCCATAAGGCCGAGTCCGAGCTGCTGGGGCAGGAACCGCATAAGCGCAGCGGCAGCAACTCGGATCAGAGCGAGAGCTCGTGGGGGCGCTAATAGATGTCGAACCATGATATCCCCAACATGACCCAGCCCCAGCACCCCGACCCGCGGGCGGACAAGCTCAACCCTGACATGCCGGGTGGCGCCTACCAGGGCGACCTCAACCCCCACATGCTAGCCGGGGAAAACCACGGCGTGCGGGACCCGCATCCTGAGAAGGACGCCCGCTCGGCCTTCGACATCAAGGAACTGCACGGCCAGTTGGGCGACCTGACGAACGCTGAGCTCAAGGATATCGAGATCATGCCCGAGGGGGCCCGCCTGGAGCAAGGGGCCAAGTACATCGACCTGCGCCACCTGGACCGCGGTGAACTTCTTGCGCGCGGTGACATGGTCGCGGGGGCCGACAACTACTATGTGCCTAAGAGCGAGACCGACTACCAGCTCTGGAACCGCCTCACCGGCGTCACCGACCCCTCGCGCCTCGACGAGGCCGGCGGCGTGTAAACGTTTACCCTCGAGACTGACGGACGCCCGGCGCCGGACACCTGCTGGCGTCGCAGGTAAGTCGTAGGTAAACAGATACGCGTCTGGCGTCGCGGATATGTAAAAAGTGCTCAGATCCCGTCCATGATATAGGGCGCGCCCAACACGTATTGGCGTGTTGGGCGCGCCCTATTCGCGTCCTACGCGGCCTCCGTCGCCGCGTGGCTAGCGAGACGGCTGTCGTCATACCACGCTACCCCTCTCGCGACACATAGGGGAGTACGTGCACGCCGGCCGCGCGCGCGCTCAGCGTCCCCCGCGCGGCGGCTATGATAGGGTCGTGGTCGCTGTGATCGACCGGCGTCATGGGCGTGTTGACGGCGGCGCGCAACGCGTCCGCGGCCTCGTACAGCAGCACCGTTCGCTCCAACTCCCCGCGCAGGAACAGCGTGGCCGCCATGCCTTCCAGGCATGTGGCCGTGCCTAATTTGTTCCCGACCGCCTGGCAGAATGGCATAGCCTCCTCGTATAGGGCCAGCGCGCGCGGGGCGTCGCCTTGTTGGCGCGCCACGTGAGCCAGGTCGGCCAAGGACCACCCCAGCCCCATCTTGTCTCCCAGCGCCCGTCGTACGTCGACGCTCTCTCCTGTCAGGGCGGCCGCCCGCTCGTAGTCGCCCAGGAGACGGGCCATCTCTCCCACGTTGTTGAGCGCTGCGGCGAGATCGCTCTTGCCCCCGAGCTCTCGGAACAAGGCCAGGCTCTGCTCGTACAGCGCGACGGCCTGCGCATGGCGCCCCTGTTCGCGCTCGAGCCGCGCCAGGTTGGTTTGAGAGGCGGCCATGCCGCGGATGTCGCCCACGTCTCGTCGCACGGCCAGGCTCCGCTCGTACAATGCGGTGGCCCGCGCGTAGTCGCCTTGCTCCGCCGCGATGATGCCCAGCTCATTGAGGGCGGAGCCGGCACCGGGCTTGTGGCCTATGGCCTGGAACAGGGCCAGACTCTCCTGTGCACGCGCGACCGCGTGCTCGTACTGCCCCTGATCGGCGGTGATGATCGCCAGCAGGTTGAGCGCGTGCGCGATGCCGCCCTTGTCGTCCGCATCGCGGAACAACGACAGGCTTTGTGCGGCCAGGGCGCGGGCCTGTGCGATGTCGCCCTGTCCATCGGCCAGCCACGCCGCGCCGTGCAGCGCCCGCCCGCGCACGACACCCAGCGCCGTGGCGGCGGTCGTCCTCAACACCTCGTCGAGCCACCGCCGCCCCTCGCTCAGATAGCCGCGCACCCACCAGAAGCGCCACAGCGCCCCGCCCAGGCGCAGGCCGTATTCGGCCTCTCCGCCGACCACGGACCACCACAGGGCCGCGCGCAGGTTGTCGTGCTCCGAGTCCAGGCGCTCCTGCCAGGCCCGTTGCTCCGACCGGTACAACTGCGGCTCGGCCTGCTCGGCCAGCGCCAGGTAATAGGCCGCGTGCCTGCGGCGCACGACCTCCAGCTCGCCGCTCGCCTCCAGGCGTTCGCGCGCATACTCCAGGACCGTCTGCAGCATCAGGAAGCGCGGCTCTCCCGTCGTCGTGATCGTGCTCGGTTCGTCCTCCTGGCGCAGCAAACTCTTGTCCACCAGTGAGGCCAATCCGTCCAGAACAGGAGGGGGACAGTGGTCGGAATAGGGTGTGGAGACGTGCTCCCTACTCCCCGCGCCGGGGTCCCCTGGTGGAGCGCAGACCGCCTCGGCTGCATCCAGCGTGCAGCCGCCCACGAAGACGGCGAGCCGCCGGAACAGCGCCTGCTCCTCGGACGAGAGCAGGTCGTAGCTCCAGGCGACGGTGGCGCGCAAGGTTTGCTGCCGCGCCGGCAGGTCGCGCGGCCCCTCCGTCAGCACCTGCAGGGACGAGCCCGACGCCTGCGACAGGCCGTCTCCCCCCGAGAGGCGTGCGTACAGGGCCCGCGGGGAGAGCACTTTGCTCCGCGCCGCCGCCAGTTCGATGGCCAGCGGCAAGCCGTCCAGGCGACGGCAGATCGCGGCGACGACCGGCCCCTCCGCCTCCGTCAGCTGGAACCCCGGCTTGACCGCGCGGGCGCGCCGCGCGAAGAGATCCACGGCGGCGTAGGCGAGCCAGTCGTGCGGCGAGACCGTCGCCGCGGACGCGGGCACGGCGGCGGGCACGGCGAGTGGGGCAACCGTGTATTCATGCTCCGCGCGCACGCGCAACGCGGCGCGGCTGGTCACCAGGACGATGAGGCGCGGGCACGCGGCCAGCAGGTCCGCCACCAGCGGGGCCGCGCCCACGACCTGCTCGAAGTTGTCCAACACCAGCAGATAGTCCTGATCGGCCAGAGACGCCGCCAGGACCTCTAGCACGGGCTGTCCTCCCGCGTCGCGCAACCCGATGGCGTGGGCAATGGCCGGGGCCACCAGGCCCGGCTCGCCGACGGGGGCGAGCGCGACGAAGCGCACCTGGCAGGCGAGGCGGCGATGCGCGTCCTCCGCCACCCGCAGCGCCAGGCGTGTCTTCCCCACGCCGCCGGGTCCGGTGAGCGTGACAAGCCGCACCTCGTCGCGCTCCAGCAGCGCGCGGACGGCGGCGATATCCTGCGCGCGCCCGAGCAAGGGCGTTGGCTCCGACGGCAGCGCGGGCGCGGGCGCCGGCCTCGCGCCGGAGTGTGCCTGGGCGGCCTGGGCACCGCGGCGGCGCGCCACCGTGGCCTCGAGCCCGGCACAGTCACCGGGCGAGAGCCCCAGCGCCGCAGCCAGCAGCTCGACGGTGTCGCGGTGCGGCCTGAGGTTGATGCCACGCTCCAGGTCGCTGATCGCCCGCGCGCTAATGCCGGCCGCCTCCGCGAGCGCCTCCTGCGATAGTCCCCTGGCGGCGCGATGTCGCCGGAGAAGGTCTGCGAAGAGTGGGGGCTGTGTCATGGCCGGCGTCCATCCTCCCTGCGCGCACGACGGGAATCGCGCCGTAGGCGGCGCCCTGATTCGGCCGTGTTTGCTGCGCGATTCGCGTGAGCCACAGCCCACAGGATCGGTCGTGACAACAATCCTGTGGGGTTATCCTGTGGTTCTCTCATGGTCAGCGCTGTCCCCACGCGCTATGATGGAACGTAGGGCATGCGTCACAATAAAGTGGACAGAAACCCGCACACTCCCCGTGTGGATGTGGGGGGAATTGTTCATGCTATTTTGACCCAGACCCGTAGCACGGCTCAGACACGGGCAGGCAGAGAGGAACAGACTGCGTTCACCTATACCAGTGTAGCAAGTGTGACAGAAGGTAAGGAGAATAGATTTCATGGGTAGATGGGTACAGCGTGGCATGGTGATGGCATTGGTTGTGGGGCTGCTGGGACTCCCGGGGCTTTTTACACCCGCAGCCTTGACACCCGCGCCCCTGCTCGGTGTGAGGCAGACCGCCGTGGGAACAGCGGGCGCGGTGAAGAACTCACCCGTGGGCAACTGGAAAAACACCTACGCCTATTGCCTGAAGGGGTGGTGCAACGGCGAAAGGTTCCTCAACCCCACCGTCATCACATCGTATTCCCCCGCGACGGGGCAAATCAGCGGCCATGACGCCGGCTTCCCCCTCACGGGTTCTTTCCATGGCACGTCCCTAACCATGATGATCGGTGGTCCCGGAAGTGGCTATACCGTTCATGTTGTAGCGGCGATCAGCTTCTCCGCACAGAAGACTACATGGCTGGGCACATGGACGGATAACCACAATGTGGGTGGCACCTGGTCAGGCACGCGGGGCGCTGCCGATGTGACCCTCTCGGGCACGGTGACGGGCCAGACATGCGACGCGACACAGTGCGCCAGTACGGGTTTTGACGGACAACTTATCGTCGCCACAGGAAGCGACATCGACGGCGCACCCATCACAAAAAAAGCCACGAGTGACACGAGCGGTGACTGGTCGATCACGCTGCCTGCCGGATCCTATACCGTTGGGCCCTCGACCGACGGCGTAACCATTGACGGAGCAGCGTTTGATCCTCAGGAAAAAGCCGTGAACGCCACCTCCGGCGACGTCTCCAAGATTGATTTCGTCACCTGCGCCGGCTCTGCGAAAACAACGACCTCCCTTGCTTCCAGCGGCGCATACATGGCCTCTTTCACAGGGTCCGGTGTGACACGGGCAGCCCTGAAGGACAGGGCCCCGGTGGCAGCGAGCGGACCAGGTGCGTGCCCCCCCGATCACATCGACTGGAAGATGCTCGGACAGACGACGGACGAGGTGCCGCATGACGCCGGGGCCACCACCCTGGGCCTTCTCCCGATCCGCGATATCTACCAGCCGCTACGCGCTCATCTGTTCTTTACCCGTCATGGCAAGCAGTTCGACGCCTGTTCCCCCAAGACGGTCTGGAAGTGGACGGTGACGCCTCTTTCACCCGGGGCAAAGGTGTTAAGCAACCTCTCTTCAGCGTTGGTGGGATGCAGCGTCAACGTCTTTGTAAACAAGAGCGGCTCCTATCGCGTCCAGGCGAACGAGTTCGCTCCGGGGAAAACGCAGCCTCTGCGTAACCAGCCCGTCAAAGACGACATCTCCCCTCGCAATGTGCTCCTGGCCGCCATCGGTGACTCCAATGGTTCGGGTGAAGGCTACCCCCCGTTTTACTTCGACCAGTGCCATCGCGGCGTGGCGCCGTATCAATACCAGGCGGCTCAGCTGCTAGAAAAGCAGGCCAAGGACCACGCTCTGGTGACCTTCGTCTCGCCATCATGCTCCGGCGCCCGCACTCAACATCTGGTGGACACCACCTATGAAGGTATCATCAACGGTGCACCCCTGCAGCCACAGATTCCGCAACTCGTCCATCAGTTGGCGCCGCCCACGGGCAGCGCCGCCCGCGTACCCGACGCCACCCTCATCTCAATCGGGGTAAACAATATCGCCTTTGGGCCGCTCTTGGAGTACTGCGCGATCTACACGGCAAAAGTGCTCGGTGGCGTGTTGATGGACCAGCATACGAGGCTGTGTGAGGATACACCGGTTTCCTCGTCGGGTGACGGTACGGGCGGCGTCAAGAATTTTACTCTAAATCCCAGTAACTATCCAGCGGCGAGGTTAGGGAGGCAGGGCTCGTGAATTATCGCTGATAGAGGGGATGAACTCGGTGCGATGGTACGATCAGGTGTCACCCACACATCGTCTCACCGTAGGAGTTCATCCCTATGCAGTCTACCGTCGTGCGCGCCCTCC
>JAABUH010004001.1_pt1 | contig 12225 bp, 15 predicted proteins | sample 5559121 | NCBI WGS metagenome assembly JAABUH01 (sample SAMN10711871, study PRJNA513364) | rock metagenome | isolation source: Antarctica rocks | place: Antarctica: Victoria Land, Battleship Promontory nord | collected 2015-12-28 | reverse complement strand
AGGCTCGGCAGCAACGCGGCATGGCGCAGCCCTGACCACGCCCTCTGCATGACCGAGCTTGCATCCAGAGAGGCGGCCAGACGCGCCGGGGCCCTGGCAGGCGCCGCCGGCGACCACCCCACCGGGACGGCTCGCAGGCATGCAGACGGGCTCAGGCGCCGCCGCAGCGCGGCATGCATGCACCCGGCGAGCCCAAGAGGGTGGGGGTTAGCCAAGAGGGGCACGCGCGCGCGGCGCACCTGGCGGACTCCGCCAGCGGCCCCACCGGAGACTTGGACAGCTCCAGCGGCGAGCTGCCCAGCTGCACGTCCTGGTCCAGGCTCCGCGATAGCTTCTTGTCAAAGCCGGCCAGCTTGCCTGCAGCCCCGGCCGCGCGCGTCAGGCCGCGCCGCCGTTCACAGGCCAGGCCGCGCCCCCTCTTGGCGCTCGCCCGCCCCGCAGCGGTGCGGGCGCCCCTGGCGCCGGCGCGCGCCCGCGCCGCGTGCTGTAACCCCCACCGTGCAGCGCCCCTCGAGCCCAGCCTCGCTCACCGCCTCCCTGACCACCTGCCCCACTGCACAGCGACGAAGACCTTGAACAGTAGTGTACTCTCTCTCTCTCTCTATGCCACGTAGTCCTAAGACCCAGCGCCCACAGTGTGTAACTGCACCACCGGAAAAAAGGCGCAACATGTAGAGCCACAGGAGCAGCACCTCAGCGTTGTCCCCTGAGTCAATAAGGAAACTTGTGGTCTGTGCTGGTGGCATGCAGGCAGGAAGGGGGTGGCTGCATGCACCGCTGAGCCTAAAGCAGTGCTGAGCGAGCTATTCGGGCAGTCGACCTGGTGCTGTCCGGACGCCCGGCATGTCAGTCGGGTGAACCCTGCCACTATCAAGCTCTCCACAGGCGCAGCACAGCGCAGGACCTCGCGGCGCATGTAGCGGCGAGCTAATCCAGTGCGCGGGGAGGGGGGTTGTAGCCTCACAAGAATATGCCTCCAGGTCTCCGTGCACGAGGTAGTCTCCGACGTCCACATTGTCAAGAAAAGCGTTGATACTGCGCGGGGGGAGGGGGCGGGCCATGTCAGACGCTTGCATGAGCAGCGAGCGCGTTCGCCGGCAGGGCACGCAGCTGCGGAGGGAGCAGCGCTCAGCGCGCAGGTGGGCACGCGGCGCAGGTCCCACCGTGCCAGGCAGGGAGTCTCCAGGTACTTCATGGCCCGGCGTCAATTCCTTCGGTGTATGTGGAATACATCGCAGGGCGAGCTGCCCACATACATGCCGACCTCCGCAGCCGCTGATGCGCAAGGATGCAGGCGCGCGGATGTTAACTTCCGACCGGCCAGGTGCGCGCCAGGACAGGCGCTGTCAGCATCAGGCACTGAGGCTGCGCTTGCACACACGGACCCAGGGCAGCAAGACGCAGAGGTTTCACGCGTTTGCAAGCAGAAAGCCAAAACTTTCTGCTGGACCTTTTTCAAGCAAGCAAAGCCCTTGTGCTACCACTTTTTTTGGCAAGTGGGCCACAGTCAGTGCTTCTGTGTGTGGCACGGCTGTTCCGCCCATTGAACATGTCTGGCAGGCTAATCCACAGCGAAGCTTGCTCGCTGGGTCCCAGGGCATCAGGGATCCGCGCCCACCGGGGCGCACCACCGCGCGCCGTGGCCACCGATGCCAGCGCCGCCCCGCGCGGCAGGTGTCACATCGTGGGCTCGGGGCCGGGCGACCCGGAGCTTCTGACGGTGGGCCCTGAGCCGTGCGCGGCCTGCAGCGACGCCTGTCCAGGTAGCAGCCTGAGCTGACGGCTTGTGCTGTGTACAGATGAAGGCGGCGCGGCTGCTGGCGGAGGCAGAGGTTGTCGTCTACGACGACTTGGGCACTGAGGCGTGCCCCCCGCGGCTGTGCGCTTCCAGGGGTGCAAGGCGCCCTCCTGTGCCTGCCTTGCAGGACAAGGACTTGCAAGCGCACGCGGTCGTGGACAGGACGCCGCAGCTGACGCTGGGCCGCGCGAGCGCGCAGGCGGCCGTGAGCGCGCACGCGCCCGCGGCCGCCGAACTGTGCTACGTGGGCAAGCGCGGCGGGCGGCCATCGGCGCGGCAGGCCGACATTAACGCGCTGCTGGTGGCGCGCTGCCGCGCGGGCCGGCGCGTTGTGCGGCTCAAGGGCGGCTGCCCCTCGGTGTTCGGCCGCGCGAGCGGCGAGCTGGCGGCGCTCGCGGCGGCGGGCGTGCCGACGGAGCTCGTGCCGGGCGTGTCGTCTGCGCTCGCCGCGCCGCTGGCGGCAGGCAACCCAGTCACGTGAGCGTGTTGGGGGCGTGCTGTTGTGCCGCCCCTGCGGAAAGGCAGCGCATGCATGCAGGCATCTTGCTGCTCCCTGCCCGCTGCTGGCGGGCGAAGGAAAAGTGCATGACGTACGGGCTTGTAGCCCCTGCGCCGTGTGCATTTGCAGCGAGCACTGCACTGAGCCACAGCAGAACGCGTCCGCCGCTGCACGTCACGTACGCTCTGCCCTAAGCCCTGGCGGGGCGCGGCGCAGGGTTCCCGCTGACCGACGCAGCAGTGGGCCGTAGCTTTGTGGTTGCCAGCGCGCACGACCCCGCGCTGCTCGACTGGCCGAGCATGGCGCGCGGCGCCGACACGCTCGTGCTGCTCATGTGCGCCTGCGCTTGAGCTGGATGAGGGTAGGGTAGGCACACCCTGCCCTTGCGCCTGCGGTGAAGGTGAAAGCGCTCCTGGTCCGGTTGTTGCATGGCATATGGTGGGCCTGCTCGTCGCCCGGGGCTGGTGTGCCGGCGCGCGACGAGCAGCCTTGCGCATGGCGCGCAGGGCAGGCAGCACCCTGGGGGACGTCGTCGCGCGGCTGCTGGCGGCTGCGCTGCCGTCCGAAACTCCGGTGCGCCTGCCCCCGCTGAATGGTCGCCGCCCGTACCCATACTGGGTGTTGCAGGCTCGGGCGGCCTGGGCCGACATACTTCCACAGCATACCTTGCTGTTTGGTTGTTCAGGCCGCGGCCCGTATAGGGCGGCTAGCTTACACTCTTGCACACCAAAGCCATTCACATTCCTTTTCTCCCACACACATGCACCAAGGCCGTGCCTACTGCCCAACTTTGACACCAAAAGTGTGGCTGCTGCTGAACAAGTGCGTCTCACATACTTACTTTCACATACCATCCCGCACCCATGTGCGCGCAGGTGGCCGTGGTCCGCGCAGCGGGCACGCCGCAGCAGCGCGTGTGGCACTCCGCGCTGGGCGGGGTGCTGGCGGCGACGGCGGGCGCGGGCGCGCTCTCGCCCTGTGTCGTGATCGTCGGGCGAGTGGCGGCGCTGGCCGCGCAGTGGCGGGCGCAGCCGGACGGCGAAGCGCCTGCATGACCTGCGCCATGTCTTACGGGCGGAACAGTGCTGTGTGGCCGTCGCTGTGACTGGGCAGCGGCGTGCTGCCTTATGGCGCTGCGTGTCAGGTGTTTGCCTGCCTGGCAGTGTGCACCAGCACCCTCACGCGCGTCATGCTATCTTATCAGTCAGTGCCTTTCAGAGGGTGAGCTGGGTCATCCCATCGCAGCAGGAACCGCATCATATGCATAATAACAAGCGCAGGACAGTCAGTACCATGCCTGAGAAGTCTAAAAGTGCTTACTTCTGCATTGCTAGACTCTGGAATTCAGACACAGCACCTACTATCCACATATATGTTTCACAAAGTCTACATCCAGCATGCCTGCTCAGTACACCCTAATGACAAGAGTGTACGCGATGCGCATGCATTAAGGAGGATAAGGCTGCCGTTCTGCATGGAGCACCAGCCACTGGCTGCCACCAGGCAGGCATGCCAGCGGTGCAATTTGGTAGCCTGCAGGGCAGCCTCATGCTGCGAGGCTGGATCCCGGAAAGCATGATGCGCGCATGGCACAGCACTCCGCGGCACTGCCGTCAGCCTCGCTGGCGCCGCCCGCAGGCTGTCACGCCATGCGCCGCAGCGCCCGCGCCTGCCGCTCACCCGCGCCTCTGGCGGGCGGTCGCGCGCGTGCCCCTGCTGACTGGCAGGCCCTACCCCAGCGCTAGCTGGCCTCCAGGTGCGTGACGTACTGCGTCAGCCGCGCCAGGTGCTCGGCGCTGACGCGCTCGTCGCCGCCGCGCGGCGGGCGCGACACCTGCCGCGCGCGCGCGCCCGGCGTCAAGGCGGGCGGCGTTGCGCGAGCGCGCCGGCTGCACGGAAGGTTCGCACGGCATTGGCAGACCAAGTGGGTGCATGCCCAGCCATTCCCTTAGCTAGGCTTGCTTTCCACATCTGCTTCCCGCATGCTGGAAACCGCATGCTGGAAACTACATGAACCTGGCATGCTGCCAGCTCATTCACTGGCGGGACGAGCAGGGGGACTCGGCCGCACACCGTGATGAGCCCGGTGGCCGCGTCTCGCCTGCCCCAACCGTCGCGCTCCGCGACTGCCCACGCCGTGCGCCGCCGTCGGCACTGTTCTTCGCATAGCAAGCCGGCTCCATGCAGGCAACAAGCAAGCGCCTGCTCGGCCCCAGTACAACGGGGGTGCGCACGGCCCCTCAACCAAGATGCCTGCCAGGCTGCCGGGCGCGGCGACGTGCCCAGACGCGTGCACTGGACACCCTGCGCAGCAGCGTCACCGCTGCTTTTGATGAGGCGGTGGGGCGCGTGGGCGCACGCTCGGCGGCCTCCGCCTCCCGCAGGCCCATCAGCGCGGCGGCCTTGGCGGGCGCAATGCTGGTGTAGGCGCGCGATATCAGCTCCGCGTTGTGCGCGCGTACCTGCGCGGCCGCCCTGCACTGGGCTGTGCTCGAGCGCGCGCGAGGGGCCGGGCGAGCGTCCCGCGCGCGAGCGTGCCCGCCGAGCGACGCCGCAGCATAGGCCTGCTCGGTGCGGCGCTCCATGCGCCCGCTCTGAGCGCCAGCGCTGCGTTGCGAGTCCGCACAACGCATGCGCGGTGCACGTGCAGCAGGGCGCAAGCCGGGCCGGGTAGCCCGCCTTTTGCGCCAGCGCGGCCGCCAGCGGGGCGAGGTCCCCGCTCCACTCATGCCTGTTGAGCGCCTGCCACATGCCCTGCACGCCACGTCCGGGTGATCGCGCCCTGTGCCACTGCCCGTCCCTGCGCCGCCCTGGTCTCACGCACTCCACCAGGTTGCACAGACCTGCCCGGGAGGCAGCCAGCAGAGAGGAGGCTCGGGGGGTAGACTACCTGGTAGTCCTTGTTCCACATAGCCTGCAGGACCTGGAACGCCACGGTCACCGCGCGCTCCTGCAGCGCGCAGGCCAGCTTGTGTGCGTTGCGTGCGCTTCGTTGCTCAGCTTGGACGACTACACGTACGCCCAGACTCGACCGAACTGAACTTGGGTTTGCCTCGTGCTGCCTTGATAACACGGTTGCACGCCCCCACCTGCTTCAGGGCGTCAGGGAGCCGCTTCCATACAAAGCGCGCATCCGGCCTGCGCTGGCGCTTGTCAGCCTCGGCGCTCTGCAGTGGCATACGACAGAAGGATGCCGAGTGCGCACAGGTCGTAGTTGTACAGATGCCCAAGGATGTGCGCGGCGGCCGGCCAGTTCTGGTATACGTCATCATCCAGTGCCTGTCGCGCCAGTGAGTCGCGTTCAAGCAGTAGAAATATTGGGAGGACGCTTATCAGGTTCATATTGTAGTGATGCGCAGTTAATTCAGCATAGGCAGGCAGATCAATCGCTCTTCTCAGCTCAACCCCTGCCAAACTCGGGCGCACGAGTCTTCCTCGTGACCGCACCTGCAGCTCCTGCGCATCGAGCACAGATGCTACGGCCTCAAAGCGAGCGGCAGACAGGGCCCCCTGCAGGTCACCAGGGCCAGCCATAGGCCCTTCCCAACCGCTGCCAGATATGCTCCACAAGTGCCACAGGCTGCGCGGGTGCTGACAGTCCGCCTGAGCTTGGTCCCAGCCTGGCAGCGGTGCTGTGTACGATGGGTACCCTAGATGTAACCACGGCCCTTTCCTGCGTCTTGGAGAAGCCGCTGCTGATGCAGCGGCCGGAATAACCGAGGCGGCCTGCAGGGGCCCGCCTGGAGGGCCGCAATGTGCTGCCCAGAGGAGCCGCCGCCGCTGGTCAAATTTGTGCTGTACAGCACGAAGACGCGATTCTTCCTGCTCGGCCGCACCAAGGACCGCGCGCAGTGGCGCGTTCTCAAGTTCGCGCGCGACGCGAGCAACGCGCGCGAGCTGGACGTGCTGGAGGACCCTGTCGTGTACTCGGAGCGCGAGGTCGCCGCCCTACTGAGCAGCGTGCACGACGGCAACCTGCCGCACGGCGGCCTCACGTTCGTGGCACAGGTGCGAGTGGGGGCGGTGTCGCGGCGCCGCCGGCGCGCGCGCTGCCGTATCAGCGCCGCCGTCACGGCGACGCACGGACCCATGTCGCGCGGCGCGCGCAGGCGGACGCCGTTGTCGGGTGCTTTGCGCTGCTGGAGGGCTGCTATCTGCTGCTCGTGACCAAGAAGCGGCTGCAGGGGAGCGTGTGCGGTGCGGGCAACCGCGCAGCGCCCATGACTGTCCGGCAACCCCTCTGCCTGCAGTGTGTCCAGGCATTGTGGACATCCGCTGTACGTGCATATCAGTGTGCGTGCAACCTCGCATGTTGCACACGCAGCTACAGAGCACTTCCAGATTGCCTGGCGTCCCACCACTTGCAAAAGCTGGCTGGTACCCATGCCTGACTCAGCTCTGTGTGAGTACAACAGGGAGGAAGGTGTACGGCATCGCCAAGCTGCAGACTGTTACGCTGTCCCACGTGGCGCACCTGCAGGTGCGCCATGCCCGATCCAGTGGTGCGCTGGGGTGGTTTCCGACAGTGCTGGTCTGTTTGCCTGCAGCTGCTAAGCGATCTGGACGGTGTGCGGGCATAGTGCAGACCGGGCGTATACCGCTGTCACCCCTTGTGCACGTTGGGCGCGATCATGACGCTGGGCGCAGTGGCGAGCTTGTGGAGTTGGGGAGGCAGGGCTGCCGCCGCGCCATGCGCACGCAGACGAGGCGATGCGACCGCTGGCGTCATAGTTAGTTTAGTGGGATTGCTGGTTGCGGCCCCGGCGGCGCACCGCTCCACCCTGCGCCGGGTTGGAGGCCAGCTCCGCCGGCATGAGCCGCTGCGCGCGCTGAACGCGCTGTAGGAACGCGCTGTAGGGACACGCTGTAGGGACCGCGCGCGCGGGGCGGGGCACGTCGCGCTGAGTGTGACCAACCCGCGGCAGGGCGCCGAGTCGGGCGCGGAGCGGCGCTACAAGCGGCTGCTGGCCGGCCTGGAGCTGACGCGCGACTTCTTCTGGTCGTACGGCTGGCCGCTGTGGCGCAGCGTGCAGGCCAACCTGGGCGCGGCCGCGCCCGGCAGCCCCTTCGACAGCATGTTTGTGTGGAACGACTTCCTGACGCGGCGCGCGCCCGCCCCGGCCGCCGCAGCCCGAGGGCGCGTGGGAGTGTGTGCACGCCTGACGTCAGCATCGAGACAGCCCGCGCGCCAGCAGAATCTGGTTACAGGAGCGTCTTTTGTGGCCTTGCGCGCGTCGGGCGCCCCCCATGCGGTGCTTCCCGTGTCTTGCAGAGTGTGCTGGCCTTGTGAAGGGCGTGCGCCTGGCCTCGCGCTTTTTGCAAGCAGCGGCCCTGCTCCGTGACACGCATGTCGCAGAAGCTGACATGGCCGTTTGGGAAAGCTGGTGGGCGGCAGCGTCCGCTCTAGCACTGGGCAAAGCGGCGCGCGGGCGCGCGCAGAAAGCTGCGCCTGGCGCTCGGCGAGGGCGGCGAGCGCTGGACCGCGCCGCTCATCCACGGCGCCTGGCAGCAGCGCAGCCTGGCGGTGCTGGGCCGCGCGCTCACGGTGTGCGCCCCCCGCGCGCCTGCAGGGTCTGCCCTGCGCCCACATGCTGACCGCAGCGGCCGTCGGCGCCAGCGCCGCAGCAGAGCGCTGTCCGGCAGCAGTGCAGGCTCGCGCATACGGCGCGGGCCTCTGCGCATTGGGCAGCATTTTCCTAGACAGCTGGTCCTGCTCTTGCATGTCCTCTAGTCCTTGCGAGCTCTGCGGCCGCTCGCCGCGCCACAGGCTCCCGGCGTGCCGGCGCGCGTCTCTCGCCAGGCGTAGCGCCGACAGGCGAGGTCCGTAGCGCCGGTGGGCGTGGCTGTGGCCGGGCGCGCCGCTGAGGCCAGGGGGGATGGCGGGGGGCGCTAACCTTACCCTGCCCTACCTGCGCAGGTGACGCTGATCGCGCGGCGCTCGCGGCACTTTGCGGGCACGCGCTACCGCAAGCGCGGCGTGTCGGACACCGGGCGCGTGGCGAACGAGGTGGAGGTGGAGCAGGTGGTGGACGCCGGCTTCGACTGGCGCACCGGCTTCCCGCTCGTGGCCTCGCTCGTGCAGGTGCGCGCCGCGCCGCCGCGCCCGGCGCCCTCACGCCTGCGCCGTGGTATTGTGTCAGGCTTTCTGTGCGCAAAAGCGCCGGGGCCCGCGTGACGGTAGGGTGGCGGCGGCTCGCTCGCGGTGCGGGAGTGAACAGGCGCGCCAGTCTGGCCGAGAGTGGGTAGTGACGGGTGCGGACGAGAGGTGGGGAGATTGGGGTTGGGGTGTCCAGGCGCGCATAAGTGATGGGGCAGCCCTCTGCCGCGGCCTCCTCGCAGCGAGGCCCGCCCGCAGCGCCCATCCGCGCGCGCGCAGCGGCTGACAGCCTGAGCTCTTGCGTCATGCCCTGACCCTGGCCCTGCCCGCGCGCAGGTCCGCGGCTCCATCCCGCTGTTCTGGGGCCAGGACGTGGCGTCCATGACGCCCATGAACCCCAAGCCGGCCATCCAGCTGCAGCAGAACGACCCGCACTACCTCGCCACGCGCCGGCACTTCCAGGCGCGCCGGCCGCGCGCCGCGGCGCCGCCACGCCGCCTCCCCTATCTCCTCACACCGTTGACGGGAGGAGGGGGAGCGTCCGCGCTGGTCTGCGCGGGCACTGGCCGCCGAGCAGTATGTCTTCCGTTAGCATGAGCAGCGGTATAAGCCAGGCAAGCGCTCTCAAATCATCCCCGCCCAAGCGGGCAGCGAGTGCGGGCTTAGAGCCGGGCGTGCGCCGTGTTGTCACGTGCGACTGAGGTGAGTTGGGCCGCGCCCATTCGGCAGGGCCTGGCGGCGCGCTACGGCCACCCGGTGACCGCGCTGAACCTGGTCAAGGCGGCCGAGAAGCGCCCGCGCGAGTCGATCCTGCGCACCGAGTTTGCGTCCGCCGTGCGCTACCTCAACTGCACGGTGCGCGGCAGCGCCGCAGGCGGCTTCGGACCGCGCACCCACCCGCTGCATCCCCTATTCTGGCATGAGTTTCTGCTATCGCGGAGCGGCGTCTGCAGAATCTCACACCGCTGAGCCCCTCCCTTACAGACGTGGCGTCACGCGCGCTTCTTCATGAAGGAGCCCGGCCACGGGCCTACTGTGCGCGTACACACAGTCTCCCAGAGTCGTCGGCATTTTCAGCCAAGCCAGTGAGACGGGACGCGCGCTGTGATGGTGACGCCCCCGGGGCCGGCCGCGGCCGGTGAGGCTGCGCGCGCGAGCGCGCAGCTGCCCGCGCCGGAGCATGTCCGCTACGTGGCGTACGACTTCAAGGCGGCCGCCAAGCGGCCGGGCGCGGGGCTGCTGGCCGACATTGCGCCCGTGCTCGGCCGCTGCCTGGACGCCACAGGCGTCTTCCTCTGCGCGGGCGCGCCGCCCAGCCCGGCCGCGCGGCGCGCCGGGCCGTCCGACTGGGTGCGGCCTCTTAGCACTCGTTGCTGCTGCGGTCAAGCCCGCTGTGACCTCCTGAGGCGGCCTCTCGGCCGTGCTGGGCGCCGGCTGGCGAGTGGTGCCGCGCAGGCGGGCCGGGCCGTGTGGATTCAATTCAGCGTGCGCAGGGCTATGTGTGGACTCATTCGGCCTCTGTCAGCTGAGTTGCGCTGGGTGGCATGCGACACATGCTGTTCTATCGTACAGTGGTGCATGGCATGGAGGCGGCGCCTGAGCATCGACGCCTGCGCGGCAGGAGCCGGAGCTGGTGACCCAGAGCGGCGTGCTGCGCACCAACTGCATTGACTGCCTGGACCGCACGAACGTCGCCCAGGCGCGCGCCCCCTCCCCGCGGCCCGCGCAGCCTGCCTCAGCGTATGCGGGGGTTGTTTTGTTCCCCCCCGAGTCTGAATTCTTCTCTGACGCAGTCTGTGTTCTTTGAACCAGTGTGCTCGGACAGCATCAAAGAGTTGTGTGGTACCTCACGGGCCTGTCCCCGGTTGCCGCTTGCATCTCGCGGAGCGGCGCCAAGGCGCGCCGGCGCGCGGGCGCGCAGTTTGCGACGGGCCTGGCGGCGCTTGCGCGGCAGCTGGAGGGCCTGGGCCTGGCGGGGCCGACCGTGCTGGACCCCTGCTCCAGCGCGGCCACGCAGCTCATGGCCATGTATGAGCAGATGGGCAACGCGCTCGCGCGACAGGCGCGCGCCCGCCACGGGCCGCCGCCGCCGCATCTGCTCAAACCCTGCTGACCCTGCAGCGCACGGTTCTCACAACAGCTATCGGGTTTATATGGTGCTGTGCTCCTTTCTGTTGAATGGCATACACATTGCCGGTCGTGCAGCTGGGTGCGATGCCGTGCGGCACACAGAGGCGCTGTAGTTGCTTCTCAGCAGCGTCCCTGCTGGCGTGGCGCCCCACTGACGCGCGGCTGCGGGGGCGCGCAGTACGGCGGCTCGGAGGCGCACGCGGCCGTGTTCCAGCGCCAGCGCGGCGACTGGCAGCCGGCCACGCGCCTGCGCGACAAGCTCATCTCGCTGCGCCGCGCCATCAGCAACGGCTGGCGCGCGCCCGCTGCTTTCGTGAAAAAAGGGGGCCTGGAGAGGGGTGGTGCCTCATGTGTGACATGATTGCCGCTCCCTGGCAATGCCTTTCGAGGACTTCCAGCTCTTCCTTAGGTTCTATTAAGGAACATCAAGGTGTGGTACAGCTTCATTTATACACCCACCTTGCCTGCACGCCTGCTACACAAGGCGCGGGCTGCGCGCCTGCTGCAGCCAGGCGGGGCAGCAAAGGCGCGCGCACAAGCGTGTCGGCGCAGGCCGCCGCGGCCCGCGCCTGACGCGGCGGCGCGCGCGCGGTGCGCGCAGGTACGACGACGAGCGGCAGGGCGCCATCAACCTATTCCTGGGCCACTTCCAGCCGCGGCCGGGCGATCCCGCGCTGTGGGACCTGGACACCGACCACTACCTGCACTCGGGTGCGCCAGCCGGCTGCGATTAGGGTCAGGGTTAGGGTCAGGGTTAGGTCATGCTCATGCGCCGCACCGCACCCGCCCGCCGTGGCACCCGCAGCAGAGCCGGCTGCCGGCGCGGAGTATGTTGTTACTGCCTGTGTGCACGGCGCGCGCGGCGGCACGGCCGTGGCGACGACCCGCGCAGCTGCGCCAGTCGTCGCTGCAGGGCGCGCCTGGAGGGCGGCACTGCCCCCACGAGCTGCAGCATCAACGCTGGCCACCCTCGCGCGCGCGCAGGCCTGAACCGGCGCTCGCTGCTGCCGAGCATCACGGAGGGCCAGGGCTCCGAGGCAGCGCAGCAGGGCGCGCTGTCCGACCCGCTGGCGCGCCGCCGCGGGCCGTCCCTGGCCGCGCTTGAGCCGGGCGCCGGCGCCGGCGCTGCCCTGGACGCGCCCGCCCTGGACCTCAGCATGGGCTGCGCCTTCAGCGGCGAGCTGCGCGCGGCGCTTGAGGCGGACCCGCCCGCGGCCGCCGCGACGCGTGCAGAGGCCGCGGCTCCTGCGACGCCGGCGGAGGCCGTGGCTGCCGCGGCTGGCGCGACCGGCGCCGACGGCGCCGGCGCCTCCGCGGGCGTGGTCGACAGCGTGGAAGCCGGCGTCGGCAGCGGGGGCGCGGACGCCGCGATTGGGAGGCCCCCAGCCGCGACGCCCACCATGCAGGCTCCTGCGCTGCCCGCGGCGCGCGGCTGCGCACCGCAGCCGCCCAAGCGGGGACCTGCCAAGCGACCCGACGTGGTGAACCCATTTGCGGCGGCGGCCGCCGCGGGCGACGCGGCGCGCGCGGCCGCGGCGGCGGCCGCCGGTGCAGGCCGCGCGAGCGGCCTGGCGCGCTTCCGTGCGCCAGTGCGCCCGGCGCCGACCGGCAAGCTGGAGAGCTTCGACCGGCGGATCGGGCGCGCGGCCAACGCGCTGCAGGAGGTGCAGCTGACCAGCGAGGCGCCGCGCAGCGACTACG
>JAABUH010004000.1_pt1 | contig 12230 bp, 12 predicted proteins | sample 5559121 | NCBI WGS metagenome assembly JAABUH01 (sample SAMN10711871, study PRJNA513364) | rock metagenome | isolation source: Antarctica rocks | place: Antarctica: Victoria Land, Battleship Promontory nord | collected 2015-12-28 | reverse complement strand
CCCCCGCTGTCTCCGCCCGCGCCGCCGCCGCCGCCGTCCTCGCCGCCCTCCTCCCGCGCCTGCCCCTCGCCCCGGATGCCCTCCCCGCCGTCGTCGGCCCCCTCTTACCCCGCGCCCTCGACCGAGAAGCGCGCGCGTGCGTGCTCGCCGGGCTCGACGGGTGGCCTCTTGACCAGGACGCCCTCCGCGCCGGTGACGCCGCCCGCGCCGCCTTCGTCGCCGCCAATCAGCGCCTCGTCGTCGCCGTGGCCCGACGCTACCAGCAGCGCGGCCTCCCCCTCGACGACCTCGTGCAGGAGGGCTCCGTCGGCCTCCTGCGCGCCGTCGACCTGTTCGACCCCGCGCGCGGCTACAAGTTCTCCACCTACGCCGTGTGGTGGATCAAGCAGGCCATGCGCCGCGCCCTCGCCCGGCAGGTCCTCGTCGCCCACGTCCCCGACAACGTGCAACAGGAGCGCGCCCGCCTCGCCCGCCAGGCCCACGCCCTGCACGCCGCCCTGGGCCACCCGCCCTCCCCCGCCGAGTTGGCCGCCGCGACGGGCCTCCCCCGCGCCCGCGTGGACGCCCTCATCGCGCCCCTGCCCGCCCCCGTCCCGCTCGACCAACTCATGGGCGAGGGCGAGACCACGACGCTGGGCGACCTCCTCCCCGACCCCGCCGCCGACCGGCCCGACGCGGAGGCCGAGTCCCACGCCCTCGCCGTCGCCGTGCGCACCGCCCTTGCCGGCTTGACCCCGCGCGACCGCGCCATCCTTGCCGCCCGTTACGGCCTCGACGGGGAGCCCCCGCGCACCCTCCAGGAGATCGGCCGCAGCCTCGGGTTGACGCGCCAAGCCGTGCAGCAGGCCGAGGCTCGCGCCCTCGCGCGGCTGCGCCGCCCCGCCCTGCACTGCTGGCTCGCCGCCGACGACACCCCCGCCGCCTCCTGACACGCCCCACCCGACACGTCCCCACCTGCGCTACTGTGGGCGAGGCCCCGCGCCGCCAGGGGACGCGTGGACGGCGCGACGCCGCGCACGGGACAGATGAGCCAGGGGAGGGACGCATGACCGACGCGCAAGCCCGCGCCCGCGTGTGGACACTCTGCCTCGCCGCCCTCCTGCTCGCGGCGCTCACCGGCCCCGTCGCCGCCCTCCTCACCCCGTTGGCCCATGCCTCCGCGCCCGCCCTCACTATCCTGGCCGCGGCCCTCGCCACCGCCCTCATCGGCGCCTATGTAGCCCTCGCCGTCCTGCTCATTGTCGCCGTCCTGCGCGTCGTGTGCCCCCCCAGGACGGCCACCGCTAGCCCGCCTGGGAGCGCCTTAGCGTCCTCCGACGTGGCGCTCCTCGTCCGTCCAGGGGCCTCGGATCGTGGTGCTATTTTGGTACTACTAGCCCTCTAACGGACCGCGGATTATGGTACCATCGGGCCGAAAGTCGGAGAGTGCGTACGTGACGTTGGCGCCCGAGCGGATAGACCCGGACCGCGCTGCGTAGACAACGACTTGCCCTCATGAGGAGCGCGTTACACGCTGCCTATCTTGTACAGCGACGCTCGGCTCTGCGGCGCGCTCCTACCTTTCGCCCCGTTACCAACGTCACGTACGCACTCTCGACAAGTGTGGCGCTGCCCCCGTTGTCGCGCGCCCATACATACGCTAAAAGTAGCGGCGCCTGCATCACGCCGTCGTGATCCGCTCCCACGTACCGTCAGCGTGCTGTTGATAGGTGAAGAACACGCTGCGCGGGTACAAGGCGCCGGTCCAGCCGGGGTGACGGACGGAGATCTGCCAGCGGTCCTGGTGCGCCGCCTCAGCGTCGACGTGGGCACGGGTCACCGCGCAGCCAGCGCGGGCCAACTCGTGCCAGAGACGCTCCATCTCAACCCGCGTCATGCGCGGGTGAAAGAGCCCCAGGATCTCCTCGGGTGTGTCCGGTATCATGGCTGGTCTCCTCTCGCCACATCTGTCTCCGCACCGCGTGACGTGTGTGGCGCGCCTGTGCGGCGCGCTCATGGTCGGTGCGGAAAAATTTGCGTACCCGTCTGCCCGTACAACGTCCCATGAATACGGTAACAGCTCACGCCGACGCCTGGCTACCTCCTGGATTCGCCCGCTTGAGCACACGAGGGGACGTTCAGGAGCAAAAGATAAGGCTTTGCTACGTCTCATATCCCCTTTCACGCCGCACCACGCGTTACTACACGGCCGTACCAGTGCGCTTCATCGGCCTCATGGGCATAGGGCGTTTTCACGTCTCGCGACGGTTTGGCCTGTCCGATGGCGTGTGTGCTGAGTTTTGGCGCTTTCCGTCGCGGGGCGCGGGGCAAAGCGCGGCCACGAGGTCGATTAGGTGTTGCACGTCGAACGGCTCCTCCAGGAAGGCCGCGTAGCCGTGCTCTCGATAGTCGGCGTAGAACAGGGTCGGGCAGCGCGCGCAGATGACGACCGGTGTCGCTGTCCACCCACGCAGGCGGTCGAGCCACGCATACGGCGCATCCAACGGGTCCGTGAAAGGAATGCTCAACACCAGATCGAACGGGTTGGGCGTCTGCATCACCAGCGCGACGAGGGCGCCGTGCGGCGTCGTCGCCCGTTCCACAGCGTACCCGTTGTCTTCAAGGATGGTCACGAACAGGTCAGCGATGACCGCGTCGTTCTCAACCAGGAGCACGCAGCCTTTCGCCCGATCACATCGTCGCTGGCCCAGCACCCCAGCGCCCCTATCACGCGGCGTCGGCCGCCATGCTGACGTTGTTCGACTTTCGTTGATGTTCATCCATGTCTCCATTCATGACCGCTACCCGCTACATGCCCTGTCGGAGGCGCCAGCGCACCTACCTTGCGGGGGACGCCTGTTGTTCCATCGCTGACGGCGCCACCCCCCTCGTATCCACCGGAGGAGCGGGCGTTGTATCGACCGGGAGCGCCGATGATACGGTGGCAGCGGTCAGGGCGACGGTGTCCCCGATCGCCGCTACACTCACCCACGGCGATGGGCCGGCAGGCAGTCAGCACGCCCGGTCCGTGCGATGGGACCGGCGGGCGGCACGCCTAATGCACGGGCAGCTCGCCCAGCGTCACCGTGACGGTGCGTTCCCCGGCCTCGGCCTGCACCGTGACGGACACGCGCCTCCCCGGCGTCAGATGCGCCAGGGCATCACCGAAGGCCGCCTCGCTCAGCGTGGGCCGCCCGTCCAGGCGAACGATTACGTCGCCCCCGCGCAGGCCCGCCCGATCGGCCGGACCCGCGCGCACGACGCGCTCGACGAGCATGCCATTCTCCACGCGCAGATCCTCCTGCGCGGCGACGGCTGGAGTCACCTCGCGTAGGCCCGCCACGCCCAGGTAGGGCCGCCCGCTATGCGTCACCGTGCCCTCCGTGATGATCTGCCGCGCGATGTCGTTCACGCGGCTACTCGGGATGGCGAAGCCGATGCCCTGCGCGGCCGTGCCCAGGCGCGGGTCCGCAGCGGCCAGCGTGGGGATGCCGACGAGCCGGCCCCGTAGGTCGACCAGCGCGCCGCCCGAGTTGCCTGGGTTGATGGGCGCCGAGGTCTGGATCATGTCGGGGATGAAGGTGGCCGGGCCGTTCTCGGCCACGGTGCGCCGCAGCGTCGAGATGATGCCGAAGGTGACGGTCTGCGAATAGCCGAGCGGGTTGCCCACGGCGAGCACGAACTGCCCGACGCGCAGCGCGCCGGAGTCGGCCAGCGGCAGCGCGCGCAGCGTCGGCGCGTTGATCTTGAGCACCGCGAGGTCGTCGGGAGCGTCGGTCCCGGCGATGGTGGCGCGGTACGACGTGCCCGTGGAGAGCGTCACCGTGTAGCGGGACTGCTGGTTGACGCGGCCCTGCGGCCCCGCCAGCACATGGTAGTTCGTGACGATGTACCCACGCGCGTCGACGACGACGCCGGAGCCCAGACCGGCGGCGCTCTCGATCTTGACGATGGAGGGGCTGGCCGCCGCCGCGGCGTCCTGCGTGGCCTGCTCCAGCGACACCGCTAGGGGCGTTGCCACCGTGCGGGCCGGCGTCGCAGCCGGGGCCGTAGCCGGGGCCGTAGCCGGCGCGCCTCTCGACGCGGGCGGGACCATGGCGGCCACCGCGATGCCGACGCCCGCCAGGATGCCACCCAGCCCCAGGGCGACGCCGGCAACCACTCTCTTCACCGTCCTATTGTCGATACCGCGGGCCATCTGTGCGCTCCTTCTTGTCCTGGTGTGCCGGGGCATCTTCTGCCGGGCGTGGGACGCCGCCGGCGCATCCCACCCCTATCCACTGTAGGCCGCGCGCATGAGAGGGCGATGAGCATTTATCTCGCCGGCGTGGTCCGCGCGCGGCGTCCTGAGGGCCTGTCGTCGGGCGGGCCGGGCAGGGCGCGCTCGGCCTCCTCGACCAGTCGCTGCTCGTTGCGGCGCAGGAAGACGAGACCCGCGCCCACGGCGATCAGCGCCCCTACGGCGCTGGCGATCCCGAGCGGGCCGCTCAGCCGGTGGACGTTGTCACCCAACGCGTATCCGCCCAGCCCGAAGACCGTGGCCCACACGACGCCGCCGGCCGCGTTGTAGAGCAGGAAGCGCCGCCAGGGCAGGCGATAGGTCCCCGCCAGGAAGGCGGCCCAGATGCGCAACACGGCGACGAAGCGCCCGAAGAAGACGACCTTGCCGCCGTGCCGCGCGAAGAGATACTGTCCGAGCTTGAGCTTGCGCGCGTCGAGGCGGATGTACCGACCGTAGCGCCGCAGCAAGCGGTACCCGCCTTCGCGCCCGGCCAGGTAGCCCACGTTGTCACCCAGGATCGCCCCCACGGCGGCCGCTGCGATCACCAGGGGCAGCTGCAGGTGGTGCGTCGTGCCGGCGTAGATCGCGGCGGCGAGCAACATCGTCTCGCCCGGGAAGGGGATGCCCATACTCTCCACGGCCACGAAGACGAGGACGGCCCCGTAGCCGTAGGTCACGAGCAGTCCGGTCACGGTGTGGCCACGCACCCCCCGCGCCAAGGCGTCCAGCGAGAGCGCGAGATCAAACGACGCGACCCACGGGAGCGCCGCCACGAGCGCCACGATCAGGACCACCGCCCCCCCCACGATCGAGACCGCGCGCGCGTCGCGACGCCGGCCGTGCAGACCCCGCCCCACCACGGAGCGCACCTGCCCTGTCTTCCTGCCCATCGACCCCTCTCCCCCCACGGACGGCGCCGTATCCCGCTGGGCGCGGTCGGCAGCTCATCGCGCCACGACACCGCACCATCCCAGGTAGCCTACAGCCGGGAGATGAGACCATCATGAGAGCAGGCGCGACCCGCCGCCGCGCTCCGGCGCGTCGACGATGGCGTGGTCACGCGCGAGCGGCAACATGAGCGTGAACGTGGAGCCGACGCCCGCGCGGCTCTCTACCGAGAGGTGGCCGCCGTGCGCCTGCGCGATCCAGGCGGCCAGGGCCAGGCCCAGCCCCGCATGGCCCGAGCCACCGCTACGCGCTGCGTCCACGCGGTAGAACGGCTCGAAGAGGTGCGGCAGGTGCTCCGCCGCGATGCCGGGTCCCGTGTCGCGCACCGTGAGCTGGGCGTGGCCGCGCGCCTGCCGCGCGGCCAGGTGGATCGTCCCGCCCTCCGGCGTGTAGGTGATGGCGTTATCCAGCAGGTTGGTCAGGACCTGGCGCAGTTTGAGCGCGTCACCACAGACCGGCAGCGGCTCATCCAGCGCGACCTCCAGGGTCTAGTTCTTGCGCGCGGCCAACGGGCGCACCCCGTCCGCGGCCTCCCACGCCACGTCGCGTAGGTCGAGCGGCTCCCGCGCCACGGCCTCCCGGTCGCTCTGTGTGCGCGCCAGGGCCAGGAGATCGCTGACCAGCGTTCCCATGCCCGCCGCCTCGGCCGCCGCCCCGCTCAGGATCTCTTTGTATTCCTCCGGTGTGCGGTCACGCAGCAGCGCGACCTCCAGCGTCCCTTGCAGCACCGTGAGCGGGGACCGCAGTTCATGCGAGGCGGCGGCGGCGAAGCGTTCCTGCCGGTCCATGGCCTCCTGGATGGGACGCAGCGTGCGCCCGGCCAGCACATACGCGCCAAGTGCCGCCAGGATAAGCACGCCCACGTCGATAGCGCCGATCTGCAGGGCCAGCGCGCCTTGATTGCGTGCGAAGAGTTGGGCCACGCCGCGCCGGACGGTCGGGACGAGGGTCTGCGCCTCGGTTTGCTGGAGGCGTACCAGGATATCGTACAGGGCGACGCTCAGCAGCAGCACGATGGCGGCCAGGACCGCCAGGTACCACAGCGTCAGGCGCAGGCGGGCACGATCGAACATGGCTGGCTACGGCGGTTAGGGCGCGCGCAGGGTGTAGCCGACCCCACGCACGGTCTGGATCAGCGGCGCGGCAAAGGGCGCGTCGACCTTCTGGCGCACGTAGCGCACATAGACATCGATGACGTTACTCGCGACCTCGGCGTCGCTCCAGACATGTGCGATCATCTGCTCACGCGTCACGATCTGCCCCGCATGGTGCATCAGGTACTCTAGCAGCGTGTACTCGCGCGCCGAGAGCGCGATGTCTTGCCCGGCGCGGCTGACCCGACGCGCGGCGGTGTCGATCTCCAGATCGCCTACGCGCATCACGCTAGCCCGCGTGAGCGTGTCGCGCCGCAAGAGGGCACGCACGCGGGCCAGGAACTCGCCGAACGCGAAGGGCTTGGTCAGGTAGTCATCGGCCCCGACGTCGAGCCCTGTGATCTTGTCCGCCTCCGTGTCACGCGCGGTGAGCATCAGGATAGGCATGGCCTTGCGCGCCGCGCGCAGCCGGCGCGCCACCTCCAGGCCGTCCATTGTGGGCAGCATCAGGTCGAGCACGATCAGGTCATAGTCGTTCAGGCGCGCGTCAAGAAAACCCTCCTCACCATCGCGCGCCACGACCACACTGTAGCCTGATTCCCGCAGCCCCTGCGCGACGAACGCGGCGATCCGCGGGTCATCTTCCACCACGAGAATACGTATCGCGCACCTCCCTCGCCGTCCCGCCCTACGCTCACTCTACCAGCTATCCGTCCACCTATCGCCGCCAATCGCCGTCGGGCGGGACGGGTCAGGCGCGGTACCGCACGCTGCCCGACCGGCGCAGCAGCGCGAGGACGGCCATGGCGCCGAGGACGCCGAGGAGGACCGACCCCAGGAAGCTCGCGGGACCCGCCCCGAACAGGAGCGCCCACGCCCATCCCCCCAGCACGGCGCCCAGGATGCCCACCCCCACCACGCCCAGGAGGCCCCCCGGCGTGCGGTCCGGCGTCAGCGCACTGGCCAGTCCCCCGGCCATCAGCCCAACGATGATCCAGCTAATAATCTCACCCATCTCCTTCTCCTTCGCACACGAAACACACCCTTATCAACAATCATCATTAGCCTTGTCACCCTGCGGCTATCGCCGTGCAGGATATGTTCGACGTTGGGGCTGTCCACCGGCTGGTCGCCGGCCGCCAGCCCATAAACATCATCGCATCTGAGGGGGTGATCTCTATTGGGGCGCCAACAAAGCACCCACGGTCCCCAGCAGCACGGAACAGAGCAGCAGGACGGAGAGGGCAATGTAGGCGGTCCTCGCGCTGATACATCTCATGGCGTTCCCTCCGATCAACACGTCATCGTATGTCCGCCTACCAGCATAGGGGCCGTCGATGAGGGGAGAATGAGAGGCCGGCGGACGCGAGCGTCGCGAGCGACCATTGGCATGGCAAACGGCAAACAAGGGCCTGGACCGCCCGAGCGTGGCCGGCGCCGGCGAGGCGGCCATGGTGGCCAACTCTCACGCCCGTCTCATCGACGAGCCCTACGATGGGGCTATGAGGGGTTTAGCAGGCTCCGTGCGGCGCCGCCCCATTCAACGACACGGAAAAGGAGGGGGACAATGCGCGTGGGAGAGGTGATGACGCGGTTGGTCGAGGTGGTGCTGGCGGGGGCGCCGCTCATGGACGCGGCGGCCTACATGGTGGCGCGGGGCGTCGACGCGCTGCCGGTGTGCGAGGATGGACGCCTCGTCGGCATGCTCGTCGGGCGCGATGTCGCGCGGCGCGCGGCCTCAGCGGGCTGCGACCCGCACACGGCCACGGTCCGCGACCTAGTGACGCCGGACTTACCCCTCTGCTACGACGACCAGGATTGCGCGGAGGCCGAGCGGCTCATGCAGGCCAGGAAGATCTCGCGCGCCGTCGTCCTCAATCGCGATAACCGCCTCGTCGGCGTCGTGTCGAGGGACGACATAATGCCACTTTCATGCGACGGCGTGCCGCACACCCCACGCCGCGCCGTGCATAGCATCCTCAAGGATGCCGGGCGTGGCGCCTGCCAAAGCCCAGAGAAGAGCACGGACTCCGGCGCGGGGTGTGCGACGCGCTACCGCTGAACGGCTCTCATGACGCTCTCATGGATAGGCCATAGACTGTAGGGTGTCATGAGGCGGTAGGCGCCCGTGGACGTTGACAGATAGAGGATGGACACAGTGTACAACTACGACCAGTCGTATTATCGGCCGAACTCACTGGCGAGCGGTGTGGTGCGCAACACGGTGCTGGGGCAGGTGCTCGGGCTGCTCGGTATGAGCTTCGTCTTCACCGCCGTCGGCGCCTGGTTGGGCACGAACCTCGGACCGGGCGCGTTCGTCCCCGCGCTGATCGTGAGCTTCGGCACGCTCATCGCGCTCTACTTTGTGCGCGACCGCTCGCCGCTCAACCTCGGTGTGCTTTACACCTTCGCCACCGCCGAGGGCGTCACGCTCGGGCTACTCTTGCAGAGCTACCTCGCGCGCGGCCTGGGCGGCATCGTGATCGACGCCGCGGCCACGACCGCCGCCATCACGCTCGCGGCCGGCGCTTACGGCCTGACGACCCGGCGCGACCTCAGCCGGTTGGGCGGCATCCTGTTCGTCGGGCTGATCGGCGTGATCGTGGCCTCGCTGCTGGGCATCGTCATCCACCTGCCACTGCTGCACCTGGGCATCTCGGTCGTCGCGGCCATGATCTTCACCGGCTTCTTGGTGTACGATTTCAACCGCGTGGCCAATACGGGAGTGGTCTCGACCGGTGACGCGATCATGATGGCGGTGGCGATCTACCTCGACATCTACAACCTGTTCCTGAACCTGCTCACCATCCTGCAGGTATTCGGGGGCAACAACCGCGATTAGCATGAGCATGACCTTTGTAGATGACAGGTAGACAACTAGCGAGGCTCCGCCTCAGACCGACGAGACATGACGCGAAAACTTGACTCAATCGCACCATGTTTGCCCGTATTAGATGTCTAGAATCTACAACCTTCGTGGAGCGCACCCTCGTCACGGCCAAAGCCATGTAGCGGTCGATCCAGCCCCCCAGGCTATCGGGCACGCCGTTCGTCATAGCTCCCTCACGGTCGGTCACTTTTCGTGAAGCGAACCCGTCGAGATCTGGGGCCGTTATCGGGCTCATCTGACCGCTCCTTGGCCCTCTTCACGTCTCATAAGGACCTTTCTGCCGTGGGTGCGCCACACGACCCGCGTGCCATGGGACAGGCAAGGAGGGGTTGACCGCGGAGTGGTCACTGCACGCAATAACAGGCGTACGCCGGGTGGACTGGGCCACATGACACTTGACACCCTTGGAAAGGCGACCTTCCGCATAAGGGTAAGTCTACCTATCAAAAGGTTTGATTTGACGCGGCGAATAAGCCGCGTATAGGTATCTTATCGAAAAGTCGGGGACTAGGCCGCCGCGAGGGCCACGGGGGCGTGGGCCTCAGCCACGCGTTGGATGATGAGGTCAGCCAGGGCGGGCATCCGGTTGGCACCGGAGAGACGGTCGTGCAGATAGTGGGCGACGTTGACGCCGAGCTTGGCTGCGGTCTGGGTGATGGTGCCGAAGACGTCCCAAGCGGTGACGCCCGCCTGGGAGCGCGGGCCGAAGCTCACGTCGCGCTTGCGCACGCGCTGGCGCGCTCCCAACTCGGCCGGGTTGTTGTGCAAGGGGACCTCCGGATGAGCCAGGACGCTCAGTAACGCCTCTTTCTTGGCGGCCGTTTTGGCGATACGCTCGTCGAGGTGCCAGTAGCCGGTGCGCCGAGCGAAAAGCGTGTCGAAGGCTGCGTCCAGGCGCGCCCGTTCCGCTGTCGTCGGCTGTAGGCGGTACGCCTGCAGGTCATGGTAGTAGGCCCAAAAGTCCGTCAGAAACGTGTCTACCAGGGCCCGGTGCTGCGCGAAAATAGGGGCGAGTTTCTTAAAGTGCCGCCCCGCATGGACCCAGCACAGCGCCAGGTCCGCCGTCACGCCCTTGAATTGGGGCGCGTCGTCGCAGACCAGGATCTCCACCACGGGCACGTCCTGTTGGACGCGGTAGGCCCCGATCGCCGCCGCATCCAGGATCTGCGCGCGCTGCTGGGGACCCAAGCGGGGGATGTGTTCCTCCAAGAGCGCCCCGAAGGTGTCCGCGTCGAGGTCCACGCCCTGCGGCAGGTGGCCCAGGGCGGTCACGACCGCGCCGGGCAGCCCGTGGTCCGCGAGGAAGGCCCAGGCATAGCGGTTCAACTGGTAGGCGCGCGGGGCACCCAGCCGCAGCACGTCGAGCACGGCCTGCCGGTCCTTGCGCGGGGTGGTATGGTAAAGGGTAAAAAGCGGGCCGCACAGGATGTGGCAGTGCGCCTCCACCCCGTTCACGCGCGTGCTCGTGTCATCCAGGTGCTGGTACGGACTGCTCGCCAGCCCCGCCCGCGCGATGTCCTCATACTCAGCGGCGAAGACGGGTTGCGTGATCAACAGTGTGGACAGATGCGCCGCCGAGAGCACGATGCCCACGCTGCGCAGCACCTCCAGGATCTTCGGCTCACTCATCTGCCCCTGATAATAGAGTTGCAGCGCCAGGGCTTTGAGCCGTGGCCCATAATGCCCCTGCTCCGCATAGCCCTCCGGCAATGGTGCCTGATAACTGCGCCCGGTGCTCGCCGCGTACCACTTCGCGCAGCGAAAGAGCACCGTGTCCGTGCGCAACACCACATCCTGCACCACGAACTCCGCAGACCCCTTGCGCTCCGCGTCGGGCGGCAGCAGCGCCGGATCCACCTCCCGCTCCTCGGTCCGGTCGATATGGAGCAGGGAGCGCTTGTCCACGCGGGGACGGGCCGGGCGCTCCGCGCGGCGTTCGCGCTCGCTGGCATGATCGGCGGCCACGCGTCTGGACGGCACGATCGTCGGCGCGCCCTGCTCCCCTTTGAGGCGGTTGTTCTCATCGCGCAGACGTTGGTTCTCCGCCCGCAGCGTCGCGAGCTCGCCCGCTTGCACCTCGATCACGTTGCGCAGCAGGTCCAGGATGCGCCGGGCCTCCGGGTCCGTGACCCCGCTCAGATCCACCTCGTCCAACATCTCTACCCTACTCTACGGCACCCCTACTCATTGGCCCCAGTATACCTGCCCCCCCGACTTTTTGATAAGATACGGAACTATCAAGTAATCCGTTACTGCATTTGGTATTGAAGCGTTATTAATAGCTCCTAAAAACGTCCCTAGCAGCCGGACCTCGTCAATATACTCGAGTCTAATAGATCGTGCGTCGTCACATGTCCAACCGGCTTTACATTTCTTGTATGCTTCAATACGAACAGCCTCGTGGCGTAGTTGATCAGTTCCAGGGCTAATAACAGCCCAATGGGTAGCAACCTTATACGTCCTTGGTCCATTTTTGAGCACGACATGATCGCGTAGAACGAGATCGTTGCGCTCTCCCTGGCGACGTTTTACCAGCACTGCCTCTATTGGTTGATCCTTGTCGGCGATGATGTCATTGTTCATTCCTACAGTCTCCGTACAAACTTTTGTAGAACGAACGTACAAACAATGTAGCTCATTTGAAAGCATGTAGCGTTGCCCTATCCACACAGAGGACGTAGGATAGTTATGTGACTACTGTGTACAACGTCTACTGCGACGAGTCCGGTCACCTGGAGCACGATCAGATACCCGTGATGGTGCTGGGCGCCGTGTGGTGCCCGCTAGACAAGACGGCGGAGATCGCGGCACGCCTGCGTGAGATCAAGGCTGACGCCGCCCCTCGCGGGACGGCGTCGTTACTCTTTCTACGCGTGGCAGATGAGCTACTACCACTTTCATGCATTTTTGACTGATTGTCAACAAGCCGTTCGGTGTAGGGGTGCACCACGAAATAGTGGACGCACGGGATCAGGCCGAGCGGGCGCGCCCGATGGGCTGCCGCCGCCAGGGATGATCGGCGGCCGGGCGCAGGGGG
>JAABUH010003996.1_pt1 | contig 12237 bp, 11 predicted proteins | sample 5559121 | NCBI WGS metagenome assembly JAABUH01 (sample SAMN10711871, study PRJNA513364) | rock metagenome | isolation source: Antarctica rocks | place: Antarctica: Victoria Land, Battleship Promontory nord | collected 2015-12-28 | reverse complement strand
TGGTCAGCCTCAACGCCAAGGGCGGTCCCAGCGGGGCGCCCCTCGACCCCGCCACCTCCGCGGCCGCGTTCACCACGGCCGTGCAGAAAGCCAACGCCAACCGCTGAACCATGCGGAGAGTGGCGACGTCCCCGGAGACTTCTTGATGATTGCGTCGACAGCCCACATAGCCACGCTCTCCTTCAACAGCCGGCTCCAGCCCGGCAGCGCGAATACGACGGCGCCCGTCCCATTGAGGTAGGAGCCCGCTCGAGCCGCGTTGACGATCAGCACGAGTTTGACCGTAGTTGCTGCCCGCTAGGGGATCGGCATCCGCTTGCGGGACGCCATACCGGTGGCGATGTCCGCGACGGAAAGGCCGGCGTTGCGCTGGGCGCGACGAACGTGCCGCGGGTACGGGGGAGGGGTTGACGGCGGAGCAACGCGCCGTTCAGGACGTGATGGCGGGGCGCCGTACGAAGACTATTCGGCAGATCGTGGACCACGCCGCCCACGGCGGTAGCACCGACCGACCGGACGTCGGGTGCCTGCCGGCTGTATGACGTGACGTTTCTGACCGACACCGACTGTTCCGGATCGTTCCTGGTCGGCGCGGTCGTCGATGAGCGCGGCAGATTGAGGCACGCCGGAAGTGCCGGTGGCGACGGCGCACCGCCGACTCGCGAGCGATTGTGGATCAATCTGGCGGGCTGGTGGGGCGGTGACGACGAGAGTGGCGGGAAACTGTGGGCCGGCGGCGAAGTCCTGGATCCCGGAACGGAACGCGTGCACGATGTGCTGCTGCGGTTCCCCGACGGCAGCGCGCTGCAGGACACGCCCACCGCTGGGGTGGTGCTATTCCTCGGCGAGGGTGCCCAGGACCTCGATGCCGCTGAGGTTGTCATCCGAGATGACCGCGGGCAGGTCTTGGCCAGGCACCAGGCCCGATAGATCGTCGATGAGGAGGACCCGAGGATCCCCAAGTGACACAGCTGCAGCTGCCCTGGCAACCTGAGAATCCTCCGACCTCCAACGTTCCCGTGCACCCCTTGCACGGTGTCTTACATCCCGGTTTGGCCTGCACGGATGCAACAGGTGGGCGTTGGTAACCGGGACGGCCACGGTGCTCCGATGCTCGCCGACGAGGTACCGCCAGTGCCCCTCCGGCCCCAGCAGCCGGCCGACAGTCATGGAGAGATCGCCAGGTGGCCGAGCGGCTGCTGGATCAACATCGTCTGCACGTCAGCGAACTGCGCTACTCAGACTTACACACGGCACCTAGTTTAACTACCGGGTGCTGTTGGGTAATTTTGGCTGCATCTCGACAACACGCCGCCGACGTCCAACGGACGGACCTTCGCGGCTCTTCTTTAAGAACAACCCCCGATTTCTCAATCTTGGCTGCATCTCGACAGATTTCAAAATTACAAAATTACTGTCGGGATGCAGTGAGGATTGCACATAATCAGCGGCTGAAATTGAACGTATCAGCGTTTTCGGTGGCGGTGCTGCATTCAGGGCGCTAGGGGGCCGTTTCTGAACTTGTTCGACGGTTGGCATTCTTGAGGATCTCGTCGGCGGTTTTGGTCCAGACGAACGGGTGGCGGCGGTCGTTCCAGCCGTTGATGAAGGCACGAATTTTGGTGTTGAGGTCGCGGACGGAGTCGAAGGTCCCGCGGTGGATGGCTTGGCGTTCGATGATGCCGAACCGCACCTCGACGAGGTTGAGCCACGAGCCGCTGGTGGGCGAGAAGTGGACCGTGATGCGGGGGTGGGCGGCGAACCACTTGCGGTCCTCGACGCGCTTGTGCGTGGCGTAGTTGTCCATGATCAGGTGCAGCTCTTGGCCGGTGCCGTCGTCGGGGTAGGCGCGGGCGCCCGAGGTGCTGAACCAGGCTCGGTTTCCGCTCGCACGTATGGATGAGATCGCTATGGCGCCGAGTCAGGCATTGTTGGTTAGGACTCGGTTAAGGAGTTCGGGCACCGAGTCCAGCGCAGCGTTGAGCGTGTGTTCGATGGCGACGGCCTCATGGGAGGTGTTGATGTCGATGGCGCGTCCCCAGGTCTCGGGCTCGTAGCGGGCCAGGATGGATAGCCCGAAGAGCGTTGCCCACCACACGACGAGTGGATGGATCGGTTGCCCGCTCGCGTCCAGGCAGGGATAGGCGTTGGTGTGGCCCATGTAACTGGTGGCGACCCTTTTGCTCAGCTGCTCAGGGGTGGAGGAGTCCTTAGAGTCGTTCGGCCAGTGGATTGCGACGATGGCCGTCCCGTCGTCCATAGGGCGGAAGGCGATGGGTTGGCCACCGCCGGTTCCGAACTTGTATCCCTTCAGGCCGGGGTAGTTGCTCAGAAAGTCGCGCACCCGCTGTTCTTCCTCGGCCCAGTCGGCGCGTGGGGCAGATGGATCGTCGTCCGGTCTGCGCTCGATACCAAGATCGGAGGGAAGGCCGCTGATCTCTGCACTGATGGGGGCATTGTCTGAGCGGTAGCCGTTGACCTGGATGTTTAATAGCCGACGAGGTCCGCTGTTGGGCAGCTCGAAGCGCTGAGTGTCTGGGAGCAGGGGCCACAGATCGCCGAGTCGCGTGGGACCGGGCAGCGCCGAGGAGGCCAGTGCGCCGGCAACCAGGGTGAAAGCGCCGGTCTTCCCGGCCCTCGGCTCGATCTTGAAATCAGCGACAGTGGTAGTTGCGCCGTTCTCCCTCGCTTCGCCGATTCCGTGGCTGCTGGACTTCCACGGATCGCCGAGCGTGCGGGCGGCCACGAGGGCGCGGCCAGCCTGCGAGAGGCCATAGAAAAGCGGCAAGGGGCGCGCGGCTGGATCGATAGCGGCGGCCGCGGTGAACAGCTGCTCTGCCTGCTCCAGCGCCATCGCAAAGGTCGCCTGCCGGCTGCCTCGCGCGTGCCCTGGAGGATCGGCGCGGAGACTGCGAATCGCGCGCCAAGACACTTCCCGAGGGGTTGCCTCCAGGTCAGCCCAGGTCTTACCGAGTGCCACCATGCTCAGATGGTGTCAGGGGCTGCATACCGGCTGCGCACGGGGCGCGGACCCTGTCCAAATCGAAGCAGGCCCGCTACGCCTCTTGCGTTGCTAAACCGAGCAGGGTAGAAGCTGGGAAACGAGCTACGTTGGCCAATGTGAGCGAACCGCAGCGCCCGAAAGAACACTGGATTCCGGCACTCGTGCTCGGTGGCTTCTCGTCAGACGTGGACCGCGCCAAACCGCGTGATCGACGTCTTTGCTTCCGACACCGCCACGAGACGGCGCCGCGAGTCACCGGCGCGAAGAACCTCGCCTACAGCCGCGGCCTGTATGACTGGGACACCGCCGAGCCCTTCGCGGGCGTCGACATCGACATGCTCGACGACACGTTCAACCCGTACGAGCGCAAGTTGCCCGCTGCATTTCGCGAGGTGCAGGCGTCGCGCAACTTCATCCACTTCGAGCCGTGGATGCGGGCGCTGGTGCCGTACGTCGCCGGGCTAACGGTCCGCGCACCCGAATACGAGAAGCGGATTACTGAGGGGACGGTCGGCGTGCTAGTACAGCATTCCCGTTGGATGGAAATGTCGCGCTCTGTCGCGCCCCTCATGGCCGCCGATTGGTGCTTGCTTGCGGCCCCCGAGAATGCTCGCTTCATCATCAACGATCGCGGATTCGCCTGGACGGAGGACCGCGACAACGACCGCGTAGGCCTGCTTATCCCAATCATGGCGACGCACGCACTCGTGGTGCTGCCGAGGTCCGAGCGGTTGATCGCGGGTCTCAACTCCAACGGATGTTGGATGACCGCGGTCCCCCGAATCCAAGAGACCGCGGATGGTGTGGCGAGAGCCAACGCCGCCATCGCTCATGATGCTGTGTCCTGGTTCGCGGGCGCCGAGGCCAACGACGTGGCCACCCAAAATTTCGGCCAGCCCGATCTGGGCCTGGCTCCGCTGGGCTACTCGTGGCCTGCCCTCGGTGCCCTCGGCTCCCATGACCGGGACTGGGCCGCCGCCGCGGCGTACGCCGGATTGACCACGGACAAGGACGACTGGCAACCTTCCGGGATCTTCTCGTCGATCGAACCGGGCGTACGTCGGGAGGTGACACCGAACGGCCTTGCCATACAGATCAGCTTCCTCCGCCCGTAAGAGCAGGGAACTGGTTGCCTCAAATCATGAGCCCGCGAGCTTTTGAACTTGGCGGGCCACCGATGAGGATGCGCAGGGCGCCGACGATCGGGCGCCGATCCCCCCGCCATAGTTCCCCGCCAGTCCTGCGCGCTCGCCTTGCCGCCTTGCCTGGCCAAAGCCGACAAGAACAGCGCAAACTTGGGAGCGTGGGTGCCGCGCGGTGAGCGGGTCTCACCTTTGATCGACGTTCCGGATCGGCACAGCTACGTGACCTGCCCTGCTGTCATCGCTGTTCCGCCAGAGAAACACGCCGACCTCGCACGCAGGGCCAGGTGGAGCAGAAACCCTTCATGCAAGCGATTTGCACTGCCGTTACTTCACGCCGTACCTACATAAATACAGGGAGCCCTTGTTTAATTGGTTACAACCAGCGGCCGAATATGAACACATCACTCGGTTTAGGGAGTCGAGGCCGAGGTAGCGCGACTTCCGGTCCAGTCGTCGAGTAGTTCGGCCGGACGGCACCCGCGAGACGGAGGGCGACGCGGTCGGCGAAGATGCGCGCCATCCTCACGGTACGACACCCAAGCTGGCGGCCAGCTCGACCACAGCGGCGGGTGCGCCGCCGGCCCCAAGCCAGGCCCCCGGTGACATCGGCACGGTGCCGCTGCTGAGCTCCTCTACGGGCAGCGTGAAGAACGCGTGTACCTCCAGCGGGTGCAGGTTCGCGGGCAGCGCGGTAAGGACGCGGGGGAGATGGGGAAGGACGCCGTCCGACGTGAATTGCCACAGTGGGAGCCGATTGCTGCGACCGACGCGGATCGCGTACAACGCTTTCCGGCTGATCCGCCTGCGGATCGTGGAGGCGTTCACACCGAGCCGCGCGGCGGCTTGTTCGATGGTGAGACTCGTTCCGATCAGCGCGATCAGGTGGGCGGCTGTCGTGGCGACCGCGACGGTTACGGGATTCGCAGTGTCATCGTGGCCGAGGCCGCCGAGGCCGCCGTGGTCGTCGAGGACCTGCTGCGCCGCACGGCTCAAGGGTGCCGACCCGGGTTGCCGGATCTGGCCGATCAACGCGTTGTCCAGCGCAGTCACCAAGTCCGCCTCGGCGACCAGCATTCCGCGCTGGGTCATCAACTCGGCCACCGTCGACGGGGAGCGCGCTCTGCTCGCTGTCATGACTGAACCTCCGATTGGGCTGAGGAGGCGGAACGTACAGGTAGTACTTGTCCGCACTGGGCCGGTGAGTTCGGCCGCCGAGCTACCCGCCGGGCGGTCACCGGACCGGACGGCGGGAAACCATTCTGCTCCGTAGCCGTTCGGCCTCCACCGTGCGCGCAGCGAGAATGTCCGCCTCCCCTCGGCGGATATCATTGACCGCCATTGGGTCGGACAGGATAGCGATGGTCTCCTGCAGCGCGACAACTTCGACGTGCGAAACGAGCACCGCCGCGACCTTGCCGTTGCGCGTGATCTCCACGTGCTCCCTCGTCGTGGCCACTACCGCGACCAGCTCTGGAAGTCGCTTCGTCGCATCCGCGACAGTCACCGTCTCAGACATGGTTCGAATGCTAGGCCGCTCGAACGTCATGCCCGCGTGGACCCGCCACCTCGGCTCACTGGCACCAGCCCCGCCGCCACCAGCCCAAGGCCGAGGTGCCCCCGCCCAGCGAGTCCGGGATCACGAAGGTGACGGGGACGTCGCCGAGCGCGCAGGCATCACTGGCTGGTTGGGGGTGAACGGGGCCGTGCTCGCCATCGAGTTCACGACGCCACTGCGCATTGGCCGCAGTCGTGCGTTACTCGTGGGGCGGAGCCGGCCGTCACGGGCGTGTTCGTTGAGCGCGGTGCGCCGAGCACAGGCACCGCTTAGATGGTCGCCCCGTCACCTTGTTCGATCACCGCGGTGGTCACGGTGATACCCCAGACATCGCGCGCCCCTATTTAGCTCGCTCCGCCCCACATTTCGGCGTCGAGGGCGCGGAGGACCGCTGACGTCCGCCCGTACCGCAGGGCGTCAACGGGTCGGGCGCCTGCGAGGTGGGAGTTGTTTCCGCGCAGCCACTCGTGCACTGCGCGTGGCCCCCACATGAGGCTTGCCCTTATGAACACCCGGTCCAGGGCGATGAGCTGCGCCATCGATTGTTGGCGCGGTCGGTGTCGTCCGCTGATCCATCGTCGCGTGGTGGAGGCGCTGACCCCGATTAGTTTCGCCAGTCCTGCGTTGCCGAACACGTCCGCGAGCGAGCGCAAGTGCTCGTCCGGCAGCAAACGGTCCGGGTGGGTGTCCGGATCGCTCGGCTGATCGGGCTCGTTGGTCGGCGCCCGTTCGGTGGCCTGCTCACGCACGGCGGTGGCCGTTGCGGTAGGCGGTGCCGGCGGCGAGTCCGGTGTAGGTAGTGAGTTCGGCGAGTTGGGCGCATTTGGCCACGACCTGGCAGGTGGCGCAGAAGCAGAGCGCTGGGGCGGCGGCCGCGGTCCGCTGCTGGGCGGTGGCGGCTGCGGCGTAGGCGGTTTCCCAGGTTGTCCAGGCGGCGCTGTGGCCTTTGCAGTTGCCGTCGGTGATGGTGGCGGCGAGGTCTTGGGCGAGCACGGTGCGGCTGATGCCTCTCATTGTCGGTCCACTCGGTGCGGGGTCAGGCCTTTGTGCACAGTGCTCTCCTGAGTTGCTCTTGGTGGTGTGCGGTGAGGGAGGTGTCGAATTGGCGGTAGAGGGCCCGTTGCTTCGCGGTCGGTGGGCGCGGCCAGGCGGGGCTGGTGAGGATGTGGCCGTGTGCGATGTGCAGCCATTGCCAGGTCAGCGCGTAGCCGTGGCTGCTGTCGCGGGTGTGGGGACGGCAGCGGGCCCACGCCTGAAACCATGCGGTGCTGTTCCGGAGGTGGCGGATTGTTGTCTCGATAGCCGGGTAGTCGATGTCGGGCAGCGCCTGGGCCAGGCGGGTGAGGTGGGCGAGGTAGTCGGCGATGTTCACCTGCAATGTGGCGCCGCAGGCCCGTGCGGTGCGCCGGCCGAGGTCGGCGGGCAGGCGCAGCGCGGCAGCCGCGGCGCCCCAGGTGCTGGTTTCGGGCAGGGCGCGGGCCAGGCAGAGGGAGGCGAACAGCCGCACGGTGTCGGGGTCGGAGTCGAACAGGCCCCGCAGGTGGGTTTGGTAGAGGACGGTGGGCAAAACTTGGGGCAATCGGTGCGCGGAACCGTCGAGACCACCGTGGTGCCCCAGGCGGTGGGACAGGGTCCGGTGCGGGGCGTGGGCGGCCAGGACGATCCGGGTCAGGGTGGGGGTCATGGCGGTGCGGTTGGCCAGCCACCCCAGGGAACCGGTGGCGGTGCGGGGAACGGTCTGCAACCAGGGCACGAAGGCGGCCGCCGCGGCATCGACGGTGTCGCAGGTGAGGATGTCATCGGCGCTGCTCAAGGCGCGGCTGCGCAGAGCAGGGTCGGTCGGGGGGCGCAGGCCCCACCGCGGCCCGCGCTGACCGGTGCGGGCCGCGGCCTCCACGGCGAGTCCGCTGACCCACGGGACCAGTGCGGAGCCACCGGGCTGGTTCGCGAGGTGCAACAGCAGGGTGGTGAGGTGGCGCAGGTCCTGCAAGTACGCCACGCCGGGGACGTCGGTGCCGACAACGCGAACCGTGTCACCGGCGGCGGCGGTGTTGCGTCGCTGCTGCGCGTGCAGGCAGGAGGGGTCGGCGCGGACGGCGGGAAGCGCGGTCAACTCCCGGGGGCACTGGCGGGTGGGCCCCTGCCCGAGGGGATTGCCGCAGTGGGTGCTGGTGCCGGCCCGGCGCAGGGGGGAGTGGCGCTGATCCCGGAATGGCCGCCCGCAGCCGGGGCACACGGCGAGCAGATAGGTGGCGTGGCTCAGACAGACGGTGACCGTCGGCAGTCGCCAGGCCAGCTGCCAGACCCCGGTCTCGGCGAGGCAGGGTGGACAGATCTGAGTGCCGTGCCCGGGAACCCACCCCCGCGCGGCGACGGCCCGGAAGCTGGAGAGGGCCGCCGGGTCGAGTCCGGCGAGGTCGAGGACGGTGCCGTTGTAGGCGGCCAGCGTCGCGGCCGTCACCTCTCCGGGTTCCAGAAGCGTCACGCAGGCGAGTCGGCGAACCGTGGCCCCGGGCGGGTGCAGCAGGAGGAACCGGGTTGTGCGGGGACCGCCGCCTCCGCGTACCACTGTGAGGAGCTGGGCGGTGGTGATGCCGTTGGCCTCGGCGAGGTGCTCGAGGTAGCAGTCCAGGGCTTGGCCTGGGTGCAGGTCGAGGGTGACCGGCAGTGGTGTGCTCACCCGAGCCTGCGCAGTGTCGCTGGCCCGGATACCGCTCGCGTAGGTGCGCCCGGCGCGGCGAAGGACGCGAGCTCGGTGTCGGTGTCGGAGTCCGGGTCGGTGAGCAGCAACATGGCGTGCTCGTAGAGCACCAGCTGGGTCTCCAGGTCGATCCGCGCCCCGAAGCGCAGCACCCTGCCGACGGGTCGGGTGGGGGTGTTGCTGGTGTACAGCGGTCCACGGGTCAGGACCAGCCAGATCCAGCCCAGTGCCAACTCAGCGCCGGGGGTGCCGTCGACCGCGGGCAGGGTGAGGCTGCGGTGGGGACGCCAGGTCAGGGTGCGGATGTCGCGGAGGAGGTCGCGTCGGCGCTGGTAGTCGATGAGCCCGTCGTCGATGAGTCCCTCCGCGGTGGCGAGCAGCAGGTGGGCGTGGGGTGCGGTGATGCCGCGGCCCAGGGCGATGCCGGAGACGAGCGCGGAGGTTTCGGTGTGCGCGGTCCCGAACGCGTGGCAGGCGGTGCTGGCGGCAACGCATCCGCCGGTCAGGCCGGACACCAGCGTGTACAGCGCGATCGCGGCGTTGGCCCGGGCCGTCCACAGCCCACTGTCGGGCAGCGGGTCCTCACCGGGCAGGCACGCCAGCGCGGGGATGTGGCGTGGTCGGAGCCCAAAGGCGGTGACCAGCCGGTGGAGCTGGGCGGTCAACCAGGCGAGGCGTTCCCGGTCGGTGGTGGTGAAGCCGGGCAGGATCGCCGGTGTCCGCGGCCGGGTGGGCCGTGTCGGACGGTAGTGCGGCGCCGGCAAAGGGGCGGCGCTGGGCGTGTGCCGCAACCGGGTGTAGCCCTGGCGGATCAGGTCCCGCTCGGCGGCGGGGGAGGTGAGTGCGGGGGCGGCGGCGAGCAGGATCGCGGCGACCGTGGCCGGATCCTCGGCCGGGTAGCACCCCCAGACGCGCGCCGCGGTCACGTCCACCGCTGGTGCGGCGGCGGGACGCGGCGGCCAGTGGTCGTCGATGGTTTGGGCGATCAGCACACACAGCCGGGACAGGCGCCGCAGGGCGGCTCGAGCTTGGCGGTTGGTGCGGGCGTCCTCGACCATGACCATCAAGGCGTCGACGATGGTGATCAGTTCCCGGGCGGCGGCCTGGGATGCGAGAGCGGTTCCTGGAATGGGTGCGGGGGCGGTCACGGGGGTGAGCAGCACCCGGCAGTCCCGGCAGATCGGATGCAGCGCCAGCGCCCAGTCGCGGCGGCGGATGCCGGTCAGCGGGGCACACCGGGGGCAGTCCCACTTCGCCCGGTGTAGGCGCCACCCGCCGCGGTGGGTTCCGGTCGTGCCACGGATGGCGGGTGGGTACCGGTCCAGGGTGGCCTCGTGCAGCTGCTCGACCGGCAGCCCGGCCGCCGCGGAGAGGGCCTTGAGGCGGGCGGCGGTGAGTCCCACGTTGCGCGGGTGCGCCAGCAGGTCGGTGGGTGCGAGCCCGTTGGCGTGGGCCAGGCGGGTGGCGTAGGAGTGCAGGGCCTCCCCATCCGCGAGGTGCGGGCGCACGGGCAGCAGCTCAGCCGGCACGCCGGCCCTGCACGCTGGTCGCGGTGGTGATGTCCGCCTCGCCGTGGTGGGCGCGTTCGCTGAGTGTGACCGCCGCGAGGTGCTCACGGGTGAGGGTGGTGTCCGCGGCCAGGGCGGTGAGCAGGCCTTCGGTGAGCAGGGTGGCGGTATCACCGACGTAGCCCTGGGTACGCAGCCACAGGTAGGGGGCGTGCTGGCGGGCAAACAACCCCGGGGAGCCTGCGGGGAGGTAGGGCAGCAGAATCCGTTCGGCATCTGCCAAGAAGGCTTGCCACGCAGCCTTGCCGGCGACGGTGGTGATCTCATAGGGGGCGAGTGCGAAGCGCTGCAGACGGCCTTCGATCTGCGGGTCGGCATGCAAGGCACCATTTTTCAGGTCCACGCCGACGAGAACCATGCTTCCCCCGGCCTCGCCGAGCTCGGAGTTGAGGAACTTGAGGTAGTCGAGGGTCTCGCGGCCGACAATGGACGTCGTCCGGAGCATGTGGACGTCGTCGATGATCAGCAGACGGACGCCGTGGGTGAACAGAGCGGCGACCACCTTGGTGGTGGTCACCCGGGTCAGGCCCTCGGTGGGGTAGCGCAGGAACGCGAGGATCTGGGCGTTGACCTCCTTGACCTTCGACGCCGACCGCAGGGTGGCGTAGACCACCGGAACGAGATCGGCGGTCACTCCCGGTTCGGGCCGCCACGTCGGGCGCTCACAGGTGAGTTGGTCGCCCAGCCAGCAACGGTGCAGACCCTGAGCCCACGACTTGATCATCGTGCTCTTGCCGGTGGCGAAGGGGGCGTCGAGCATGATCATCCGCTTGGCCCCCGGCGCCTGGCGGGTGTTCTTGCGCAGGATGCGGTCCATCCCGGTCTGCACCGGCTCGGTGTGGGCGCGGGGCAGCACGAGGCGTTCGCAGGATTTCTCCACCTGGAGCAGGTAGCGGCCGCGCTCCTTCGCGGACAGCGCGCGGACCTGCGCGGCGGGCAGTGGCGGGTGCATCGCCGGGGGTGCGGCGGTGGCCTGCTCGTGCCAGATCCGGGCGTCCACTACTGGGCCTGCTCCTGGGCGAGGTCGGGCCACGGGGAGTAGAAATCGATCTCGGTCAGCGACGCGGCGGTGCTCGACTGGCGGATGCGCGGATTGCGGGGTAGGGATTGGGTTTGCCGGTCCTCGAGCATGCGGCCGGCCTCGGCTGCTTCGGCGTGGTCGACCCGGGACTGTTCCGAGCGCAGTCGCGCCGCCGACATTTGCGACTTCCAGTCCTCGAGGGTGCGGGCGCCGGTGAGCTCGGTGATCTCCTCAATGATCTGCCGTTGCACGTTGCGGGCGCTGAGGACGTTGTTGCCTCCCCGCTGTTTGATCAACGCGATCGCCCGGTCGCGGACCACGTTGGTCAGCGGGGCATGCAGCAAATGGGCACCCCGCCAGGGGATCTCGTGGATACGCCCGCTCTCGCGGTCTCGATGCCACATGCGGGTGACGTCGCGCGGATCGTAATGAAACGGGACTTTGCCGTCCTGGGCGCGGAAGGTGCCGGTCCGCAGGTTGCGCAGGCCGTCGAGGATCTCGGCGTCATAGGACAGTCCTTTGTACTCGACGCTGGTGTGGCCGGGGGTGAGCCAGCGGATGGGCAGGAACTGGTAGATCAGGTCGGGGTGCTGGGGAACCAGGATGCGCCCGGTCGCACCCATCAGGGCGTCGAACATTTCCAACGGGCTCAGTTTGGCCTGGGTCCGGTCGGCCAGCTTGAGTCCGCGGTGCTTGCTGCGGTGGTAGTCCAGGGCGATGAACCGGTTCAGGTGCTGTTGCAGCTCGGTGGCCGTCAACAACGGCTGGTCGGCCCGAATGACCCAGCGGCCACGCTCGTAAACGCCGCGGCCCTTGAAGCCGGGGATCTGCTGTAAGGCCCGTTGCAGCGTCTCGTGCCACCGTTCGATCTGCGGGTTGTCGGTCGGTTTGCTGCCGCGCGAGAGCATGAGATCGATCTGCCACTCGTTGAGCAACGCCCGGAAGTGCCGGCTCAGGAAGATCGACCCGTTGTCGGCGCGCAATGAGGACGGGATGACTCCGGGGAGGTGGTGGACCCCCTTGAGCGCCCGCTGTGCCTTGACGACTTGCTGCCGGCCGGTGTGGATCGGATTGCCGCTGAAGTCCAGTGACGCCGGTATGCCACACCACCGGAAGTCGTCGATGGTGGTGTCCTCGACCACCATCGAGAACGGGCGCATCGCGTCGTACACCGCCAGGCCGGCCTCGACCCCGTTTGCTGAGCGAGGCACGACCCGGCATGCGACGATCACTCTGGTGGACA
>JAABUH010003993.1_pt1 | contig 12242 bp, 20 predicted proteins | sample 5559121 | NCBI WGS metagenome assembly JAABUH01 (sample SAMN10711871, study PRJNA513364) | rock metagenome | isolation source: Antarctica rocks | place: Antarctica: Victoria Land, Battleship Promontory nord | collected 2015-12-28 | reverse complement strand
GGCCAGGCCCGGCTGCGCCGCGCTACCCTGGGTGGGCGCTCGACTTTGATTCTGTCATTGGCCGCTCGTGAGGTTCCGGCTCAGCGGCGCCGCCCGCAGGCCCGCGCCCGCCCGCGCGCCCGCCTCGGCACCCGCGGCGCGGCTCCGTGCGCCGGCCCGCAGCCCAGCGCCAAAACCCCCCCGGAATTTGTCCCCCTACGTGCGCCGCGCGCACGCCTGCCCGCGGTGCTGCTTGGTGCGGTCGCGTCGGCCGCTGTGTGGAGCGCGATTGCCAGCCTGCGGAGGTGAGCTGGCACAGGCCTTGAACTGCTCCAAAGTCACCAGCTGTCTTGCTAGGGCGGAGAACCCTACTAGCTTCCGGTGGTGCATGGCTGCCCCATCGCCTCCTCGCACTCCACGTGCCCCGCAAGCCCTCACTGCTGGTCAGTAGCAAGAGCAAACTCGCATAGCAGTGGAGCGACGTCGCTGGGTTTGACGGATGCCCACATTGCCTGATCTGCGCTGATCCACCCGCAGCCACGGGTGCCCCGGGCGACGGCACGGCTGATGCCCCGGGCCTGCGATCTGCCTGGGCTGATTTTTGCATGTATGCTTGTTCACCTGCTCAGCGCTGAGAACACACGGCATTGCAGGAACGTCTGCACTGCATGCACGGTTGCCCAGAGTAGCTGTGCTGCAACACTGCCCAACACTGGCACTCGCCCAGGTCACTCCCAGGCAGAGGACAGGTCATCGCAGGCGCAAGCACTTACGCAGGACTGCCAAGGCCTTTCCCCATCAACCCAAGCCATGCACGCCACATCAGGACTGCTAGGAGCACATGTCTGCGGCCTGCCGGCAGGCCGCACCAGCACAAGTACCTGTGCGCAAACCGTTGGGACGATGCGCGCTGCGTGCTACTGTGGCCAAGCGCCCGCGGCAAAGGCAGGCAGCGCGCCGCCAAGCGCTCAAGCAAATGTCTGGCTGCAGAAGGTATCCTCAAGCAGCCCTTGTGGTGCTGCCACAGCCGGAGAGCCACAAGGCTGCTGCTACAAAGACAGGCGAGGTGGCTCTGACTACCACATTCAAAATCAGCGAGTGCTGGGAGAACAGGCCGCAAGCAGAAAGGCGCGACGACGTGCGCCTGGCTTACAGCGCCCGCAAAGCAGAGGCAGGCGGCTCACAGGCCGGGTGATAAAGGCGCCCTCAGGCAACACCGGCGGCGCCGTGCGAGCGCCGCTCCCACCCCGCCCAAGCTGAACAAAGGGGCTCAAGGCCGCGGCAGGCTGAGGCGCAGCGCGAAAGGCTCCAGCGCAGGGCGTGCGCGCAGTGGCACGCCCGGCAGCAAGACGCCGCCTAGGGCATGCCGTCAATGACGCCCTCCGGCGGCACGAGCGGCGGCGTCGCAAACGCGAGCGCCGCGTTGACGCCACCGAAGCCGAACGAGGTGCTCACCGCGGCCGCCGGGCCGGGGCGCAGCGCGGCCGGCGGTCCGCGCCCGCGCACCAGGCCCGGCAGCAGGTCCGGCGCGGGCGTCTCCAGGTTGCGCGTCGGCGGCGCCACGCCCTCCGCCAGCGCCAGCACCGTGAACACGGCCTCCACCGCGCCTGCGCGGCCGCCCCAGGTTAGATATTAGGGTTAGGATTACCTGCTAAGCAATGAGCACAGCCTCCACAGCGCCTGCGCAGCCGCCCCCGGTTATACACTAGAGTTAATGTCATCCGCTAACTTAGCCCATGAATACGGCCTCCACCGCGCCTGCGCGATCGCCCCCAGCCAGGTAACAGCGTTAGGGTGACCCGCGAACGTAGCCCCATGAACTCTGCCTCCACCGCGCCTGCGCAGCCGCCACCAGGTCACCGCCTGCCAGCTTCGGGCGGCCCATGCGCCGCAGCCTCCGCCGATATACGAACCTGTGTCCGGGCTTCAGCTGCGCCGGCGTGCATGCAGTGCGTCGCGGCGGATGCATCGCTGCATGCTGAGTGCGAGCAGCGCGCCGGCGGCAAGCTTGGGGCTCTCTCGCAGGCGGCCAGGAAGCCACAGGGGTCCAGGAATACCCGCAGGACGCTTTCTACAGTGTCAGCAAGCCCTGGATGCGCTCCGAAGTGCCCGGCACGTGACCTATGGCGTGCGGGGGTCTGCAAGGCGCCGCGCGCAAAGACGCCGCCTGCGCGACAGCGGCCGCGCACCGGCGGCGCCCAGCAGGTGCCCGGTCGCGCCCTTGGTGCTGGACACGAGCAGGCGCTCCGGGCCGGCCGCGCGCAGCGGCGCGCCCTCGGCCGCCACCTCGCCGCCCTGCGCGCCGCCCGCCAGGCCCACGCGCAGCGCCGCCGGCAGCACCTGCGCGCGCCGCAGGGCGCGGCCGCGCTCTGAACATGGCAGCGGCACAGGCCCGCGCTGCCGCACACTGAACAGCCTCTGTTCCTGCAATGCCGTGCAGTCGCCCACGCCGACCAGCAGGCGCTCATGATCCAAAGCTGCGCATGGGCAGGAGCGCCTTACGCCCGGCTAGGGTCGCGGCAGGGCGCGCGCCTCGGTCAGCGTGGCCAGCAGCTCCGGCGCGCGCGCGAGCACCGGCCCGTCGAGCGCCTCGGGCGGCGGCGGCGCGTCGCGCGCGTCGACCGCGCCGCCGCGGAACACCGACGCCAGCGCGCGCGCCTCCGCGGCGTCGCCGAGCGGCGTGCCTGCCGGGCCGCGCACGCGCTCTCGCCGCGAGCCGCATCGGCGGCTCCGGCGGCTCTCCCGGGCATGCCCAGGGCACGGCCTCGTCCCTTTTCCCACCCCGGCGGACAGGCGAGGCTGCTGCCACACACCCTGGTTGCATCCCGACGATGCAGATTTAGCAAGGGAGCGCGGCGGCCAGGGGCCGCCATCGGGGCGACAGGAGCCAGGGAGGACGCCAATGAGCAGACACCAAGCGCAAAGTCAGCAGCAAGGCCGGCTGCTCGCCTCCGCACCGGTCGCATGTGCATTTACATAGGCAACGTCCGCCGGCCGCAGCGCGCCGTCCGCGAGCGCGCGCCGCACCGCGAGCGCGGCGCCGCCGCCGTCCTCCGGCGGCTGCGTGATGTGATGCGCGTCGCCCGACATGCCGTACCCGCGCACCTGCGCGCGGCGGGCGCGCCGCTCGCGGGCGGCGTCGCGCGCGCGCACGGCCCGCGCCGGAGCTGCCTCAGCGGCGCAGTCACAGCGCTGACTCACGGACACGGCCATGCTGCCCTGGCCCGGCCGGCAAACCGCGCTTGGCGGCCGTGCGGCGCGGTGCGTGCCGTGCGACACGCCATGGCCGCACGGCAACGGCCCGACGGCCGACGACTTTCGCATTCATGGACGGGCGCCCCGGGGTCCAGCGCCCACGTCAGGGTCGCCATCAGCTGCGGCGCGAGTCCCCGCGCGCGCGACGCGGGCGCACGCCTCGGCGTAGATCCGCGCGCCGCGCGCGAGCGCATGCCACAGCTCCTCCAGAACCAGCACGCCCGCGCCCTCGCCCAGCACGAAGCCGCGCCGCGCCGCGTCAAACGGCCGCGCGGCGCCGCCCGGGTCGCCCTCGCAGCCCGTCGCCAGCGCGTTCATCCTGGCGGCCGCGGAGGCAGATACTCCGTCAGTCGATGGCTGCACCCGCGTCGCCAGGTCTCTTCTGGCGGCACAGTGCGCGCGCGCCCTCGCGTCACGCTCGCCCCTGCCGCGTGTTGTCGATTGAGCGCGCGGCGTCGGGCGGATGCTGCTTGCGGCCGCCTCGCCTGATCGTTTCAGTTTGCCACCCATGCAGGGTATCATGCTCTGTAAGCTTGGACGAGCCAAACCTCTGCTGAACCCTCTGGTCAGCAACTTGAGCCGCTGCTGCTTGCAGGCCAGCGCTGGCAACACAAGCGCCGCACCGGCGGCACACCCAGCCTCACAGGGCGGCGGCCGCCAAGCATGAGCGCCGGCCGCCGCGCAACAGTGCGAGGCAACTGTTTCGGGCGCGCGCCGACTGAATGCGCCCAGCGACACCGCGTCAATGCAGGCCTCCGTCCCGCCCGCGACCACCACGTCCGCGTCCCCGCTGCGCACCTGGGCGCCCCTGTTTGCTTTTTATGCTCTCTCTTCACGCGCTGCTCTTCACTCTCGCTCTTCCCTCTCTGCTCGACCGCGACGGAGCCGCGACCAGCGGCACCCTCGTTCGGCGCCGCCGAACACGTGGCGCGCCAGCAGCGCGCTGTACCCTCCCACTGCCCGGCAACAAGGTCAAGTCGTGTGGGCTTCATCGAACGGCAAGCACACAAGGCAGCGGACGCCATTGACAGCGCATGCAGTGGCTGCACGGGGCGCACGATGCGGAACGCGTCGCCGACGGCATGCCCGCCGGTCGCGCAGGCGGTCGCCGCGCTGTGCAGCGGCCCACGCAGGCCGCGCCGGATGCTGACGGCGCCCGCCGCGCTGTTGGCCAGGATGCGCGGCACCAGGAAGGGGCTCAGCCTGGCCGGCCGCGCGCCGGCGTCGGCCCAACCCTAACCCTCCCAGGCGCGCGCAGGCGCTGCCCAGGGCTATGGGCTGCGCAAGACCTCATGGCCACGGCCGGGGCACGCGGCCAGCCGCGCAGTGCGCCGCCCCTGGCAAATGATGTGCCAGATGCACGTGTCAGCGCGAGGCCTGGCGAGCGCTGGCTTCCCCGAAGCTAGGCCTTGCGTGTTTCTGCCGGCGCCATCCTGCATAGGCGCGGCCGCCCCGTGTTGAAAGGACGCCCGCCGGCGCGGCCGGGCAGCGCAGGGGCCGCACTTGCGCACGTGCCCCGCTGCGACAGCGACGCCGGCGGCCGCCAGGTCCGCGGTGCCGCTCATGCCGGCGCCGATGACGACGCCCGTGGCGTCGCGCTGCAGCGCGGTGCTGGGCGCCCACCCGGCGTCCTGCGCGACGCGCCGCAGCCGGGGCCTGAGGAGGCTGGCGCGGCAGCTCCGGGCGCCCGTGCGCGGGATGCAAACCCTGAAGCGGGTCCTGCGCAGCCCGCGGCACTGACCGCGCCCCCGAGGCGGTGCGCAGGGCACAGGCGTCGGTGTGTTCAAGGCACACCGCCCCCGCAAAGCACCAGCCGCAGGCTTCCAGGGCCCCATGAGCAAGCTCCACACGCGGCGAGGCCCGGGCTCCGCGACGCGACGCGCAGCAGGCCTCCAGCCCATCCGGCGGCCCCGGCGCACGGCATGCAGCAGCTGCGCCCTCCTGGTGCAGCGTGCGGGCCCCACCTCAGCGAGGCTGCCCCCGCACCTCTAGCGCCTCGGCTGCGGCGATCTCTGCGAAGGCGATGCACCGCGCGGCGCGCCGCAGGGGGCCCAGGCCGGCGGCCGCGGCGGCCTGCTCCAGCTGCTCGTCGTCGACCGTCGCCGCCACGCGGCAGGGCAGCTGCGGGTAGGCCGCCCGCTGGCCCTGTGACCGCAGACGGACGCGCGCGTCGCAGCCCTGCAGGCCGCAGCTCGGCGCCCGTCGTGCGGCGGGGCAGCTCCAGTAAGGCTGGCCTGGAACCAGCGCCCAAGGCGGCCAGCCAGGGCGCACGGCGCCCGCCGCCGCCGCCGAGCGGGAACGCATGGGCCGGCGGCGCTGAGGCGGCGCTTGGGGCAGGGCATCTGCCGCACAAGATGTGCTACAGCCAGGGTCACCGTGAGGCCATGACCCCCGCCTGAGCAAGGCGCGCTGGAGCAGTGGCGCCGCCGCCGCGCCTGGGGCAGGTCCTCGGGCGCCAGCGCGCGCACGCCGGAGTCGCCGTTGAGCAGCCGGTCCCAGGCGGCGGCCACGCCGACGCCGAGCGGCGTGACCAGGCCCAGGCCGGTGACCACGACGCGGCGCGCCGGGCGCTGCGGCACGCCGCCGAACGCGTCCTCCACCAGCGTGGCCAGGCCGCGGAGGCGCGGCGCCAGCGCGGCCGCAGCCGCGGCCGCGGCCGCAGCCGCGGCCGCGGCCGCCTGCAGGCTGAGCCCGCGCATGCCGCGCCGATGCCTGGTCAGCATGCCGTATTACTCCATAGGAGCCGCACAGCAGGCTCTGTCCTTGGTCATGAGGAAAGGTCGCCGCTCTGCTGCTTTGCTGGCTGGCACTGTGGCATTTTGCGCCATCAACATGGAGCCATGTGATGGCGCGGCAAGCAAGCAGGTGCGTGGCAGCTCCTCTGGCTAGCTTCTTAGAGGCTCCTTCTCATGTTTACATTGCTTGAGGACGCTGTCCAACACAGCAGATGCGTCTTACACCTGGTTCAAAGCAGACGGCTGCAGGAGAAGCGGCAACGCGCAGCAGTGTCAGCCAATACACGCCCCGTCTTGACAGGACTGCCGCCTTTCCCTTTTTTTTCCCTTTTGTGGCCCCTGTAACAGTCCATCAACCAATTAGGCTCCCACTTGGAGGTGTCAGAGGGGGGTTTTGGAGAACCGCCCACGAACGCGACAGCGATCCTTTGTTCTCGCAAATTGAGCTGTTTCAAGGCACCAGACGGAGCAGCCACCACCACAGGAGTGTTTCTTGACTTCATACAGACCAAACTGGCCCGTGATGCGGTGCGATTGCGTCTGCCAACCATGCATCCCGAGGACACGATCCCGCGCAGTAAGGTCACCGATATAGGCTGGAGGTAATGCTGGCTATACGATAGGGCGCCGGCGGGCCCGGCCAGGCTCACATGTGCCATCCGCTGCGCATGCGCATCTGGAGCCGCACCGCAGAGAGGGCCAGGCGGCCTCTGGTGTTCTCTTATGTTCCAGCAAGACCTGCGCAGGTGTTACCACAGGGCGCAGGCGTCGCACGTTGCAGCGGGCCTGTGAGTGCCTCAGGTGGTGCGCATCGGCTTGCTGGGGCCCCAATTGGCTGGTGCACCGGGGATCAGCGACCGCAAGTCAGCTCAGGTGACTTGTGACAGGTCACAGCGGGCCGGGCAGGCCCCGGAACGCTGACACGATGCTGCCCGATCATCGATGTCAGGCATGAGGCTGACCCGGGCCTCATCCCGCTACCAGCGGCAGCCTGGGCATATAGGAACACCAACGCAAGCGTCAAATCGGCTGCGGAGCGGCTACAGGGGCTGAAATTGGCGATGTCGCGCTCGTGGGCGGTTCTCCAAAACCCCCCTCTACCAGCAAGCCTCTTGGGCTGCCTGCGCATGCCTGAGCCCGCCGTGCCGCTTGCGGGGCCTGGCAACGGTGGCTGTGCAGCGCCGCGGCTGTCACAGGCTGCCCGCTGCGCCGGGGAGGGGTGCGGAGTAGCTGTGCAGATGGAGGGGATGTGCGAGGAGCAGCATGAACGCCAAGGCACGCTCGCCTGCCAGGCAGAGAGTGTTGAGGAAGACAGCTGCCCAGGTTTGCATGTTATTCTGCACTGCGCCACAAGTAAACATTGATGTAATGGACTTCGCATCAGCACCGCAGTGCTGTGGGCGGCCTGGAGCCTGGAGCGCTCAGAGTCGCAGTGTACACCGGCGGGCAGATGCACACTTGCAGTTGAGCCAAGCAGAGAATTACAGACTCAGGCTCCCTGCCAGGCTGTGGTCTGGCTCTGGCTCGATGCTGCGGTGTGGCGTGACAGGAATATAGCGATAGCAGTTGCAAAGCGCCGACGCGCGCCCCAGAAAAGCATGGCTGCTCACCAAAATAACATGGCTGCTCACCAAATGGACACCAATTCACCTGTGTGAACAGCCAGAGCTATTGTATGCTGCAGGCCCGGGAAATGTCTGTACCCAGTCATACATGCACTCCAACCTTCAGACAAACGCTGCCAAAGCACCCTTGGAAAAAGTCTTCACTGGCTTGCCACAGCCCGGCATGCGCCCCAATGAGCCATGCCTAGTTGAGCTCCTGCTACACTGCCACCAGCCCAGCAGGTGGATAGGAAACATGACTAACATCGAAAGCTTCCGTTCGCACTTCATGATGGAGTACTTCAGTACTTCACAGCACTGCTATGAGCATTGCGGCTAGCTGCGAGGCATGCGTGCGTGCCCACTCCAATACAGTCAACGCTGCGCGCAGCCTGGCATGCTGCCCGAGAAGTCTCACATCGTCGAATACTTGCCAACCTCAGGTGTCGCAAGCCAAAACGGGCAAGCCTGCAAGGAAAAGCACAAGGCTGCCTGGCGCAGCGACATCAGAATCCCTGCCATGGGGCATGCGCCTATCGCCACACGTGAGCTCGGGAACTTGGCATCATGGGGTTGCAGCCTGGCCCGCGACCGGCCGCGGCGTCATGACGATGCAGACGGTGCATGCCTTCCCTGTGGGGCCCCATGGGCGTCCACCAGACAAGGGCCCGGCGTTCAAGGCGGGCTGCTCGCCCAAGCATCACACCTTGCTGCTCAGGCAGGGGCGCCCTCAAGCCCAGAACAGTCTGCGCAGGCTCCATGTCGCGCCGTCGTCGGGGCAGGTGCCGGAGCTGGCCGCTGGTGCGCTGGCGGCAGTCGAGGCGCCGAGGCGCCTCGGAGGCGCTCAGGTGGCGCAACTCTTCCTACATTGCCATTGCCGACATTTGCCGTCCTGGGCACCAAGCTGGGTGTATCCGCCGGCGTTGTTGGTGCAGCACATCACATAGCCACTGTTGCCTGCACAGGCCACACAGACCTCAGACGGCCTCCAACACGATGAATGACCAGCACAACCGCCATGATCTTCATAGATACTTGAAGCACTGCCACAAATTGCCCTGTGTTGCGTCTATGTCAAGACACAGGGCAAGGCTTCCAAGCGAGAAAGTACACAACAGGACAGAATCATGTGTGAATGATGCTGTGCTGCCCCTAGCATGACGTTGGCACCGGTGGCTAGATACTGCAGGCGGACAGCAACCAGCCTTATTTTGAGAATAGATGTATGGGAGCGCACAGGGTCCAGCGGGCGCTTGAGTCTGTGGCGCTCGTGTTGGCGGTCGCGTTGGCGGTCGCGTTGGTGGTCGCGTTGGCGGTCGGGACGGCGGCGGGTTCGGCCTCGTGTTCTGGACTGGGGTTCTGTAGTTTGTCGGCGGGGGTCGGTCGCCATGCAAGGTATTTATGGCTGAGCAGAGGGCCCCCACGCACTTCAGCTGGCGACCTGCGTGCGAGCGCAGAGCGCTGATGGGTCAGCACAGCCCCTGTCACAGCTTGATAACCGTGATCTCTGCCTTGCTTGTGCAGCCTGATCCGCACACGCAGGAAAAGGCACAGGCGGTGTGATCCGGTGCGCACAAGCTCTCCCACTTCAGGCAGCTTGGGCGGGAGCGCCGGGCTCACCTGTCAGGTCGGGCGCAGTGCGCGCTGCATTGCCGGCGTGCAGAGTCACGAGGACGAACGCGATCAGGGGCAGCACCGACACAGCCATTGTGGCAGGGAGCGGGAGCAGGCGCTATGCGCAGATCACCGGAGCCTGCACTGGAATGGGCGTCAGAGGGGGCAGAGTTGTGAACTCCGAGGCCAAAAGGCCTCCTAGGTATGACCTAGGTAGATGGCAAGGGGCTGAAAGGGTTCGGCTACGTGACTATGAGCCGTCCTACTGAGCACGGCTGAGCACGGCACTGCACTGGCTGGAGATGCCCTTGTGCACTTGATGCTCTGATCACGCTCGTGCTGACAGCTTAGGCGCATCTGCTAGAAAATAGCGCACCTTTGTACTATAACCTAGGGCGTGTGCCAGCTTGCAGAGTCTGTACCAGCGTTCCAGGTAGGTGCTCGGCTGATACACGGCTGCATTCTTTTTTTACCCATACATCGTCAGTGCGCACGCAAGCATGTCGAACGACGCTCCGCACCCGAGCATACTGGCCCTCGATGCCTTCCTGCCGGCTCACAGGCCCCGGCGAGCTCTCTCAGCGACTCACAAGGTGAGTGATCAAGGCTCGTCTGCTCCCTTGCAGCTCAGGCAAGCTGCCTGCTGGGGTCTGATCAGAGCTGATCAGATGCTATCTGCAGCATCGGCCTGCATCAGCCCCTAAGCGTGTGCTCGCTGACACCCTGCCGTGCGGACCGCAAGCCTGCCTGGCCAAGGACAGCCACACTGTGTGCAGCATGCACCTTGCATTTCAGTGCGGCAGCTGGGGGTGTCACGTTGCGCTGATTGTAGCGCACGCACCCTGCAAAAGAAGCGGGCCTCCTTGTCAAGAGCGCCAGGCGGGCCGCTGGCAGCCGGCGCCAGCCTACCTTGCCGGCCTTGTCAGAAGCGCCCGCGCCCTGCAGCGCACGCACCGGGCTCAAACAGCTTTCTCAGGCCGGTGGCGGCTGCGCGGTGCAGGTAGCTGGTATGCAGGCCAAGCTGCTGCTCGCCGTCCTGCTCATCGGAGCCCTGCTGTCTGTCAACGGTGAGCGCCTCTGTAATTTCAAGCGCAGCACGAGCCGCTCAGCATTTGCAAGTGCCATAGACATTATGCATGTGCCATAGACATGCACTGGAAGCAATGCATCAGACTTGAGGCGAAGGGAGTTGCTGGGCCGGCGGGCGCCAAGGCCGGTGGCCGGTCACAAGGACCCCCAGCCAACTGCCGTTGTCTGAAAACCAAAACTATGGTTGTGCGGCGGTTTTTTCACATGTCTGTACGCCAGCACACTGCGATGCACAGGGTGAGGCCAAGCGCGTGGCTGACGCTGCATGATTGCGTCTCAGGGTTGGAGGCTCGCTCGCTGCCGCCTCTCATGCACGCCCGCAAGCTCCTGCAAGGTGCGCTGCTGCGCCGTTGGTGTCAGAGGCAGAGCCGGACACGCAACCTGGCTGTGAGGCAGCGCATGCATGCGCGCCGGCAGCAGCCAGTAAAGCGCCTCGTCCTGACCTTGACATGTACGCCTGACGCGCACGCCCGACTGTGAGGTCAGTTCTCGATGGGTGGCCGCAACGCGCCGCGTGCGGATGCAAGGTGCAGCCTGCGTGAGGACGGCGTGCCTGGTTGCAGACGATGCGGGAGCTGCCGATGCTGGATCCCCCGTGGACCGCGTACCCGTTACGTCAAGGACGGAGTACGCGACCACACAATCCATCTCTGCTGGCACGTTTGGCACGAAGAACACGTACAACAGCGATGGCACCTACTCCGCCGAAAGCTGCTACACCCCGCCGGGCGGTGTGAGGACTTGCGGCGGGAAGAAGAAGAAGTGAGCGCGCGCGGCGCGGCACCTGGCCAGGGCTGCCTCATGTGTGTAATGTGACGGGCTGTGCCCAGGGGTGCACATCGAATGGGGTGTACAGTGGGCTGGACCACTGCCTGGAGCCTGTCTGTCGCGCCCAGCACCAACACAACTGCCAAGCCGCGCAAGTATTTATGCGCAGCAGTTGCAAGCAAGAGTCCAAGCATCCCTGACAGAGCGCTGTGTGCTCGTCACCTGGTACAAATTGCTCTGCTTACATACCCACCTGAAATGCCCGGCTTCAAGGACAGAGGTGCATGAGCATGTGCAGCAACTGGATGCCATGGCCTCCTCTTGCTCTCTACTTGCGTACTTACGAAGTAAAGCATCGCCCCTGACCCTCTGAGGTGTCCATTCAAGTGCCAGTGCTTGATGGCACAAGGCCAGCTTTGGGAATCTACCATGCATGCGCGCCTGCAGCACTCAAGCGCGCCTGCAGCACTCATCTGAACACCCTAAAACTGCCAAGCAGCAAGTGTGTTTCAATACGGGTGACCTTCTGGATGTGCACCTGGCTCTGGGGCAGCAAGCATGGCATCTCATGCTCCCTGTGCCAAACAGCATGCCATCTGCTTTGGGTCCCACAGGCTCAGATACATTCCATATCCACAAGCGCCAGCTCCTGAAGTGCACAAGCCTGCCTTTGCCTGGTCCCCAGCGGCTTTCAGCAGAGCATGATTTCTATGCCAGGATCCAGTAAATTCTACCTGCCCATCCACGTCGGCCTTACAACCGTCTGTGCGGCCGTGCGCCGGCGCTCAGGGCACCCACCCGCCGCGCAGGGCGGGGCGGGATGGCATGGGCGCACACCAGGCGCGGGCAGCCGCGCCGCCATGCGCTGGCGCGAGACGGGCAGGGGCCGGAGCCCTGTGCAGCCTGTGCGCAGCGCCGCCAGAGCTGCGTCCGCACCTGCCTGAGCCTGTAGGGCGCAACCCATTGCTCAGACCGGTGCCAGGGCAGACATGATACGCTGCTGCAGGCTGGGGGTGCCGGGCGCTGGCTCGGTGATGTTCCTGCAACTTTGGCAGGGACCCCTGCCAAGGAACATGGCGAGCGCAGAGTGGAGGCGAGACATAACGAACAACTACAGCTATCTTGTCCATCATCACTTAGAGTGGCCGGCAGAGTCATGCAGGCGCGTTGCCGTACTGCCCCAGCCTGCATGACTCTG
>JAABUH010003992.1_pt1 | contig 12244 bp, 14 predicted proteins | sample 5559121 | NCBI WGS metagenome assembly JAABUH01 (sample SAMN10711871, study PRJNA513364) | rock metagenome | isolation source: Antarctica rocks | place: Antarctica: Victoria Land, Battleship Promontory nord | collected 2015-12-28 | reverse complement strand
CAAGTCATCAATCTAGTCATCATCATTTTAATTTAGTCTCAGCAATTCTGTTTTAATCATCTCAGTCGTATGCGTGAATCTTTGCAATCTTAAGTCATAGAATTACTATCTAGTCTTGATTCTGCTCGATTCATGTATATAAAAGTCGAGCTTTCGTTCTTTTCTTTCACTCTTTGTCTTTTCTCTTGAACATTATCTGATGTATTGTTCTGTATCTAGTTCAAGTAATATATTAATCAATTCTCTATATTGATAGAATCTCTAGTTCAGTTTAATCTTTGACATTATGAAAGATCTACACTTTCTGCAACGTTTTCATACATTGAAATCTCATCTAGTTATTCTTTTGCTCAAATGAAGTCATCTTACAATCTTTTGATTGATGATGAGCGTGCTGTTGAACAGTTCGCTCAAAGTGTGATCGAAAATTCAGTCGAGATCTTTCGCGCAATGCAAGAGCTTCAAAATCAAGTTCGACAACATGATGTCATTATTTCATTTTCATTCATTGTTTTCAGTTCTTCAATTTATATAGAATTGAATTCTCAGTTTCTTGCAATGATATCTCAAATCGTTGCACAAATCTTGAACAATCAATCTTCTCTTGTCATTCACTTCTCTGCAAACTCTGTCGTTGTCTCGATTTTCATTAGATTTGAAAAGCTTCTCGACATATTTGAATATGAAAGAGACAAAGATTGATTGAATGTCTGAAAGCAGAGTCTGATACAACGCATGAACGTAAACGATGATTGCTACTTCTCTCATCGAGTCAAGATCATCTATGTCAAGTCACGACTCATTATAGATAAGAAGATTCACAATCTAATGAATCAATATCAAATTGATGATCTCTATATCATTTTCATCTTTGCAAATTGATGACATAAATTGCATCATTACTGCGACAATTCTTTCAAGACAGAAGATGCTCATTTATATTTTCGTGAAACTCTGAAGTAAGACATGAATAGCTTTGTTGACTACTACAATCTCTTTTATCAAAAGAAAAAACATTCTTTGATGAAAAATTTCTTGTTGATTGACTGTCTGAAGTGCAATGTCAATTATTTCACTCAAGTCATCATCTTCTTCTGATGAAATCTTGATGAAATTCAATCATTCATCTTTCATTAATGAGTTCAAGCATTCTCTAACATCGATGAAGAGCTTCAGCAGCTTAAGCATCATCAATCTCGCTTCGTCTTCATTATCATTTCATTCATCAAAGTCAAGAACATCTTTGCGTTGACTAGTAACTCTTTGAGTTCAAAGATCATCATCTTTGTGACTGTCATCTCAACAGTATCTTCATCTCTCTCTCTCTTGTTTCTCGATGAGTCAATGAATCTAAACTTCATCATTGTCATCATTCAAGATAAAACTCTGATCATTTCTGAAATCAAGAAAATTTGCAACAAGTGAAAGCTGTGTTACTACTGCAAATTGCAACATTCAAGCAAAATTGCTCAAGAATGTTCAAATAAGAAGTTCTTCACTTTGTGTATCATGAACGTTTACGACAGTGATGTTGTCAGTATAGATGAAGAAGTCTCGCTGTTTGCAAGAAAAGTTTAGTTTCTGAGTTAAGTTGTGTTCAGAAATCTGTATACATATCATCTTGTCTATTAGTTTCAATCTTTTCACTCTCACTTCAATCATATAGAAAGTTTTTTGCTAAATCTGTCTTGAAACTCTTTGAATTCAATTTGACATTCAAAGATAGTCACATTATAGTATTCTGTATTCTACGTCAAGCTCAATCTAGAGTTCTCGTTCTCGCTCTGATTGATAGTGAAGTCTTTGCTTATGTCTTTATGAATAAATTCTTCGCGCAACAACATCATCTTTTCTTGCATCAATTAACTCACTCTCGCAGACTTCAAGAATTTGATGATCAAGTCGCTTTAATCGATGATATTACTCATGTCGTTGAAATCACAATGATTCTCGATGAACACATTGAAAGACTATTCTTTTATGTCATTGAATTAAGTTAATATCTCATCATCATGAATTTGTCATGACTTCATCATCACGTCATTGATGTCAATTTTGAACACAATATTCTCATCTTGTCTTTCTTCTTCTGTTTTAATCATTATTGCTCATTTTTCGTCAAGATCTATGATCTTAATCAACAAGAAGAAAATTTCTCATTCGAAGTTAACAAAGTAACTTTCTCTCAGTCTCGTTCTCAATTCACTCGAAAGAAGCAATTCAGTTTTCAGTTCGCTCACAAGAAGCAACTCAGTTCACGAATCACTCACAAGAAGCAATTCAGTCTACAGATTGCTCACAAGAAGCAATTCAATCTACAAATCATTCACAAGAAGCAATTCAGCACTCAATTTGCTTGCAAAAAGTAATTTAGTTTCTCATTCACTTGAAAGAAGCAATTCAGTTTTCAGTTCGCTTGCAAGAAGCAATCTAGTTCTCAATTCACTTGAAAGAAGTAACTCAGTTTTCAGTTCACTCACAAGAAGCAATTCAGTTCTCAATTCACTTGCAAGAAGCAATTCAGTTTTTCGTCTGCTCACAAGAAGCAATATAACTTCTCGTTCGCTCACAAGAAGTCAACTATTATTCAGCTCGTTCACAAGAAATAAATCTCGTTCAGTCTTGTCTCTCGTCTGAAACAAGAAGCTTCTAGTTGTATTCTTTAAGTCATTCAAAAAGAATACTCATCAAAAATCAAGTGTCAAAATTCTTTTCTCTCTAGAACTTCTGTTGTTCTTCAAGCAGATCAATTGAATCAATCTTTTATACAACTTGACATAGTTGAGTTGAAAGCTCAAAGCTTTGATCATGCTGCTCATGTTAAAGACATTGAAGTGTTTAGCATCACTCTAAAATAAATCAATGTCTTTTTGAATCTTGAGTCAATCTCATCTTCTAGTCTAGATTCTGATTAGTCAAAATCGCGTCATGCAACATTGACTGTTCATTCAAAGAACAGTTCAACTCTTGCTCAGTTTTCATCTTGTTCTCAAGACAGTATGTATGATAAGAATCATCGTCTGAATCTTCATCAAATGAAAAAGAAATTTCATTTGACTGCATTCACGACACAAGAAGATCTTGAAGTTTATCAACAAAGTAAGAACGTCGATTCAGTCACAATTCTATCGTTCAGATATTTTGAGTTTCTAGATGATTTCTTCAAGAAGAACATCAATATCTTGTCTTTGCATCAAGCTCATGATCATGTCATACATCTTAAAGAAGATGCTCAATTCTCAGTCTTCGCTTTGTACAACATGAGTCGTGATGAAATTCTAGAACTTCGTCGTTATTTGAATGAGAATTTGAGCAAAGATTTCATTCAAGTCAGTCACTCTTAGATGATTGCTTCTGTTCTCTTCATCAAGAAACTTGAAGAAGAACTTCACTTTTGCGTGAACTATCAAGATCTGAATGCTATCACAGTCAAGAATCAATATTCTTTGTCTCTGATCTCAGAAACGCTGAATCGTCTAAGTCGAGCTAAAATCTTTATCAAGCTGAATATCATCTCTGCGTTCAATTGACTTCGAATCAAAGAAAAAGATGAAGTTCTCATCATTTTTTGCACTCGATTTGAATTATTCAAGTATCTAGTCATGCTCTTCAATTTATATAATGAATCTGTCTCATTTCAGAAGTATATCAACAATACTCTTCGTGAACATTTAGATAAGTTCTGTACAGCTTATCTGAATGACATTTTGATTTATTTTGACAATGAACTCAAGCATGAGATTCATGTCAAGCTCATTCTGCAAAAGCTGCAAGAAGCAGATCTTCAGATGAATATAATCAAATGCAAGTTTCATGTCACTCAAGTCTTGTATCTAGAATTGATAATCATCATCAAAGAGATCAAGATGAATTCTTCTAAAATAGACATCATTGTCAACTGACTCATCTTGATCAACGTTAAAGACGTTCAAAGTTTTCTAGATTTTGCGAACTTCTATAGAAGATTCATCTATGACTATAGTAGAATAACTATCTCGCTCACTCGTCTCATCAGAAAAGATGTACTCTTTGTCTGATTTCAGAAATGTCAGATTGCATTCAACATTCTTAAGAAAGTCTTCACTTTCAAGATTATTCTTCATCATTATAATTTAGATCACAAGATTGTGATAGAAATCAATGCTTCAAACTATGTGTTCAAAGAAATTCTCTTTCAATATGATGAGAATGAGATTCTTCATTCAGTTGCTTACTTTTCGAAGAAGCATAATTCAGTTGAGTGTAACTACGAGATCTACGATAAAGAACTCATGATCATTGTTTGCACTTTTGAAAAATGATGATCAGAGCTCAAAGACTCTATCTATTCTATCGAGATGATCATGAATCATAAAAATCTTGAGTATTTCATGTCAACTAAACAGTTGAGTCGTTGTTAAGCTCGTTGAAGTGAGTTTCTGTCTAAATTCAACTATCACATCACTTATCATCTTGACAAGATCAATGATAAGTTGAATGCTCTGACACGTTGCTCAGAAGATCTTTCTAAAGAGAAAAATACATTCGATTCTCAACATCAATATCAACATCAGACAATTCTGAAAACTCATGTTTTAGATCTCAATATTGTTGAGAATCTCGTTTTCAACATCTTTGACATCAAAGTCATGAAGCTTCAGTCACAAATCATTGCTCTAGATTCAGTTCAGTTACATCTGTTCTTAATTATCTCAGCACTCTCGCAAATTCTAGTTCTCATGAATCTAGAAATTGAAGAATTCGACGTTGAAAACATCAAGTCTCAGCTAGATCAAGACATTCTGAAATTTTGATGAAGATTCTGCTGATACTCTCACTCAGACATTGTGAAAGCAAGTTGAAATTAATGACAAATTCACAGCTCAGATAATCGAAGTGCTTTGCAATGAAGCACAACATCACAACAAGATTTCTCTAGTTGAGTGTGAAAAACATGAGAATCATCTGTACTTTCAAGAAAGAAAGTACATGCTTAACTCAGATAAACTACGTCTTCGTATCATTCAGCTCACTCATGATAGTGTCGTCAATGATCATTCAGAAAGAGCAAAAAGTTATGAATTGATCAGTCGAGTTTATTGATGATCAAACATTTATAAGTATGTTCAACGCTTCGTATGAAACTGTCATGTATGCACACGTTTCAAGCTCTTTAGACAATGAACTCAAGAATGATTGTATTTTCTTTCAATCTTTGAATGTCATTGACGTGATGTTTTCATGAACTATGTAAATTCTTTATCGTTCAGTACTTTCATGAATATCACATATAGATATGTTCTAATCTTCGTTGATCGTTTTATCAAAATGAGACATTTAGTTCTCATCACTTCTATGAAAGTTGAAGAAGTTATCAACTGCTTCTATGCTCATGTTTGAAAACATCATGATTTACTTGAGTTCTTCATGTCTGATCGAGACACACAATTCATCTTCGATGTCTGAAAGCATATGTGTAAAATGCTGAAGATAAACATTAAGTTATCAATGATGTATCACTCTGAAATCGATGATCAAATTGAGAGAATCAATGCTGTCATGAAGCATTATCTTCAAGTCTTCGTCAACTACATGCAGAATGACTGAGTTAAGTGACTTTCTGAAGTCGAATTCATCGTCAATAATGCATCATCATTAATCACTTTAGCATGACTCTTCTTGATCAATTCAAGTCAGAACTCACGTCTAGACTTCAAGTTTTCTGAATCTTTGCTCAAAAATCTTACATCTTAAGCTTGAAACAAGTTAATCAATGTAGAAGAGTTCATCAAGAAGATGAAGAAACTAACTGAGCATTTACATGATGAGATGCTTATAGCTCAGATCATCTACAAATTCAATGTCAATCTCTTTCGTCGTTCTTGTTTTAAATACTTCGTTGAAGATGAAGTCTGATTGAATGTTTGCAATCTCAGCATTGCTTATCTCACTGTCAAGTTAAATGATCATAACATTGATCTCTTCAAGATCAAGCGTGTTTTCAAGAACAATTCTCTGATCATCGAGTTAAATCTTTCAACATTCATGAAGATTCATTCAATCTTTCATGTCATTCTTCTGAGTTATATTGCAAGTAATTTTCTTTCAAATCAACATCAGAAATCTTAAGAACTTGTTGTTGTCAAGAATGACAAAAGATTTTGATATGTAAACAGCATACTAAACTTCAAGCGTGATAGATGTTATAACTCATCTCTGCTTAAGTATTACATTGATTGAGAAGATCACTTTTCTACTTGAGAGTCTTTTCATCTTCTGAATAATTGTGAGCAAGCACTCAATGAATATCATCTCGTCAATTCTGTCGTCGAAGAATCACATGTACTGTCATGTGTGATGTCTCAATGTCAATGTCAAGAACTTTAAGTTCAATCTTCATTGTCTCAACTCAGCTCAGATCTGACTCAGATCTTGTTTAAATCTGACTCAGATATCTTGTTTAAATCTGACTCAGATGTGACTCAGATGTATTTTAGTTTCACTCATGCATCATCATGTTAAAATGCGTCTCATCTCATCTCATTCAGATCTGACTCAGATGTGATTCAGATCTATTTCAGTTTTGTTTATACATCATCACATTAAACTGCATTTTGTCTTTCTTTTGCTCAGATCTGACTCAGATCTTGTCTAGATCTGATTCAGATATCTTGTTTAAATCTGACTCAGATGTAACTCAGATGCATTTCAATCTCATCTGTGCATCATCATGTTAAAATGCGTCTCATCTTATTTTGTTCTTCAGACATTTTGCTCAAATCTGACTCAGATGTGATTCAGATCTATTCTAGTTTCATTTGTGCTTCATCACATTAAAATGCATTTACATCAATTCTTGTTTCATTTCAATCTTCATCTTCAATTCTTTCTCATCTTGTCTTGTTTCTTCTCATCATCTTGCAAAAGCTCAGTCTTGAAGAGAAAAGTTACTGTCATGATGTCAAATCATCAACTCAATTTAAAACATAAATAGTCAATGTTTTAAATAATCTCAATTCATTGAATCTGTTTTGCAGTTCAATGAATTAAGTCATCAATCTAATCATCATCATCTTAATTTAGTTTTAGCAATTCTGTTTCAATCATCTCAGTCATGTGTGCAAATCTTTGCAATCTTAAGTCATAAAACTATTGTTTAGTCTTGATTCTGCTCAATTCATGTATATAAAAGTCGAGCTTTCATTCTTTTCTTTCGCTCTTTGTCTTTCGTCTTGTACATTACTTGATGTATTGTTCTGTATCTAGTTCAAGTAATATAATAATCAATTCTTTATATTAATAAAATCTTTAGTTCAGTCTAGTCTTTGACACTCTTTATGACTCTCTATTAAAAGATAATGCAAAAAGATAATGCAAAAGTTAAAAATTGAAAAATTTTCTATATTTAACTTTCTTAATGTCAAGCTTGAGTTCTTGACGAGTTGAGTTGAAAATGTGAGTAACTTGACTCGATCTTGATTCAAGTTCAAAATGTCAACTCAAAACTCAACTTGACAATCAGTCTATTTGCATACAGTCTGATGAAATACTGTTTAAAATTTATGATGCTTTGATTGATTTATTGCTTTGCAGTTTCAAGTCAACATTTTGTTTGAAAGTTGCAAATTTCAGAATTGTTAAGTTTAGCATGCAAGTATTCAGTATAGTACTTTCAGTTAAGTTTCTCATCATGATTGCACATGCTCATCACATAATCTCATCATTGATTGCAAAACTTCTTTGACAAGTATGATGTAAATCATTGCAGCTTCTCTTGTTTCATGATGAAATCAAATGATATCACAACTATGAAGTTTTTGCAGTCTTACAGTCAGAACATCAAGAAGTTGTAGTTCATGATGCTTTGCTCTTTAAACTCATGAGATTAATTAGCATGCTTACATGCATTATTTTAATAGTGATCATTGTTATGTTGATATTGATGATCAAAGATTAATCAAGTCTTTCGCTTGAGTTTCAATATGTAAAGTTGCAAGATAAGCAGTACATTTTGCATCTTCAAATTCTTTAACTGTTTACATACTTCGCTTGTCAATCTTTAAAAGATATGATTTATCTGTTCATTAAATTCTCATGACTTAAACTTCTCATCTGCATGTTTGAATGTGTGATTCTCAAATCTGTTCTGATGAGACGATGAATTCTCAGTATGAAAAAAGTTATTATTTCTTTTGATCATGCAACTTCTGATGAATCACTGCATGTTCAACATTTCTTACTGAGTAACTTCATATGAATGAAGCAATTAAAACTGTGAGACAACGAAATTTCTTTATGTGAAACTGCGTAGTAGAAGATAATAAGATAGCACTTTATTGATGATAGAATTAATTGCTAAGAAATAAATGTAAAAGTTAACAGAGTTTTCATCTTCTGTCAAATCATTATTTCTATTCACTTGTTAATCTCTTTGATCTAATCTCGCAAGCTAGTCTTGCAGATATGCATCATTCATAGTCAATGAAATGCATTTTCACCGTTTTTCTCAAATGACTGTTCAACGACTTAATCATCAATTCATCATTAAATCACATAAGCAACGCATTAATTATTCAATGTAACAAGATTTATAAACTGATCGCGTCAAGTCGAGTCATCGAGATCGAGTCAAGTTCTCAACTTATCAAGACTTGATTTAAGTCAGAATTCTTAACTTAAGTATTTAAGTTGAGTCAAGATGTTTGACTCAAGTATTTAAGTTGAGTCAGAGAATTGAAATCGAGTATCGACTTGAAATTTTCGATTCGACTCGTCAAGACATGAAGATAAATAGATAGATATTCTATTATGACTCTCTATTATGACTTTCTATCATGACTTTCTATCAAATAGTCTTCATGTTTCTCTATCATAGCTTTTCTTCATGACTTCTCTTCATGACTTTCTATCAAACAGTCTTCATAGTTTCTCGTCATGACTCTCTATCATAGTTTTCTATCATAGCTTTCTATCATAGCTCTCTATCATAGTTTCCTACCAAAGCTCTCTATCAAATGATCTTCATGTTTCTCTTTATGTTTTTCTTCATGTTTCTCTTCATGTTTCTCTTGATGACTTTCTATCAAAAAGATAATGCAAAAAGATAATGCAAAGGCGAAAAACCGGAAAAATTTCTATATTTAGCTCTCTTGACATCATATTCGATTGCTTGACGAGTCAAGTTGAGTCAGCGAGTTTTGACTCGACTTGAGATTGATATCGAGTTGAATCGAGATGTTCAATTCGAGTATTCAAGTTGAGTTGAGATGTTCAACTCAAGTACTTGAGTCGAGTTAAGATGTAGATATGAAAACTCAACTCAACAATCAGTCTAAAGATTTACTATAATGAAAGATGTTTCTTTCAAAGTGAAATGATATACATCTGCTTTACAAGTATGAATTCAAACATTTTATATATTTCTGAATTAATGTTTTAAATTTTCACAACATAATAATAATAATAATAATAATAATAATAATAATAATTCATACACTCTTATGACATCGATTAGATCAATTCATGAGAAATGTCTATGCTATGAGTGTTGAGTGAACAAAATTCTCTAGAGAAAGAAAATCACTCATTATCTACACGACTGCTTCACACGATCGAAACAATGAGTTGAGACTATGTATCAAATTTGTTCGCGATGATTGCATGTTAAAGAATGAGTGTTCTTGTTACTTTAAACTGCTTCAGCAGTTTCGTTTTCATCATCATCTTGATCATCATCTTGAGACTCTTCATGATTGAAGCGATGATTTGATAGTTCGTTGAGTCAACGTTTTACAGCATATTTGATCAAAGATGCATTCAGTTCAAACAATGCATGAGAACATGCTTGATCATCTGATGACTTCATTCGCAGTCGCATCGAGAACTATTCATGCTTGAAACATTTCTTGAATGCAGATAGACTCTTAAATCTATACACTCAATTCTGATGTAAGTAGCGAGAGTGCTTTCGATCTTTTGAAGCTCTTCTCTCATCTTCACTGATTTGCTGAACAGATGAAATCTTTGAGTGAGAATTGCAGCAACGTTTGTCGCATGTGTCTTGTACTTTTCTCATTGAAGATTTCATTTGCTTCTGTGATATCGCGCTATTGCGACTCGATCGCTTGTAGAGATCATTGAAAGAAGATGTTTACATGTTTATTGTATCTCTGCTTCTTGATGAATTGAGACGTTTAGAAATACTGTTTTCTTGATGACAGAAAAGTGAGAAAAGAAACTGTTGATATTGATTAAATGAGCACGTATGAGTTCACATGCTCGCTTAGTTTTCTGCGTTCTGTCATTGATTCAACTGCGTAAAGTAGTCTGATTCTGTATCTTATTTAAATGAACATGCAGAGAGTTCATATAAATTTTCATCTTCAATGTTTCAATATTAACTCTCTTGAATGCATCTGTGACATGACGAAGAGCTTGATTTTGAAGAATTTCTAGTCTTCTTTCTTTGCTCGACAGCTTTTCTTTCTTACTTCGTTGATGTCACGTCAAGACTTCGAACGTCATTTCTGATTTTATCACTGTTGAGTACACTTGATGAGCTTTTGCGAAGATAGCATCTCACATAAAAACGTTGAGTCAACTGAATGTCAGCATTCTCATGACATGATTTGTCTTGATCTGATGAAGATGTGCATCTCATTGTAGTTTCATGTTCAGCTGAACTCTCAGAACTCGCACGTCTGATTTTGATTTGATGATTGATTCTTCTATGTGTATGCTGATCATCATGTCGAATTTCTTCTATTTTCTGATAAAATGAGTGAACTCGTACTTTTTCGATGCGAATGTAACATCATGAGTTCAAGCTCATCTTTTGCAAACGTCGTGCATCTTATTCAGCATTATGCAAATCTCTTCGATGAATTTATTGTAAATCAGAATGTTGATGTCATTGACAAAGTCAAGCACTTTGATCTTGATTTCAAGCGCTTCGCATTTCTCGATGAGACTTGCGTTGAAGAATAGAAAAAGAATCGAAGAGATAAAGAAACTCTGCAATATGTCGACGTCTACTTGATGCATAGCGCTCGTTTGATCATTGAATATCAGAAATAACTCTCTGTTCTTTAGAAAGCTGCACGCTCATTTGATTATATAACTTGATGTTCTTCTCATTTTCAAAGTGTGTAGCAATCTGACATGCAAGACATGATTGAATGCTTCGATGATGTCTAAGCTGAGCATAGAAATCGCGTACTTTGTTTTGCAATTTCAGACTGCATGTACTTGATCAATCAGCAGATTTAGTGCTGAGATCACGAATTGCTTGCATCTTGCTCTTATTTAAGTGTTCGAAAGCATGTGATGAGTTTCAGCTATGTTGCTCAGTCTTTTGATCATGATCGATTTCAGAGCTTTGCTCATGATGTCAAGCAAGACAATGAGTCTATACATCTTTGAATCGATGTAATCACTTTTCTTTGATTTGCATAAAACGATCATTTGAGCTTTTCTGAATTGTTTTGAATGATACTCATGAGTTATGCATGTGTTAAACAGACTCATTAGTATCAAAGTGAGTTCAGTGAGATCTGTCTGAAGAACTTTGTTCGAAATTTCAAATGCATTTGATGCTTTGTCTGCTTTTACTCGTTGAATAGTTTGCTTCATCTCGTCTTTCAAGATGATGAGATTCAAGAGTATCATCCATCGAAAATATGTTGCATACGTTGCATGCAACATACATAAAACACAATCTCTATGCTGATTTTTCTCTTAGACTCGAGAGATCACTCAAAGAGTTTTTCTCGCAGCAAATTCACAGTTCAAGATGAACAAGATCTTTCGCTGCTCAGATTTCGACAGTTTACTTCTTAAGCATGAGTTGCAGACATTTCATCAGCAATATGCATGTGTATCGCAGTCGATTTCTTCTTTAATCACATCAACATGCGCTACTGTTCTTTCAAGCTATATAAATGATGTCTTTGACTAGAAATTGATTCTATCATCAAGACATTCAAGAGTCAGAGTTCAGTGAAGAAATGAGATTCTCAAGATCAACAGTTGTCGTCATTGTATATCACGTCTTGCAGATGCTCACTTCGCTTGTAAAGCATGCAACTCATCTGTTTCATGTTATTTGTAAAGATCTTTCTTCTGCAGATTGATCATGTCTTGCAGAAATGTTCATTTGTTACACTTTTAATCAAACAGCGTAGTTTGATCAATTCTCTACTAACTCGCTTGTGTCTCTCTTCTCTTAATGAAGTCTTTTCATCAGCGTATCGTTTATGTATAGAAT
>JAABUH010003991.1_pt1 | contig 12244 bp, 10 predicted proteins | sample 5559121 | NCBI WGS metagenome assembly JAABUH01 (sample SAMN10711871, study PRJNA513364) | rock metagenome | isolation source: Antarctica rocks | place: Antarctica: Victoria Land, Battleship Promontory nord | collected 2015-12-28 | reverse complement strand
TAGATATCGACAGATCGAAAAAGCGATGACTTCAACTATGACTCGCTCAAGGGCGATGAAATGAGAAAGAGCATGTATACGTATATATCAGCAGCAACGTATCGTTTGGCTTTGCATTTGCGACTGACGCAGGCCTAGTTCGTCTTGTCTGGTGTACGAAATTTTGACTGATTCACAGGTCATCGTTGAGCACGCGAAATTCTACCATCAGGAGCCAACTGTGGTTCACCATTATTGACTTACAATCTCTACTCCAATCCTTAGGTAATCTTTTGCTGGGCTTACACGGCGCTATCTTGCACGACCACCAAGTATGATCTGGCCTGAAACACTAACGTCGACTGCTATGTTCCAAAATGCACATATTGGAAAACAAGCCGGCATATGGCTGGAGTTTATGAAGGTGGAATTTTTTCCTACTAATCTAGACTGATTCTTTTGTTGGTACTTCTTGCCAGGTCTGCTGATGCCTGCGTTGAGTCACTTCGATGTAATCACGTGATTTGCCCTGATAATATTGCCCTTGCAGACTTGGTCTGTAGAACGATCGCTACCCACAGCTTCTTCAAACTGACGTTCGTAGTTCGGTATTCGATCTGGATTAGGTCTCTTTCGTATGACGTTCGATTGGGCTCAGGTAGCCTATATCGGCTCCCCTCTGTTTACATCCCGGTTGGCTGCTGCTAATGTAGTTGGTGGATTGGTTATTCTGATGTGGATCATTGTACCACTCATGTGTATTTCCAATTACCACTACCGATCTCCTGTTGTCGAGGCTTACTGTTCCCAGACTATAAGAATGCACTTTATTCTGCCTACATGCCTATTTTATCATCATCGATTTTTGACAATACAGGCGAGCCTTACAATGTGAGCAGGATCCTTACACCAGATTTTCTCTTCGACCGCGAAGCCTACCGAGCATATAGCAAAGTATATCTCCCTATCACCTATTATGCCGTTCAGTTTGCATGTTTGGCAGCTTTGGTCACTCATACCGCTTGCTGGCGTGGCCCGGACATATGGCGGCAATCGAAGAGATCCTCCGTGGAAGGCAGGAGCAGCGGTAAAGCAAAATATTATGACGCTGACCCAGGCATGCTGCAAAGCAGTACTGACGGCCCCGCTTCGACCTATGACGGTAATAATCTGAGCTCACACCGGGATTTTGTTCCTTCACACACCAGAGGAGATGTCCACAACCGCCTTATGCGTCGCTACGAAACGCCCCGATAGCCTGGTATCTCCTGACTTTCATCGCCATGTTGGTTACCGGCAAATTCGTAATCTCCTACTACCCCGTCCACCTTTTCTAGTACGGCCTAGTCCTCGCCCTTTCCATCACCACTCTCCTTTTCAACCGTGTCGGCATAGTCATGGCCCTCACAAACCAACACAGCAGCCTCTACCTGATGTGCTAGCGAATCTGGGGCGTTGTGTTTTCCAGTCGGCCCGTTGCAAATATGGTTTTCGTGACCTACTGCTACATACAATTCTGCTCAGGGTGTGAATTGTTCGGCTGAGTCCAAGCTTAACCACTATATGAAGATTCCCTTAAATTGCTCTTCGAGGTCCAAATGGCTACGACCCTCGTCTCCAGCATTACTCAAATCGGCGTGCTGAACTGGATGTTCGCACACATCCCAAGCATCTGCACCCCTGACGCCGTCAACGGCTTTATCTGCCCTCCAGCTCGCATACACTTCAACGGCTCCATACTCTGGATCGTCGTCGGCCCCTCCCATTTTCTTTTTTGGCGCCTATTTGCTTTGTATTCAAGTACCCCTTACGCATGAGAGCAGGAGCGTGGTGGGGGAACTACAGTACCCCATGACTTTGTCAGCGGGGCTGAATAGGGCATTCGCGGTTGGTGTGATGGCTATTCTCTTCGGCGTCGTGTCTCCCGGGTGGATAGGGGACTGAAAATAGTGGGGGACGGAGGTTTACAAGTATGTGACTTGATTCCTGAGCTGGGTGGAGTAAGGGTGCAAAGCTTATGATACTGGTTTTAGAGGTGTGACTAGAAACCCTGCGCGTACAAGACGCTTAAGCCTGGCGAGCAATTTGGAATTTGAATACTGGCGTTCAAGAAATTATCGTAGAGACATGGAAGAGCTGTGGAACGCATTGCTGAGAGTCTCCCCAGCACCCAAGCACCAAAGATTGCGGAGACTCACTCAACAGCGACTCATCTCCACTGGTATTCTGAAACGACACCTAGCTCATCTTCGTCGTGAAAGAAACACAAGTACTGGTTCAGAGTTCACGCAAAGCTTGTGCGAGCGAAAAGAAGTGGATATAGAAACCTGTTGAAGTATTTTCTATTCAAATTCCTAAACTTGAACTGTCACTTGGTTTGATGATTGATCTGATGTATTTGGGTATTATTATTATTTGCTGACTTCCTTATAAAAATTTATACAGGAATGCTATCATGCTTTCTTCCCTCTAGTCATCTCAGACCTTCAGTTCACCATTTCTATAAGGACTTTACCTCTAGCTGAAAGACCAACTTAGTAGGTTTCTCGAGAATTCCATCAAGTGTTCGTTACCTCTTGGCCCTTTAACGAACAACTTTTCAGGGTGTCTAAACCGCATAGAAAACCCCCTATCTCTGGCTTCGAGAAACGAAGATCCCAGGCCCCGAATCTCTTATATCGTGGAAGTTACAAACAAGGACAGACGCCACAAGAACAGCTCACACACTCTGTCGTTCCAGTGTCGCTCGGCAAGACATCATTCCCACAGCGCAAGCATGTCAGCTGCTTCTTTCTGATTCACCTCCTACAACCCCCTTCATTCGCATGTCCCGGTACAGAAAAGCCGCAAATAGCGTTCGCAACATGGTCTCCACAATACCACTCTTCTGCTCTGCTTTCCATAAGCTGTAGGCAATGAATGCCGTTGGAAGCGCACAGATGTTTCAAAGTGGTAGGCCGGAAGCACTCTTGGCTGAGTCTGGCTTTGCAAAGCATACACACCACCTTCCTAGGTAGCTCCTTCATGTCCGTCTTCAAGTGTGCCAGCATTAGGGTTTTCGTGCGTCGAGTAAAGGCTTTGGAATAATCGGGGATCGATGCGCGGAAATAGGAAATGGTGGACCTTGTATTCGACATTCTCTGTGTTTGTCTTCGCTAGAGGTTCTATGTCATGGCCTTTGGGGATATGCACTTTACTAAACGGGGAGTGCATCCGTGATTTTGGCCGCTTTTCAGCAGGGGGATTAAGGCAGTGATAGCTTCGCTCGGTGAGTTTCACCTTCATGGTTGTGTTTGAAGCTGGCAGACAATGTGCTGGATGGATGTCGGCAGATAGTAGCGTTCATGCTCTGTTTGGCATGGAGAAGGAGTAGTTTTTGGAAAGCTTACAAAAGCAAGGTCGATCAATGGCCTCGTTGGGTTATTTCATGCTATCTAGTGGTCGTGAAACAGCACAGTTCATCTTGTAGATTTTGCATACCGAGTTCATGGAAACCACCCCCTCTCTAGGATACCTCTTTAACTTGGTACTATGCCTTCTCTTTCGTACTAATTCTTCTCATAGCTGAACTCGCAAAACGAATACGTTTACTTAGATATCATTTACTGCCTCTCGTTCTCAACCTCGCATTCTTGCTAGCGAAAGAAAATGTAATGAGTCTTTTCGACGTTCACCCATCCTCAAGCAAATTTGTTCTCGAAAAGACACGATATCAAATTGTATTTTTTACAAGAACTGCAGCAACCATCAGCCCTTGCACTCACTTGGAATATCTTTCTTCCCTCTAAACCATACACCGCGACCTAATCTTCCCCTACCAATCCTCAACCTCAAAACAACACTCTTTCATACCATGTCCCCTTCTCTCTTCCATCTCTCCTCTCTCAAAATAGTCCTTTCCAATCTCTGAACCATATCCCCTAAAACTTCTTTCGCCAACCCGACTTACGAAGCACACTCACGAAAATTTCACTTCTATAATACATGAGTTGTTGAAACGAACTGGAAGTCATGTTGATTCAACATTCATGAGCTAACTTTTCGCCTTTAAGACGTTGACAACCCGTCTCTTTCGCATCTTGAAAATTTCACCTTTTGTTTTTACTTTCCAAGTATGATTTTTCTACTGCTGTTTTCGGTATCTTTGTGATAAGGAGCAATGAATTCTCCAAAATTATAAGATGGTTTTTCGAGACTGCCATCACGATCTTGACTGATGTTACCAGTAAAAGCAACGACAGATGGCTCATATATTCACCTGTAGGACTGCATGGATACGTTCTGAACTAGAAATTTCGCGAGCGGTTTCCGCTTCCTGCAATGCTGAGATGTAAGATTGACTGTGAGCTCTAAAAGACCTCTACAATCTGATCATCGTCATCCTCCTCCGCTTCCCTTTGCGTAACCATGCTTCCTCCACTTGCAGCCCCTAACCTTCGTTGCCTGTTTTGGGTATCCTCACCATCGACCTCGTCCCCCATGAGAACCTGCACAACCCTCTCACATACTTCTCTTACCGTCTCATCCTCAATTTCTAAATGCAATTCTCGAATAATCACGTATGCCCCGGCCTCCTTGATTGTGTTTTTGCCCATTTCCCCTCCCTTCGTCACTATGAGAAACAAGGTCTCTAGATGGTTTCTTATGATTTTTATATCCTCCTCCCTCCTGTGCTCTGGCCCTAAGAATTGCAACTCAGCCAATAATTCTTCCGTCTCCACTTCTGTAAAACTCGGGTCAGGTCCGCAGAGCGGTAGCAGTAGTTGCGGAAGTACGGACAAGGGTGGCTGAAGAAGAAACCGAGGTGACGAGTGGGAGAGAGCGATGTTTTTGAGGAGGGAGGAAACGCCGAGCCGCCGTATATGGGAAGAGTGGGTTGTGAAGGGGAGAAAGGCGGTGAGGGGAGGGAGGGAAGGGTCGTGAGGGGTGGGCGTGAGGAGATGGGTTGTAATCTGTGGATGCTGAGGAGATAGACAGTTAGCGGACGGTTGACCATGAGGGAAGGAAAGACTCACCTTCGCAAGATCAGCGAAGAGGTAGGCTAGGTAGTCGAAGCTCGCGGCGGTGTTATAGTGGGCATCGGCACCGCGGTTGAAGAGATCGATCAATTGGTCTAGTGCGAGCAACGAAGCGGAGAGTTTGGGAACAACGGAGCGCTTGAGCGTGCAGAGGCGCGAGAAAGAGTCGGATTTCGCCATGTTGGCCAAGAGCATGGAGAACTCATTCGCGTTGGGTTCTTTAGGGCTCTGTGTAGTTGCTGGTCAGTTCGGAGGGATATAAAAGTGTGGGACTCCAGAGGGACCACGGACATACTGTTACGCGAAGGAGGATAGATTCGAGAAAGGCGTCGTCCTCAGCGAGGGACCTAAGGACCTCGGCATCGGTAGAGATATTGATGAGGATGGTCAAAGCATTCTTAGCTATGGGCTAGAGTGGTAGACAGGTCAGCGTGATGTCGTTGGCAAATGTAATGGCGATGGAGCTCCTACACACAGCGTAGTCCTTGACCAGCACCTTCAAGTCTTTCACCGGCGTCAGCTGCCCGGTCTTGAAGATCTGCGGCTGCATCTTCGAGTAGGGGACTAGATTCTCAGTTGCTACGACGTAAAAGCCCATGATCAGTAGTGCTCTGACGTCCTGAATAATCTTAGGGACAGTACCAATCTGTCGTATCTGAGTGTTGCCATGGTGCAGAAACTCGACAAGCTGGATGAAAGGACGCTTCAGAGACGTCCGTTGCGGTTGTGGAGTTTCGGAGTACACGAACCTCTTCTAATTCGGTGGGCATGTTGGCGTGGGTTAATGTTATGGATTTCCGAAAGAGCTTGATGTCAACCCTAACCCCAAATACGTAGGGCTGAAGTAGATAATCAAATTTTATGTTCAGGTCACGTGCATTGATATCTGCGCATACCTTAGGCAGGTAGACCGTGTGAAGGCGTCTACGCAGTAATGAATCAAAGTTTCGATATTACAGCGATCAAGAGGTAATTTCGTGAGCTCTAGTGCCACTCGACATGCTCTTCTATTCTGAATACCAGCCCACAGCGCCTTGCTGTATAATAAAATCTTTGAGATGCATCCATGTTATTGTTGACCTAGCACAGCAAATTACTCTCTCTGACTAGGATTTCCGGTAACTGCTCATCAAACCCCCGTTTTCCGCTCTCATAAATTGCCAGTGGATGCATGGGCATCCGATTTGGTATTATCTTCAGGTTCTCCGCGGTATCACGCCTGCTTCTCCAATTCTACCAGAGGAGCCAACTACCTCCTTGCCATTCTTGTACACAGGTCCGACATTTCTCTCATTAGCTGGTGCACTAGGAGCAGCCTTCCTAGTACGGTGGTTACTTTTCTTAGGTGTTACTCCACCTTCTCCGATCTTAGCTCGAGGACTGCCTGTGTTTCCGGCTTTGTTTTGCTCTGCGCCTATCTTCTCTTTAGTGAGAGCACCACTAACACTCGGCTTCGATGGTGGACTCTGTTTTTGGGGCATCGCTTGGGCGTTTTTATTACTGACTTGAGGCTGAGACTTCTCGCTCACAGCTTTGGGTAGGTTACTAATGTCTCCGTCTTTAGCAGGAGCTAGGCTGGTGTCCGGCTTTGCTGGCAAGTTTTGTTTTGTGGGAATTGTCCCGGTTTCTCCAAGGTTGCCAACTGAACTCGGTGTCACTTGACCGGTTTTGTTCGTAGATCCGACCTCTTTTGCCATACTAGTGCTAAGGCAGTCTATCTCCTTTCCATCCTTCGTAGCTTGAGCAACGGCCTTCTTCGGCATCGGACCAAAAGCTCGATATTGCAGATTTTCCTTACTCTCCGCTTCTGCGAAGAGGTTATCTATCTTTCTTCCATCTCCAATCCCTGCGCTTTGTATCACCCGATGTGCCCTCCGGAATTCATCGCGAATGGCGATAATGCCATTATGTACAACGGTCCGAGCGATGTTATGATCAATCTCAAAAGGATCTTCAATTGCGAAGAGATATCTATGCCTGATCTCTTTCTGCTCTTGCCCGGGAGCTGTTGGCTCACTGAGGACAGTCTTTGCGCCGATCCAACCCTTTTGGGCTTTCGATACGAGACCCCCTTCTGTGCGGATTGAAAGTACGCCAGTGGACCAGGAGAAGCCACTATATCCCTGCGCAAAATATTGAAAGAAGCCGCGAAGTAGAGATCCCACAGTGTCTGCGCGGTTGTGGGTGAGCATTCCACGTTTCGCAAGATCCACTATCTCGTCCTCCGATCTCCAGAAACGGACGTTGCACCCATTGATCACAATACCGTTCTCTGGGGACTTGTCTTGCGCAGCCTTGCGGGTTACCTGAAGATTTGGAGCCACAGATGGCTGAGCGACATTAACCAGATAATGCAAAACCATAAGTACATAGCCATAGGATGAGAGTGTCCCGTGATATGGGCTGTTGATCTTTCGACGCTTGGCCCATGCTTTTACAAAAAGTATCATTGGACGAACTCTCCAGTCACAAAGTCCATAGCATTTTAACAGGTGAGTGTTGTGCACAGCCAGCTGGTTCGAAAAATTGATGTCGCATTGGATCCCGATCCCAGATTTTGGGAAATCAAGATGGTGCTCAGGAGGAGCGCGGTACCTTTTCAAAACATCTGTCAAGGCTTGCAGATTCGAACGCGCGATGGCGAGGTCTGTGTAATCGCTATTGGGACCATACTTCCCGACCGCTTCTCTGAAGTTCATGATAACGAGTCTTTCAGCAGGCTCATACCATCCTTCTTTAATTGCCAGATCATATAAACGGACAAGCTCTTCATCACTAAACATAGATAAGTCGGTTGCCTTTTCCGTTTTCACAGCTGAGGCCACTTTAGGATTCTTAGGATCTTGAGTTTTCTGTTCATTAATTTTAGTAACATCTTGGTGAGAGAATGGCTTGCCAGAAGTAACGCTCGCTGAGAAGTGCTTGAGTTCGTCAACCTTGGCATCATCAACAAGGTTGATGCATGGAACAGATATCTCCCTAGAGTTTTGATTGACGCCGCCCTCCTTAGCCGTAGCTGCTACAATAACCTCGACCTTCGCACTATCAAGATTCACGGGGTCGTTGGTTTTAGGTCCAGTGTCTAGGTGAGGATTTTGGGTGGCCTTGGACGTTTGGGTGCTCTGCATATGGTCACGCGCAGCCCCATCTACCGTGGGGGGGTTCTCCTTTTTCGCAGCTTTCTTTGGATCTTCGGTCTTCTTTACCCTCTTAGGCTTTGGCGGTGCATCTCTTTCCTTCTCATACTTGGCTCGCTCCTCTAATAGCTTAGCTGCAAGTTCGGGCGTAGGTTTTTCGCAGAATTTGATGATGGGAACCCTTGTTTTTGTGAGTAGTCGAACGCCATATCCTAAGTCTAAGAGGGCCTTCTCAAGAAGCCTCGGAATGTCCGACTCTGGAGACGATGATTCGGGCTTCGAGTGTGGAGATACAAGTGCCAGATCCATGTCTGCTGAGTGCGTAGCAAATCCAGAGGCGAGACTACCAAAACATTTCAAGCTAACCGATTTCTCGTCGAAGGCGCCGTCTTTCTTACGCTCATGCTCGGTGATAGTTTTGCAACAGACCTCCTCGAGCACTAGCCTTAGAGCTTCTTTCTCTTGAAGCTCGTCCAGACTGATGGTAGCTTTAGGGATCTCTACGCCGGCTAGCTGTTCCAGAAACACGGCTTGTGCTCGTACTGATGCGTCGGACATTTGGTAGTTGCTTGTTGGTCGAATTTGGTTGTGGTTTTGAGGCTGAGGGCTGTTTGGTTCGTAGAGTTGCCGGTTAAGGGGTATAGGCCGGGGATACTGCGCGTGCTGGTTCTGGTTCCGGGTGGCGAAGTTTGCGTAAGGTGACTGCTGTGGTGGTAGAGATCTATGGGGGCGATAGTTTGCTGAGTTCAACATAGTAGTCGAATTAGGCACTGCATGCATGCCACGGACATCCACATAAGGGTGCCGCGACTCGGGTTGCTGTCCGTTTAAGCCATGCTGGACGCGATCTCGGCTAGCATTTGGCAAAGATTCTTGGTAGACTGGTTGGTAACTACGTCTCCCATTGAAATGAGGATTCGGAGTCACACTAGACTGCCCATACGCAGGTCGATGGGCATCCTGACCCTGCTGAGCTTGGGAAAAAGTAGGATTTTGCAAAGACCGTCGTGTGCCTGGCGGGTGCGAGCTGAGGCTAGCAACTGATCTGATGGATGGAGCCAGAGGCTGGTGCCCTCTGGTCCGACCTTCCTGCTGTCTTCCCTGGACTTCCGGTGATTGCTGACGTGACGCTGGAAGAGCTCTACCTGGGGACTGGGTTTGGCCATTTTGTTTGCCTGACGTTAATTGCTGCGCTTGGTTCGCAGGTGGTTGTTGTTGAGCTTGGTTATTTTGCTGAACCACCGGTAGGTCTGCGGAAGTTTGGCTACCGTTACTGAGGATCATTCCTCGCAAGTGGGTTTCGAGATCCATAGTTCTTTGCAAGCCGTCATTGGCCGTAGGAATTGGTAGATCGTCCATCTTGTCGCCCTTGAGAGCACGTTGGATTCACAGACAGTACCAGCAATCTAAATAACGAATAGCTGTTACAAGCTCTCCCAATCACTGCATAGCTGCTCTTTCGTTCAGTTGAATATGTCCAGCCATAAGTCCCCACTCTCTTATGTATTCACCTACGTCAGCCAGTAATCAAACATGTATGGTCACCTCAAGCATGTAAAATACAGTCTACCTTGCAACAATACAGCGATATTTCGACCAACTTGATACCTTATTCATGGACTGAGAACTCAATTGTGATTGGTTCCATTCCATGGGAGCGAAAGTGACAGTGATCTGCAACGAGCCGCAATGCCACTAACGCTAGCGCTTTAGCGTTATGCCGGTATTTGAATACCGCTAACTGCAACTAGCCAGCAACGTCCGCAGCACAATTGGGAAAAGCAACAAAGACGCCGTCGCCTTTATTGAGGGTTACTCACCTTCACCCTCACTGTCTCTTCAGCAGATGCTACTATGTCATTATGAGGAAATAGTAACAAGTATTGCGAACTGCGCAACCAATCCCTGTGCCCCATTTGCAGGCCAATTCACAGCGCCCCTCACCAACACCTTTCAAGTCACCTTACCCATCCCGATCAGTGTCTATCATCAATCCAGTTCTTCTGAATTTAATCCATCAGCGTCACAATGATGAGTGCCTCCCCAGCTGACCGCACCCCAGGCCGGACACCCACCGGTGGACAGCCGCAAGTGATGCGCCGACCCAAACCTGCAGATCCTATGGTTAGGCCAAAGCCGAGAAACAAGCCACGCCCGCAGGGAACTCCTAGCATAAACGGAGTTGGTGGTGCTCATTCAAATGGCCGTTCAGTCCCTGGCCAAGGCCAAACGCAAGTCATGCCGCAACACCCTGGGAGACCTATGGTCGTACCACCTCGACGCCCTTCGCCTAGCATTCCCAATCTTCCTGACGACTCAGAAATCAAAACCAGCGGCTTCAGTTCCCCTGCTTTGGCGCCATACACGGATTTCCCCCTGGTGACGACAAAGCGGGCTTTCATGGAAGGGTTACGGCATCATGTTATCCGATTTGCTAGTAAGAAGAGTGTTGACCCACAGAACACCGAGGAATTCACTCGACCAGTACGGCTGCACCGCCGAGATCCTCGTGCTCCGCCTGGTGGTGGAGGTGGGAACAAGGACGATGATATGGCGATGGATGGAGTAGACTCTAAGGACGGTCTGATTGATAGCAAGGAGAGGGAAAGGCAAGAGTTGCTCAAGGCTCAGAGGGATGCCGCGCGGGAGGCAGAGATGGCTCAGGTGGCACCATCAGCGAACACAGGAGGCCAAAAGAAGCTGAATGCATTCAAGAAAAAAACGCAGCAAATCTATCGAAATGACAAAACCGACGAGCAAAAGGCTGAGTCAAAGCTGCGTTATGAAGAAACGTTGCCTTGGTTCATGGAAGACTTTGACAACAAGCAAACGTGGGTTGGTAGTTACGAAGCCGCACTTTCGGAGACCCACATGATACTGGTTCACGGACAGGACGGCACTTTCAGGATGCTTCCGTTGGAAAGATGGTATAAATTCACCTCAAAAAACCAATTCAAGTCTTTAACGATAGAGGAGGCAGAAGCCCGGCTCGACAAGAAGGTAACTCAGCCAAGATGGTTCCAAAGAGGGGAATTGGATAAGATAGCCAAAGAATCGGAGAAACAGAACTCGAGACAAGCGAAAAAGCTCTGGCTGGGGAAGATTGACGGTGATCAAGCGTCTCGATCTACGATCACCAAGAACGAGCATGTAGATGCCGACGATCTCGATTTTATTGAAGATCGGTTTGCAGATGACGAAGAAAACGGCATGTTCGAGGTAGAAAATGAGGAGACCAAAGAGGCTGAGGAGCGAATCCAGCGGGATCAGAAACAAGCGAACATATTTGACCTCAAAGACGAGAAAGAGTATGACAAACAAGACCGATTGGAAAAGAAAGAGAAGGAGACGGAGAAGAAACTTGGAAAGGGTGTGAAAAAAGCCTTGATGAAGCGAGAAAAGAATTTTATTTACGATTCGGACACGGAAGACAACCCTTACTCAGAAACGGTTAGGCCTAAGACAAGACTCATGAAAACCCTGCTGATTAGAGATACAGAGTGAATCCGAAGACACAGAGACAGAACTTCGCAAAGAAGAAGAACGCAAGAAAGAAGAAGAGCGGAAGAAGGACGAAGAGGAGAAGAAGACAGCATCCGATCGAGAAAAGTCCAAAACCTCCAAAAATTCCTCCGGCAACACTACGCCAGTTCACAAGTCTAGTAGGCCATCGAATCTTTCCAAAAAGCCTTCTACCAACAATCTCAAGCGTCCCGGATCTCCTAATCTATCCGAAGCAAGCGGCAACGAGTCCTCCCGGAAGAAACACAAAAAGCAACACGCAACGTCCTCCCAACCCCAGTCATCTACCCTCAAACCTCCATCCCGCCCCATGTCTCCTGCTAATGCCCCACCATCCTCCGCCCCAGAAGCTAGCCGTTCGGCTAATCTTAGCCAACGCAAATCACCCGCCATCCACACTTCTGGCGCTCGGCCTGAGAAACGCGCCCGCCCAGATGCCGGTTCAGGCAGTGACGTTGGTTCTGGTGGTGAGATGAGCGATGGGAAAAGGAAGAAGCTCAAGCTTAAGCTCAGCCAACCTTCAAGTAAAGGAGTAACCCCGCAAGGAAGCAGAGCCGGGAGTCCAGAACGGGGCGGTGATGGAGGCAC
>JAABUH010003990.1_pt1 | contig 12249 bp, 15 predicted proteins | sample 5559121 | NCBI WGS metagenome assembly JAABUH01 (sample SAMN10711871, study PRJNA513364) | rock metagenome | isolation source: Antarctica rocks | place: Antarctica: Victoria Land, Battleship Promontory nord | collected 2015-12-28 | reverse complement strand
CGCGTGCAGCCTTTATGCGCTTAGTTGCAGTGAGCGTGGGTTCGGACGTTCAGCCCCGGTGCAATGAGCGTGGGCACGGGCCCCCGATGATTGCGATCCCACATGCGGATGTTTGCGGTTCACTATACGTAGGCGTTGTCCGCGGTCGCATGGACGTCGGCCTCCAGGTGGAAGGTCCGTAACCTTTCGGCCTGTCGCCTAGAACGGTGGATCGGGTGCGTGGGCTGGCCCAGGCAACCCTTCATACCAATCGAGGAGATCCTGATGCGCTTCACCAAGTCGCTGTCCGCCGCCGCGCTCGCCCTTTGCCTCGCCGTGGCCGCCGTCCCCGTCGCGCGGGCGGCCACCGAGGCCCCGTTCACGCAGCAGGCGTTTGCGGCCACCCAGCACGAGGGCAAGCCCATCCTCGTGGACATCTCGGCGCCCTGGTGCCCGGTCTGCGCCAAGCAGCGCCCGATCCTCAGCCAGCTCATGGCCGACCCGGTCTTCAAGGACCTGGTCGTCTACCAGGTCGACTTCGACAGCCAGAAGGATGTCGTCCGCGCGCTGGGTGCACAGATGCAGAGCACACTGGTGGTCTTCCATGGCGCCGCCGAGAAGGGCCGCTCCACCGGGGACACGAACACCCAATCCATCAAGGCGCTCCTGCAAAAGGCGAACGGCTAGTCCGAGGATCGTCCGAGCATGAGCCTGCCATTCGCCAGCATGGGGTTCGGCTTCGTTGCGGGCATGCTCTCGACGCTGTCGCCCTGTGTGCTGCCGCTGCTGCCCCTGGTGCTGGGACCCGCCATGGCGATTCACCGCCTGGGGGTTGCAGCGTTGGCGGCCGGGCTGGTGACGTCGTTCGTCGGCGTCGGCCTGTTCGTGGCGACCATCGGCTTCTCGGCCGGGCTGGACGGCGACGTGTTCCGCAGCGCCTCCGCGGTGCTGCTCGGCATCATGGGTGTTGTGCTGCTCAGCGGGACGCTGCAGCAGCGCTTCGCCGTGGCGACGGCGGGCGTCAGCAACGCGGGCAACCGCCTGATCCAGCGGCTCACGCCCACGGGCCTGGGCGGCCAGTTCGTGCTCGGATTGCTGCTGGGCGCGGTCTGGAGCCCCTGCGTCGGTCCCACGCTCGGGGCTGCCTCCGTCCTGGCGGCCCAGGGGCGCGACCTCGCCAGCGTGACTTCCGTCATGGTGGCGTTCGGTCTGGGCACGGCGGTGCCGCTGCTCGTGGTCGGGTCCTTGTCCCGGCAGGCGCTCATGTGCTGGCGGGGCAGGATGATGAGCGCCGGGAAGACCGGGAAACTCATTCTAGGCGGGGGCGCCCTGGCGGTGGCGACCCTCATCCTGACCGGGGCGGACCACGCGCTGGAAGGCGCGCTGGTCGCCGCGTCCCCGGCCTGGCTCACCGACCTGACGACGCGGTTCTAACGCCTTCAACGGCGCCCCCAATGGGCACCCCGAACCAAGGATCGACCCTTAATGTCCATCAAGCCACGCGCGCCGGTTCCTGCGGTCAGCCTGCCCATGGTCGGCGGCGGCCAGTTCGAACTGGCGCAGAGCACGCCCAAAAGGTTCACGCTGCTCGTGGTCTATCGCGGCCTGCATTGCCCCATCTGCAAGACCTACCTGCGCGACCTCGACCACAAGCTCGCCGAGTTCGAGGCACTCGGCGTCAAGGCCGTGGCGGCCAGCACCGACACGCGGGAGCGGGCGGAGCAATCGAAGGCCGACTGGGGAATCGAGCATCTGCTCATCGCCTACGGGCTCGGCATCGAGCAGGCGCGCACATGGGGCCTCTATATCTCGGCGGGCATCAAGGACGATGAGCCTCGGTTGTTCGCCGAGCCCGGCCTGTTCCTGGTCCGGCCGGACCAGACGCTCTATGCGGCCTCCGTCCAGACGATGCCGTTCGCCCGGCCGTCCTTCTCGGACGTGCTCGCCGCGGTGGAGTTCGTGACGGAGAAGGACTATCCCGCCCGCGGCGAGGCATAGGAACCCGGAAGGGGGAGACTTGCTCGTGGGCTCCCCCGCTTTCATGCGATGATGCCTAAGGACATGATCCGAGCCCCACGCCCGCGCGACGCGATCGCCACCGACCCGGAAGAATGGGCGGTGCTGATGGTGCTTGCGCAGGGCGGCGATGACGCCGCCTACCGGAGCCTGCTCGTGGGCGTCACACCCTACCTGAGGGCGATCGCGAGCCGCGCGCACCGCAACCCGAGCGACGCCGAGGACACCGTCCAGGACGTCCTGCTGACATTGCATGCCGTCCGGCACACCTACGATGCATCCCGCCCGTTCAAGCCGTGGCTGGCCGGGATCGCGCGGCACCGGGTCATAGACCGCCTGCGCGCGCTGGGCCGCGCGGCTACGAGGGAGGTCGCCCTCGATCTGGAGCACGAGGCGTTTCCCGCGGCAGAGACGAACGAGAATCTCAGCTTCGAGGCACAGGACCTCCACCTGGCGATCAGGGCGCTCCCGCCCGGGCAGCGGCAGGCTGTGACGCTGCTCAAGCTGCAAGAGAAATCCCTCAACGAAGCCTCGGCGGTCAGCGGGATGTCGGTCGGCGCGCTCAAGGTGGCCACGCACCGGGGCATCGCCGCCCTGAGGACGCTGCTGCATAAGCGGGGCTCCAAGGAATGATGGACACCCCCGACCTCATCGAGAGCCTGGCCGCAGATGCCCGTCCGGTGCGGGCGATCCGCTCGCCCCTGGTGCGGACCGGGGGATGGCTGGCGTTGGCGGCAGGCATCCTGTTGCTGCTTGTCATCGAGCATGGCCTTCGCCCTGATCTGGTGGAGCAGCTCCGGAAGCCCTCGTTTCTGGCGGGCTGCATGGCGTCCGTGGCGACCGGCGTTCTTGCGGCCGTTGGATGCCTGCTGGGCAGCCTGCCTGACCGCTCCCGCCGCTGGCTGCTCCTGCCGCTGCCGATGCTGCTCCTCTGGGTCTCCACCATCGGCTACGGGTGCCTGACCGATTGGGTCAGCATGGACGCGGGCGCGCTGCGGATGGTCGAGGCGGTCCGGTGCTTCGCGACCGTGCTCGCCGTGAGCGTGCCGCTGTCCGTGGCGATGTTCGCGATGCTCCGCCATGCCGCCCGGCTGCGCCCCAAGCTGGTGACGATGACGGCGGGGCTGGCAGTTGCCGCGATGACCTCCACGGCGCTATCGCTGCTGCATCAGATCGACGCGACGGTGATGATCCTGGCGTGGAACCTGGGCGTGGCCGCGCTGCTGGTAGCGCTCGAGGGCGCCCTGGGCCGCCGCGTGCTGTCCCGGTTGGCGCGGAGTTCCGCCCCGGGTTAGGCGAGCGGGTGCGCTATGCCCGGCTGCAGGCCGCCCCGCCGAGCACGCAAAAGGAAGCGCAATGCGGGTGGTTCAGCGCGACCGGGCGGTTTGCCTCCGCCAGCGTCGCGCCAAGCTCGAAGCGCATGTCGTAGGGCAGCAGGGTGCAGGCGACCACGGCGGGCGATGACGCCCCCTGGCGCTTCACCACCATGCGCGAGCCGGAGCACATGACCTCGTCGGGCGAGCGGCCCAGGATGCCCCAGCATGCCTCGGTGACTTCCGGGACGTCCCGGGCAGCATCCATCTCGGGGAACAGCATTAGCCGGACCGGGTCCGAGGCGTCGATGCCGATGCCGAGCCCGGCGAACAGTCGGGCGAACCCGGCGCGGACCTCCACTTCCGCCTCCCCGGAGAGGAGGCGTGCGGCGACATGCACCTCGAACCCGGCGCGATATAGCCAGGCGAGGCCATCCACGGTCGGATGCCAGGTGCGCGCGCCACGCTCGGCCTCGTGGACGGTGGTCCCGTAGTGGTCGAGCGAGACGCGCACGGTCAGGCGCGCGCCGAACCGTTGCCGGAGATCCAGCAACCTGGGCTGGACCTTCTGCATGGGCCTCATGGCGTTGGTCAGCACGAGCGCATCGAACCCGCGCGAGAGCGTGTCTTCGAGCATCGCGATCATGTCCGGGTTCATGAAGGGCTCGCCGCCGGTGAAGCCGATGAGGCGGGTGGGCAGGCAGTTCCGTGCGATCTCGTCAAGGTAGCGGGCGACGTCGGCTCGGGTCAGGTAGGCCAAACGGTCGTTCCGCGGCGAGGACTCGATGTAGCAGTTCAGGCACGCAAGGTTGCAGAGCGTGCCGGTGTTGAACCACAGCGTCCCCAGCGCCTTGAGGCTGACCTTGGCGCGCCTCTCGCCGCGGGCCGTGACGTCGGGGTCGCGGAATTTCTTCTTGGCGAGCGCCGGGGCGGACGCGAAAGCGGAAGCGGTCATTGTCAGGATATCTCCTGGGCGAGTTCAGGGAAGGCGGGCGTCTGGCGCAAGTTGCGCAGCCAGTCGCGAAGGCTGGCCTGCTCCAGCAAGGGGTCGGGCAGGCAGCCCAGGGCCGAAGCCAATGCGTGCAGGTCCGAAGCCTCGTCGGTGTCGGCAAGAGTAGGAAGCCAGCTGATCGAACCGAACCGCCGGAGCGCCTCCGCCAGCCTTGCCCTAGTGTCCGCCCGGGAATAGGCAACGGAGCGCCAGACGACCGCAGGCACCGGAGCCCGGCCGCCGAACAGCCAGAAGCCGCCGTCGGTTGCCGGACCTATGGCGTATGGAGGCCCGCCATGCCGGACCGTGCGTGAGGCAGCGCGAAGCAGCGCCGGGGTGACCTGCGGTGCATCGGCGCCAATGAGCAGCACCGAGCCATGGCGCTCCAGCAGCGCTGCGTGGACGCGCTCCAGCCGCGTGCCCAGCTCGCCATCGCCCTGCCAGAGCGTCGGGAATGCGCTCCATGCCGGGTGGGCCAGCGCGTCTCGCTCGGCTACCGCCCAATGCGGCCGGATGTCAGATCCGGCGGCGTATGCGACCGCGGCGACCGCCGAGGCGGCCCGGCGGTGGAACTCGGTCGCGAGCGCGCCGCCGATGCCCTTGGCCAGGCGTGTCTTCACCGGGCTGAGGCCGGGTGTCTTGACGAAGATGGCGACGGCGGTCACCGGGCGCCTCCTCGCAGACGGCGCCACTCGGGCCAGGTCTGGGCGGCGGTCAGCCACAGATGCCGCGCGGTCGTGGCGGCCCAGCCGCCGCGCTCGTATTTCCGGGCGCTCGTGAACAGGCGGGCGCCGATCCGCCGCAGGGGGATGCCCGCCCGCCGGGCGGCCCACGCCATGAGGATGTAGGCCAGCAGATAGCCTCCGCCGAACAACACGGGGTTGCGGTCGCGAACCCGAACCAAGTCGTCCCGGTGCGAATGGAGCGACTCGAGCGTAAGCGTGTGGTGGAGCCCGAACGCGAAGAACGCGCCGACGAGACCCGCCGCTGCGACAAGCAGGACTGCCCGCGGCAGCCATGAGGGACGGTTCGGCGCGGCTGCGCTCATGCGGCGGATGCTGCCACACAGGGGGGCGGCCAGCGCAGCGTCCCGGGAGCAAGCGCCTGCCCCGTTTGCGCCAGCTCCTCCGGGGGAAAGATGTCCAGGCTGGGCCATAGGCCGGACCGCAGCGCGTCCGCGTAGCCCTGGGGAAGGCTCGCGGCCCGCATCGCCGCGGCCGCCGCAGGGTGGTCATATTCGAGCGGGAGGTGCCGGATCTCGATTGCACCGTGGCCGGGCTCGAGCAGGCTGAACCAGACGCGCGGCGTGCCGTCGTTGGCGGGAACGCCGATGGCGCCTGGGTTGTGCCACAGCAGGCCGTCGACCATGCGCGTGAACGGGATGCCGCAATGGCCGCCGATGACGCCGTCGCACCCTGCATCCCGGACGAGCTGCCGGAGGTCGTTGTCCGGGCTCGAACCGAAGACGAACTCGTTGATCCTCTCCGGGCTGCCGTGGACGACGGCGAGCCGACGCCCGCCCATCAGCAGATCGATGCGGCGCGGCAGGCTCCTCATCCAGCGGCGGGCGTCCTCGTCGAGCATCGCGTCGGCATGGGAGTACCAGGCGGCGGATAACCGGTCGCAGGCCGATCCGGCCGTAAAGCCGCAGCCGCAATCCTCGGCCCGCTCGCCCAGGGATTTCTCGCAGTTCCCCATCACTACGTGGATGCCAGCATCGCGGACCATCTCGACCGTCGCCGCGGGATCGGCGCCGTAGGCCACGACGTCGCCCGTGCAGATGGTGCGCTCGGGCGGGATGCCGAGCCGTCGCGCCTCCCCCAGGAGGGCGCTCGTGGCCTGCAGGTTACTGTAGCAGCCGCCGAACAGGAGCACGGTGCCGCGCGCTTCCACCACGGGGACCATGTTTGGCGTCATTGCTGAGGTAGCCCGGCGACCGACAGGCCCGTCCTGGGCGCCAGGACAGCTCCCGCGACGAAGCCTGCAGTGCAGAGAGCCAAGCCCCAGGCGTTGACGCCGAGGTCGAGCGCAAAGGGGCCGGTTCCCAGGGCGAGGCTGGCGGGGAAGATGTGCAGCTGCCCGAAGGTCTCGACGGCGCGGACGACGCCGATAGCGACACCGGGCCAGAGCGCCAGGTGGAAGCTGGTGGGTCCCGCTGACCGGATCCAGGAGAGCAGGAAGATAGGTGCCAGTCCCATCACCATCGTCCCGCTGATGGTGGTCGCCGCGATGATGGCCGGACCGACCCGGTCGCCGAGGTAGATGGAAAGCAGTGGTAGGTTGCCCACAACCGCGACCACCACCAGGGCGATGCGGCCCGTCGCGAGATGGCGGGGTGTCGGATCCGCCGAGCGGTTCCGCCAGTCCCGCGCCGAGAGCTTGGCCACGCTGGTCAGCGTCGAGTCGATGGTGGACCCTCCCGTCATCAGCATAATGGCGTTGAACACCAGCAGCATGCCTAGACCGAACGAGGCCGGGACCGTAACGCTGGTCGGCTTGCCCAGGCCGAAGGACAGGCCATAGAGGCCGATCAGGCTGAACAGGAAGATGAAGCTGCCGCTCAGCACGCTGGCGAGTAGGAAGCTCCGAAGCGCCTGCTTCGGTTGGTTCAGGAACCCCCGGTCGGTGAGGACCGGATCGTGGAACGGATAGGAGAAAACCTGGACCAGGGCGAGCAGGCAGAAGGTCAGGCCGCCCTCCCGCGTTGCCTGGGAGACCTCGGGCAGCCCCTTGGCCTCGAGCCCGGGGAACAGGACGGCCAGCACCAGCGCCAGCAGGACGAACGCCAGGACGATGTGGACCCGGTCGGTGGTGAGGCTCGCCCGCATGCCGCCGCGCCAAGCGTAGGCGACGGTAAAGGTGGTGACGAGAACGACCGCCAGCCAGTACGGGCCACTGCCTTCCGGCCCGAAATAGAGCGACATCACCTTGGTATTCGACCAGATCTCGTTGGCCAGCCTGAACAGCACGAGCAGCATGAACAGCTTCGCCGCGGCCACCCCGTACTTGCTGACCAGGAAGTGCGGCAGCGAGCGGTATCCGCCTCGCGTCCGCAGCAGGTAGATGGCGACGCCCGCCACCACGAAGCTCAGGTAATAGACCGTGTAGCCAAGGCCGCCCGTGAGCCCGTAGCCGTAGGCGAGGTCGGAGGCGTTGGCGATGGACTTGGCGAACACCCAGGTGACGGCGGCGCTCATCGCCACCATCCACACGCCTGGGGGCCGCCCGTCGTCCTGCCGCCCGTCGAAGAACTGGGCAGCGGCGACCCGCCGGGGTGTCACCCACCAGGTGAGCGCGCAGAACGCGAGCAGGACGAGCCAGGGTGCCGCTGTTTGCAACCGTCTTACTCCTTGCAGGTTTTGTGAGAGCCGACCGGCTGCGCCCTCCCAAAGGCTAGGCCCCGCGGCGCCGCAGAGGCATGGGCACCCGGCGCCCGGACGGGAAGGGCCCGTCCAGGGCCGGTGATGGAATCCAAGGTTCACGCATGGGGCACCCAGTCGGCAACGTCTGTCGTTCCCGTGCCAGAGGTGGACGGGGTTGCCTCAAGGTTCGGGTTCCGGCGCAGAAGGTTACGGCACCCGACCGCACCCGTCAGTTGGTCGGTGCGGGCCTCACTTGGTCGGCATGGCCGCAAATCCGCTGGCGACGTCGGCCAAGCTCTGCCCGACGATGTCCGGCGCGGCCATGGTGGCGGGGACGCTCTGGCCCCGGGCGACGAAGCCCGTGAGCAGCCCGGCACACTTGGCCCCGTGCACGTCCCAGGCGTGCGTGGCCACCAGCGCCAGCTCTGCAGGCGCCACGCTAAGCACCTCCGCGGCGTGCAGGTAGAGACCCCGGCGCGGCTTCCACTGCCGGATTTCGGCGACGGAGATGACGCGCTCCACCTGCGAAGCGAGGCCCGAGCGCTGGAGGAGCGCCTGCGTCGTCTCCGCCGCGCCGTTGCTGAGCGCTGCGACGCGCACGTCTGCGCTCCTCAGGATGCGGAACGCCTCGGCGGCATCGGGATGGGGATCGAGTTGTCCGAACCCGTCCAGCACCGTGTTGAGCCCGGCCTTGCCAAGCTCCCGCCCGTGCTCGCGCGCCACCTCGGCCAGGGTTGCTGCCGCGATGTCGCGGAACCCGGCGTACGTGTCGGTTGCGGCCAGCGCGAAAGCGTCCCGCAGGATGCGGGCGAACCACACCTCCAGGCTGGTGGCTGGGATGCCTTGCGCCGAGAGCCGGGGACGCAAGGACTCCAGGGAGAAGGTGGTCTCGACGATGTCGAACGCTACGACGCGCGGGCGAGCGGCCACAGGAACCTCCCTATCAGTGAGGAGGTGGAACGCCCGCGGGCCGTCAGGTTCCCGTATCCGCTTGCCCGCCTACTGCGTCGCTTCCCGGGAGACGTCACCCAGGAGCTTTGCAAGGCCCTGGGTGGGCTCCGCAGTCAGGCTGAGCCCGTGCCGTCCATAGATTTGCTGACCGACGAACGCGGCCGAGTTGTAAGTCAGCCAGACTTTGCCGCTGTCATCCTCCCAGACCAGGGCTTTCAGCGGGAGGTCGATGGCCAGGGTTGGATTGGTTCGCATGGCGGGAGTGCCGCCTTTGGGATTGCCGAAGATGACGACGGTGCGGGGGCGGAGCTGGAGCCCGGCAGCCTCGGCCGCGGCGGCGTGGTCGAGCTTGGCGAAGACGGCCCATCCCTTGGCCCGGACCGCCGCCTCGAAGCGCTCGATGGTCTCCGCCGCGGAACGGAGGCTCGCGACGGTCACGAGACCGCTCTCAGCTGCGGCTGGCGCCTGCGGCGGCGTGGATTGCTGGGCGCGGGCGGGGCCGAGTGAGGCAACGCCGAGACACGCCAAGATGGCGATCGGGCATAGCCATGTCGTTCTGTCCATCGCGGTCTTCCTTGGGTCAGTTGGCCTACAGAGGTCCGTGCCGCGTGTCCGCGTCGGGAGTTGGCGCGTCTTGTAGCGGCTGCATCAGCATTCTGCCGAGACGCAGCTCGCCAGGGCAGGGCAATCGCTTGAGATTGGGCCTGGACACGGGGGCGGGTTTTTGGGTTGGTAAGGATGTGGTTTGGATGAGGTTCCACGAGCTTGGAGCTTGTGCATGTCTTTGCCTGCTGCGCCGTCGCTGATCGACCACTTTGCCGCTCTGGAGGACCCCCGCCAGTCCTGGAAGGTGCTGTATCCGCTGCCGGAGGTGCTGTTGCTCGTGCTGTGCGGCAGGCTGGCCGGGGCGGAGGACTTCGTCGAGATCAGGCGCTGGGGCCAGACGCACCAGGACTTCCTGCGTCGCTTGCTGCCCTACAAGGCCGGCCTGCCCAGCCACGACACCCTGAACGACGTGGTGAACGCCATCGACGGCGCGCTGTTCGCCGAGCGCTTCACCGCCTGGGTCGAGGGCCTGCGCGACCCGGCTCCCGCTGGCCTTGTTTCCGAGGCCGTCGCCCCCGAGGCCGCCCCTGAGTTCGTCGCCATCGACGGCAAGACATCCCGGCGTACGCACGACCGCGGCAAGGGGCGTGGGCCGCTGCACCTGGTCTCGGCCTGGGTGTGAACAAGCGCTCAGCTGGGACCCCGCTGGGATCGGGTCTACCGCATTGATCAGACGCAGAAAAATGCCGTAAAGGTAGGGTCCCGGTCGGCGCCGACCGGGACCCTACCTGTCGGCCACTTCTCGCCGCAAAATCAGTGCGTTGCAGCCGCTTTCGGGATGGGTCCGGTTCGGCGCTTGTTCACAGCTCAGGGGGCAACCGGAGCTGGACATCAATACCAGTTCCCCGTCCGCCCCTCCGCGGCAGCCCAGAACGCCTTCCGCAGCGGAGGTTCCCAGTGCCTGGACGCGGACCGAAGCCACTGCCGCGCGTCGTCGTTCAGCCATGCCATATATGACACGGCGGTGATGACCGGCGCGACGCCACTCTGCCTCCACCGGTAGCTGGCCGCCCTGCCCATCCAGGCTGTCGAGCACGGCCGCGACAATGGCGAGCAGGCCGAAAGCGCAATAAACCGAGGCCGCCGCCGGCGTGAACAGTTCGTAGACCACAGCCCAGGGCTTGCTCGGCGCCCTGGTGAACAAGTCCACCCGGGGTTCGAAGCGCATTTCTCTGCCCAAGGCGATGCCGATCACCAGGCAGGCCACGGCGTCCATTAAGCCGCCCGCCGAGCGCACGAAGCATCCTGGCCTGGACGTCGCCCCGGCCAGTGCCGCCGATAGGTCGGCTTGCAAGATGGCCACTGCCCTGTTCAGCTCCGGGGTGGCCATCAGGTCGAATGGGAGGAACCAGCTGTCGTCCGCATCGGTGTCCTCCCCCTCCGGCGGGTCCGGCAGCCGCCGGCACTGGACGCAGATGAGCGTCATTCGCCCGCCGGCATGCCAGAAGTGGGCCCGGGAGGCCGGGTAGCACCTGCGGCACTGGTCCTTGAGCAGGACGCCGTGGTCCGGGCACAGCACGCAGCATCCCAGGCGCCAGGTGGCGCGCTCATAGGTTTCGCCCCAGCGCGCAACGTCGTCCTGGACGCAGGCAGGGCACCAGGCGACACCCTCCCGGTGCCAGCACGAGGTGCTCCCGTCACCGGGGACGATCCGTAAAGCCCGCAGCCGCTCGGGAGCGACCTGGGCTGCCGCCGCGAGCGCGGCTTCCAGGCCCGGGTCGGCAGATAGTCCAGCCATCGCATGGTCCCGTGGCCAGCGCCGCCGGCGCGGTTGCCTGGCAGGCACGCGGCCAGCTCGGTTGCCGAAAGGTCGTAGCGCGCGGCGATGCGGGCAGCACAGGACGAGATCGCCTCCCCTGGCAGGGGCCGGGGCACCAGGGGCAGCGGCTCCCGCATCCTGCCCCCAATCCCATTCACGATCCCACCGACGATCACGCTCCTTGCCGTACGGCGCCGGCGCGGCGCTGCGGGCGCGTGTCGCGGGTGGGGGCGGCGACCCCGCGCCAGATTTCCGGGTCGTTGAAGCTCTCCAGCCCGATCCTCTCCGTCCCGCCACGGATGGCCGCGACCGCCGCGCGCTCCAAGGCCTTGCAGATGCCGAGCGTGACGCCGCCGGTCCGCTCGACCAGCAGGCGGCGCAGCTTGGAGGAGTCCACCGGCGACGGCTCGCGCAGCGGCAGGCTCCAGGCCAGGCGGTTGACGAAGCCGCGCAGGGCCTCGCCATCCGTCCACGGCAGCAGCTCGACGTCGGTGAACCGGCTGCGGAACTGGCTGTCGGACAGCAGGGCGTGCCGCGCCTCGGGCACGCTGACGCCGACGAAGGCCAGCCGCAGCTCGTTGGACATGAAGCGCAGCAGCTGCAGGAAGATGCGCTGCTGGCGCGGCGTGCCGGCCAGCACGGAGTTGATCTCGTCGATCACCACCAGCCGGGTTTGCAATTCGCCCAGCAGCCGCATGACCACCGCCTGGACGGGATACCCGCTGTTGAGGTGGGCGCCCGCAGGGGCGTGCATCGCCTGCAGCAGCTGCACGAAGAACGCCCGCTCCGCCGGCTCGTGCGGCATCAGCATCACCACCACCGGCCGCTGCTGCACCCCGGCGCCGTCGTCGAAGGCCACCGCCGTCTGCCGCTCGAACTTGCGGATCAGCATGGTCTTGCCCATCCCGCTCTCGCCGATCAGCAGGATGTTCTCCATCCGCTCCCGCCGCGGCTGCGTGGACGCCTCGTGCAGGTAGCCGAGCACCCGGTCCGCCGCCGGGTTCTGCACCCAGCGCTCGGCGTGGATGTGGGCGATGCGCGCCTCGGCGTCCAGCGCCGCAATGGGTCGCACGTCCTGCGGCAAGTGCGCGAACCCAGCATTGGCCGCCATCACCAGAACTCCACGCCGCTGGCCTCGCCCTCATGGCCTTGACCCAACAGTGATGCTGGTGGCGAAATCGGCGGTGGGGTGATCGCTCGGTCGTGACAGCGCGCGTGGGCACCGCGGGATGATGGTGCGGGCCCGCCCTGTCGGAGGCCGATGCCATGTCG
>JAABUH010003989.1_pt1 | contig 12253 bp, 11 predicted proteins | sample 5559121 | NCBI WGS metagenome assembly JAABUH01 (sample SAMN10711871, study PRJNA513364) | rock metagenome | isolation source: Antarctica rocks | place: Antarctica: Victoria Land, Battleship Promontory nord | collected 2015-12-28 | reverse complement strand
TACGAGCGCAGGAATAGAGAGTGATGTAGAAAGGGGAAAAGGGGAGGGTGCTGCTGCAATGTATGAAGTCCAGAGGACTTGACGTCGTGTTTCGAGTAATTGGAATATTGACTGCAATAGCAAGTGACGAAAAGAAGAGAAAGAGGCCGATTACATCAATTTTCTTGTAGAAAAGTGAGCCCATGTCTCTGTACGGATCAATCATCGGACTTTGGCTTTGCATTTTCTTATAATGCTCGAACGACTTTTTGTTCATAAAACGCTTCAGGGGTCGCGATTTCCTATAAGACGTCGGTGGCGCTTGTAATGTGCACAGGATATCTTCATGAATCAAGTTGAAAGTATGCTTATCCGATTAAGGTACGGTACGTCTGATCGCTTACGGTATGCTCACGCGACAAAGTTGGGGTACTTGCGCCGTTGATGCGCACCATCTGCAGGTCAGGAGCAAAGGCGAGATATGCCGGCAGTTGAGTAATCTCTCGATTACATAGACATCGCGGATCTTGTGGATTCCTAGTCGGTATTTTGATAGAAAATTGTAGTAAAAGCGCTGACTGTGAAAGCATTAGGGATATCAATCGAATTCTTATAAGAGATACGCGACTTTCACATATATGGAGCCATTATACTTGGTTCCACTTGAATGGGTTCAGACTCCCATAAAGCCATGCCCAATCTCACCTTATTGATCCGCCTTCTTAAAGCAAAATCTGGCATGGGACATTCTCGCATCGGTGCACCCTGACCCAGTGTGCTCCATGGATAATTATATTAAAGCATGACAGGAACATAACATACCAAGAGGTCTTCAGCCTCTTTCCCTTTAAGTCGGTGTGCACATCGAAGAGCAAGAATCTCCATCCAACGTAGCTAGGGGTGAGTGATTTCATCCAGATCCTGCTATACATCGCATCTCTACTCCTGTCTTTTCGCAATGTTGCAAATATCTATAGACCTCGAGATGTCCATTCTCTCTCGCTAGCATGGCAAGAGTGTTGCCCTTTCCATCCTCGAAATCAACAGAAGCTCCAGCCTCGACTAAGGTCTTTACCATCTTATAGTGACCTTTCACAGCGGACCAATACACTAGCGGAATCTTTCCATTACCAGGTTCAAGTGTGGTGCCAGCGGCAAGCAGTGTTCTTATTCCCAAGTATTCTCGACCAGGATCTACTGCGAAGAATAGAGGATTGAAGCCGCAAGGATGAGAAGAATTAGGATTCGCTCCACGGACTAAAAGATCTTTGACGGTGGCTGTGTCATCTCGCAGCACGGCAACCATCAACCTCGCAACGTTAAGGCATTTGTCCGGTGGGTCTTTAATGCCAAGAAATTTGGAAAGTTCGTGGAGAATGTCTTCTTGTCCAGTGCTGGCGACGATTTGGAATGAATCTGTGACATCTAGGTTGGGGTTTTGCTCTAATAGCCACCGGATCTCCTTGCGGCCATTTAGTCTGGGCGTTGTCAACGCTGCATTGAAGACGTCTTGTGTAATCTCGACTGAGATACCTTTTCCAAGAAGCAGGGAGAATAAGCCTATCGCACCAGACTTCCGCTTCGCGATGGCTATAAACAATGATTCTCTGATGGACACCTCCTCAGCTTCTGCAAGTAAGAATTCAATAATTTCAGCCCCAGAGTAGAGATTTTCACCAGCTCTGTTTATAAGACTTTCGGGCACTTTGGCTAAGCGGCCTCGGTTCCAGAAAAACGTAAAATAGCGTAGGTTACCATGCTGTGCTGCTTGTTCGAGTATCTTGAGTGAGATTGGAACCTGAATAGACCTCTCCGCTACGGTGCATTTGAAGTCGTACTCAGGTGGACCGGTGTGCCAATACTCAACGTGACCTGAAAATGGTCGTATCGCAGCAACCAGTAACTTTTCAGTAATCATTGTAGGCTCAATCCAGCGTAAAAGATTTTCTCCAATGGCCTTTTCCTCGAGTAGCGTTAATAGCCTGTCTTCTGTCATATTGATTGGACCAAAAAAGTCCTCAAGGGTCAAGATAATCTTTCCTCCTTCCCTTCGATTTCTTGTTGCCTCGATGAAGACCTTTTCCGGGAATGTCCTTGAACCAGATCTCCTCAACAACATCTTGACCAGCGCCGCACCGCAGAAATCATTTGCAGCTGCTGCTTTCAAGAGGACATCCAAGATGTCTGTAGTCTCAATGCAGGCTAACAATTTTAGCACGACATCCATTTGAAGATTAGCTACCGCCTGTACCACCACATCCTCAGTGACCCCAGCGGTCATATCTCGGTCCAATAGTTCCCGCATCACCTCACTGCCTCCATCGTGATTTTTCGCGGCTGCCATAAAGACATCTTCTGTGATCGAAGATCCTTCCTCGCGATCAAGTAGTCGGCTAATCACTCCCGTTCCTTCCCTGATAGTTCCTGCTACAGCTTGGAGCAAGCCCGAAAGCTCTTTGGCAACAATGGTCTGGTCTGCGTGTTCCAAAAGTATGCAAAAGCCAGGATTCTGCCTGAAAGCCTGCGACGCAGCTTGCATTAAAACCTGGTCGCTAATCACACAGCCATGTTCAAGCAGCACATGTAAAACTTCTTCCCCCAAATTGGGGGCTGCGCTAATTAGCACATTTTGTGTGATCTGTCCCCCATGGAGAAGCAGCATGTTTAGCCTTTTGGCCGTCGGTAATTTTGCCGCCTCAATCATCGCTTCTTCCGATATTTTGGCAGCACCACCACTCGCGAGCAGCACCTCCATGAAAGCGTCATCCAAAAAGCTCCGTGCAGCTCTTGCCATCATCTTTGGAGTAATACACGATGCTCCTCCTCTGTCTAAAAGGAGCGTAAATTGCTTGACACGCGTTCCTGACATCGCCGATAAAAGGAAATTCTCGGTCATGATATTATCCGTGGTTCTTGACAATAGCGCACTGAACACTTCCACCGAAGCGTACCAACTGGCGTCGATGAGAATTCCTCCCGTAACGAGTATATTGGGGCATTTTCCCAAAAGTAAGGCCACGGTCTCGTGTTTTCTCGCGCGAACAGCCATAGCCAGTAAATGTTCAGGTAGAGAAGAATTGCGACTGTCGCTTAATAATTTCAAATTCCTAACCCTGTTAGTGGTTTCTGATATTGCAGGTTCCCATATTTTCCCGTCGTTCATCAAAAGATCGAAGATGTCAAGGTGACCCCCAATTATTGCCTGCAAAAAGGCTTTCTGTTTCTCTTCATCGCCAACTCGTTCGTTCTGCAAATATGAATCAACAACTTCAGAGAATCCATACGTAATTGCGACAAAAAACTTTCTCGAGTGGAGATTGCTATAGCTGCTGAGAAGATTTTGAAGTCGCCACAAATGTTCTTCCTTCTCTGGAAATCTTTGCCAGTACCATTGTGACCATGTATCAAAGGCCGACCCGTCAACGGCGTTTTCCGAGAAGAAAAGCTTGAACGTGCAGCCAAAGCTACTCCCTGTAGATCTGCTGTCCTGAGAGGCTAGTTGGCAGTGATTCATCCAGACAGAATTAGCGTAGGCGAGGAAACTAGCAGATGCTGACTGTTGTGTAGATGCAAGTGTCTTTTTGAGCCTAGAAAGTTGTTTGTCACCAAGCCTCAAGGCCGCATGTGGGTCATTGGATGAGGCGATGATATGCAATAGGCAGCTCTCAGCGGTCAGGGAGTTACAAGAGATCTCCGAAAACTCTGATCTTTTCTCCAGGAACTCCCTTACTGAAAGGTGAGCAAATCGAAAGGTGTTCAAGCCTTCGTCATGGATAACGAGGTTTTGACAAAGGTCTAGGATTGTCTCTTTTGATAGGTCTTCTATTGGCGTCTCAAGCGTGATAGCAATTGCCCAAAGGAGATCAGAGGTACTCAATGTCCTTTGGGAGCTTAGCAGCCACTTCAAGGTCTTCTCAATGATATTTCGACCAGCATCCCCAGAGCATGAGATGAGCTCATCGTATAATTCAATGTACAACTGCTCCAGTTTGGGCGGAAGACGTCCCAATTTCGATCGAATATCATCATCAAGCTTCAGCGTACAAAGTAGCTCGAGCTGTAGACTTGCCCATCGAAACCTACACGACGACCTGTCAGAAGGTACTATTGACAAAAATTTAGGGGAGAACAGACATGCCATCTGCACCTTTGCAGACTCGATCAATGATCAGTCCTTGCAATCTCCCCCGTGCTCGACTATTACGTAGAAGTCGTCCTTTTTTGATCAGCCTTTGCGTTTCTGCATTGACAAAGGCTTCAATATCTCGGCTGTTCTGATCCGAAGTTATGTCAAAACTTGGGTACTCTCTCAGTGTCCATACGATATCTTGATCATCTCGGCTAGATACAAAGATTTTGACCAAGCCAGCAGATTCTTGTAAAATAGTCTCGAATGCGTCAAGGAGAGACTGACGCTTCTCAGGGTCGCATTCATCCAGAGCATCCACGACGATGGTCGTGATAGCATTTGTCTCAATCAGCTCCATTATCAGTCCCAGACTATCTTTCAACTGGAGACCTTTGGATCTGAATCCTTGGCCTTGCTGAGTGTATTTTTCAACGATCGGAGGGTAAATAGCGTTGCCAGGCTGATTGCATAGCTGTCTTAGGATACTAGAAAGCACAGCATCCGGATCCGAGCGCTCGGGCTCTGCCGCAGTTCTCGAGCAGTAGAAATACACAGGTAGAGGATTCTGGCCAGCCTCATAGCTTTCTCTTACATCTTCAATGACGATGGATCTAGTAAGATATCGGAAATTAGTGCCAGATTTAGAACTTCCAGCACACACAGGACCTTCACGAAACAAAAAAGGTAGGAGACAAGGAAGGCATTTTCAAAAGACAAAATACCGCCAACCTAGATCCTGCTTACACAAGGGTACTTTTGCCCGAACCGAGTTGGCCATGGAGCCACAGGAGAGACGAACTGCTCTCGCAACGCCATTTCTTGTAAATGGAATGTTGCAGCAGCCATTGCCCTGATCCGACAAGTGCTTGCCTCGCTATCTGCTGATGATGCTCCACGTAGGGTTGGGAGGATAACCATCGCAGAATCTCAGCTCTCTCGGAATCTGACTTGTGTCAGCGGGATATTCGAATTGCATGCTCCAACACTGACTGTTCATGAGGTTTTCTAGGCCATCTAGCCGGTCCTCCATTCGGTGGATAGGACCATCGATGGATGCAAGGAGTTCTCGAAGCTCAGCATGTTTCTCACGGTGGTCTGGGATGGTCAGCGACTCAGTAAAAGTTAATTTGTGCGAACTCTACGTACCCCTTGACAGAGCTTGGACACAGTCGCTGATATTGGTACTGTCTATTACCTCATTTTGTTAGTCACGATTAGCAATTCAGCAAGGACATAACAACTTTCTGCGTCCACAAGACTTGCATAGGAATCTACACTCCTTTGTTCATTGATGATGTCGGACACTAGTCTCTCGAAGGCCTCCTGTGGCTTTGTAAATGCCTCAAAAGCACGTTCTGTGGAGTGAATTAGTAATGGTCTTTATTTTTGAACACATTTGATCGCAAACAGACTTGTAGTACTTTGTTCGAAATACTGCTTCGCTCTCGCTAGGTATATGAAGATTGATGCATATAGTCGAGAAAGAGAATCTTCAAGGGCCTCCGTGCTTTTAGTTATCAAAGCACGGGAATAGAGGTAGATGTCTTCAAGTATGGTCGAGCGGGAAATGCTACGTGCGATCGCCTCCGCGCCTTCAACGACAAAATCGAATTTCTTAATGTCGCTAAACGCCACCTAGATCGAAATTATCAAGGTGGTGAAGATGTACAGGATCAGAAGTACCGACCTGCAATAAGAACCGCACCCCTGCCCATGGGAGTGCAGCATGGATAGGGTCACATTGGACCACGAGATCAGCACTTGCCTTGAAGCAGTCGATCCAGAGAATGATCTTGGTGAACAGGTCTCGAAGAATTACAGTCTCGCCTCCACGTCCAGGCCGATTGAATCGCCACCTCTTTTCAATAGACCTTTGCTTTGCATTGTCTGTAAGAATCTGTAATTCGGTCAGCACTTCCAGCTTGTCACGTCCTTCGAAGGCAATCAGTTGGCGATCTTCAGGTCCTAAAAGTTGTAGTGCAGCAGCCCAACGACTACTACTGCCTACTTCCGTAGTGGCCATTATGTATCACGAAGGCAAGGACAATTGCAGTTCAAGTCGTCTCACCTTTGAGTGCGGGGTTTTGGGACGAGGCTGACGATGATTCTGCATGATGACGCGCTGCCAGGCTACTTGCAGGTTTGCACAGAAGGAAAGTGTTTGACTGGTCACCGGTTCAATCTGCCGGAATGTACAATATGATCTTGTTGGGATGAGGTGGCTTCATAGCAAGCAACATTTGATCACAGCTAAGACAGCTTACCGTTGGTATTTATACTGATGCTAGTAGCGCATACTTGCCTGTCTCTGAAGTAGCTTCCAAATGGCACTCCCTTGTGGGTGCGTAGATTAGTGTGAACAACTTTGAACAATACCTCCCACTATGAATGTCATCTTTTTTTCACTGCGCTCCTCGATCTCTAAGCCCTCAGCCCTTTGCTCCATTCTCGACATTCCGCATCTTGTCCAATCTTTTCATTGATGCCATATTGACAGTTGCCGGTGCCTCAGAATTCCGATGCCAGCGCCATTGCTCCCCAGGCAATCCACACCTCTAGATCTTTAATTGCCTATTGAGAACCTGAAGCTTTTTCGAGCTAGAATATTTCCTTGTGTACTCCCCGTCCGCTGCGATGCGCCTGTAAATCATTATTGCGCGCCAGAGTTCCGGTTTGAGAAGCTTTCATAAAGACGGCACATTGAAGACTCTCACATTGGAATGGGCTGTATCGAGATGTTCAGCAGATTGCCGTCTGCTCTGAGGTGAGAGTCGCAGTGAATTGAAGTGTAAACCGAAGCATGTCGTCCGAGCCGCTTACCCCTCGAGCCCCGGGGCTAGTCTTAGGGGCCGCACTGCCATCTTTACCCTAAAGTGCCTGCCGAAATGCACCAAGAAAACAACCTAACTTCCGAGGTTCTCTAATACCCAGTATCCGTATCAACCGAACTTCATCAACATAGCGTGCACATCCTGCTTCGCTAGTAAGATCCAGGACGAGAAGCCTACAGGTAATGTAATAAATCTGTATGGGCGAGAAATCTATGTTGCCGAGCCGCCGGAAGAGTCTCACCCAAGGGTATCATCATCATGATATCTGATGCGTTTGGATGGAGTTTTGTAAATAACAGGATTTTGGCGGACAAGTATGCGAAGAATGGCCATTTTCGGGTCTTTCTTCCTGATTTCATGGATGGTGAGAAATTTTGCGTTTCTATGTTGACTCATTGCAAATCATACCCACGCGACCTTCTCGATTTGTTCCAACGGTCAGATTTAGAGCATGGTCTGCTTTTGGGGGACTGCTCTCTCTAATGAATCGTGTATATTTAATTTGTGAGGATCTATTTGCAAAGTATCTCGGCTGACGACTACCAGGGACGGCCGCACCAGTTTGGATGATAAGCACACTTCACGAGCTACTCAAGGGTGACTCCCTATGGGCCTGGCTCACGAAGCCGTGAGATCTGGACCTCACCAATTCCGGATGTAAGATCTTGAATTGATATGTTGATAGCTACCACATTGCTTGTACTATTTATGGCATTGGTCCATGGGTCTACCACAACAACATGAAAACCTCAACCCCAAAAGTCCAAGACTTCTTCACGTCCGCAAGACACGAAAACCCTAGTGTGCCAATCGGAGCCGCTGCTTACTGCTGGGGCGGCAAGCACACAGTCGACCTCGCATCCGGCGTCGAAGCGAACGGGAAGCCCCTCATTGACGGAGGCTTCACCGCGCATCCTTCGAGACTCGTCCTACCAACTGACATCGAAAAAGTCAAGAAGCCGCTGTCGATCGCTATTGGAGATAAGGACTCCGTCATGTCGATAGCTCAGGTGAAGCAGACTCAGGACGTCCTTAAAGGTATGGGGGATGTCAAGAGCGAAGTCGTTGTCTATCCGGGCGCTGGTCATGGCTTTAGTGTTCGAGCGGAGTTAGGGAATGAGAAGCTCGTTGAGCAGGCGGCAAAGGCGGAGGCGCAGGCGATTGAGTGCTTCACTGAGTGCTTCAATTAAAGCTCTTTGGGCTGGTCCTTACGACATTCTCGCGCGATGTACGATTCCATAGTATTCATTGATGCTTGGGCAATTGATTGCCGCTATTATATCGAACACAAGGTTCCTGAAGCAGCTACTTGTGGGAATTGCGAAACACCTTGCAATAGCACTCTCGAAACTTCGTTAAAAGATTAATTCATTTAATTCATTTCTGGATAAAGGGGCCCAGAAGCCCTATCTCATGAACCGGTGACTCCGTTGCTCCATGTCATGTCCCTGAAATCAGCCCCTACGAGTAGGGCGTTAGGGCTGACAATTCGGGCGAGTTCGGGGTGTGAGTGCCGGGCTTCAGCCCCTGGATTACCCCTGGATTGAGCAGCCTACCGATTCATGGGATACTAGCGATCCTAGAAAATCGTGGTCAGAAGATTGCAGCTTAGAGATAGCTCTCTCTGTGTCCCACGTCCTAGAGCCCCATGGCAACTAATAAACGAATACTAAACGAATTTCTTATGATTAAAAACTTGCAAACCTTCAACAGGAGAATGCGTAAATGAACAAGACCATGTCTTGAAGGCATGTGACCAACTCATGACCTATCACCCAGCTTGTCGCGAAACTCCACAACAAACGGTTACTAAATATACTCATCTACTCGATGTATCTCTACGAGCACTGAAGGTATGCTATGACCAATCGCGTCTGCTTTAGTGGTCGAATAGGTGTTTGTGAGGAGACCAATCATTTTTAAAACATCATCCAGATTCATCTGGCAACTACACTCCAAAAGTAGATCTCCGAGCTCCCGACAGTGTTCAGTTTTGCCCTTGACTATTGCCATCTCTGCATCTCAAAAATTCCCTGCTCATCCTCGTATGAAAGCTTCTCGTCATACGCTACTGCACGTTCAATACAGCAAGTTTTATCGAGTCAAGAAATGATAGTCATTACAGTGCGCGAGCTTACATTGAACATGTATTGCATCTATCGGAAAACCTTGCTGAATAAGACCCCACCTGGTACCCATAGGAAAACAGTTCCGACAAGAGGTGCTACGCAGATAAGCCAAAAGTAAATTCCACCATAGGAGAAAATGTCGTTACCAGTAGCAAAAAAAGTGAATATGACGCATGCTGCTGAGAAAATCGCGGCAAAGATGAGCCATATCAAGGCCTTGAACCACTTCGATGCGTAGTGATCTTGATGATGAGCTTTCCAGCGTCGTTGATCGTTCGTGCTCACTCCGGCTTCTAGGCGACCCGTTCTAGAGCTTCTCGACAGAACAGAGCCATGCTGGCTTAGTAACCATTCCCTGTGCTCTGTATCGTCACTTGCTCTGGTTCGATAATTCGGAGTCGACTGTGTCAGGCGCTCTCTGCTGCTTGTAGAATTGTGCTCTTCATGCATGACTGCACCCACAACCGCTCTAGATTGTAATTCTTCAAGTGGGACCGCCGGTGAGATATGAAAAGTCTCCGAATCATGGTTCTGAGATGGCGATGGGTCCCTATCAGCTTGCCAAGCATCGTTGTCGATAGTAGACGCAGTACTGAGCTGCTTACTCGGCCTCTTGACCTCTGTCTTTGGCTTAGTGGATAGTCTCGAGCGATTCAAGCTATAGTCACTGACCGTAGAATGCTTCAGACATTGTAACGAGAGGTAATGCTAGCAGCAACAATGGAACAATCTGACCAAAGCCCCAGCTACTTTCTTCAACGACAATTTGACTTGGTATGTTTTTTCGAGGCATGAAGACCTGTAGTGTACCCCAGATGAGACTGAAGAAAACCCAAAGTATTGGTGCTGCAAATGATCCGTATCTTTCGACAAGAGAACAGTCAGTGTCACTGTTCCCTATACAGATCTCGAGGTTTGCAAGTACTCAAAAGAGCTAAAGACGCAAACTCACGAATAATGTGAATGAGGTCGCAATACCCACAACTCTACAGGAATGAGATTTTACTGGAGCTGAGCATACGTACATGTCTAGAATTGCCGAGACTGTGCAGTAGGCCATCAACAATGTATGATAAAGACACTTTCGGCGAAGACCAGCTGCGCCGGAGGCATTGTCTATGAGATTCTCCACAGTCTTGTCGAGCGCAGCTCCTATGATAGCTAAAGGTCGATAGTGTAAGTATTGCTTGAAGAATGACTCGTCCGACTCAAAGAGAGCTCCAGCCCTAGCGGCATAGTTCGAAATCAAAAGGATGTATGTAAAAGCTCCCTCCCACCTCCAGCCTCCCCAGAACTTTCTATTCCAGAAACATGCTGCTGGAACTGAGCTACCTCCATCTCCAAACGGGGACAGTAGATTATTCCATGTGTTGCCGCCGGTCGGAACGATAGCAACGAAAAGCATTGCACACAAAATGAGCATTCCACATATTCTCCATATTCGAAGCTTAGGGGCTTCGCGCAAGTATATTCGAAGAACCGAAAGAGTGATGAGATGTGTTCCAGAGGACATCCATGCCAAGTAAGTGACAATGTGCCAATGATAAACTGTGATGCTGCTCCTCTTTGCATAGCCGGCGATCAGAATGGTGATACCGGTGACGATCTGCTGATCGCTACAGGCAATCTCAGCTACCATAGGGAAGGTTGTAGATTTTGGGGCGAACAGAACGAACCTCAGAATAAGAACGACCCTTTTCAGCAGGGGATTCCAGAATGTTGATGGTCGGGCCTTGATTTTGAAGAGGCGACGATCAACGTTACCCAGTAGACGCTCGTCAATCCATCCGCAGCAGTAGCCGACGGTCACCGTTGCCCAGGTCACATAAGCGGAAATGACAAAGGCCAGAATCACCTAGGCAGTCGAACAAACTAAGCATCGCACCCAGCAATATAGAAAGACGAGAGGAAAGGGAAGGGAGAAAGAAAAGGTTCTTACTCCAAGCCCCGAGATGTCGGGATCTGAGACGGGCGGTGGTCTTTGTGGTGGTGGTGGTGGTGCTGCAGGATACGAAGCGTCTCCCGCCCAGTCGAATAGTTCGCTTACATATTGACGTATATAAGTACAATTGGTCGTGACGTTGCTTGCGGACATCTCACGTGCGATCGTATCAATGTCAATCTAATGCTGTTGCTCGACGGGGAAGCTGTGGGAGCCTGTCGAGTTCTCTCAGTAAGATCACCGACATCAAACATCGACCGGACACCTTCTATATTTAAGGTCTGTCCGCGAGGCTGCGCGAGGCTTTCACTTGAGAGGGAGTCCTCCCACATTGAGACAATGACCGCTCAGCAGCCCTATCAACACACCACTCTGGGATTTTAAGACGCCAGGTGTAGCCAATCTGGTGTTCTCCAATCTTGTGTGATATTTCTAGTTCCATCTCTAGAACTAACCGAAATTTACTCCACCAATTACCTCATCCCGGCCACAAACTTTTTCCAATAGCGCACATCAAATGCACGAACGACTTATGCAAGTCTCCATCCCTCTGTCAAATCCATCGCCATCAAGTCCTACACCCTCCGCCTCCTCGGTCTCCTCTTCCGCTCGGCAGCTTCGAGCTGAATTGCGTCAAGCTGTGGAGAGAGACATGGTGTCAACGAGGAGTCAGGATCCGACCCCTGCGAAAGCGCTTGATGATGGGAGTTTGAAGGAAGCTAATGATACGAGTGCGAAGGGTAGGAAGAGGAAGACTGAGCATGATGGGGATGGATCATCCCCGAGTCAGCCGGCATCCAAGAAGCGGAGGGCGGTGTCAAAGTCGAAGGATGATTTGGCGTCTACAGCAACGAGTACGAGGGGGCAAGAAAGAGAAGACGAAGAGCAAACCCGTTTGGAAACAAATGGCACACAGCCTCAAGCCTCCGATGGGCAGATTGTGCGAACACATCAGGATCTCCCACTGCGTCAACGTTCGTCATCCGCATCACCGCATTCCAGCTCCAACGCACCTAATGGGCATACCCGTCAGAATGTGATGGTGGTAATACCTATCAAAACCCCCGATGGCAGTAATACCACGGAAGCAACGCCCCACTCATCGAACGAAAGTGCCATACCCCCTCCAACATCAAACCCCACAAAGAAAAAGAAAACCTCACCAACGCCTACACCCACCCCATCAGAAAACTCCCCAATACCAGCCCCAATACCAACCACCAAAACCCCCACCCCACCACCA
>JAABUH010003988.1_pt1 | contig 12262 bp, 13 predicted proteins | sample 5559121 | NCBI WGS metagenome assembly JAABUH01 (sample SAMN10711871, study PRJNA513364) | rock metagenome | isolation source: Antarctica rocks | place: Antarctica: Victoria Land, Battleship Promontory nord | collected 2015-12-28 | reverse complement strand
TCGCTGCGGGCGGCGGGCGCAGGGACGGCAGCAACCAGCAGGGCCTGGTCGCGGCGGGTGCACGTGAGCAGGGCATGGCTGGGCGCGCGGGGGCGCACAGCGTGCGCCCGAGGCCGACCGGGATGCTGCCCGTCAGCGAGTTCTGGCGCAGGTCGAGGTAGCGCAGCGCGTGGAACCCGGTCGCGTCCGAGGCCGCCCACGTGGCCGGGATGCCGCCTGTCAGCTGGTTGAAGCTCAGCTGCCTGCGCGCCGCGCGCGTCGCCCTCAGCGAACAGCTTCGACGCGCACGTGTTGAGCCCGGGCACAGATGCCGGCGCGCACAGCGCGCGCAGCGTGCCGCAGGGCGGAGACAGGTGCACGGGGGCAGACGCAGTAAGGTCCTAGGCAGGCCCGGCAGAACACGCAGGGATTCTTAACTGCACACCAGGTGCAGCGGCAAGCCCGCCACAGCGGCCGTGCCGCGCCCTGGGCGGGGGCTGCGCCAGGCGCGCACATGGACTGCAGGACGTCCACCGAGGCGTTGGGGCGCAGGCCCCACACGGACGGCAGCGACCCCGTGAGCGCGTTCTGGCGCAGCACCAGCCGGAACAGGCCCGCGCCCAGCGGCAGCCGGCGGTCCAGCCAGGCGCCGGGCAGCGTGCCGGAGAGGTTGCAGCGCTCCAGGCGCAGCGTCTGCAGCGCGCCCAGCGCCGGCGCGGCCGCCCACCCCGGCGGCAGCGTGCCTGCGCGCGCGCGCGCGCCCGCCGCGCTGAGCGCCCGCCCTGCTGACAGCCCTGCAGGACCGGGCTCCGATCGCCTCACGCTGGCAGCGCATGAACACTGCGGCCCTCTGGACGCAGCGTGTGCAGCGCATGTCAGCAAAGGCGCCGCGGCCCAGCCCAGCAACACTTGTGACTGGATGTGCAGCGATCGCTTGCAGGCATGCCCCTGTTCTACCCACAGCTGCACGCCCCTGCAGACGCGCGCCTCTGGCCCACTCGATGCGCAAAGCGGCCTGCTCGACGACCCGCGCCAGGCGTCCAGCGCGGGTGCGCGTCAGGGCCAGGGGCGCACCCGACAGGCGCGGGTTGTGGCTCAGGATGAGCTCGCTCAGGCGGGCGTCCTGCCCCGGTGGGAGCACGCCGGGCGCGTCCCAGTGAGGCAGCGCGCCGCCCAGCCCGCACCCGCTCGCGTTAAACTTCTCCAGGTGCGCCAGCGAGGCCGCGCCGGCGCCGCCGCCGGTCACCCACAGCGTGCGCGGCACGGTGCCCCTGCGCCCGCCACCTCCGCCTCGGCGGACGCGCTCGTGCGCGCGAGCATCACAGCTGGACTTTGCAGCAGCGGTGCTCCAGCAGGCAGCGGGGGACCGTCGATCAAGCGGCTCGCAGCGCCCAGCGTGACAGCAAGTGTCACGCTCATCACGAGCGCCAGGGACGGCGCAGTGTTTCGGCTGCGCGTCCTGAGCTGGGTGCCCAGCGCGCGCCAACCGCGCGCTTCTCGCCGGTGCTTCAGCACCCGCGCGCGCTGGCAGCGGGCGGCGGGTCGCACCCTAGGCTAGGGTTGTCCGCCACGCTGAGCCGCTGCAGGGTGTTGAAGCCGCCCGGCACCAGCCAGGCGTCCAGCGCCCCCGTCAGGTTGTTCCCTGGCGCGCCCGCCCGGGCGTCAGGCTGTGCCGCCGCTCTGTGCACCCGGTTCGGGCGAACGCTTCCCCGCGCGCCTCGCGCGCCCTGAGCCGCCCGCCGTAGCCTCTCCGCGCTGTCGCGCCGCTGTCATGCAGTCAGACGAGCAATGCGCTGTGAAACGCTTCCCTGAACACACTCCCTCACAGGTCCGGCCTCGGAAGCAAGATGCTCCACAACAGCACGTCACGCGGCACGACAGCGGAGCGCGCGCGGCCCCGGCAGGGACCGCGCCGGCGACGTCCAGGTGGTTCAGCGACGCGAAGGACGCGGGCTGCGCCCACGACGCCGGCAGGCCGCCCTGCAGGTCGTTCATCCGCAGCACCAGCGCCTTGAGGTTGCCGAACGCGCCGCTCCGGCCCCAGCTGGGCGGCAGCTCGCCTGCCGCAGACGCGGCACTCCCCAGCTTGCTGCTGCTCTTCCATTCCAGCAGGGTAGCGGGAAGAGGATAGAGGATAGCTGGATAGAGGATAGAGGATAGCAGCAGCATAGAGGATAGAGGGAGAGCCCCTGGACGTGCCCGGCAGCCTTTGGAGTGGGCGGCAGAGTGGCCGCATGGCGCGAGCTCCAGACGTGCTGCGAGCGACGCGGGGGCCGCACCGCTGACGCCGCAGTCCGCCAGGTGCAGGTACTTCAGGTTGCCCATCGTGGCGGTGCCCCATGCGGGCGGCAGCGAGCTGTTGCTAAACTCGTTCCCGGTCAGGTTCAGCGCGCTCAGGCTGACCCAGGAGCCGGGACCAAAGCGCGGCAGCGTGCCGTTCAGGTTGTTGCCCTGCAGCTGCCTGCGCGCGCGCGGTGGCAGCAGCCGGTTTGGATGCAGCCGCAAGCCGCGCACGTGACAGCGCAAAGAGCATGTAGCTCTTGGATAAACGCAAAGTGCGCAGCGGGCACAGTACGCACAGAGTCAGAAGGCCCGGGAAGGCTGACGCGCTGTCCCCGTACTCCGGCGGGATGGTGCCGCTGAGTGCGTTGTTCGCGAGGTTCCTGCAAAACACGCCCCGCATCAGCCACGTCTGACGTCAGTAAGGAAGGCACACGCCTGCGGCGCGCTTCAGCAGGGGATGCTTCCTGCAGGGAGGAGCGCACAGCGTGTGCAGCGCAGACATCCTCGCCAGCGTCGCCGGCAGCTGCCCGTCCGCAGGGACCGTGCAGTCGGGCTTTTCGCACGCCATCTGCCTGCGCGCCGCGGCGCGCGCTGCGCGTTCAGCTGCCTGACGCACTCAGCGCAGTGCTGTGTGGCCTCCAGCACAGGGTCCAAAGCAGCGGGCCAGCGCAGGGGCGCGCACAGCTCCACCACGCGGTCGTCTGAGCTGCATGTCACGAACGTCCACAGCACCGGCCGACATGGCGAACCCCAGTCCCAGCCGCGCGTGCCGCGCCCCGCTATGAACGCGTCCCAGTTGGTTATGTTGTTCTTCAGGTCTAGGAGCGGCCCAGCTGCATGCAATGAGCGCGTTAGTCATACAGACTGCTGCCGGCCACGTGCACTGCCCGGCAACCTACACTGCCCGGCAGGAGCTTCCAGCTCACGCAGTGCGTGTGGCAGCATGACGCATGCACACGCAACGAGCTGCAGGGCGCGCACTGTCTGGGTGCCAGTTGATGCTCGCGGCTACCGCTGGCGCTGTCTGCAGGGCGCCCCCGTTTGCGCGCGGCTTGCTCCCTGGCGCGCCGTCCGGCGCGCGCGCCTGGCCATCGCTTTCGAGCGGCAGTAGCCCACACAGCAGCAGCAGCAGCCCGGCTCGGCACTGGCAGGCACGCGCCGCGCCCGGCGCACGCCTCATAGCCTGGTCGGCAGTGCGCAGAGCGCAGGCCCGACTGCCATGGCGTAGCGCGTCAGACGCGGAAGCTGACACGCAAAGCCCGCCCTCGCGCTCACCTTGTGTGTGTGCTTGGATCTGGCCTTGGGTAGGATCACCGGAATATCATGGGCATGCTCCGCATGCACTGTACCGGCCTGCGAGTCATTTGCACTCACGTGTGCCCGTCAACCTGCATGCTCATGCTTATGGGCACCAGATGTCGGGTACATTGATTCTCGACTGCATCAGGCCCAAACGCATCAGAGGCCTCTCATTAATCTCAATATTGCCTTGAACATGGGTCTCAGCCCCACACCACCACCACGCCAAATTGAACCCAACCATGCGCGTATCCTCTCAGCCACAACCAACACAGCATACACCACAGCCTGAGGTGGGCGGACGTAACTTTCAGGACTTCAGCAACAAGACCTCGCCTGGTGCCCTGCCACCAGGACCGTCTATTCCCGTTTGCCTCGCACGAGCGCTCTCCGCAGGGTGCATGCAGCGCCAGGCAGCCTGGTCGTCCTGCACCCTTGGAGCTTACCCGTCCAACCCGCCCGGATGCGCCAACGCAGGCAGCGCCAGCCCACGCGCCCCCACTCACTCGTCCATGGGCTTGGGCTCCTGCTCGCCGGCCGACCCAAACGCGCCCTCCATCGCGTCGCTGGAGCTGTCGCCCGCGGCGGCGGCCGCGCCGGCCGCGCCGCCGCCGCCACCGCCGCCGCCCTCGGAGCGCCCGTCGGCTGCGGGCGCCGCGGGCTGCACCGCTGCAGGGGCCGTCGCGCCGCCGGGCGCCGGCTCCAACGTCGTGCGCGCGGAGCGCAGCCGCATCCGCAGCGCGTCGTACACGCGTTGGTCCTGCGGCGCAGCGGCCGGCCGCGCTCGGTCAGCGCCCGAGGCGCGCCGGAGCACAGACGAGTGAAATAGCGCGCCACGCGCTGGCCTCCAGGCCTGGTTAGTGCGGAGAAATGCCTGCCTCAGGGCCTACGTGCGTATGGCAGATGGCACGAGGCCGGATCGATCGGCTCAGCCACCACGTAATGGCCCTTGCCCTGCGTGCCTTCCAAGCTCGCACTTGCGCAGCACTCAAGTGGCCCTGCAGGAACAGGTGGAATATAAAACGAACGAAATAGATGACACCAATGCAATGGGGTGGAGCACCCTCTGACACCCTCTGAGGCCCTGAGGGACCTCCATCAATGACGAGAAGCAAAGGCAAAAACTCTGTGGGCCGCGCCTGGCGGGACACGCTGGGGAACACGCGGCGCAGCGCGGCGTCAAAGTGCCGCGCGTGGACCAGCGGCGGGCCCGCCGCCTCCGCACCGCCCGCGCCCGCTTCCGCCGCCAGCGTCTCCTGAGCGCGGCCGCCGCCTGGTCAGCCGCGACCCAGCCTGGGACAACGCAGTTCGCCGCGGCGCTGCCGCTGAGCGCCGGTCGCGGCCGCCGGCCACGGCACAGGGGGAGTCGGCCACGCTGACCTCGGCGGGGCTCGTGCGGTGTGGGCGCGGGCGGCGCGCCTTGAGCGACGCGACGGCCGCCTCGCGCACGAGCGCGGCCAGGTCGGCGCCGCTGAAGCCGGCGGTGCGCGCGCTCGCGCCGAGGCCGGCCAGGTCGACGCCCGGCGCGAGCGGCGTGCGGCGCGTGAGCGCGCGCAGGATGTCCGCGCGCCCGCCCGGCGGCGGCAGCGGCACGTACAGCACCTTGTCCAGGCGGCCCGGCCTGCGCAGGCGCGGCCAAGTGCAGGTGCTTAGAGGGGGTCCTGCTGGCAGGCACACTGCATGGCATGGTAAAGCCTGCGCAGGGCGTCCAAACTTTGGTACACAGAGAGGCTTCCTGGGTAGGGTAGGGTTATCCTAATCTGGCATGCATATCGCACAATACCATGCACCTCCGTCTGCTGCCGCCTGCATGATATCACTGGGATGCAATGCACCACATCTGAGTCGCTTCCCCACGGTACACAAAGGTACTTGCAGCGATCACTTTCTGCCAATTAACTGCCAAAGCGGACTGGGCACGAGATCGGCATACAATGGAGCGGCGGGCGTGCGGCGCGCGCCCGGATGGCGCGCCTGAGCAGAGCGGGGTCGATGATGTCTGGGCGGTTGGTGGCGGCCACGACGTACACGCCCACGCGCGCGTCCATGCCATCCATCTCCGTCAGCAGCTGGTTCACCACCCTGCCCGCAGCACACTGGCCTCAGTGACATCTCAGTGACATGCGAGGCGCCTGTGCTTGGGCAACGCCGTCATTAAGCCCATATGCTTCTCACCACGTACACTCACTGCATACTCATATGCTCGGAAACCGTGTAAATTTACAAGGACCAGCACTCAAGTGACGTTGCACCTCGCCTGCCGCGCATGTGGACGTGGGCCAGGACCCCAGCCTGTCCCAGATACCGTGCCAGTAACGCTATATGATGCTCGCAACGGCCACCCGGGCCAGCGCCCAGGCAGCCATGCTCATCGCGTGGGGGGCCTGGCCGGGCGGCGGCGCGCGCCGCTCGGAGGACTGGCTGACGTCGGAGCCGCGGCGCGGCGCCAGCGCGTCCAGCTCGTCGAAGAAGAGCACGCAGGGCGCGGCCGCGCCCGCGCGCGCGAACAGCTGCCGCACCGCGCGCTCGCTCTCGCCCACGTACTTGTTGAGCAGCTCCGGGCCCTGCGCGCGCCGCAGGGCTCCAGGGGGGCCTCTGCTGTACCAGGTTCCCACTCCAGGCCATAGCATGACATCTTGCCTTCTATTCACCATATCAGCGCCTCGAAAACAAACACAGGCACTTGGCAGCCTTCCTTGCAACTGCACATGAGCCCCGAGCAAAACCTGCAGCCTCCAGCATGCAGCAGCGGCAGAGTTTCAGTCACTCAGCAGACGCTGACGCGAGACTGTCCCTACCCCAGCACCCAGCTTGGGGGCGGGGAGGGCAGCGCCTTGATGGACATGAAGTTGGCGCCGCTCTCGTTGGCCACCGCCTTGGCGACGAGCGTCTTGCCGCAGCCGGGCGGCCCGTACAGCAGCACGCCCGTGGGCGCGCCCAGGCCCAGCGCGGCGAAGCGCGCCGGCTCACGGATGGGCCGCGTCACCGCGAACGCCAGCTCCTCGCGCACCTGCACGTCAACCCACAGGGGGTTAGGGTGCAGGGTAGGGACATGCCAGCTCCTGGCGAACTGCACGTCCTCCTGCTGAGCCAGACGCAGGCTGGGCCCTGGCGCAGGCGCCGGCAGCTGTGGGAGCGAGTGACGCACGGGCAGGCTGTCAAGGCGTCGCCTACATCAAGGCCTGCGCAGCCTCATACACGCCCAAACCGGCCTAACGTGCCAGTCTGCACGGCAGTGGTCGACGCCATGCACGCACGTGTGCCATGCACAGGGCCCCCCCGGGCGGGCATGTACGGCAGCGAAGCAGCGCCACAGGATGCAGCAGCCTGCGGGCCGCCATGCACTGCAGTGAGCGGCTCGCGCGCGCCTCGCCGAGTGAGCCGACATCCGCCCAGGTGACGTCCGGCGTGGTGGCAAAGCCCTCGCGGCGCACGCTCGGCTGCACGCGCGCCACGGCCGCGCCAAAGTCGGCTGCGCTGATGGCCAGGCCCGACAGGTCGCCCGGCGCCAGCGGCGCGCGGCGCCGCCGCGCCGGCCCCGGCGCGGGCCCGGCTTCGGCTGCGCCCGCAGGCGGCGGGGCGGCCGCGCCGTCGGGCTCTGCAGCCTCCACAGAGCCCGTGTCCGGATGGGCGCTGGCCTGCAGGGCGTGCCTGCATAAGGCTTTACAGAAGGCGCAACTTGCCTCGTGATGCGCCTGTAGCACACAGCGCGGCACAAGGCTGGCGGTGGTGTGCAGGCTTCATGCAACGCTCGGGAGGCCAGAGCCCGCGAAGCTGCTGGACAGTGCACACCGCGTTGCAGCAAGGAGAGCGGCGACCCCGTGCGGTGGGGCACCCACAGCCGCAACCACGCCCGCGCGCACGCTAGTGCTGCTCATGTCCGCAACCGGTGCAGCGTGTGGCAGCAGCTATGCAGGCACGCTGTCGCGCCCACATCCGCGCGCGCGCGCCTGCTCCAGCTGCGCGAAGATGCGGCGGACGGCGAGCGCGGCGGCCTCCTTGGCGAGCGCGGCCAGGTCGGCGCCCACGAAGCCCGGCGTGCGCGCGGCCACCGCCGCAAAGTCCACCTCGCCCGCCAGCCGCAGCGGCCGCGTCAGCACCTGCACCGCCGCGCCGCATGCGCGACCTCCGGCCCGTTGTGCCGGCCGCCACGGTGTCCACCAGCCGTCGGTGTCCACCCAGCAGGACAGCGTCGCTGCACCCCTGCCCCCACCAACCAAACCCCTGCTCACAGTACAGAGGCGCGGTGGGAGCGCGGGCTCCCGTACTGCCAGCCTGTGCTGGCGCATCTGCCCACTCCGCCTCGCCCGCCTGCATCGGTGCAATCACCGCGCACAGCACTGTGATCAGGGCTCTTTTGCTTGGTTCTGCAGCTCGGGCTGGGAGGTGCTGGCGTGCGGGCGCCTCCCAGGCGGGGGCGCACGCGCAGGATGGCGGCGCGCGCTTCCAGCGAGGGGATGCCCAGCGCGATCTCGCGGTCGAAGCGGCCGGCGCGCCGCAGCGCCGCGTCCAGCGCGTCCGGGCGGTTGGTCGCGCCTGCCCCGGCGCGAGCGTGCTCAGCACGGCAGCCGGCATGCCTGCCAGGGAGGGGCTGAATCAGCAGGAGCGGCTGATGGCGGCCGAGCCAGCTTCCTGGCTTACCGCTCTGCCTCCCGCCCAGCTCAGGACACGCGATGGGTCTCACAGACATGCCATCGATGAAATGTCAAGGGTTCAGGAGAAACAGAGGGCCACACCCGCGCCCGAGAGCCCACGGTGCGCCTCGGCAAGCAGCTCACCGCAGCATGACCCAGGCAGCATGCGGCACAGGCAGTGCTGGCGCGCCCATCTGGGCGCGCGCTCGCAGGGCGCGCGCGCACCGATCACGACGACATGCCTGTGCGCCGCCGCCGCCGCGCGCTCCGGTTCGGCGACCTCTGGGTCGGCGCCCTCTCGCGCGCCGCCGGCCGCCGCGGCGGGCGCGCCGGGCAGGGGCGCGGCCAGGTCGTCCATGCAGGTCAGCATCTGGGCCACGATGCGGCGCTCCATCTCGCGCTGCACGCTCTCGCGCTTAGGCGCGATGGCGTCGATCTCGTCTGCGCGGCGCGCCAGGCCTGGGTGCTGGGGGCGTGCCTCCCACAGAGGGCGCGCTGCACGGCACGCACTTTGGCAGCGGCGCGGACAGTGCCTGTCTGGCAGGCTGTCAGGGGCGCTGCTACGCACGCCCAGCAGCGGCTTTCAACTGTATTGACAGCTGCAGTTTGGCGGGCCGGCCGCGCCACGCCCCGCAGGCGGGCAGGCGCGGCGGCGGCCGCAGGGGAGCCCAGTAGGCCGCCGACGCGCGCGGCGCTGCAGCGCACCTATGAAGATGATGCAGGGGGCGACCTCGCGCGCCTCTTGGAACAGCTGTCGCACGCGCGCCTCCGACTCACCTGCGCGCGGTGCGCAGGGCACAGGGTAGGGTGGAGTAGCCAACCCTAACCCATAGGCGCAGGTAGCGGCCGCGCGCGACCCTGCACCAGCGCTCCCCGCAGCCTGCAACACAGCGGGAGCAGCCGCGGCGCGTGCCGGGCGCGGGCGCATGCCAGGCGGGCGGCCGGGCATGAGGGGCGCGCCGGACATGCCGGAGACGATCTCGGGCGCCGAGACGCGCAGGAAGGGCACGCCGCACTCGTGCGCCACCGCGTGCGCAAGCGCCGTCTTGCCGCAGCCGGGCGGCCCGTGCAGCAGCACGCCGCGCGGCGGCTCGACGCCCAGGTGCCGGTACACCTGCCGCGCTCGCATGCAGTGTGGGCCGCTGCATGTTGAACCACCAAGCCATGCCGTGGTGCTGGCATTCCGCAGCGCCCTGCGCAAAGCGCAACAGCGTATGCTGGCACAACATGTCGTCGTGTGACTTGCAGCACACGGCAGGCAGCACGAGGCACCGCACCTGGGTTGGTATATGTGCCTGACACGCTCACGTACGAGTCCCAGCGCGGCGCGGGGCGCGCCTCAGGGTAGGCCAGCGGGTACTCGATGAGCTCGGTGATGTCGCGCAGCACCGCCTCGATGCCGCCCAGGTCGCTGTAGCGCACCGCCCGCGGCGCTGCATTCGCAATGCAGCGCGCGCGTTGAGCGTTGCCGGCGTGAGCTGTTACTCATGCGTCATGCGGGGGCCAAGCAAATGTGGACGGACACATCTGTGAGTCAGCGGACACCTGCATGATGGCGACTGCGTGTGACAGCACCGGGGCAGTGTGTGCCTGTGATGGAGGAGCCGGCACGGGCCGCAGGCGCGACGCGCGCGCGCTTCCCGACCGCGGACCTGCACATCAGGCGCACATGCTGAACCTTTAAAAGGGTTTGAGTCGGTCGCTGCCGAGCAGCTGCCTGGCTATGACCTGCAGGGCAACATGAGCGGCCAGGCACCAAGATGACCCATGAGCCCTGTTACATGCATGCATGCCGTTTTGCATATCAGCGCAACGTCTGTACGGCTCTGCAGAGGCCCATCCTGCTGTTGCAGTCGCGCGCGCCGCGCAGGCCCCGCGCAGCACCTGGGCGCTGACCTGTCGCGTGGCAGCCCGGCGGCAGTCGCGCTCCGCGCGCGGCCCTTGCCGCCCTCCCCAGCCGAGCCAGCGCGCGCAGCCACGGCGGCCGCCGGCCCGATGGGAGCACCTGCCTCATGTCCTGGCTCGGCAGGGATCCCCGCCACCGCCCCCGCCGGCCCACCGCCCTCTGGCCGCCGGGCGATGCCCACGCCGTGCTGCTGGGCGGCGCGGCCGCGCTCGCCGCCATCGCCGGCGACACCCTGCAGCAGCCCTCCTGGCGCAGGACCCGACCCTGGACCTTGGCAGCGGGCGCGCTCAGCGGCCAGCGCGCGCCGCGCGGCTGCGGCCACCACGTCCGGCGCCGCGAATGCGGCCGGCTCCAACGCGGCGCCCGCGCCCAGCCCGCCGACGGCATCCAGGGTCTCCGCAGCCGCCTCCCCGCTCGCGCCCAGGCTGCCGCTGCGGCCCGCGGACGCATCGGCGACCGGCGCGCTGCCCACCGCGCCGCCAGGCCGCGCCTCGGCCGGGGGTGCTGCTGCACCGCCCGCGCCCGGTGCGCTCGCCGCCGCCTGCTTCCGCACGCCCCCGTACAGCGCCTGCAGCGTCCCGTTCATGCCGCCGCCGCCGCCGCCGCCGCCGCCTGCTGCAGCCGCCGCACTGGCTATGCCATCGGCCAGCGCATCGTCCAGGTCCGCCGCCGCCTGCCAAAATGCTCCCAGGAGTTAGCTCAGCAGGGTGGCAGGTTGACAGCATGCTCTAAGGTCCGACTCCTAGAATGGCGCCGCGCTGCCTGTAAGAGCAGGCGTCATCCACTTGCATGTTGTTTTGCTGTAATTTCCTTCTGCTTCAATCAAGCTCCACATGATGTTACTCCCAGCTCGAGGCCCAGCTGAGCGTCGGTTACGATGCAGCCCAGGCGGCACCTCAGCATCCACACCACCGACGCTGTCGCTCGTGCCGCCATCGCTGCCGCCGCCGCCGCCGCCGCTGCTGGACGAGGCCGGCGGGCTGGGCCCGTCGTCGCCCGCGCCGCGGCCGCGGGCCAGGTGCCGCTCCTCGAGCGCCTGTGGTTCATGTGCAGGGGCGGGTGGGCAGCAGGCAGGTGGCCAGGCTGTGCAGCGCGCTGTGCAGTGCCTTAGCAGGACATAAAGAAGGCCAGGGCATTAGCCACGTGGTACCTAGCAGGAATAGCAGGCAGGCTGGTGCTGCGCGCCTCCCCAGAGCAGGCAGGCTACAGCTGCTACCAGCACGAGCGCTATTCGTTCCATCGATAACTATGTCCTAACTATGGCCTGGGCATAAGCGGCGCCTGCGCTTGCGCAGGGCACACCTGCAGGCGCTCCTCATCGGAGGGGGGATGTCTGCTGGCCGCCTCCAGCTGCGCGCGCACCACCTGCTGCACAAACACGCTGGCCTTGCGGCGCTGGTACTCCTTGTGCACTTGCCGCAGGTGCTCCGCCAGCACTTGGGCCTCCAAACAGTCGTGCGCCTGCACACGGTCCCCAGCACACTGGACGCTGTGGCTGCAGCATGTAGACTGCTCCGCTCAACTTGTGCCCACCACGCGCCAACGTGCAGTGTACAGTGCAAATCCCGAACAAGCACCCAGTCAGCGTGCGGAGCCTGAAGTCTGCAGCACATGGTGAGCGAGCAACAGGGCGGCAGTGCGCGGACGCTTTGCCGACAGACACAGCTCGTCGCTGCCACCAGCCTTACTGCTGGGGCGTGCCAGGCAGTATGCCTCCACGCGCTTGTAGAGCAGGCGGTCCTGCAGCCCGCCGGCGCCGCAGCCGCCCAGGCCTGTGCTACCAGTGCCGCTCGGCACGCGAGTCGCGCCCCTGCCTTTCTTGCCCATGCTCAGGCAGGATGATGGCGCCGCTGTGCGTGTCGAGAGGTATGCTGCCAGGCGAACATGTTTGTCAGAGTTCCACTGGAACACAGCCTGAGCACCAACGATGCAAGGAACACCACTTCCGAGTCCAAGACATAAGTCAGCATTAATGTGGGTCTCTTCCCAGCTTGTCACTCTGCTCTCCCAGTGAGCACAGTGGCAGGGCCTGTGCGCAGGTTCCTGCTGAACGAGTCTGGCTGGTCTCCCCGGTGCCACAATGAGGAGTGAAGCGACATCAGGCAGAGCCGCTGCAGGCGCCTGCGCTGAGGGCGCCCTGCTGCTTGAAGGAATGCAGCTG
>JAABUH010003984.1_pt1 | contig 12280 bp, 10 predicted proteins | sample 5559121 | NCBI WGS metagenome assembly JAABUH01 (sample SAMN10711871, study PRJNA513364) | rock metagenome | isolation source: Antarctica rocks | place: Antarctica: Victoria Land, Battleship Promontory nord | collected 2015-12-28 | reverse complement strand
GTTTTCAGGCTTTGTGTAGGACGCGTAGCCTGAGCAGATCGAAGCTGGCTCGGCCGTACATCTGCCGCTTGATCAGCTTGAGTCGATGGACCTGTCCTTCGACTGGGCCGTTGCTCCACGGCAGATGCAGGGCGGCTTCGACAGCATCCCGATCGCGTGTGATCGCGGAGACGAAGCGGCTTAGGGCGGTGTGTTGAGCAGCTTCGAGCCACTTGGGCCAGGCGGCAAGATCGCGACAGCGAACGATACGGAAGAACTCCTTTCCAAGATGCGCGAGCTGGGCGATTTCGGGAAAGGCGCAATAGAGTTCGTCGAGATGCAGCCTTGCCGAGGCCGTTTCCTTCAGGATCTGCCACGCTGTATGCCGCGGTGAGGAATGCACCTGTGGCGTTCTTCGCATCGCGACTGCATCCCGTTTGCCATCTCCTCGATGCTTCTGGAGCCAGTGCCAGACACTGCTGAGCTGGCCGCGATAACCCTGCTGTCTCAGTTCTCGCCAGAGCTGGCTGATGTTCCGGCATCCCTGAAGCAAGCGTTGATCAAGATAGACAGCATATGCATCGACCGAGTGTGGGTAGCAACGAGGCGTCCTCTCAGGAAACACACCAGCCTTTATCCATCGCTGCACCGTGCGAAGACTGATCCCGAGCTGGCGAGCAGCGTCGGACTGGCTGGCACCAGCATCAACCAGAGCTTCCACTTGTCCATAGAGATGGTGCCTGCGCTCGCGGTTCTTTTGTTGCGCCGTCGGAGTGGCCGGAATTTGAGCTGTCGCAGGCAGTTCTTTCAAGCCAAGAACCTGGCAGGCCCTGGCCGCTTGCGTCATGACGCCGCGATGGGGTTCAAGAGCGGTTCTCAGTGCCTCACTCAAATTGCTCAGTAAATGCCAGCGATCGGCGATCTGAACGGCTTCTGGAGCAGCTCTCCGTGCGGCCTTGGCGTAAGCGCTGGCCCGGTCGCGACTGATGATCTGCGTTCCCGGATGCTCTCTCAGCCATGCCGCCACCGTCTCTGACTCCCGGTCGGGAAGAAGGTCGATGACCTTGCCCGCCTCCAGATCGCAAAGGATGGTCCCGTAGCGATGACGTTTCTTCCACGCCCAATCGTCGATGCCGAGAACGCGTGGAGCCGACACTGTGCAGGGCTGAATGCGCCGCCGCACCTGTCGAAGCAATGTCGATCCACTCGCCAGTAAGCCCAGGCGACCTGCGAAGGTAGGGCGGACGAAAGCCGTTCTCAGAGCAATGCCACCTTTGCTCCTGGGGCTTTGGCGCGAACAGCATCCTCAAGGCCATGAGCAAAAAGCGTTGAACTTCAACGTGAGGCCTGCCCTTCCAATGGCAGTTCCGCTCTTCACGCAGAGCATTGAGAGCAATTCAGAAAACCAGAACCAAGGGTGGCGCAAATCCCTGATCTAAGAGTCACTACCCTTGGGCCGCGCGGCGCGCAATGCAAGGATCTCATGCACTGTGAGAGTCATAGAAGTTCCATCAGAGAAGTCAACGGAGATCTCCTGACTTTCCAAACGGTAGACATCCAGGATTGTGACTTCATCTTCTGATTGCATGGGACCTTGCATAGATAGCCTCTTCAGCGTCGCAGAGCGGACTTGTCAAAATTGAGCAGGAGATCGGCCGGGGCTTGCCCAACCATTCATCCTGAGATGCCGGCAAGTGATGCAACGGATTTCATGCTGTCACCTGCATCATGATTACTCTCAACGCGGGAAAGCGCATGCTTAACTGCTCATTTGCGCCAAGAAGCGGTTTTGTGGCGTGTAAGTGCATCTCAATTATTGAAGGGTAAAGGCTCGACCTCGTGCCTGTGAGTCACTCCGCGCGATGGCTCTTGGGTTTCCGATGAATCGCACGATTCCGGGAGGAATGAGACTTGAATCAGCAGGAACTTGAGCGGTTGTCCGTGAACACGATCCGGATGCTCTCTATTGATGCCGTGCAGAAGGCCAACTCCGGTCATCCAGGCTTGCCCTTGGGCGCTGCAAGCATGGCCTTCGTTCTTTGGACTCGCTTCCTTAAGCACAACCCTGCCAACCCGCTCTGGCCAGACCGGGACCGTTTTGTATTGTCAGCGGGGCACGGTTCGGCGCTGCTCTACAGTCTTCTGCACCTCACCGGTTACGACCTTCCCCTGGACGAAATCAAACGCTTCCGCCAATGGGGGAGCCGTACTCCAGGACATCCAGAGCGTAGCCACCACACACCGGGCGTTGAGGTTTCTACCGGTCCCCTCGGGCAAGGCTTTGCCAATGGTGTCGGGATGGCGATGGCTGAAGCGTGGCTTGCGGCACGGTTCAATCGCCCCGACTCCGAGATTGTGGATCACCATACCTACGGCATTGTCTCCGACGGTGACCTGATGGAAGGTATCACGGCTGAAGCCGCGTCGCTGGCCGGCCATCTTCAGCTCGGTAAGCTGATTTACCTCTACGATCAGAATGAGATCTGCCTTGCAGGATCGACCAACCTCAGCTTCACAGAAGACGTGAAGGCTCGCTTTGAAGCATACGGCTGGCACACCCGCGTAGTCCGAGACGGAAACGACCTTGCTGATGTCGATGCGGCAATCTGCGAAGCAGAAGATGTGGTGAACAAGCCGTCTCTCCTGCTGGTGCGGAACCACATCGGCTTTGGGAGCCCGAAGAAGCACGATACCTTTCACGCCCACGGTTCGCCGCTTGGAGAAGAAGAGGTTGCAGCGACCAAAGCTGCCCTTGGTTGGCCCAGCCAGGAACCGTTCTTTATCCCGGAAGAAGCTCTTCAACTCTTCCGCGGAGCTCTCGACGCCGGTAAGCAAGCGGAGCAGGCCTGGTCTCAGCGTTTGGATTCGTACCTTTCGTTGTACCCCGAGCAAAGTAGAGAGTGGCAGCAGATTATGAGTGGCGGTCTGCCTGTTGGATGGAAGGACGGTCTGCCTTTCTGGACGTCGCAGGACAAGCCTATTTCAACTCGGGTGGCGGGTGGTCAGATACTCAATGCCCTTGCTGAAGTAATCCCAAACCTGGTCGGTGGTTCGGCCGACCTGAACCCTTCCACGAATACTGCAATGAAGGAAAAGGGCGATTTCGAACCTCCTACGCAGAACAAGCCCACTGTGCAGGGAGCTGTCGGCGGTGCGTGGGATTACAGCGGCCGCAACATCAACTTTGGCATCCGTGAGCATGCCATGGGAGCGGCTGTAAATGGCATGGCCGCGCATGGCGGCCTGCTCCCATTCAGCGCGACCTTCATGGTTTTTTCCGACTACATGAAGCCCGCGATGCGCCTCGGCGCGATGATGGGCGTTAAGGCCGTTTATGTATTCACGCACGACAGCATCGCAGTGGGCGAAGATGGGCCAACGCATGAACCCATTGAACAACTCGCTGGCCTCCGCGCAATCCCTGGGCTAACCGTCCTCCGACCAGCGGATGCGAATGAAGCTCGCGAGGCCTGGGCGCTGGCCATCGAACGTTCCACGCCGACTGTCCTAGTCATGAGCCGTCAAAACCTCAACATACTAGACAGATCCGGGGCGACGAACGGGCTTACGGAGCGTGGAGGTTACACGCTGAGCCATGCTAAAGAAGCTCCTGAAGTCATACTGTGGGCACGGGGTCTGAGGTCGATCTGTGTGTGAAGGCTGGCGCGCGGCTGCGCGAGTTGGGCGTGCCTGCAAGGGTTGTAAGCATGCCAAGCTGGGAAATCTTTTACGAGCAGAGTCCCGAGTACCGGGAATCAGTTCTTCCGGCGGCAGTTCGCAAGCGGGTCACAGTGGAGGCGGCGAGCACCTTTGGCTGGGAAAAGTTCGCAGGATTGGATGGTTGCATCATTGGTATCGATCAGTTTGGAGCGTCCGCGCCAGCTACTGAGATCATGGCGCGCTTTGGCTTCACGGCCCAGCATGTAACGGCGGCGGCTCTGCAACTGATGGGTCGATTCGAGGACGCGAAGAGAGAATCCGCAAGGGACGAAAAAGAGACGACCGCCGTTGCCGCGACCTCTTCGACAGAGGGTCACTCGTGATCCCTTAAGTTCCCCTTGTGCGGAGCGTATCACGTGGACTGGGGTTCTGGTGCTCGTGATGAGGCCGTCGCTATGGCCGAACTGTGACAATGTGCCATTTGCCTGAGACACTCTAACGAAGTGCTCTGGTGACGGGTCAAACCCCAGGAAACACGCTGCATCGCAGCGAATTTGGACAGGTTCTAAGCATTCACCGGTTGTCTGTCTGTTCCATGGTGATACTGAGCTGTCACTGGCTTGCTCCACGACTCTCTATATGGCCCACCATTAGAAGCGAACAAAGGCGCTGGCCTCGAAGTTCCTAAGCAGATCGGCCACGTCTTTGTAGACTTCGATACAGCCTGCCTGCAGCATTTCTTTTTCGCTCCAGCCACCCGTGGTCACTCCGACGGTCCAGATCTCTGCTTTTCCAGCTGCCTCGGCATCGTAGGGCGTGTCCCCGAGAGCCAGCACTTTCGATGGAGGAAGAGCGAGCTTCTTCAGCGTTGCTTCGAAGATGTCCGGGTGCGGCTTGGACCGTTTCGCATCATCTGCTGTACTACTTTCCTCGATAAGGTCGCCGATATTAGCAATTTCCTCATAGGCTTTCAGCTGGTCTCGATCGGCCGACGAAGCAATCGATATACGGATGCCTGCCTCCTTCATCCTCATGAGCAGTTCCCGAACCTCAGGAAAGGGCTTGACCTGAGCAAGGTAATCCATGCGGAAGATGTACTGGCGATAAGCCATCAATGGTTCCTCGACAGCAGCTCGCTTCCACCATGGCACAAAGACAGGAATTACTTCGTCCCCCCCTTTGCCGATCTGTTTGCGTGCTTCTTCCAGGTCCACGGCGATACCCATGACGGCGAACGCATCTTTCCAAGCCGCAGCGTGCAGCCAGTTGCTTTCTACAAGGGTTCCATCGATATCGCAAAGCACCGCTTCAACCATCTCTATAGCTCTCCCTTTGTGAACCTTAAGCCACCTCTGAGATGCGGTGAGCAGGCTCGCAGGATGCCGGTATACCTATTGCATCCGACTACAGGTTCGAATCTAAATAGCCTGCCGAGGAGGATCAGCCAGGGGACGTGGTCGCATCATCAACACTCCATCTGTTCACGGATGTCCTTCAGCTCACCGACGCACCTTACGTCCCGAATAAGTTCGCTTGAGTGAGAACTTGGGGTCGTTGGATGCACCTGCGGTCGCACAATGAGGCGGTAGTTTAGCCCTATCTGCTCAACTATGGGCATCCTCATCAGGCGAAGTAGCTAGCAAAGTAGCTCGAAAGGAAAGCGGCACAGATCCGGCCATCCGTTCAAGGGATGCCGTGCAGGATGATTGTTTGGATTTATGGCCGGAACTACAAACGTTCGACATAGTTGTGCATCCATCTCGCAGTAGTTTAGGAGGAACTTTCCACATGAAGTACAAGGCTTTTTCGCTACTGCTGGCGTCAGCACTGACCGCCGGCGCATTCGCACAGACGGGCAGGTCCCACCGATACGGCGGGGTCTGGTTCAAACACAAACTCCCGCCAGGTCAATACCGAACCCCACCACGACTATGGGTGGATTGGACTACTAGGCCTGGTTGGCCTTGCCGGACTGCGGCGGCAACATCACCCAAGTGGGGTTGAAACGCGTAGAAGCTAGCCGAGTAGCAGGCATCATCGCTTGTACCATTGCCGGAGATTGCAGCGGTAGGATGGCTTTGGCTAGCTACCGCATCTCCGTGCCTAACTGAACGCGGACTGGGTCAGGAATTGCTGGCTTGTCTTGGCAAACCCATGGTCAAGACTCGAACCCCCTCGCGTGCAGCCGTAGGGCATACCTAGAGCGGCATCCTGCCCCCGGTGGCTCCGTAAATCTCACCAGTCACGTAGCTGGCATCGTCGGACGCAAGGAAGACGAACACCGCTGCCTGCTCGACCGGCTGAGAGGGCCGCTTGAACTGAGTGCTATCACCAAATGTCTTCACCTCTTTCTCTCGCATCGTGGCCGGGATTAGCGGAGTCCAGACTGGACCGGGAGCAACACCATTCACGCGAACGCCGTAGTTCATGCAAAGCTTCGAGAAGCTCTTCGTAAGACTCACGAGCGCGGCCTTCGTAGACGCGTACGGGGCAAGTTCATCCTTCGGATCGAACGCCTGGATGGAGCAGGAGTTGATGATTACGCCTCCCGGCTTCATGTGCGGAAGCGCCCCCTGTGTCAGGAAAAAGGTGCCATAGACATTCGTGCGGAACGTTTGGTCGAACTCCTCTTCAGAGATGTCGGCCAGCTCCGCATATGTCCTTTGAAAGGCTGCATTGTTGATGAGGATGTCTAGTCTGCCGAACTCTTCCATGGTGCGGTCTACAAGCTGCTTACAGAAGCTCTTCTCGCGGATGTCGCCGGGAATTGCGATGACTTTGCGACCCGTAGCCGTGACCAGTCGTACCGTTTCATTGGCGTCGTCCTGTTCGTCCTGATCGCCTTCGAGGTAAGTGAAGAGAATATCGGCGCCCTCCTTTGCATAGCAGAGCGCGACGGCACGGCCGATGCCGCTGTCCGCACCGGTGATGAGAGCGGCGCGGCCGACGAGACGGTCGTGACCCTGATAGGTCATCTCGCCGTAGTCCGCTGGCGGATCAAGCTTGTTGGAGCTGCCCGTACTGGTCTGCTTTCCCTGGGGAAGGGAGGCTTGGGGAAGCGTTCCCGGGGATCTTGGGGCTCACTGAGAGAAGGTGAGGTCGACATGAGGGTTCTCCTGTTCAGGGTTGAGCGTGGGTGTTCGGGGTACGTGCGATCCAATCAAGGTCGTGCTCGTGCTACGTCCACGCTGCTAGCGTTCGTTCCAGGGCCTGCGGGGCTTAGGCTTCATGCCGGATGAAGGGATCAATGCGTCCGCGACCGCCCCCGTGACAAAGGCATAAACCCCTTTACCCATGAGGTCGATCGCTTGTTCGTCTACCGGCCAGGTCCATGGTGGCGCACCCACGCCGGTCGCGTTTTCCAGCGTCTGATCGTTCAGCAGGCGAAGATTCATGTGGAGAAAGGAGCCCATAGGACCACGAAGGCCAGCTTCGGCCATCCAGCCTCGAACAGCACCGAGCATGATCCCTTGACTCCAGTGCATCACCCAGTTCATTCCAAGCCGTTCATCATCCGGCTTGTGGGGTTGTCTCAGAAGCCGTTCCAGAGTATGCGCCAGAACGTACGAATCGGGCCTGCCAGTGAAGCTTTGTTCAAGCTTTTCCGCCAGGGTCATCGCCGCCGTCCCAACCATTCCCGCAAGGAGTCCTTTGTACGCAGCCGCTGCACTCATGCCAGCCATCCTCTTTTTACGTTGCTTTGTCGTTCTGAACCAAACCTTGGGATGACGACGCTCCGCCGCGCGTTGCACGCTTCGGCAGGCAGGAAGACCAGACTCAGTCAGACCGCCAAAGGTAACTGCCTGACCCTTGTTCAGCGGTCAGGTTCCTATCTGCTCGTTGATGAGCCGCCGAAGATTCGCAAAGCGTCCACTCACCTTGAGTGTGCCCTGAGAGAAGCATGGTTTGTTCTCCGCTTGGGGTGCTCGTTTGAAATCTCATAAACAACGACTTGCTCGTCTTTCTCCATAACGCATAACGCCGGTGATTTAGTCGACGATAGAAGGCTGCTCCTGCGGCCTCTGATTGATAAGCAGCTTCACCCAAGAGGCGAGCTCTACTATTCGGCCCTGCTGGACCGCCACGCAAATCCCAAGGACGATGCTGTAAGCATCAGAGTAAGCCGGAACTAGCAATTTTACCTGAGACTAGGAGTGCCCATGAAAAATCCCTTAGTGACATATCTGCACGACCACTTGGCTGGGGCCGACTTGGCAATAAAGCTGCTACAGCACCTCAGTCAGCACCATCAGCATGAGGAGCTTCAAAGCTTTTGGCCAGAACTGCTCGTGGAGGTAGAGAAAGACCGAAGGGTGCTTCAGGAACTCGCCGAATCAGTCGGGTCTGGTACTGGTCTTCCAAAAGAAACGTCTCTACTCTTCTGGAACTGAAGAACTGCACGGAAGGAGGCAGGGGCAGACGCTGCGTAATCATAGATTCCGCATCATGATTGCCTTTCAAGAGAAAGACTGGGATATTCGCGGCACTTAGCTTTGCCATGGTCGCCGCGAAGAAAAGCCCCGTTCCCATATCCTGCCACTTACCGTCGAAGATATCGCCCGCGATGACGACAAAGTCGACATACTCGGCAATAGCAAACGAGACCAACGCCTCCAGCGCCCGCCTTGTTGCACTGCGTATTTCTCGACGGACAAGCCCTCGTATCGCGAAAGACCGCGTAATGGACTGTCCAGATGCAGGTCGGCTGCGTGCAGGAATCGGAAGCTATGTCTCATCTCGTATTCTGGTATCCTCCCTTATAAATCGACATTAGGCAATTGGAGCAGGTGAAGCCGTGTCTCCCCACGTGGAAGAGATTGACAGTACGACTGCCACCGATTCCATTGCGGCGTCCGCAGATCAGCTTGATGTTAGCTGCTCAATAGAAGCTTCGGTCTGTGCGAAGCTGAGCTTTGCCACTCATCAGAGTGCCGTGCCGGTTCTGCGCGACCTTCGGGTGACAAACAACTCAGACCATAGTTTGCAGGATCTTGAGCTTGAGATTTCCGCCGATCCGGCAGTCTTCGTTCCCCGGATGTGGAAGCTCGATCGAATCCAGCCCCGCAGTTCCACTGACATACGCAATCGGGATCTGGTTCTCAATGCCGATTTCCTTCTCAGTATCCAAGAAGCCGTAAGCGCGCGCATTTTGATGAAGCTACGGCAGAATGGCGGTCGCGGCGAAGACGCGCGCTGCCTTGCAGTCCAGAGCTACCCTGTAGAAATCCTTGCTGCGAATGAATGGGGTGGTGCCGCCAGCATGGCTGAGTTGCTCGCCATGTTTGTCCAACCCAACAACGTAGCGGTTGCACGTATCCTCAAAGCCTCGGCCGAGGTGCTTCGGAAAGCCGATAAACCAGACAGGCTGGATGGATATGAAGCAAAGACCAGGGCGCGTTCGTATGAATTGGCTTCTGCCGTCTGGTCGGCGATCTCTGGGCTACGGCTTACCTATGCTTTGCCTCCGGCCAGTTTCGAAACGCAAGGTCAGAAGGTCCGTGCGCCGCAACAGATCGTGGAACAGGGGTTGGCCACCTGCCTCGACACGGCTCTCCTGTTTGCGGCAACCCTGGAACAGGCCGGACTGAACCCAATCATCATCCTGACCAAAGGCCATGCCTTCACAGGTGTCTGGTTACAACCACAGGAGTTTGCCTCCCTCATCACTGAAGATGCTTCGGCTGTACGCAAACGGATCGCGCTGCAGGAATTGCTGGTGTTTGAAACCACACTTTGCATGCAAAGCAATGGTCCTGGATTCAGCAAAGCCATTGCGGAAGGAAACAGGCAAATTGCTGAGGAGCGTGAAGCGGATTTCGTGATGGCTCTGGACCTGCGGCGTGCTCGTATGCAGCGGCTGCGTCCCTTGGCATTGCCTAACCTATCGAACCCTGGATCGAACAGCGACTCCACCTCTTTCCACGCACAAGAATCCGCTGAAATAGGCCTTGAAGCAGCACCTACCCTACCCGCCTTCGACATCACCGAATCGGAGGTTGCAACAACTCCAGAAGGAAGGCTGCAGCGCTGGCAGCGCAAGCTGCTCGATCTGACCGCACGCAATCGCCTGCTTCATGCCCCTGTTGGCACCTCCGGCATCCCAATCCTTTGTCCTGACCCCGGCCGGCTGGAAGATGAGCTTGCCGATGGTAAGAGCTTTCGTATCGTCGCCGCTCCTCAGATGGAAGGTGCGATGGGTAGGGACGCCGAACTGCATAAAAGCCGAACGGGCGAGGTGCTTGATTCCGTGTATGCCTCGGATGCACTTGCTCGGGGGGAAGTTCTCTCTTTGCTGCAGGAGCCAAAGCTGGATGCACAGCTGGTAGAGTTATTCCGAAAATCACGCCTGGATCTGGCCGAAGGCGGGTCCAATACCTTGTTCCTGGCGGTAGGTTTTCTCAACTGGAAGAAAACCGCGACCGACACGCGCGTGTATCGCGCCCCGCTACTGCTTCTGCCTGTGAAGCTGGACCGCCGCAGTGTGCGGTCGGGTGTGCGCTTGTCCCTGCTCGATGACGAGCCACGGATGAACCTGACCTTGCTGGAGATGTTGCGGCAGGAGTTCAGGCTGGAGGTTCCCGAACTGGCCGCGGGTCTGCCTACCGACGGCCATGGAGTGGACGTCGCCCGGATCTGGACAGCGGTCCGCAAGGCTGTGCGTGATACTCCTGGCTTCGAAGTGACAGAAGAAGTCATGCTCGGCTCCTTTACCTTTGCCAAATACCTCATGTGGAAGGACCTGGTCGACAGAACGGAGACCCTCAAGACAAACCGTGTTGTCCGGCACCTGCTTGAGACGCCTCGCGAGCCCTACCCCTACTCGGCTCACCCTCCCCGTCCTGAAGAACTAGATCAAGAGATTTCGCCAGGCGAGCTCTTTACCCCCCTACCGGCCGACTCGTCGCAACTTGCGGCCGTGGTCGGTTCGGCTCGTGGATGCGACTTCGTTCTGGACGGACCTCCAGGAACCGGCAAGTCGCAAACCATTGCGAACATGATCGCTCATAACCTCGCTCTTGGCCGCCGCGTGCTATTCGTGGCTGAAAAGCGCGCTGCACTAGACGTCGTTCATCGGCGTTTACGAGCAAACGGTCTGGGACCGTTTTGTCTTGAGCTCCACTCCAACAAGGCCAATAAAAAGGAAGTGCTGGACCAGCTCGACCGAGCCTGGACAACGGCAGAGGAGCTTCCTGCGGAGGCCTGGGCAAGAGATGCCGAAGCCATCTGCCGTGAGCGCGATGCCCTCAATGCTTTAGTCAAGGCACTGCATTACATCCATCCAAATGGATGGACGGTGCACCGTGCGATCGGCCGCGTACTACTTGATGTAGCCAGCCCCGTGCAGCTGCACTGGCCCCCACAAGTAACTCACGATGATGCCGCGATGAGATCCTTCAAAAACGTCGCGCGCAGGCTTGGATTACAACGGACGGCGGTCGCTACCCTGGACACCGCGGTGTTTCAGGCGGTAGGCGGGACGGAATGGTCAAATGCATGGCAAGCGAGCCTCTTAAAAGCTGCGTCCTCTTTAGCGACAACTGTGGCGGCATGCGCATCGGCACGCGCGACGTTGCTTCAGAGACTAGGAATCGAGCTTCCGGCAAGCGGGATGGGGCTCTCCGCGTTGGCGGAGCTCGCGGATTTTCTTCCGGAAGCGGCGCGGTTGAACCTTGGATTTGTCTTTGGTCCAAACGCTTCGCTGGCACTCGAAGGAGTGCAAAAGGCGTCGGCACTCATCACCGGTTACGCCGAATCATCTCGTGGGTTGTCCAAACAATATCCTCCTGATGCAATCAAGGCACTTCCTCTGGAACACCTGGCAAGTGAATGGGAGAAGGCGAAGAGCGCACCTTGGCCCATGTCCGTGTTCAAACGGAAAGCAGTTATCCATGAGCTGTCCGCTTTGGGTGTGCCCAGCCTCGATCTGGATCGGGACCTCGACCGACTCCGGCAAATGCGCGAAAGCCGGGAGACAGTGGCACGACTTGGAGAACAGGCAAAGTCAGTTCCGGGTTGGGACGGCGTCGATACAGATACGGGAGCGATGGAAAAGACTATCGCTGCCGCCGCAAAGCTGAGGCTGCTCGTTGCTCGAGCTGTAGATAGCCTTGCGCAAACTGGAGCGCTGCGACTGACCTTGCAATCTCTTCTGAGTGAAAGAAAAGAAGAGCTTACCGCAGGGTCCCCTCTACATCAGGCGGCAGCGGAGTACAGCCGAACTTACGGCTTCTTCTCCAGTGCTCTGGCTCAATTCGAACGCTTGGCTGAGCCTTCCGACTCACCCAGCAGCTCAGACCTGCTCGACACGACAGGGCATCAAGCTGCACTGCTCATCCAGAATATCTCCGGACTCAACCGCTGGACCGCCTGGCTACGTGTTCGGAAGGAAGCGCTATCCCTAAGTTTGAGGCCGCTTGTCGATGCACTTGAACAAGGGGCTATCTCCCCAGCGGACACACTGCCGGCGTTTGAGTCTGCTTATGCACGTTGGTGGGTTGAGCAGGCGTTGGACGACGCACCCGTCCTACTGGAATGCCCGGCTTTTTTTGTACCAGTTGAGAAGCGATAAAACTGGAACAAGAGGAGCTGTTTATGGTGCGAGGGAAGAAGCATACGGCGGAGCAGATCGTGAATCTGCTGC
>JAABUH010003983.1_pt1 | contig 12281 bp, 26 predicted proteins | sample 5559121 | NCBI WGS metagenome assembly JAABUH01 (sample SAMN10711871, study PRJNA513364) | rock metagenome | isolation source: Antarctica rocks | place: Antarctica: Victoria Land, Battleship Promontory nord | collected 2015-12-28 | reverse complement strand
TGACTTAATAGCTTCTCAGCTTACTAAGTATGTGTACCACTGGGTGAAGACATCACTGCCTTCAATCAGGTCCACAATGATGATGCACAAGGAGGTTGCAAACAGAACTGCATGGGCGCCCAGAATGCCTGCATGCACAGTAGCCTCGTTCAGCACACACAATAAGCATTTGATTGTACAATGTGCCACATTTTCAAGACCCATTGTATATGTACAATCTCCCAGGCAAATATGACCCTGATGCCTTGATGTACATAGTGTGTAGCAACAACATGTGCAGCTGAAACTTACTGGAGAACAGTGCATACAGCACAGGTAATGCCTTGGACCACAAGGCAAATGTCCTGGTTGGCATCAGGCGTTTTGTCTGCTGTCCGTACAAATACAGCGTGAAAGCAAGAGGGACCACTGCAACACATAATTTTGTTTGCTTGATGATGGTGGGCATGCCAAGTTGCGCCAACATGTGGGCAAACCAACAGGACAACATCTGAAACAAATAGTTTGGTCCCAGCCAAGACAGGCACATATGCCCACTAACAAATGCTACAAGCACTCCGCAAAAGGCGTGGTGAACTTTCCACTTGACTCCTGGAGCAACAGTGCAAGATGCATTGTTTCATGCACGCTGAAGACTTATCAGCGCTGCTTCTGAGCAGGACTGGCACACATTGAGGAAGGCGAGTGGCGGTGTACCTCCGCCATATGCCATGATCATGTAAGCTGCCATGCTGTCTTGCCTATACAGAGCTGCTAGCTGTGACACTGTATACTTGGGGCTAGTCTTGCTTCCAAACACCACCAATACAACATTGCCCGCAACAATGAGGAAGGTAGCTAGGATGCAGCGCAGTGGGACCTTCTCTCTCAGCACCAGCACAACAAAGACCAGGTTGCTGATGAATTGCACGGAGCCTAAGCCTGTCAGTAGAGACTGTGAAGCAAATGCTGCACAGCATGAGACACAGGTCATCATGTCAGCATCTATACACAGAGGGGCATTGTGCACGGCAGGGACCTGCACACTTTCGTTGACAAGAATGGTTTCAGAAGTAGCTTCGGCCTGACCTCGAGCTACAAAGTTTGCAATGTTGCCAACCACAAACATCAGCATGCCAGTCTGCCACTGCCAGAAGCGCCTGCGCAGTACAACTTGTTGGTTGCAATGCATAGTTTCTGATGTTGACATGTTCTGCACGGGCCTTGTGTTGCTGAACGCATTGAGCACAGTATGTTTTTGGACTTACATTGCTAGCATTGACGGTGCATGGTGCACACACATAAACATGACAGTGGCAGGCATGTACCATATCGCAACATTGTTGTCCAACTCCAAGCTTTCCCTTTGCATGTACCCCAGCTTCATCAGATTCTGCAGGCATACTGACAACTTTGTGGCCCTAGTCAAACCATCACAGCCATGTGAGGACTTTCTAGCATAGCTCCTTACCGTCCCCAGGTTGATTCCGATACTGCCCACCTGCAATACATTGGTCTCTTAGCATGCGCACATCGCAAGCGGACCTCCTGTTGTACATGTGCAACAACGGACCACTGTCAGAACAGCTCCGAGCACCCAAGCATCTTTCATGGGTGACCTAGACTTCAGCTGCTTTAAAATTCGACGATTCGCTTGCTAACGCCTGTCTTGACACGTGACTTACACATGCACAAAGCTTATGCGCAGCAGTGTTGTATGCATGCACATGCCGCGAGAGTGCTTGACCGGCTCGAGCCACAGCTGACTTCGATAAAGCTCAAGTCTTTCCTTGTGCAACGCCGGGAAGCAGACGATATGGCTTAATGGGTAACACCGGGGTGCGCTGTGACTGCTGCCGTCGCGGAAGCTCAGGTCGACTTCGTGACGATTGAAATTCCCAAACACCGCGACTTTGGGCCTCCATGATTTTGCCGTTCTGCCACTCCATGCTTCGCATCTCAACAAGCAGGTCACCAGGCCGTCGATGACACAGTCACAACGAATGCTGCAACGTTTGGATGCAGCACGGCTTCGCACAACTGATCGTTGAAAAGTCTGAGCTTGCATCTCCTAGCATGTGCGTCATCGGTGCATGGTTTGTGTTGATCACTCAATTAGATCTATATTTATATGAATACACTCATTGGTAAATGCTTGGCACATGTATTCTGCAGCACATTATTGTGAACAGCTAAGCATCTACTCAAACCATCTGCTGATACCAGCTGCAGGCTGCTTGTTTGCTTGCTTTGGTGCTGTTTGCCCTGCCTGTATTTGTCCACCAAAGTACTTGGCCTTGTAATTTGCCACCATGTCATCAAGCTTGTCACCTTTTTCAGCCTTGCCAGGACGACTTTTCTTGGCACTGCCTTGCTGTTGCTTCCCTGCAGCAGTGCAGCACAGCTGCAGTTAGCATGATGACATGCTGGCCTGATTTCAGATCAAGGGCCCAACACCCCTGGCCTGGTGTGAATTGTGCCAAGTAGAAGATTCAGCTGCTTTGTGGAAGTGAGCTGTAGCAATAAAAGCTCGTGCAGTGCCATGAATAGGCATGTCCAGCTTGTGAATTAGAGCATACCTTGTGATGGATGGGAAGCAAGATCATCAAGTACAGCATCTGCCTTGCGCTTGCGGTCCACAGATTGCTTATCAGGCCCACGGATCTGCTTGGCAGCCTTCCTCACATTTCTTGCTTCTGGCTTGACAGGAGGCTGCATTGCCTGCTTTGCAATAGCATGGGTCTGCAGCCAAGACAACTGTCAGTATGGCCGCACATGCAACTTTGTGGGTCAGCTTGTACCAAATTGCCTTATGCTAAAAGGGTCAGCATGTTGCATTACTCATAGTAGTGTAAGAGCTGCTTGCAGACTGCATGCATGGCAGCACAGGCAAAGAAGTCATGTGATGTGTGTGCGTGCACATACCTGGCTTGAAGTGCCGATAGCCTTTCCATCTGCTGGTTTGGCCATCTGCTTACCCTTGCTTTGCCGCGCTCCTCCCTGCACACCAGCAATCATCTGCCATCAAACTGGAAGAATGAAGTTTTAAAGCAAATCACCCAAACTGATTGCCATCAAAAATCAACCTGCTCTGGCCACAGAGCACGAGGCAAACAGCCTTTTGCCGTAGCCTGGATACAGCATGCAATCGTTATGACATCCCAGATTCACAGTGTGGGGCAACAAAGGTGAGGCCAACATGAGGCAACCAGCTCACCTCTACTCCTGCTTGCTTCTTGGCCAGCTGACGAGCTTTTCTGGGATTGACAGGAGGAGCACCAGCTCCTGGCTGCTCACCCTCTATTGCAGGCTTGGCTTGCTGTTTGTCTACAAAGGCACGACATCATAAAGTAGGTAATTGGTGATCAAGACACACGAGAGGCAATTAGCTGGTCAACTATCCGTCTACAGATGCCTAGGACAGTTGATCACAAGCCTGAGTCAATCCTGACAGTTGACAAGGCCAGACGCAGGCATCCACCCCTCACACAGTACTCTACAAAATGACTTGCTCACATTTTGTGCATATAAGGTCACACAGTATTACGGCATGAATGGTTTATAAGTGGAATGCTAACCTTGAGCTTGGGACTTCTGCCAGGCCTGCTTGGTGGCCATCTTGCGCACTGCTTGAGCACTCTCCAGAGCAAACTCCACAATGGGTCGCTTCTCCCGCCCTGCACCAATCGCACCACTCACCATTGGTTCACTTCTCACCAATTTGCAGGAGCTCACAATGCATGACGAAATTGAGGCATCTGCACTGCATGCATGGCCTGCATGCTCTCTCACTTCACTTTACATGCTTGCCCAACTGGACTTATGCCACAGCACAATCTGCCTGGCCCTTGAGAGAGACAACATGCGGTTAGTCAGTCAGAGAGTTGCTGTGTGAGTGTGACATCTGCTGTGCCAGCTTTACGCAGCATGCTGCACATCCAGAACATAGCTGCAGATGCACTCAAGGTTGCATCCTTTGCTCTTGCCATCAAGGTTGCACCATACTCAACTTTCTCACTGCCAATACTCAACAAAATGCGTATGAGGGTCAAGATGCAAACCTTACATCAACACTCAGGCTTCAAATACTTCCCTCCTTTATGTGACTGACAAACCCAACAAATTGCTGAGTGTATGAGGGCTTGTTACTGCAATGTACAGGGCCATCAGCTTCTCTTGACTGACCCAACAATCAATGAAAAGCAGTGCTGCCGCAGACAGCTTGCTGACACACTGAGACCACCCACTTACTCTAGTTTTGACCAAACAAAGCTGACAAATGCTCACAAGTGTTTCTGTCCCGATAATTAGCTGTTTTTGCTAATGCTGTGAACTACTGCATATCATGAATATGGTGATACACAATCTGTACAGTAGTCTTTGATGTAATGGCATTTCACACAATGACATTTTGCTATAGTGCCCATTATCTTGGGATCTATTTCTTGCACTAAAATTGACACCAATGGCAACAGCATCAAACACAAAGACAGAAGTCTGAGGGCCTCTGCCAGTGCAACACTGTCATGTAGAGCACTGAAACCAATGTTTTGTAAAAATGTGTTGCAGATCAGCATAGGCTTACATGCCGGATTCAAGGCCTTAGTGCTGCTGATCCCTACATTATTGACCATGTCAACAATATTGCCGATCCACAATATCCATTGCGCTTTCTATACAGTGACATCTTGATGCAATGATGATTTGTCTGGGGACAGGCGCACTCATGATGTTGTGTAAGCAGTGCTTTAAGTATGGTGCAAGCTTGCTTGCTAGCATGACAGGCCAGGGCCCTGGTCTGCAGGTGCATGCTGCCAGCCTGGCTGTCATGATGTCTCTGGTCAGGCACACAGCTGTGAAAGGCCAGAGCCTGAGGGAGCAAATCAGATGGGCTTACCAAAGGGTGCTGGGTTGTTGTTCAGCTGGCGCAAGGCACAGATGGCATGCTCATGTTCAGTGAACTCCACAAAGCCCAGACCCCGGGAGCGGGGCAGCCCATCTGTGGGGTCTACCCTCTCAGGATCCCTCAAGATCTTGGCCTGCTTCACTTGTGGATGAGCCTTGGATGCGTGTTCTTTCACCTGTACCAACATTCCATGCATCTATACCCTCGCACCAAGCCTTCAGGATATTTCGCATGTCACATGCTGTGCAGAATAGCAGACTGGTTTCTACAGTTTGAAAGGCATGATGCTAAACCAGCATACAGCTCCTGGTTTGTTGCTAGGCTGAGCGGTTTCTTTGAGTAGAAACGTACAGCAGCACTGAAGAGCTGTTTGAGGGCCTTCTCCTGCATGGTGAGGGGAATGTTTCTGACGCTGAGGCGAGTGCGCGAGACACTGAAGTTGGGGCTGCGCAGCTTGGTGTTCTTCTCCTCAGCCGCACGCTTGCGCTTGGTCCTGTCAGTCACAGACAGGCTATCCCAGGCTGCTGACCCCTCCTCAATTGTGCCCTCCTTTGCCTGTACCACACAATCACCTGTCACTGCAAGCTACCAACTTTGCATTCTGCATCAGATCACACTGCATAGGATTACGTGTTTGGCAAGATTGACATGACAACCAGACAACCTGATCAACAGAAAGTGCATCTGACCAAAGCAGATGAGCGCCCTGCAGACCGATCCATGTTCTGCACAATGATGAGAGCTGTTCGCTATTGTTGTTGATATGGAAGCAATATTGCGCGCTTGTCACATTGCTTTGCAATGGAGGCGTTGAGCTGCTGGACCTTGAATGATACAAGGACATGCATACCAGGGCAAAAGGCAACACAGGGCTACAAGATTCTGATGGGCATTACCAGATAGAGGTTCCGATTGTCTTTGCCAGCGGCGGTGGAGCGGCCACCAGAGGCCAGGTTGCGAGCATCATCCTGAGACAGGGCCACATCCACCTCAACAGTGCGGCCCCCAACCATGATTCCCCCAGCACCCCCCTCCCTATATTAAAAGTGAAGTCACACTCATGCATGTCAACAAATCAGTCACCGATTCTTCCAAACAGTAATTGCATGAAAGCGTTATTGTACAGCAGTGCGCACAATGCTGTCAAGCTGGATTCGGAGGTCAAGTCTTGTTTGGCTGAAACAAAGGCAAGTGTGTGTACCTGGCCTGTTGGCAAGCAGCTGCCGCTGCAGCTGCTGCGCTGGTGTCCCAGTATTCTACAAAAGCGGTCCCCTTGGGCTGCTGGCTGGCCTTGTTCATCACCAGCCTGCACTCAACACTTGTGTTCACATTGTGGGACCCAGCTGCATATATAGTCATTGAAAATGACACATTGTGTCAGCGGGAGGCAGAACACTGGCAGTGTGCAAAGCTGAAACATTTATATTTGCAGCTGCACCACAGCAGAAATGCCAAGGGGCATAATGCTTGCTGCAGCCAGTGACAGAAAAATATAGAGCAAAGGCCTTCCAAATGTGGACAAGGCTGTGTGCCAATCAAAGCAGATCCAGGTAGAAGATTTGACACAAACAGGTCAGCTTACCGGCAAGCTCGCAACTTGCCAAACTTGGTGAAGGCAAGGTTGAGCTGGTCCTGGCTGACATCTGGAGGCAGAGACCTCACAAAGACAGTCTTGCTGCTGTCCCTTGCAACTTGCTGCTTATCATGACTGTCTCTGGTAGGGCCTGGCTTCTGAGCTGCATTTGCCTCCAGCTTTTGGGGAGCAGCTTGCTGAGCTTCAGCCTGACTGTCTACTGTGGTATCTGCCTTGCTGACAGACTTCTGTTTGGCAGCTTTTGGCTCCTCTGGTTTGCCAGACGGCTTGACCTGAACAGCAAATGCTGATTCCAACCATGTTGCAAGCTTGATTGTTTTCAAGCAGGAGGTTCACACAGACATGCTGTCATATGGCCTTATCCTTGCTGCTTGTAATGGGGAGCAAGACCTGTCTTGTCTTTGCCAGGTACTATGGAACTCATGCACTCCAACCAGGGATGCAGGCCTCAGACTGAGTACGCATGCTCTGTCCTGCTGTCAAAGGCTCACCTGCGCCGGCTGATCTGCATCTTCATCATCCTGCAACAGCGTTTCCAAGACACCCTGGATCATCTTGTGCTCTGCGTCAGGATCATCTGGTACACCTTCACCCTCCTCACCATCTTCCTCTACGGGCTCCACAACCTGGTAGCAGCACAGACGTTTGCATGATGCCATCACAGCAATTCTGAAGTGTGCGTCTGATGACATAACTGAAGTGCCAAAATATCAGGACTAGTCTGAGCATTGCAAAAACTGCTGCTAAGCTGCTAACCACTGACAACTTGCACACAGCTGACAGCTCCAGGTCTTCAGGTTTAAGTTCAACAGAACAATGCGTGTGCATGTTAATGTCAGATCCAAACACCAGGAAAGGCAACCATGTGTTGACTGACCTTGTCATTCACTCCACTTTCAAGTGTGGTCACTGCATCTGCTATCTGCATTGGCTCAGGCTCTATAGCATGCCCTGCTTTACAGTCAGAACACAAGCTTGACGTACTTCATTCACGTTGTAAGGTTTGTAAAACCACAAGTCATGCAGATGCCCAGCTTGAGCAGCAAAAGCATATGCCAAAAGCTGACCTAAAGCTTGCGCATCTGTGAAGCGTGCTTTAGCCATGGCCCAGTCCACAACCACCTGCCTGCCAGCCACCACCTAAAGCCAGGCAATCAAATTTGAGCTGCCGCCATGCTGTCAGTGACATGATGTGCTTACTCGGCTGCACTCATGTGCAGAGCCCGATTAGCCATTGTTTTGTGTTCATGGGCTGTCTTTGTTTTCTTGAATTGCAATTGCGAGTGTGTGACCACAGGCTTGAGCATGAGCTGCACAACCTCAGCAAGGCACACCAGCATCAGACACATTATCATGTTCTCAGCAGTCAAGGCAACACTGACCTTGCCATTGGTCGTCTTGATTGCACTCTCTGCATGCCCTCTGGTCATGAATGTGGCAAAGCCAAACCCTTTCAGAGAACCTGAAGCATTTTGTTTGTTAGCAAACAATCAAAGCAGCTTCATTTCGAATTGCAAGCGGGGTTGTGAGTCTATGAAAAAGCTGAAGCTTGCTAAGCCAAAACAGCAAGTCCGGAAGAAGCACCTTCAGAGCTCTTGGGCAGAGAAAGATCCCAGACAAAACTCCCACCAGCTTCAAGAGCTTCTTTCAGGTCTTCTTGCTTCACCTACAGCAGCACCACTTGCTGCGCTTGCACAGCGATGACACCATCAGGAGGTGCATGTACATTCATATTGCCGCAGGCACTGCAAAAACATTTGCATCAGCATCTGCGGAGGATGCCTTGCAATATACCTGGAAAGACAGGTTGCGAATGATGAGGCGCCACTTCTTAAGATGCAATCCTTCACCAGACACCTGGCGAGCCCATAGGCTCTGCTGAGCTGCATCTGCACCACCTTTGTCGACCTTCTGGCGTTTAGCAGCTGTTTTGGTTGGCTGGCCCAATGATTGACCATGCAACTTTGCCACTGCTGCCAGCGCTACCTTGACGCTGTCATACACTATGAAGACAACTTCTCCCGTGCACCCATCTTGCTTCAGCCTTGCATGACTAATGTCAAGGTCTGATGGTGGATCTGCAACGCTCTCTACCTGCAAGTGGCGATCAGGCAAGTGACTGGTGGTACAGCAGGGGCAGCATGAAAGCATGTGTGGTCTGCTGCAGGTGGTCAGGAAGATCATTGCACAACTTCAGGTACCTTGCCAGCTGCTTGTACTAAAGCAATTGCCTGTGCCTTTGTGTCTGGCTGCAGATTACCCAAAGCTACTGTACGGACAAGCTGCTGCTTAGGATTTGCTGCTGACTTGCTGCCTTCTTTCTGCTTGCGAGCTTTCTTTGATGCCCGCGCACTAAGCTTGGATGATTTTGAAGCTGCCTCTGTCCGCTGTGCCTTTGCTGCAGCAGGCTTTTGAGTCTCTGCCGCTGTCTCGTCAGTCGCTGGCTTGCCAACTGTGCTTGGCTGTGCAGAGCCATCAAGATCTCCCAGCTTACGTTTCTTCCGCTCCACAAGCGGAGCTCGCTTGACTGCTGGCTCGACCTATACACCATCACAGTTCAGATTCACTGCTGCTGTGCATTTCAGCGATACTGGCGGAGCCAGACAGACTTGCTGACCTTGATCTTCCGGCCCTGAAACTCTGTGTTATGCAGCTGCTCAGCTGCCTTTTGCGCATCTTCCGGTAAAGCAAACTGAACAAATCCAAAGCCTTTGTGACCTGTCTGGCCTTTGTCTTTCACAAGAAAACTTGTTCGTACAGGACCGAGTTCACTGAAGAAAGCTTCAAAGTCTTCTGGACCAGTACTGAATGCTATGCCTCGAACAAAGACAGTACGTTTGTCATGTTTGGTCGCCTCCATGCCGACGACGACGATCTGAAGCAATTGCGAACTTCAGTTCCGTTCAAACTCGCTGTTCCGGAACCCCTGGCGGCAATTCGGTTAGGTCAGGCGTGAATTCGCTTAAGCACTCTCCGACACCTGCTCCGACACTACATTGCGCCAAGCAGACTGTTTGCGCCATATGGCAATGGCATCATCAGGCAGCGCAATGCGTATCTGCAAGCTGGTATCCTTGACCAGTTTTCGTGCAGAGTTAGCCAGCTCGACCGTTCTTCGTGTTTGTGGATCAACGGCTTGCAGTATTGCTCTCAGTGGGAGTGCAGTGGTGAATGACAGGGCAGTCGGCAGCAGACTATTTGCCACTGCTCCTTCAGGTAGACGTGTGACTTTCTCAAGGTCACGGCAACGTGGAGACTTTTAGTTGGAAAATACTGCTTTATGGCTTCTCAGGTCCCCCTCCGGAGCAGCTGCACGTTCTTCATTGGCCGCCTCGACCTGAAGCATTGGCAGCAAACCCACAATTGGCTTATGCGGTGCGCAGTGCAGCAAAGCATGCAAGGTCAGACTAGTGGCTGATTTTGGCAGTCAGTGCTGAGTTTGGCATAGTGTCTGAGTCAACAAGTGTGTGCCCAGGGTCGAATTGGGTGACAGGCTGAACAAGAAGCTCAAAAGGCGGCAGGGCACTTGGTTGTCACGCAGCAACCTACAAAGCCTCCAGGTAGTGCATTTGCTGCCTATCATATAAGCACTTGAGCGCTTCATAGTAAACAGATGCAGCAAGTCTCAAGAGTGTTCAAGGCAGCATCCAACAAGTCAGGCAGACTTACACTATTTGGCGCATGTAATAGGACATGGACATTGTGGGGGAATTGCAGCAGTGTGGAGTCACTGCTGAGGACAGCAGAAGTGACAACCTATCCACACTCTTCAGCATACTTGAGCAGCACCAGGCTGCAGCACCAGAGCAGCAAGAGGCATCTCCTAGCAGTAGGTGCGTCCACAGCTGTCAACTTTGCTGTTGCTAAGCCCTACAGACCTGCCCACATCTGTGCTCAGAACTGCTTGCAATTATGCATTCATCCGATTGGCACAACTGGGTATCTTTGGCTGCACCTTGTTGGTGGTGAATGTTGCTGCAATGACGCTCGGACTGCATCACATCAGCTTATTCTGGTGAGTGATCCTGAAAGTGCTATGCAGGATGCCTGAAGACCCTGCTGCCAGGGATTCTGAGGCTATTGAAAGTGGTGACTCTGAAAGGCTGCCGTATGCCAAGATAGCAAGTCCTATGGAGGTGAGTATTTCCATGCGCACACACATGCACACTGCTCTGTCAGCAGACAATGTGCATGCAGCACTGAATACAACTGTGGCCATGCTTCTGGACAGTCAGTGAGGCTGTTAGCCCCTTTATCAGGTTGCTCATGTGTTGTGCTAAGTTGTTGCATGGTATGCAGATCGCAAACATGCTGGTGGCCGCCAAGGCAGATGATGTGTGCATACTGGATGTGTCCAATCAATGTAGCTTCACAGAGCATATGGTGTTAGCTACTGGCAGATCACATCGCCACATCCAGGCAGCAGCCTCAGCTGTTGCTTATCAGGTCTGAACACATTTTTACTTCTGAGCTATGCATATACTTTGCGGCATGCTGGTCTGCGCCCGCATGATGGGTCCAGCTTGACGACTCTACATAACATCTGATTGGCGGCATCAATGACATCCTGTCAGCTGCAGATGCCTTTGGCAAATGTCCACAATTTGCCTGCCTATCACGGTGCACTAAGCTGCATGACGTTTGATCGCTTTCTGCCTGCTGGCATGAGCAGCTGTGCTGTGCAGATGTCCCTACGCTGTGCTGAGGTAGCTCCAGGAGCTAAGCCGAGTGTTGAGGGTGATGATGGGGCAGACTGGTGCGTCGTGGATGCAGGTAAGCCCTTGCATTTCTTGCTGATCAAGCTGTCATGCATAGCAGTGCTGCAGCCACGGCCATATTGAACATTGCTCAGTCAGATGTTGCCTGTAAAGAGGCTGACATAGCTGCTCTGCTATACAGCATGGCATTGCCAAGCCATGCCCCATGCATCACGACATTGGGACAGTTTGCGCACAAGCACTGGTACGGTGCAAAACCTGACTTGATGTGCATGATGCTGGCATGCAGGCAGCGTGATAGTGCATGTGTTCAACGAGGAGGCAAGGGGCATGTATGATCTTGATGGCTTATGGAGCACGCCATACAACCGCACCACAGTTTCAGCTGAGCATGAGACCCTACAAAGTATATCAGGCAATCATGCATCCCAACCAGCAGCAGATCTTGCTAAACATGGGTGACATGTTGACTTGCTGTGTGTATGCAGTTAATCTTCTCATGTGTGTGTATTGACAAAATGCATACTTGCAGTCTGGAATAGTCAGCCATGTCCTGTGAGCTCTCATTTGCACCGGCACAAATTGTTCAAGTAACTAAGCACACAGACGTGTTATGGTCTGTCTCTTGTAAACAATATGCATGGGGGCCGGTGTCAACACCAGATGGCTGTCAATCTTGATGTGTGAGGGCAATGCAGAGGAATATATACGGTTCGCGACCAGGCAATCTTGAGACTAGCTTTTTCTAAACGTGTCATGCGCACTGTGAAGACGTTTTTCCCGTGCACAATCAAATCCCCTGCCACCAGTACTGCTGCCTTGCATCATGTAGACAAAGTGGCAAGATACTCTGCATTCTAAAAGAACTGCACGTAGTGCAATTATCATACCTGCCACATTTGAATACTCCTTCAAAATGAGCACACCCAGCAACATGCACATCTTGATTTTGCCTACAAGGCAGATCAGAGTCAGTAGTCAGCACATGTCAGTGTAATGCGCATGCACAGCCTTACACCTTGAGTGCACGCTGTATGTGGCTTTGATCCAGGCGTTCCATCATTTGCAGACTCTGCAAATCCGT
>JAABUH010003979.1_pt1 | contig 12286 bp, 19 predicted proteins | sample 5559121 | NCBI WGS metagenome assembly JAABUH01 (sample SAMN10711871, study PRJNA513364) | rock metagenome | isolation source: Antarctica rocks | place: Antarctica: Victoria Land, Battleship Promontory nord | collected 2015-12-28 | reverse complement strand
ACCTGCGGCGGCTTCGGCCCGCGCATCCCGGCCGCCTTACGCGCTCTTCCGACCCCCTCACCCCTTCACACCGCCCAGTATACTACCGACCTATCCCCGCCACGCTGTACTAGGGGCCTCGTCTGAAATCTGACGCAACCGGCTGAACAGCGTCGGCGCGGGTAGTGGATGGGAGCAGCGAACCTATCCGCAGCCCCTCGCCGCAGTCGCCGGATTCGCCTACGGCATGCTGCTGGCAGATGAGCACGGCGAGGGCATTGCGGCGCATGCGAGGGTGGCCGCCTTCCCACCCGCCCTGGCGGTGCGCTCGCGGTCCTGGCTGGCGGAGCAGCTACCGGCGTATTCCGACGCGCTCGCCGGATGTGTGGCGCGGGGTGACGGGTGGCTATTCCACGAGATCCTGGCCGACGCGTTGCGCGGCGCCTGCGTGGCCTGGTTCGCCGCGCATGGCCGGTACCTGCCCTTCCACAGGCGCCTGCACCACTGGGTCGCGCGGTTCGGGTTGGACCCGGCAATCGCTGAATTGGAGCGGCAGCTCTGGATGCCGGGCGCGGACCTCGCCCGCAAGCGGGCCGTCTATGTCGCCCTCGCCGAGCGTATCCTGGCCCTCCCTGCCGCCCCACAGTAGATGTCGGCCTCGCCCGCCCAGCCGGTAGCAGAGAGACTTTCTCTATGCCGCGTAGAGGCACCGCCAGCCGCTCGGCTTCGTGGACCGCGCTTCGGCGATCGTCAGGTCTCTTACGCCGACGTGGCTTAGCCCGGCGCGACAAAAGCTTGCACCGGCCGCTGCCAGCGCGTGGTCGCGAGCAGCACCTCGTGATAACCCCCGCCAGTATAGCGGCCGATCGCGGCACGCCAGAACGCCTGAGCGTCGGTATGCTCCTCCAGCTGGCCCAGTTCCCAGCGCCCCGGGTGGCCGTCGAAGAGCGCCCTGGCGACGTGACTCCCGACGCCGCAGCGGCGGTACTTCCGCAGGACGAAGAACTCGTCGATGAGCCAGGTAGGCGCGCCATCGAGGTACGACGCATGGTGGGCGACGAAGGCGAAACCGGCAAGACGGCTTTCGACGCCGATCAGATGCACTTCGTAATCGGGTTGCCATAGGCGGGCGAGATCCATGACGTGATAGCGGCCATCCTCCTCGAGGTCGGCGCCGTAGGTGTCGCTGGCATCGTACTCGTAGAGTTGGAGTAGGCGCTCGATGACCGGCTCGTCCGTCGGTACCGCACGCCGTATCGTCACGGCCGGAACCAACACGCACCTCCCGTCCCCAGCACACAACTCTCGGCCCCATTGCCAAGTCGGAAGTATAGCAGGCGGGGGTAGGGGTGACAGGTGGGTAGCGCGCGGCAGGAGACCTGAACGGGCAATCGCAGGCTTTCGGTGGTATCGTGCCCTCCGGGGATGGACGGGCACTAGGGGGCCAGATGGCAGACGAAGGAACCATGGCCCTGCTCGCGGCACTCGCCTCTGTACAGCCCTCGGGGCGCGTCGCCGCGGCCCGTGCTCTCGGCGCATCGCGCGACCCCGCCGCGACCCTGCTGCTCGCGGCGCTCCTGCTAGATGGCGATGCTGCGGTACGCTATGCCGCTGCCGATGCGCTCGAACGGATCGGTGATCCGCAGGCGGTACTGCCGATCCTGACGACGCTCCGCGTCCTGGTTGCTCCCATGGACCTCGCGCAGGATGCTCTGGCATTCGGGCAGCTGGTTGGCCTCATCCTGTCCCGGCTCGGTCCGCCCGTCGGCCCCGAACTTATCGCCGCTGCAGAAAATGCAATGGGACACCTTGGCGGCCGCGACACCACCGACACGCTGCGCCTGGAGGCGCGTGACGACCCCCTATGTTTTCTGGTGGGTTGGTGATGTGCATGGGCAGGCGGGAGTCGATGATGCGAGTGGAGCAATTATTGGCGCGTGTGTGGTGCTCTGCGATCCGTTCCTGACCTACTGGCAGGGGCATGGTGGGCTCGCCCAGCAAGGGCTCATCATGTCCGACGCCCTCAATGAGACCCACATTGTCGATGGGCCGGCCTACCTGACGACAAGTTTGTTGCGATCAACCTGACCGATAGCAAGCTCTACAGCACGCAGTATTTCGACCGGGCGCGCTTCGAACTCCACCCCGAGATCACCGACCTAACTCACCAACTGTTGCTCGGCCTGCTCGGGCGCGCGCAATTTGCCATTCGCGCGGTGCATTAATCGATGCATTGATCTGCTAGACCAGGAAGTAGCGCGGGCGTGTTGTGTCGCCAGCGTACCGAAGATGCGCTACCGGCGTCCGTCGGGCATTATTCCTGCGCCTCTGGTAGCGTGAGCGCGTGGCGCGCGGCGGCGAGATCCTCGCGGACCAGGGGATCGTGGGCCAGCGGTCGCAGGGCGGCGAGCTCGACGTCGATATGCAGCCGCAGCGCGCGAGCGCGACTCCGCGCCCGTAGCCGCGCCCGCTCGTCCGCCCCGCCCGGGCCCTGCTCGGTCGCGACGGATGGGGGGCGGGTGGGGTCCACCTGCGGCGCCGACGCCGGTACGGCCTCGGGGACGGCACCCGGTGCCGCCGTCGGGCCGATGCGCGGCGCATCCCCCGGCGGGGCGGTCGCCCCCGGGCGGGTCGGCCGCAGCGGGGGCCCCGCGATGCCCTGCCGGATGAGCGGGTCGGGGCCGGGCGGGTCGGGCACGGGGCCGCCGCCGGTCCGCCGCCGGCGTTCCACCAACGCGCGCAATTCGGGGCGGCTGACGGCCTCGCCCGCTCGACGGCGCGCGGTCAGCACCTCGACCAGGGGCCCCCGCTCAGCCGGGGGCAGGGACAGGAGTTCCTGCGCCTCGGCCTGGCCGAGCGCGCCGGTGGTCACCGCATCGCCGAGCGTCTCGTCCGCCCACAGCCGCAGGGCCCGGCTGATCGTGCCCTGATTGATGCCGGTCCGCCGCCCGATCTCGCGCTGCGACAGCCCGAGGCCCAGGAGATGCTGGTAGGCCCCCGCCTCCTCCTCCAGCGTGAGATCGGCCCGGACGACGTTCTCGATCAGCGTCTCGAGCAGGGCGTCCGCGTCGTCCACGTCGCGGACCAGCACCGGGACCGCGGCCAGGCCGAGCTCGCGCGCTGCCCGGAGACGGCGCTCGCCGGCCAGCACGAGGTAGCCCCCCCGCCCGTCCGCGCGCACGAGCAGCGGTTGCAGGATGCCGCGCTCGCGGATACTCGCGGCTAGCATGGCCAGCTTGTCCGGGTCGAACCAGCGCCGGGGCTGCCGCACGGTGCGCACGGCCGCGAGCGGGACCAGGAAGGCCCCGGCCAGTGCCTGCGGTGTGGCCGTTCGCTCGGGGGGGCGTTGCATCCTCGTCCTTTCCTGCGGTGCAGCGTCTGCGCAGCGCCGCATCACGCCGATCATCCTCGCTGGCGATAGTATCGCGGCTCGCGTGGGGCGCGGCAACGTGGCCATGGGGGGACGCCAGCGCTGTCCGCCCCTTCCCGTGCTCTTCCGCACGGGGTACGAGCGTTTCGCGGATGAATCTGCGCGCAATGCGCTGTGGAACACGAAGTGGCGCTCGCCGCGCTATTCGGTGCTGGCCACATAGACGAAACGCCGATCGTGGCGCACGATGACCGGTAGGCCGGCGGTCGCCGCGAGCACCCGGACGCGCTCGGCGACGACCGCCGTGGTCGCCTCGCCCAGCACCCCGAGATCGAGCTCCAATCCGCCGTGCGGGGGCAACCGCCGCAGGTGCTCGAGGAGCGTCGCCTCGACCGATTCGCTGTCGGGCATGCTGCTGTCCTCCGAAAGCTGGCCATGGGTAGGAGCGCCCAGGGGCGCTGTCAGCACGCGGAGCGAGCGGGTGGGGATGGCTGTCATGGTGATGCTCACTATCGGGGGATAGCGTAGCATAGACACGACCGGGAGGGAATGGCGGGATCTGCGGCTGCCGTTGTGGGTGTCCTCTGGATGTCAGCGGTTGGACCCAAGCTACTGTGTGCAGTAACCGAGACCGACGGCCAAGGGCCTCTTCTTGAGGATGCGCAGGGTCCTGGATTTCGGTGCAGCGCAACCACCAGGGTGTTGCATGGCGCCGCAGTTCCGGTAATGCTCACGCGGTCATGCACGTTGAAGAGATACGGCCACGACACCCGGAGCTCGAGCGATCGAGCAAAGGCCGAGTAACTGCCCTGTGTTCTTGCTGGATGGGGCACACGAAACAAGCGGTACGGCGCTGACATCGCTGCGTGATCGGCTTGATGAGGCGTATCCCGATCCGTTGGCCGGGGACACTGCATGGCGGATTGCCGCGCCAATGGTACAGGTGTGCAGTTTCTCCAATAACAACATGTATGCTTGGTGCTATTCTCTGCCTTGGGCGACGATACAAGGGCGGCCGGGTGGCGGGAAGACCACCCGGCCGCCCTTATGCCTCTTCGTTGCTCAGGGGTGATGCGCAGCGCATCACCCCTGAGCAACGAAGGTATCGGTCTGAACAACAGCGCAGGAGCCCGGCGTCCATACCATGGCGCATCGGCAACCTGCCCGCCGTGGGACAAGTGCCGTCCTCGTGTGCCGCACACGACGTATCCGGCGACCTGGGGTGGGCGGTTATTGTATGCTATGGGGGTGGGGAGGAAGGTGGGAAGCGCCGCGATGCCGGAAACGAACTTTCAGAACATCGACCATCACCTCATCGAGGCGCTCCCGGCGCTGCTCGTGCCCCACGCCCGCTGCCTCGCGCAGGACTTCGACGGGGAACACCTGGGCCAGTACAACGTCTTCGAGCCGGTGTTCCGGGCGTGCCTCGCTATCCTCCTGGCCCTTCCCGTCGGCCCCGCCAGGGACGACCTGCTGCGGCACGCTTTGGCGTTCGTCGAGCGCATGTTCCAGAGTCCCGATCCGGAGGTGCCGAACCTGGCGAAGATCGCCGTCTTCGAGAGCCAGTCGGCCTGGTGGTTCGCGCGGGCGGCGGCGTTCATCGGCCCGCGCGCCCGGGCGTTCCTCGAGACCCACGAGCGGCGGTGGCGTGAGGCGGTCGGGCTGGCCGCCGCCCCGGACCCGGAACACTACGTGCTCGACGAGTGTCGGTGTCCGCGCGGCGCTGCTCCGGGTGCTGGGCACCGAGGTGACGGGCCTGCCCGCCATCCCGGGCATCGGGGCCCCCTACGCGTGGCAGCGCCTGGTCGGGTTGCCTGGGGCCAGGCGGAATCCGGACGCGGTCGTCTTCCTCTCCTGCTTCGGGACCGGCGACCCGCTGGTCGTCGCCCCGGCCGCTGCGGTGGCGTGCGGCCCGGTGGCCTTGCTGCAGCTCGCGCGGGATCTGGCCACCCGCGCCCGCACGGAGCCCGACGGGCGCGAGCATGCGGAGAGCGCCTGTTACGCCATCCCGGTCGGCGAGCGGGTCTGGCGGCTCCGCGTCGGCGCGCAGGAGCACGGGCGCTACACCGGGACGCTCTGGGTCGCGCCCCAACTGCTCGCGCAAGGCATAGGCGGGCCGAACGGTCAGGTCCTCGCCGGGCGACAACGCCGCATCCCGCCCGTCTCGCCCTGACCGCGACCACACCGCGCGAGCCCATCGCGCATACCGCTCGATGCCTGCCAGGGGAACGGCACGCCGGTGTCGCCGATGATGGGTCTTGCCGACATTCGATGATCGGGGTGGCGCAGTCCGCACCGTTCAGCAAGGCTTACCCACCGCTACGCCGAACACCGCGTTGAGATCGGTCTCGTGCAGCAGACCCGCGGATGGCGATCATCGAATGTCGGCAAGACCCCCGATGATGGAGCGAGGCGTTGTGCAACGCCTGCGACTCCCGCTGTCCCCCGCCCCGAACGCGCCACCGTCGCGCGCGATCAGCGCGTGTAGGTCTCGTAGCGCCCGTCCGCGTAGATCACGAGGTGCCCGTAGAGGCCGTAGGCGACCGCACGAGCCCGGGCGTCGGCGGCCGCGTAGATCTCGCCGCGCTCGAATGGCTGGATGACGAGATCGAGCGCCGTCTCGTCCGGACTGCGGGCGTCGCCCAGGCAATCCCGCACCGCCTGCTGCTCCCGCCAGACCTTCCCGAAACCGCGATGCGGCCCCGGCCCATCCGGTTGCCCCGCGGTCCACGTGTCGGGGAAGCTCGTCCACTGCCCGCGTTCGCTCCCGCGCTCCGATGGGCAGAACACGAGGATCTGCCGCGTGTCCGCGCGATAGAGCATGGCCCCCCGCCCGAACGCCAGGGCCGCGCCGGACACCGTCACGGCGCGCGCGGTCGGCGCGCCGAGCTGGGCCTGCAGCGCGGGATCGGCGGCGTAGAAGCGGGCGAACGGCCCCGCCAGGCGCTCGGCGTCCGCCAGCACCCGTCGCCCGAACTGGCCGAGCTGGATCCGCTGGTCCGGGTCGGCGATCTCGGGATGGTCCTCGAGCCGGGCCCGCTCGAAATACTGGACGGTATACCGCTGCCCGTCCTCCAGCACCTCCCGGCCCTCCTCGGTCAGGGGGTAGCCGAACTGCGCCAGGCCGCCGTTGGCCTGCCAGTAGTCGCGGAAGCGCCCGGCGAGGTTGTGCCCGGACGCCGCGAAATAGGTCGCGCCCGGGATCGGCGGGGCCGGCGGCTCGGGGTGGGTCGGGGTGCCGCCCGGATGGAAGTGGCGCCCGAACTGGCCGAGCTGGATGTCGTAGGGCGGCGCGGCCTCCGTGTGGTACTCCAGGCGGCTCCGCTCGCAGTACTGCACCTGGTGGAGCCGCCCGTCCTCGAGGTACTCGACGCGTTCCGCAGTGAGCGGATAGCCGTTCAGGGCCAGGCCGCCATGGGCCTCCCAATACGCCAGCAGCCGCCCGCGCAGGCATTGGCCGGTCTCGGCGAAACAGGGATGTGTCAGGAATCAGACGGAGCCCGGTGGGACTGGCCGCTTGCTGATAACGTGGCAACATTGACCGCCACGTGAAGGAGCTTGTCCGTGCTGTGCCCCCACTGTGCCGCCAGCGCGACCGCTGAGCAACGACGGCGTACCGCCCGCGGCTACCACACCGTCCGGTGCCGCGCCTGCCGACGCGTCTTCAATGAGCGGACGGGCACCGCCTACAACCACCTGCAGTACCCCACCGATGTCGTCCTGCTCGTCGTGCTGTGGCGGCTGCGCTACCAGTTAAGCCTGCGGGATCGCGCCGAGATGTTCCTGGAGCGCGGCTTCGTCTTCACCCATGAGACCGTCCGCGACCGGGCGGCGCGCTTCGCCCCGCTGCTGACCGCGCGGCGCCGAGCCAAGCGGCGCGGGCAGGGTGGCGCGCAGTGGCATGCGGACGAGACGTATGTGCGGGTCGATGGCCGCTGGCGCTACCGCTACCGGGCCATCGACCGGGAGGGTAACCTCGTCGACGCGCTGCTCAGCGAGAGACGCGACATGGACGCGGCGCAGCGGTTCTTCGCTCAGGCCGTGGATGTCGTCGGCCACGCCCCCGAACAGGTCACGACCGACGGGCACGACGCCTACCCCCGTGCCATCCGCGAGACCCTAAACTGAAGCGCCGACGAAATCTACATGGTTTGCGGCACCCCGCGTGCAGGTTTCACCTGAGCTTGGGTTTAGGCGACGGGGTGACCCACCGTATGAGCCGCTACAAGAACAATCGGATCGAGCAGGACCACCGCGGCATCAAGCAACGGTACGACCCGATGCGGGGGTTCGGGAGCTTCGCCGCCGCCGCGCGCTGCTGCTCGGCCTTCGAGGAGCAGCGCCAGTATTTCCGCGCCCAGGGCCGGTCGGGCAAGCCTCTCTCGCTCGCGGCGCGACGGCAGCGGTTCCAGGGTCGGTGGGCGGCAGTCATGGCCGAGATGGCCGCCGCCTGACCAGCGGCTGGGCCGGTCTCAGGCTGCCCGCGACACCCAACGGCAACGCTCCTCGTCCCATTCCTGACGCAGCCGGGTGCACGCGCTATTGCGGTCGCCGCAAGGACGGTGCCGACCCATCACACCCTCGGCGACCGCGCCCTCGACTACAGGCGCATCTGGGGCGACACCCCGCCGGTAACGCCGCCGCCCGCCCGACGTCATGCCATCGCGCACGAGTACCAATGAGTCGAGCACCCCGGCATGAAGGGTTAGGCGCGCTGCCCCGAGCACACGCGGCCTGTTGCATGTTGTCACCCAGTCGCATTGCGGAAGGCCAGCAGGCTCCCGCGCACATAGTCGGCGAGGCCGGGCAACACGAGCGCGTCATCGAGCGCGAACCACGCGTCGTCCCGCCCCTCCGTCAGCACAAAGGCCGTGTCGATCGTCGGCCAGAGTGCCCAATACTCCTGCCAGTGCGACCCGTCCGGATACGTGCCCTGGCGCACCGCGACGACCCGCGCCGGATCACGGGTGGCCCCGAGCTCCTCGCGCGGATGCGTCAGGACTCAGACGCGGGCTGGTAGAACTGATCACCTTCTGGTAGCGTTGCGGCATTACCCGATGCGTGAAGGAGTCGCCCGTGCCCTGTCCCCACTGCGCCGCGACCGCGACCGTCGAGCAGCCGCGGCGCACCGCGCTCGGCTACCGCACGTTTCGCTGCCCCATCTGTCGCCGGGTCTGCAACGAGCGGACGGGCACGCCCTATAACTACCTCCAGTACCCGACCGATCTCGTGCTGCTCGTCGTCCTCTGGCGGCTACGCTACAAACTGAGCCTGCGGAACCTCGCCGAGATGTTTCTGGAGCGCGGCTTCGTCTTCAGCCATGAGACGGTCCGCGACTGGGAGGCGCGCTTCGTCCCGCTCCTGACGACCCGGCTGCGCGCCAAGCGGCGCGGGATGGTGGGCACCAAATGGCACGCGGACGAGACCTATCTCCGGGTCGACGGGCGCTGGTGCTACTTGTATCGGGCGATCGACCGCGCGGGGAATCTGGTCGACGTGCTGCTCAGCGAGCGGCGCGACATGGAGGCGGCCCAGCGATTCTTCCGGCAGGCGCTCGACATTGCCGGGCACGCCCCCGAGCAGGTGACGACGGACGGGCACGACGCCTACCCCCGGGCCATCCGCGAGACGCTCGGCGACGACGTCACCCACCGCACCAGCCGCTACAAAAACAACCGCATCGAGCAGGATCATCGGGGCGTGAAGCAGCGCTACTACCCGATGCGCGGCTTCGGCTCCTTCGCCTCGGCGACGCGTTTCTGCCCGGCCTTCGAGGAGCAGCGCCAGTACTTCCGGGCCGTCACACGGTGCGGCGAGCACGTCTCCCTCGCGGATCGGCGGTGCCTCTTCCAGGACCGCTGGGCGACCGTCATGACCGAACTGGCCGTCGCCTGATGGCGGGGAGGACCCCGTTCGCGCCGCCCTCGGCACCTCCTGGGGACGACCGTCGTCCCATTCCTGACGCATCCGTTCAGCCAGCCAGTGAAGACCGTCTTGGGGATGTGTGCGACATCGACTGACCGAGCGCCCAGGCAGAATTGGTCGAGGTAGGAACCTGGCTGGTGAAACTGCTTGGCCGACTGGGCTCCCTCATTGAGGCGATGAGCCGGGCGCGCCTCAGGGGCGGGTGGCGCGGCGCGATCCCACACCAGGACAAGATCGATGTCGGACTGTGCCGTAAAGCCCGTGACAACAGAACCCTGACCGTAGGCGAAGCTCAACCCGCCAAGGGGTCGGTATGCCGGTATCACCCATGCCGCAATCGTCCGCGCGTGTGCAAGCCCATCCATAGGCCCATCGTAGCACGGCCCTGTATCGCATACCAGCCGCCACACTGCCCGCGCCCCCTTCCCTATCACCGGGTATTGTCAACTCAAGGCGTGCCAACCGGACAACTAAGAGACATCGGGAGTGCTGAAGGAGAGAGGTGCCGCCGCTCGGGCCAGGGCAGGGGTGCCGGTGAACGCCCGCCAGATAGCGCAGCGCTCGGCGCTCGTCTGGCGGTAGGCGGTGGCGGTCAGGCGATGGCAGCGCCGGCGGCGAGGAAGCGTGGCGCATGAGCCGACGCGGCAACGGGAGAGGCGCTTGCGCCGGAAGCTTGCATCGGCTCGTGCGCATGCTCGGCCCGGTTGTTCAGGCCTGTGTGCCGCCGCTGCCCCACCCCCGGCAGGATCGCCCGCCGCGCCGCGCCGTCACTGGCGAGCGTGTCGGTGACCAGCACCCGCGGCGCGTACTCGAGGCCCTTGCGCAACTGCCGCAGGAAGCGCACGGCGGCGGCCTGATCGCGCCGGGGCGGCACCAGGATAGCGAGCACGTTGCCGTCCTGGTCGACCGCCCGCCAGCGAGAGTGCTGCCGACCGTTGCTCGGGATGAACACCGCGTCGAGGTGCCACGTGTCGCCGGGCCGCGGCCGCCGACGGCGCAGTTCGTTCGCGTCGGCCTGGCCGAACTGGCGACACCACTGGCGCACCGTCTCGTGCGTCACGATAATGCCGCGCTCGGCGAGGAGCTCCGCCACAGCGCGGTAACTGCGGGCGCAGCGGCAGTACAGCCAGACCGCGCGACCAATGATCGCAGCTGGGAAGCGCTGGCGCTTGTAGCTGGGCGAGAGCGTCTGTTCTTTCATGCGCCGCGTAGCGCACACCAAGCCAACCACGAGGCCGACCAGTTATCTTGACAGTGCCCGCCGCTACGCGGTCGCCGCCAGCGGGCGTACATGGAGCAGTTCGCGTCCCGCCAGCGGGCGGATCGCGGCGGCATCGAGCGTCAGCACGGCGAGCGTCGCCCCAGCGGCGGTGACGAACTCGACCTCGTAGGTCTGCCCGTCCGCGTAGCCGTGGACCACCGTCCCCACATCGCCCTGCTCCAGCCTCCGCTCCGGCAGATCGCTCGTCAACGCGACGAGATCGAGTTCGCGCACCATGTCATCCTCCCTGCTCGCCTGCGCCGCCCGGCGCGGGATAGGCCGTGACGAAGCGCGGATAGCCGACCGTGGGCTCCACGATCCAGACCGTTCGCAGCCGGAGCGTGTCGCCATGCGGCGCGACGACCGCGCCATCCAGCACATACTTGACCCCGTGGGGCGAGGCAACCTCCTCGACCACCGCCGCCGCCTGCGCGATGGCGAGCAGCCCCGCCGCCAGTTCCGCCGCGTTGCGCTCATCGAACCCGGCGGTGCGGAAGTAGCGTGCCTTCGCTCGCCCGACAGGGTGAGTCGCGGAGAGCAGGTAGTCGATCAGCTTCGCGGGCGGCACCACCGCCCGCTCGCCCCCCGGCAAAATCGCCATCAGTCACCCCGCTCGCCCGACCGGAGGTGCGCCTGCGGCGGTGCGGTGCCGTTCATCGTCTCCGCCGCCCCGATCGCCTCACGCGCGGCCCGAATCTGCGCCAGCAGCGCGCCCGCAGGTTCGTCGGTCGGATCCTACGGCACCAGCCGTCCCGCGAACGCCTCAGTCAGTATGCCCTGTCGCAGCCGCTCCGCGCGCTTCAGATTCGCCGCGATCGTCGCTTCCAACGCCCCGATCCTCGACAAGCGGCGCTCCATCTCAGCGACGGTATTGTAAAGGAAACTGGCGGGTCTTGCCGCCTTTCGGTGACATAGGTCGGGTGTTGCGAACAGGTTGCGTCAGAAATCACCCCCCCGCTGGTGGGACGGGCCGCGTCCATGGCGCGTCGCTCGCTGCGCAGCGCGTCAACGCGGTCACCCTCCCGGTCGCTGGCCCGGTAGCGGTAGCGCCAGCGGCCATCGACCCGCACATACGTCTCGTCTGCCTGCCCCTTCGCGCCACCCTGCCCGCGCCGCTTGGCTCGGAGCCGCTCGGTCAGCAACGGGGCGAAGCGCGCCGCCCGGTCGCGGACGGTCTCATGGGTGAAGACGAAGCCGCGCTCCAGGAACATCTCGGCGAGGTCCCGCAGGCTGAGCTTGTAGCGCAGCCGCCACAGCACGACGAGCAAGACGACATCGGTGGGGTACTGCAGGCGGTTATAGGGGGTGCCCGTCCGCTCATTGCAGACGCGTCGGCAGGCGCGGCACCGGACGGTGCGGTCGCCGCGGGCGGTACGCCGTCGTTGCTCCGCGATCGCACTGGCGGCGCAGTGAGGGCACGGCATGGACAGGCTCCTTCACGTGGCGGTCAATGGTGCCACGTCATCAGCAAGCGGCCAGTCCCACCAGGATCCGTCTGATTCCTGACACATCCCACGGTGGGGGCTGACTTGCGCGACAGCGATACGCGCGTGACGGTGACGCTAGTACTACAGCGACACTTATCCTGTTCTTCGGTGCCAAGACGAGTACGTTCGCGGCCTACCAAACTACCATTGGCGGGCAGGAGCCCAGTACGAACGTCAAAGTGTCGCTGTAGTACTAGCAGCGGACTCGCAACTGAGCCTCGCCGTCGTCGAGGCTCACGTCTGCTGGGTAGTCACGAGTCTTGA
>JAABUH010003978.1_pt1 | contig 12290 bp, 10 predicted proteins | sample 5559121 | NCBI WGS metagenome assembly JAABUH01 (sample SAMN10711871, study PRJNA513364) | rock metagenome | isolation source: Antarctica rocks | place: Antarctica: Victoria Land, Battleship Promontory nord | collected 2015-12-28 | reverse complement strand
CGCACCGCAGGTCCTGCTTCAGCGGCTGCGGCGGCACGCCGACCAGCACCGCGCCCAGCGCCTCGCCGTCCGCGCCCAGCACGGGCGCCGCCACGACCTGGCGCGGGTGCCCGAACGCGCGGCCGCACGCCTCGCCGGCCAGCCAGGCGGTGGTGGGCAGCCGCGGCAGCGCCAGCAGCGACAGCACCGCCGGCAGCGCGCTGCCGTCTAGCAGGTTGCGCGACGCGGCGACCACGACGTCGTCCAGCAGCAGGCTGCCGAAAGCCGGGCCGCGCGACGCCTCCAGCATGACGGCCACCCTGCGCGCAGCGACGGAGTGAGGGCACGCTGGAGGTGGTTCGTGCCGAGCGTGCGCCCTCTCCGGCCCAAGTAGATGTCAGGTGCACAGGCATCCCGCGCTCTCGTCCAGTTAGCAAGTCTTGCAGGTTGACCTCCAGCGTGTCAGCGGTAAGGCAGCCGCCCCGCAGCAGCCCCCGCGAGGAGCGGGTCGGGCGCTGGCCAATGACGCGGCACTGAGTCATGCTCCCACCTGAGCCAAACCGCTCGCGGGAAGAGCGCCCGCGCGAGGTCGGGGGCCTGCAGCGTCGCGGCGCTGCTGCTGCTGTGCAGCAAGGAGGCTATCCCAGCGGCGGCCAGCTCTTCCATTCCCGGTCTGCCGCCGCGCGCCCGGCTCGCGGTGGTGCCGCGCCCCGCCCGGCGCGGCCGGCACGCGCCGCGTGTGTGCGCAAGACTGCGCTCGGGGGGCCGCCAGGCGGCATGCCTTGGGCACGCGCCGCCCCCGCAGTGTCTGCTTTGGGCCGCAGTGCTGAGGGGCGCTGATCAGGTCTCGCTACGCAGGTATGGGTGGAGCTGCCAGCGGTTGCTCACTGGCACCAATGGCCATACAGCGGTTCGTACTATGTCCCTGGCAGGAGCGCCACAGGAGCGCTAGGGCTCGGGGGTGGATTGGCTAACCCGTTGATGCCGTTCCAAGTGTTGGTGACTCGAAGCTCAGCCCAAAGTGCAGGTTGTCACGCGATGAACTCCGCGCTATCTGGTCAGAGGCTGCTGGTCCGGGGCGCCGGCCCCTGCCGGTGCAGCCGGGTGAGTTCTCGCCTCATCCCGAGCCATCCAAGGCTGTTGGCCCTGCCTGCAGGCTCTGAGCAGGGCTGTGGGGCCGCCAGGCTCGTGTGGTGGTCGCTCGGGCCGAGCTGACGCTCCAGCCGCTGCCCTATGCAGAGGTGAGTCCCTGCCGATATGCATACATGGCTGCTTGACACGTTGGTCGTCTGGCTTGACGGGCAGGCGTCAAGGTCACGCTGTGTGCACCTGTTGTGCAATGCCTGCGGTAACTGGGCCACAGGGCTCTGTTTGCTTGTGCTTGCACATTAAGCTGATTGGCTCAGCTGCGCCTGGCTGCTGGCTGCAGGACGCGCTGGAGCCGCACATCTCAAAGGTATATTGCGCTGCTTTGCTCAACGCTTGCAGCTGGCTCGTTGCCAGGAAGCCTCTGGCGTCCCGGGCTGGGCCTAGCCCGGGACGACCACGCGCTGTTTATGAACTTAAGAGCTGCTGCACCAGGACACCTTGAACACGCACTGGGGCAAGCACCACCGCACCTACGTGACCAACCTGAACAACCAGATCAAGGACAAGCCGCTCGCCAACAAGACGCTGCACGAGGTGACTCCCCCGCGCACCCCGGTGCTGGACGCACCAGGCTGGCGCGCAAGCACGCCAGCGAGCGCCACCAGTGCGCCACGCCGGGCAGATCATCACGGAGTCTTGGAACAGCGGCAAGCCCACGCCCGAGTTCAACAACGCTGGCCAGATCTTCAACCACGAGTTCTACTGGGAGTCCATGGCGCCCAACGGCGGCGGTGCGCGCGGCCTGCCCGCGGCAGTCCCGCTCGTGGGCTGCAGCTCTGCCGGCGTGCTGGTCAGAGGGCGTCGCCACGACCGTGACAAGCGTCTGCTGTACATTGGCCATCTTGCCATAGCTGGCGGCCAGACTTCTCGCCAGCGCGCACCGTGCGCCCGTGCCCAGCGCCGCCGCGCGCAGGCGCGCCGAGCGGGGAGCTGAAGGAGGCGATCGAGCGCGACTTTGGCTCGCTCGACGAGTTCAAGAAGCAGTTCAAGGCGGCCGGCGCGACGCAGTTCGGCAGCGGCTGGGCGTGGCTGGTGGCCGAGGGCGGCAAGCTCAAGGTGACCAAGACGCCCAACGCGGATACGCCGCTGACCAACCCGGGCCAGACGCCGCTGCTCACCATGGACGTATGGGAGCACGCGTACTACATCGACGTGCAGGCGCGCGGCGCCGCGCAACCCCCGCGACCTGTCACGGCTGGAGCGTCCCGCAGCGCCTGGCAGTCGCGCTGTTCGCGCCTCGGACACGCTTGGGCTTGTGGGAGCGCTGGCGCTTTGCCAGAGACAGCCTTGTGCAGGTAGGAAGGCGCATGCGCTCGCTGCATGTCGGCTTGCGGGTGCCCATACACCCTACAATTTGGCAATTCTTCGAGAAGGGACGTCTTGTCATCACAGTTTTGACGGAAGGGCGCGCGCGCGCAGAACCGCCGCCCGGACTACATTTCCACTTTTGTCGACAACCTCATCAACTGGGACAAGGTGGCGGAGCGCTATGCGGCAGCCAAGTGATTGCGGCTCACGTGCCAGCCTTCGTCGCCTCGCATGTTTTTACGGGTCATCATGCTGTTGCCTGGCCTGGCCATTGCCTGGGATCCAAGCGTTCGCACTGTCCATGCATAATGTAGCGAAGCTGTGAGACTGGCAGTTGTTGGGTCGTAGCAGGATCGAGCCTGTGGAGCCACACCATTCCTTGGACCTGTCAGGTGGCAGAGTGCGCGATCGTTCCAAGCACCTCACCCAACTCGTGTGCTACACACATATGGCGTTCACGGCCTTTACTACACCCATCTTCCGACCAGCTACCGTACATCAGCGCGTGCTGCAGGCCTGGAGGCGGCCGGCTCTCAAGGGGTCCGGCATTCCATGCTCAGCCCTGACTCCGACTGGCCCATAGGCGCCGCTCAGCCCTCCCGCGCTGCCACGGCCCCGCTGCCACACCGGCCACTGAGCCCCGTCGAAAACGGGTTGCCTCGGCCGGGGGCGCTGGCATCGGGTGGCCTGAAGGCGACCCTCGCGTCTGGCGCCCCGGCTGCGTAAGGCAGTGCTCGCGCGAATGGGTTGCCGGGGGCTGCTGCCGCATGGGGCGGGGCGCCGCAGGGCTGCAGCTGCCGCGCCGCTCGCACGGCGCTGCCGTCGCTGCTGGCAGCGCCGCCGCCCGCCTGGCGCTCGCCCAGCCCCGGGACGGGCAGCAGCGACGCGTCCAGCCACGCGCCAAAGCGCAGCCCGGCGCCGAGCGGCGTGGCCGCATCCTCTGCCTGCAGGCTGCGGCGCAGCGCGCCCGGGCTGCCGACGGGCGCCATCAGCCCTGCTCCCCCGCGCCCACCCCTGGTCCTTGCCGCAGCTGTCGGCAGACGCGCGGGCTGGGCCAGCCCTGCACGGGGCGCAGGGAGTGTCGAGCTCGGCCACGGCTCGCAGGCACCGACCGCGGCGTCCGCCGTGGCCGCACGCCCCGCGCCATTCGCCCGGCGCGCACCGAGCACGGTTGGCGGGGGCGCGCCGGGCGGCCGTTGCGGCGGCGACGCCGCTGCTGCCGTAGTGCCACACAGGCTGCTCGCGCGCAGTGCCTGGTCCAGCTCCGCAAGCTGCTCGCCTAGGCTCCAGCGCACAGGCGCGCCCGCCGCAGCCGCCACCGCATGCCCGCCGCTGGGAGCGGCTGCGGCAATAGTCGCGCGCCCGCCCCCGTCTGTGCCGCCCGCCGGCGCGAGGCGGCTGCCGCCGCTCGTCAGGTCGGGCCCTGGGCTCGCCGACGCCGCAGCCGGGCGCACGCCTGGCACGCTGCGCTGCTGGGCGGGCGCACTCCGCGCCGGCACGTGGCCGGCAGCACAGGCGGCGGCTGCGCCGCCGGCCGCACGCGGCGGCGCGCCGGTGGCGAGGCGCCGGGCGGGCGCGGCCTCGTCCCGAAAGGCCGCCGCAGCGCTCAGCAGCGCCGCCACCTCCGTCATGCACGGCCTGCACGGCCGGGCGGGGCTCTGCCTCTGTGGGCCGAACACGCCTCTCAGGCTTGCAGGCTCACAAAAAGAGAGCCTGTGCGCCCGCCAATGGGCTTCCAAGCAACCATGCCCTGACTCCCTTGCACGTTTGTTGGTGAATAAAGCAAACGGGAAAAAAGTAAGTCAGATACGTTGCTGTATAATTGTCGTTGTGCATTGCTAGCGTCTGCACGGTGGTGCAGCTCAGCGTGCAATGCAAGAATCGAAGAAGGCAGGTGCCGCCCTCGCCCGGAGAGAGCTCACGGGGGCCTGCGCGCCTGTCAGCGGGGCGCGGCTGCAGGCACGCGCTGGCGGCCTCTGCCAGGGCCGCCAGCTGCGGGGTGGCCACGCCGCCCGCGCGCAGCAGCCGCGGGTCCAGATAAGCCTGCAGCGCCGCAGCATGCGCAAAGCCTGGTTGCCTGCATGGTGGTGTCACTGCGTCGTGCACGGTCGTTGACGAGATGGGTGCCCAGGTTTCACATGCAATATGCACAGGCACTTTTCAGGGCAATGAAAGAAGTGACGCCCAGTGTGCGTGCGGCGTGGTCTGCAGGGCGCTGGGCCGCTCTACGCCGCTTGTTGCATGCAGTTTGGCCGATGCGCAGGCTGGCTCCTGGTACATCTGCGAGCTGATAGAGCTACCAGGCCGCCTGCGCAGGCGCGCCTGCAGCGCGTCAGTGTCGCCCAGGTGCGGCGCGAGCGCGTCGGCGAGCAGGTGGCGTCCCGGCGCGCGGCCGCCGTCCGCCGCCGGCAGGCCCGTGAGCAGCTCCAGCAACAGCACGCCCACCGCATACACGTCCGTCGCCTGGCTCAGCTCGCCTGCGCGCGCGCGCGCGCGTGGCACCGGCGCGCAGCTCCACTTCAGGGCCATGGTGCAGCAGCTCTCCGGGCACGTCTTGGCACCTGTGCTGCTGTACTCGGGAGCGACGTAGCCGTGCGTGCCGACCACGGAGGCGCCATCGGCCGGCGCCAGGCTGGGCAGTGTGTCGCACTTGTGCGTCAGCATGCGAGCCAGGCCAAAGTCCTGCCGCGCCGGACCGCCGTTCACGCGCTCAGCCTCATATACCGCAACGCAAGGCCCAATTCTGCCTGCTGCTGGCGAGTGTTAGGAGGGTAAGGCACGCTGGAGAGGCATGCTCATGCACCTTGCGCAGGCACGCCCAACACCCATATGTGCCCCCATAGTTGCTGTCAGCCCCACAAGAACCAAGAACGCTGGTAGGCTGTTGCGAGTGCCGATTTTTCTCAAAGTACATGCTGATTGCGAGGTCGGCCAGTTGATGGGTCAAGCAGTATGAGCATCAGCATGAGAAGGGGACGCACCGCGATGCACGCGCGCCCGTCCGCGCCCAGCAGGATGTTGGAGGATGTCAGGTCCCGGTGCACCAGCGGTGCGTGCGCGCCCTGCCGCCAGCGAGCTGTCGGGTCCCGCTTGCAGGCGCGCAGCATGCACCCAGCCCCGCATGCCGGTCCTTGCCTGTGAGGGGCTCAGGACAGCAGCTGGACAGGGGTCTGCGGCACTCTTGAGCAGGAGGGCGAGCAACCATCCCAGGCCTGACAGCCCCAGCTGAATGACAGCGTGTGCGTGTCAGGGCAGCCGCGGTCAGCTGGCACGCCCTACACCCGCACACGACCCGCCGCCGGCTGCCTCGCAGCAGCTGCGCGTGCCGCAGGGCCTGTGCGCGCCGCGCAGCAGCCCCCCGCGCGCACCTCGTGCAGGTAGGCGACGCCCGCGGCGACGCCCGCCGCGGCCGCCACGCGGTCCGCCCAGCCCAGCGCGCCCGCGTCCAGCGCGCCGCGCAGGCTGCCGCCCGGCGCCAGCGCTGTGACCTGCACGGCGGGCGCGCGCTCTATGAGCTCGAGCTTGCACCGCACGACAGGCGCCTGGCGAGATTAGGGTTAGGTTTAGGGTAGTGTATGTTACAACATGCAGGGCGCGCTCCTGAGCTGCGGCACACGACGGCGAGCGGCCCGGCGAGCGGCCGGCCGCCGGCCCAGCCCCAGCTGGTGGCCTGAACGATGGGGCGGCATTGCCGGGCGCGTGCACTCTGATGCACTTGACGTGGGCTCGGCAGCATTGCGCGCCGCCCGCCTTATGGGTGGGGTGGCTGTTGACATGCAGCACAGCGTGCATGCTAGTGTGTAGTGCGTGCATGCGTTCACACGCTCACACTCATACCCCCCCGACAGCGGGCCGCAAGCAAGGCCGCCCGCTTGCGGCGGGCGCTGCCGGCCTGTGCGTAGCGGGCGCGCGCGCACCGCGATGCGGTGGTCGCCCGTCGCACAGACGCCCAGCAGCGCGACGACGTGCGGGTGCCGCAGGCGCGCCAGCAGCGCCGCCTCGGTGTTGAACTCCTTGTCGCCCTGCCAGCGCACGAGCCGCGTGTGGGGGGCGAGCCAGGCCATGAGCGCCGCTCTGCAGCGCACCACGGTCCTTGCGCCTGCAGCGTCCGCGCGGCTGCATCCCAGGAGCTCGCCACAGCAAGGAAGGGGGACACATCTGAGGCCTCCAGCAGGACTCAGCGAACCAGTTTTGCTCAAAGAGCGCGGCGCGCTTCCCTCTCAGTGTGTCCGGTGGCGCCGAGCCGGGACGAGCGCCCGGTGCGCACCTGAAGCCCGCGACGGTCGAGCCGCTTCACCGCGACGGCGGCGCCGTCCGCCAGGCGACCCGCGTACACGCTGCCAAAGCCCCCGCAGCCGATGATGTTCCGCGCGCTCCAGCCGCCCGTCGCCTCCTCCAGCTCCTCGAAGCTGAAGTGCCGACAGCCCGGGAAGAGGGCGCGCTGCAGCGGCGGCGCCTCGCCTGCGCGGCCCAGCTGCGCGGCTGGCTAAACGCGCCGCGGCCAGTGCAGCGGCCAGAGCGGCCAGCGGCCCTGCATGCGGTGGCCACCGCCCCGGCGCGAGCTCCGGCAGGGCGCGCGCCTCCGTGGGGCACGCAGGCGGCTGTGGGTTTGGTGACAGCGCGGCCGCTCCGGGTGCGGAAGGGCAGGCCGCAGATTGGCATAGCGGGCACGCTCGAGTCTGCCCCCCGCCAGACTCCGGCCTAGCAGCTAAGCGCACAGGCACGACCCAAGAAGCTCGCTGCGAGCCCGCCCCTGGCGAGCATACAAGGAGCACTAACACGTCCACCAGCGTTCTGCGCAAGTGCTCAAGTCTGCAAGAACCTCGGAGGCTCGACACGCTCAGCTGATTGTGCGCTGCAGCGTGCTGTGTGCGGCCAGTGTAGTGCAGCTGAGGTAGAGATCAAGATGCACTGTGCCAGGTGTCAGAGCGCAATCAGCAACTAGAGCCCTGGTTTGCTGCGGGGGTGTGCACAACTCTACTGCACGCTACAGAGTGTCATCATAGCATGTTCTTTTTCCGGGCTTGCAAGAAATTTGCAAACGAAACAGTTTCTTTATCAGTAAAGTGTTGAGCAACTGACAAGGAGCTGCGCCCCAGCTACCCGGAGGTCTTCACCGATTTCAGATGCCTGTTGCAAAACATTCACTGAAATGAAACACCTCACTGCAGGCATACAGACAGTGAGGAGGCCTAAGGCTGTATCAGAAAAACATCACCAACTTCATTAATGTCCCGCTCGTCAGGCAACAGACATGCATGGTCACGAGCATTGCCAACCTGTCCTTTAGGCGCCTATTCAAGACCCAGGTCCTTCTTGGCCTGCTTGCGGCTGAGCAGCCGCGCGCCACGTAAGCTCAGCAGATCGATATACAAGTTGCGGTCCACCAGGCGCCTTTTGACCCGGTCGAGCCCAGCGCACCTGTGCGCAAGCGGCCTGCCTGGACACGTGCCGCTGAGAGTCACTGTGCACTATGTCAACAGCGCCAGAAGAGCAGCCTTCCGGCGAGCCTGTTGGGCGCTGGCAGGGCTAAAAATGTTGCAGCGGATTGTGAAGCTGTTACAAGGCCAGTGTCTGCATGGTGTGCAACAGACATACCTCTTGCGGCAAAGCACGTGCCTCCACGATCGCACTGTCCGCTTGCGTGACCGCAAGAGGTGAGGCAGGGGCGCGCCTCCTGCATACCAGGTACATGAGCGCGCCGCCAGTCTTGAAGCTGCTCCACTGCCCGCGCACCCACCCGCTCTGTCACCTCTTCAGCGCTGCTGGCAACCCAGCGGCGCAGCAGAGCTGTCCGAATAAGCACCAAAGCACAGGCGCCACAGGCGTAGGCGCACCTGCCGGACCGGAAACAGCTCGCCCTGGCCCCCGCACGCGCTGCAGGCGTGGCGGCTGCGCCTCGCGCCAACGCTGTCAGATCCAGGCAGCCGCGCAGCGGCACAGCCCCCTCAGACGCCAGCGAGCTCAGGGCGACCGGGCGCGCCTGTACAGCGCGCGCCACGGAAAGTGCTTCGGCTCGGCCGCGGCGCCGCGCGGGCGCCGCGGCACGGCCCACTTCTGCGCGCGGCAGAACTCCTGGAAGACGGCTTCGCTGGCCAGCGCGAGCGCCCTGCTGGCCTGCGCCGCAGCAGGAAGCCGCCTCACGGCCGGCAGGGGGGAGAGCTGGGCGGACTGCGGGTGTCTTGATGTTTGCCGGAGCTTGATATCAAGCACCGGCACAGTGGACGTGCTGGCGTCGAGGCTTTGGCCAGGCGCAGAGCGCGCTGACACAGATGCCGCGAACTTCGTGGAGGCCTGGGACAGCCAGCGCTGGGGTAGCTGCCGAGCGCAGGGCGCGCCATGGAGACGGCCAGCAGCTGGCCGAGCGGCAGCTTGCCCAGCACGCAGCACAGCGCGCCCTCCGGCAGCTCCGCCAGCGGAAACTGCTGCATCGCTGCGGCGGCTGCGCGCGCGGGCCTGCGCGACCAGCAGAAGGCTCCAGCGTCTGTGTCCACTGTGATGACATTTTGAAGCGAACACGGCAATGTGTGTGCGGAGCCACGTGCGGCCCTGTCTCACCAGCACACTGTTGCGTGACAGGCGGGCTGCGCGTGGCCCCTGCTGAGATCCTTTGATTAGTGTGCGTGTGAACCAGGCAGTGGTGGCCCAGCACAGGCTGCTGTTGACGCGCGCACACCCGGGCCGTACTGTCAACGCGCGTGAAGGTGCCCACACACACAGCTGAGAGCCGCTGCGCGGATCAACAAGCTATCTGTGTAGCAGACGCTCTTAAGCTGGTGCTTGACCGAACTTCCTTCTTCGGAAGAGCTGTCGCAACAGGGCTTGAAGCCCGGCGTGGCTGACTGTTCGTTTCTGGTGTCCCAGCTCAAACTGCCCGTTTTTGAAGGTGGGAGTGCGCATCAATAGATCGTTGACAACAGCGCACATACCTGCAAACCAGCAACCAGGGCGCTCCCATTTTTCAAAGCTTTGTGCGCTCGCGCCCGTGGCGCCTTGGCTGCGGGCAGCGCCAGGAGTGCGGGCGCCCGCCCGCAGGCAGGTTGGCCGTGCGATGCTGGCCGCGTGCGTGCGCGCGCGGGCCTCGGTCGCGCAGCGCGCGCTGTCGGCTGTCGGCCGGCGCGGGCAGCACGCGGAGGCCGTGGCCGCGCCCGGGTCCCTGGATGACGCGGCCGAGGAGTTTCGTGAGAGCGTGCACGAGTTTGCGCAGCGCGAGATTGCGCCGCACGCCGAGGCGATCGACCGCACCAATGCCTTCCCCAAGGGCGTCAACCTGTGGACCGCCATGGGCGACTTTGGCCTGCACGGTGCGGGACACAAGCAGGCTCGCTCGCGTGAGGCGCCGGGCAGCCTGCAGCGCAGCCTGCCTGAGCCGCAGCGTGTGGCGCGCCCCCAGGCATCACCGTTCCGGAGCGTTACGGCGGGCTGGACCTGGGCTACCTGCACCACTGCATCGCCATGGAGGTGCGCGCTGCTGCCGCGTGTCAAGCCAGGTCGTCATCTTGTCCCATACTTGGCTCGGCTCCGGCGCGGCCGCCCGCGGCGCTGGGCACAGAGCCGCCGCGTGTGCCGCGCTGCGCAGGAGCTGAGCCGCGCGTCCGGGTCCGTGGCGCTGAGCTACGGCGCGCACAGCAACCTGTGCGTGAACCAGATCGTGCGCAACGGCAGCGAGGCGCAGAAGGCAAAGTACCTGCCGAAGCTTCTGGCGGGTGCGCGGCGGCCACCCACCAGCCACGCCATGGCGCGCAAGCAAAGTAGGCCAGGCTGCGATCTCGGGCCGGACGCCCGCCCTTTCGCCCTCGCCCAAGCGCGTCGCACAGTCCCGCTCAGCGGCTGCTGCGTATGGGTGTCTGGGGCGGGCGCGGCGCTCGCTCCGGGCGCCGGCGAGCGCGCGGCGCGCTGCAGAGCGCGCTGGCGCGCGGCGCAGGCGAGCACGTGGGTGCGCTGGCGATGAGCGAGCCGGGCGCGGGGTCGGACGTGGTGGGCATGCGCTGCCGCGCGGACGCGCGCGGCGGCAGCTTTGTGCTCAACGGCACCAAGATGTGGTGCACGAACGGCACGGTCGCCGACACGCTGGTCGTGTACGCCAAGACGCAGGCCGACGGCGGCGCGCACGGCATCACCGCCTTCCTGATCGAGAAGGGCATGCAGGTGGCGCGGCCTACCCGCGCCGCTCCCACGCCGCACACTGGGGCGGGCGCGTGATCTGCCTCCACACAAGCTTCAACTGACAGTGTCAGTCTCCAGGTCGCATGCCTGCTATGTGCCTATGGCCGCGCGAGCGCCACGCTGGCAGCCAGCGCGCGCGATGGTCCAGGGCAGCCTGATCAGCGTCCAGCCCCATCGCACTGGCCTAGCTCAGCAGCCGCCGCGCCCTGGAGCAGGCGGCCCCGCATGTGCCGCCGCGCGCCCGACGCGCGCGCCGCGGCGCGCACAGGGCTTCCGCGCGGCGCAGAAGCTGGACAAGCTGGGCATGCGCGGCAGCGACACCTGCGAGCTCGTGTTCGAGGACTGCGAGGTGCCGGCGGAGAGCGTGCTTGGCGAGGCGCGCCCCGCTGCCCGCCGCGCAGCGCCGCCTGCCAGCAGCGCCGGCGCGCGGACGGCGGCCTTGACGCAAGCAGCAGGGGCGCTGGCTCGCGAGCGCGCCGCCGCGCCGCCGGCGAGGGCCGGCGCCAACGCGGGGCGGCGCGCGCGCGCACAGGTCGGCCGCGGCGTGTACGTGTTGATGAGCGGGCTGGACTACGAGCGGCTGGTGCTGGCGGCGGGCCCGCTGGGCCTGATGCAGGCGGCGCTGGACGTGGCGCTGCCGTACGCGCGCCAGCGCGAGCAGTTCGGCCGCCCCATCGGCGACTTCCAGGCGCGCGCGGCGCTTGGCGGGGCCCCTCCGCGCCGGCGCGCGCGCCGGCGGCGCTCTGCCCTCGCGCGTGCTGCGCGCTGGCTGCGGCTTGCCGCCACAGCGATGCGCCGTGCGGAGAGCAGACGAAAGACCCGGCGATGCCACTCAAAGCTGCGCCGAGCTGCTGCTCTCCGCATGGCTGCGCAGCGGCCAGCGCGCCGGTGAGCCACAAGGTCGGCCACCCGCAGTGCGTCTGCCCGGACGGGCCGCATGTCGTGTTCGGCCACAAGTGCAGCCGCCAATGTGCCACCCCCCCTACCCCTGACCCTAACCTACCCTGTCTTGCAGCTGGTGCAAGGCAAGCTGGCCGACATGTACACGACCGCGGCGGCCGCGCGCTCGCTGGTGCATGCGACGGCGCGCGCGGCCGATGCGCACGCCGCGTCGCCGCGCCGGCTGCGCCGCGACTGCGCGGCCGCGATCCTGTTCGCGGCCGAGGCGGCCACGCGCGTCGCGCTGGACGGCATCCAGGTCCTGGGCGGCAACGGCTACATCAACGAGTGCGCCCGCGCCGCCCCCTCTCACGCGGCTCGTTTGCGTTAGTCCGAGTTCGGCAGTCGGCAGGCGGCATGGAGGCCCCTTAGCAGCACTCTTGCATTGAATGATTGTCCCCACCGCCGCTGCTCCTTTGCGGCCAAACGTGTGATAGCAACTCTGAAGGATGCTGGGAGGCCTTTTTCTCGGGCATGGGATATCGACAGGCAGCATGCCTGTCATGTACTGTAAAGACAATCACCAGTGCAAGCTTCCCACTTTTCTGATGACGGATGCTTGTTGTGCACAGATTGCACACAGGCGTGGTCAACCATGCGGTAGCTCACGAGCACAGTGCTCAAGGAAGGGTGCACCGCGCGCAGTTACCCGACCGGCCGCCTGCTGCGGGACGCCAAGCTCTACGAGATCGGCGCCGGCACGTGCGCGCCCCGCCCCTGGCTTTGTATGTGTGGTTGCGCTGGGGCCG
>JAABUH010003977.1_pt1 | contig 12293 bp, 13 predicted proteins | sample 5559121 | NCBI WGS metagenome assembly JAABUH01 (sample SAMN10711871, study PRJNA513364) | rock metagenome | isolation source: Antarctica rocks | place: Antarctica: Victoria Land, Battleship Promontory nord | collected 2015-12-28 | reverse complement strand
TGGCACACCTGCTAACCTGACAGCAAACGTGCCAGGTGGGGGCAGCAGTAGCAGCGTCAGTGTTGCTCCTGATGCCTCCGGCACAGCAAGTGCACCAAGTGGGGTCAACAGGTCAGCTGCTGCTGGCACAAGTGCAGGAGCCGGCAAGAGCACAGGCTCCATTTTGGTTGCGCCACAGGCTGCCACAGAGATGAGCCAGAGTGTGGACAGCAGCAGGGATGCAGAAGCAGCACGAGCTATGCCCCCTCCTCCCGAGCGCTCCTCACTCCAGCTGCCTCAGGTGAGACCATACAGTTCCTACATTGAACGTATTGCATGCAATACCATGTTGTCTCAATGCAGCTTTTGATTGGACTATGGAATGCGCTAACGCTGTTGTCTGGCCCGCTGTTTTTCACTTCCAGTGTGATGATAGTTATCAACACATCACCCTTCATCATGTATCACTCACTTCCTTCCCCACGTCCTCGGAAGCAGGTGTTAATATTGCTTTGTGTAGCTTGATCAAGGTCTTCATTGTCTCTTTGTTACTGCAAGAAGCACATCAATGCATAGATTTGCAGGTTCTGTCTTGCTGAGAAGCATTGACATGATTACATGCTCGCTCTTGACTCCCATTTGCAAATGCGTAAATAGGCTTTGACAACTACAGCAAGGCCAACCAATGCCTATTCCAGTACCTTATTAAGTTCAACTTGACTGTACAGCCACCAACACTCCATCTTACTAACTGCATCAAGTGTTTTGTTGTCTCTGAAGTGACACAAGCGTTGCCTGTGGCATATGCAGGCGGCCGTGGCGAGGCAGCAAGGCGCGGCAGCCCGCACTTGTAGCTCGGACATGCCTCCTCCACCACCCAGGCCAGGCACTGCATTGCAGCCCAGACCCACGGCTGACGCAGCAGGCAGCTCGTCTGAGTCTGACATTGATGTGGACATTGACCTTGATGACTCCTCTTCCCCAGAAATTGACCATGTCACCGCTGCCTGGATTGAAAGACAGCGTCGCTGCCCAGAGCCATTCCTGTCTGCTGCTGACTATGCACGCCGGGCAGGCAGAAGGCCAAACAGGGCTGCTGCTGCTGCTCCTGTTGCTGCTGCTGCTGCTGCTACTGCTCCTGCACATCCCGGGCAAGCATCGGCATTCACTCAGGCTGCAGCAGCAGCTGGGCAGAATATGCTTGCACCTGCTCGGACCTCGCCATCAGCCCGACAAAGCTTGCTAGCAGCAGCTGAGGGCTCAGCATCAGCAAGTCAGCGCTTGCCAGCAGCTACTCAGGGCATAGCAACAGCTACTCAGGGCTCATCCGTAGCAGCTGCTCAGCTCTCACCAGCAGCTGGTCAAGCAACAGTCCTGCCCAGAGCAGGCGTGAAGAACAGCATGCATGGCGTGAAGCCTCCTCTGTACCCTGCCAAAAGGCTGAAGAGCCCAGATGGTGGAGGCAGCAGCATACCACAGGCAAGCGCAGGGCATGCTGCTGGCACTGCCGCCTGCCCTACACCCTCCACAGTTAGCAACCCCAGCTACACTGCTGCTGAGCCTGGAGTCGGCGCTACTGCCCCCACCCAAAGCGCCCCTAACAAACCTGATGCTACTGTCGACGCTACACCTCCCAGCACTTATGCGCATACTGGGTCCACAGCTGAAGTGGCGGTTGCTTCCTGCACTGACATGAATGAAGGCCTTGTGCCAGGTGCACACCCTCATGCACCTATTCCTGTTGCAGCTGCCGCAAGTCCTGCAGCTTCTCAAGCCCAATGTGTTAATTGCCAACCAGCTGAACCCTGTGACATGTGATCTGTCATGCTGGCCTTTGGTATTGCTGGACAAGACCTGGACTGCAATGCGTTGCCTTGTCAGGTGCTGCTGTGAAGGTGTTGAAGCTTGCATGCTAGTAGTTTGACTGCGTGCCACTTGGGGTCTTTAGCTGTTCTGCCATGCATGCTTGTTCTGCATTCACAGCGCATCCGCATTTGTTACCATGCTGATGACAAGCTGCTGACTTAGCATTAGACTCAGCTTGTGCAGGCATACAGCAACACAACATGGCCTTGTTGCAGGCGTGATCAGCACAAAGGATTTAGGGTTTAGGAGTTGCACACCAGCAGGCAATTCAGGCCGGCCAGGCTCTGCCAGTGTGGTGGGACACACCCCACCTGCTGCTCCTACCTGTACCGCAAGTCAGGACGCCACGCCACATGCTCAGTCCCAAGCGCTCGTTGCAGGCCCAGCTGCTGCAGGTACTGCTGCTCTGTGGGTGGCTGCCTGCACAGAGTCTTTTGGGTACTGGACTTCTGTTATGCTTCCTGTTCTGTTCCCTATATTCTGGCCGGAAGCACCGTTGTTGCTCATCTATAGCAAACCACCAATCAATGCAAAACCTTGTGCATCACGGCATCTGCCACACTTACCTGCAATTCCTTGATTGCATTGGCATGTCTCCGACGCTGCATTGCACAAGATCATTGCTGCATGACAATCAATTGCCATCGCGTCTTGACTCTCTGTGACGACGCAGGTGCAGCCAGTGAGCAGGGTGCCAACACTGGAACACAAGCCCAAAAGAAGAAGCGGCGTGTACTCCTGGTCAACCTGAACAGGGGTGCTGAACCCAAAACTCCACATGTCTCTTCTGACACGACGGTCAGCTTGGTGCCAGAGCCTATAGCTTCGAGTCACCATGCTGTCAGGGCACAGACCGGAGGCCAGTTTTGCAACATGGTGGTATTGGAACCTGTTCAAGGTAAACTCCTTTGTAGTTGCTAGTCAAAGCGTTTTGTAGCCGCCAAGTGCTTGTCATCCTCTGCAGCTGCAAGTGCCCTATAATGAGAGTGGATATCATGCTGAATGCGCTGCGTCAGAGATGTTTCTTCCTCCAGTCATGCATATCAGTCTTCACACTTGCATAAGAAATGCTTAACAGACATCTTGCGTTCAAGCCATGCTGACAGGTAGTTGATTTCTACAGTGCATCCTTGTGTAGCAGACGTGCCAAATTTGGACACATGTCAGCTGGGCATGCATGAGAACCAAGCCATCCACAGACAGCCAAACTTTGGGTTGGTCATGTGCTGATTGGTTGATGCAGGTGATTCTCATAAGCCCAACCCTGAAGAAGAAGCACATAGGAGCTCCCCGCGAACATTGATCAGGCGGGCAGGGCAGAGGGTTGATACCTTTGCCATTTTGTCTCATGAGCTCGCAGCTCAGGATGCAGCCAGGGATGCGGCTGCAGCACAGGACGCTCAGGCCAAGCTGAGCGCTGAGCGCCTGAAGGCTATAGCAGAGCCAAATGTAGGCACCGCAATGGGTGCCACTCATGTGGCAGAGGGGAGCAGGCCCCACCATGCTTGCCTGCAGAAGCCACCCTGGTCACGAGTGGGTCAATCAGCTGAGCTGTCACCTGCAGCTGTGAATCAGCCTCAGAGTGCAGCTGCAGTGACAGCTGCCAATGCCAATGCTGGCATCAATTCTGCCCCAAGGCAGCATGCCCTATCTCAGCCACAAGCAAATTCAGGTGCTTGCATAATTCAGGCTCCTGTTCTTCAGCACAAATCAAAACTCGCCCTGAGCTGCTCAGTACTACTTTGTTGAATCTTGAAAAACTGCTGTTGCTGAGACACCTTTGCCATGCACGCAAGTGATGCAAGCAGGCTCTGACATAACTTCTGCAAATTGAAGGTACAATGCGTGTTGCCTGCTGCTGCAACACTTACCAAACTTCAACTTGTTCTCTACTCACAAACTCTAAATTTTGTACTCAGAGGTGAGTCACATCAATCTGGATTCTTGCAGGTGCAGGCAATGCACAGGCTGCTCAGCCTGGAACACAAGGTCAAAAGAGGAAGCGTCGCTTGCTTCTGGCTCCCATTGACAGGGATATGGAGCGCACAGTGCCACCTGTGTCTCTTCAGAGTGAAGACGGTGTGCAGGCCCAGCCTGTACCATCAAGTCATGCTAATGCAGCATCACAGCTTGAAGGTGAGGAAGGGGCACTGCATCGTCTGGATCATCAATTGCGTCACTTATGCTGTCTCTTGTCTTAAGTGTAGTTTCCATCAAGTCATGAATGTAATTGGGGTTAGTCAATGACATGTTGATTGCAGTGCATCGACAGGTCTCACTCTTGTGCTCCTGCTGTTCTGTTCACATGCACAGTCTTCTGCAAATATGCATGTTTGCTGCAGGATCTCGTGAGCATGTTTGAGCAGTCATGCAAACCTTGACAAGTGCTTTGTGCCCACCGTATGTGTCTTTGTGGAATATGTGGTGACTGTCCTGCAGAGATGCTGCCTGCAGAGATGCTGCCTGCATCATGTTTTGGCGCACCCAGGTGTTCATCCACAGCTGATTAGAGCTTGGGTCACAACAGTAGAAGCCAAACTGGTGCTTTGCATTTTATGCAGGCTTTCCACAGCAGTCTACTTCTCTAGCTGATCCTGATGCAAGCATCCATTCAAGTCTGACTGAGCAAGTAACTCAGGGAGCCTCTTCACTGATGGCTGTGGGATCAGTCACAGCTGCAGCAGGGCAGGATCAGGCACTGCTTGGAGGTGCGTGTCAGCAGACCACTGCAGAGGCAACTGCATCAGTCCCAAGTCTCAAAAGAGGAGGAAAACACGATTCACGCCTTCAACCAGTTAACAGCAAAAGCGCATACCTGCACAGCAGCCAGCTGAGCTACTGTCAGTTGTGACACAGAGGCCTGCTGTGAAACACCAGACTTTGCTTTGCCTTTTGAATTCGGTGATTTGAAGTTTTGCATTTGGTCATGTACTGAAGGAAGCAGATGGCTGCAATGCTGCCAGCGTTGACTCTGTCTTGCTCTGTAGGCACAGCGAATGACCAAGAGCGCGAACATGGTGAGTCTGCCTGTGAGAACTGCCAGCCAGACCCAACATCACCCCCACCATCTGAGGTTGTAGACATTGGTGCTGAGTACAGAGTGCCAGTAGTGTTCTCTGAGGACGAGGACAGCCTACCATGCACGTCACAAGCATTGGGTCAGGCTGCTGGCATGGCTGTGCCACAGCATGCAGGTGCAATAGATTGTCTGTTGTGCACCAAGGGGATGCTCCAGGCATTTGATTACGGCTCTACCGCCAGTGAAGTGCTGCCCAGTGATCAGTGTCTCATGTCGAATTGCACGAGGTTGGTACCTCTCTGCAGGTGCAGGTAGCCGACAAGGCTCCAAGCCCGTCAGCTTGCGCAATCCAACTCTGGTTGAGCAGTTTAAGTCAGGGATTCAGCCTTTTGAGTTGATGTGTGCGCAAGTGGCAGAGAGTGACCGCTTAGCCAGAATCTCTGCAGCAGCAGATGTGAACGCTCATGCTGAGCTTGCTGACCTGCCAGTGCAGACAGGAGCATCTTGCACAGGTAACAAGTTGCCTTATGCCCACAGACTGCTCTGTCAAAGCACTGTCAAACTTAGCTGAGCGTCACATGCTTGAAAAAAAGCCTTGACTGACAGGTGACTTTGCAGAGATGATCTACAAGGAGGGTTTAGTGCCAACTGTGTTCTGTGACGATGAAGGTGCCCCGCTGGACGATGAGACACAACCTCTGGAAGATGATGGTGATGATGCCATGGCACAATGTCCAACTGAGCAGGAGGATGACAATGCACTGTTCATCACGCAAGCTCACCTGAGTGGCAGCGGGATTGGCAATGAGACAATGACTGCCATTGCTGAGCAGGTAGAAATTGCTTAATGTCCTGCCTGTTTGTCATGTAGCGCAATGCTTCTGTGCCCGAAGATGGCAGTCCATTCAATACTAATATTGATACGACAAACTTGATGATCCATGTGCGGTGCAGGGGCTTCTGGACATTCATGCTGTGCAATCCACTCCTAGTGCGACAGGCCCTGGCCTTGATCAACCAAGTTCCAGCCAGCTGCAGCATTGGGCACTCACAGAGAAGCCAGATGGAATTCTTATTGGTGCATCAGGGCAAGAACAGTCGGAAGACCTTGGTCACAGTCTGGTTGCCAGTGCGTCTGAATCAGCGGCAGCAGGAGTTCAGGATGCCGATCCTGCAAGACAGCATGACTCCAGCCCACAGCATTCACCTGAGCACGCTGCAACTTCAGCAGTCTTAGACGTTGCGCCTGATCTCAGACAGCTTCAGCGACAGACTACTCTGACGTACAACTCCACCTGGCGTCCAGGCCAGGATCCTTGGTTACCTCTCATCCCGCATGCTCCAAAGCAGAACCTGAGGGCTTGGAAGACTGTCCCTGGCGCTTGCCCTGAAGATGACCAGGACCCCTGACTGTGTGTAGTAGTATGCTGTTTTGTCCAGCTGAGTCAGTACCAGAGCAATTCAGTGAAGGAGTGACCTTTGTCTCCATCATCTGCTGGTAGATGAGCTGTGTCTTGAATTCTTGGTTTTTTGGCAGGTACTGAAGTGGTATGCAGCTTTGACTAGTGGTCTTGACCCAGCAAGCAGTACTGTTCCTTATGGTTATTGTGCAAGTCTGATGTGCAGCTTTTTTGTATACGAGCACAGTCTGGCATCAGGGTCGAATGTTGTATTTATATTGATAGTGTCACATTGTGGATGTTGACTCACATCTTGATTCCATGTGAGCATGCCCTTGTCCCTCACACATGTGATGACAAAGTCGGGCCTGATCCTGCAAAAGAGGCAGAAGCAGCACTAGCGCCAGCGCTGTTTTGCAGGGTCCTCTACCATATCGGATTATCATCATCATTTGCTGCACAGACAGCAGTCAATCCCTTTTCAGACTCTGCGTCTGACTGTTTCAGTGCATAGTAGTCAGTAAAACGATCACAGCAGCGAAGGATGAATGTAGTGCGCCTTACGGCAGGGGCATCAGTGGATGTTCTGCACATACAAATAGACCTTTATACAATATGAGAAGCTGACTACAAGCGTGATTGTACTAGTGCTGAAATCCCTATCGACCTCTTGGCCTTGAATGCCTGTCATACCTTTGTCAGCATAAGTTTGTCACGCCAAATACAAAACATACTTCTGTCTGTTCAAAAGCAATGCCGTACGGCACCTCATCAGGAACCTCAAACCCTTAGTGTATGCCAACCCAGCATCAGATGAGGTCCCCTTATGCCATCATTAATGCTCAGTACCAGTAGCAATGAAGGCATCTTTTGAGATGTGTTGCTTTGCGGCCTGCAGCTTGCTCATGTTTGCCTCATCCCTCTTTCTGCTGCTGCAGTAGGCCTGCTTGACCGTAGTTGAGGTGAGGGTGACACTCCTGTTGGTCAGTGGCCTACTTGTGGCTGAGTGGCAGATGAAGCTGCTGCTTCTGGGACTGTGGTTGCCAAAGCTTGTAATGCTGATGATGCTTGTATTGAAGTCTGTGCACCAGCACCTGTAGGTCTGAAACGCTTTCTAGATGTGGCCTTGTTTTGCTCCCTGCAGCAAAGAAAGCAACAGCAATTTGTGTCCTGACATTTATATGTTATACTAGATGTTTCGCTTGCAATGGAGCAATTCATGAAACAGCAGGGTTGTAACTCCTTTTCTTGCAAAAAGCAATGCAATGCAGAAGAATAAAGTTGCATGCAAATCTTATTCTTGTGAGCACAGCACACCAAAGCTGGATACAAGCAAGCATGGGCTTGATGAGGTCTTGACTAGTGAAGCAAGATGGCATGGCTCACTTTGAAACCATCTTGGTGTGCTGTCGAGCAACCTCATTGTCAGTTCTGCCAGGCAGCTGAGCTGCCACCGCTGCCCATTTGACAGAGCCATCCTCCCTGGTGTGCGCTGGAACTGCCGCCTTCAACAGGGCTACCTCCTCCTCGCTCCACGGACCTGAGATGCATCAGCATGCGAGACTTGATGTATCAGATTAGACACAGTATAAGAATATCAGACTAAGACTGCTACATGTCTAGTGAGCGGGTCCCTTCAGCTGATCCCTAAGTCGGGTCCGGGATTCACTCGAGTTAGACTGAGTGGTCGAATTTGCTCTCAGCCGCTGGTCGTCCATCTAAGATAAGATTCACACTCTTGTGTGTCTACACACGGCCTAGCTTGGGACTCGCTCTAATTATTTAGTGCAATATATCAAAAGCACGCTAAACTTGAACACCTGAGTGCATCAGCTAACCACACATGGTGGCATCAGCAAGAGAATCAAAGACCTGGCTTGTGCATGTACTGTTAAAAAAATCCTGTACGTCCATGCAATCATATCACACAGTTGATCATGTGGCCATCAATAGCATGCAAAGTACACCTTGGCCACACAACAGCTGTTCAAAAGGGATATGCATTTGCTGGAAGTGGTCAACATGCAGCCCTGCATAAGTGTAAGACAAGACAAGGTAAGCTACCTGATTTCAGCTCAGGGTCCAACACATTACAGTAGCGCTCACGACACTGAATCTGGCCACGGCTGCCAACCATTTCAGCAACAGTGCTCCATCTGTTTATCTTCTTCTTGCCAACTACAGCCACAGCCTGTAGCAAATTGACGTTAGACACAGGCCGCTGTGACCTTCAACAATCCTCATCATACAAATCAGGCATTGTACCAGGGCTGGCACATACAAAATGCAAACACATCGGACAAAGCCTGCAGCAGCAGCCACAAGTTGCACTGTTGTCATAAGCTTGTGGGCCTGGAACATTTGCTTATGGCACTGCATCCTTGCAAGGAGTGGTGCAGCATGACATGCATGCTCCACCACTCATTCAGAAAACTGTATACCTGCAAGAGCAGGTCATCCTCCTCAGGCAACCATTTGCCCTTCCTGCTGGGTTTCATGGTGTTCTTGTAGTGGTGCATGACTTGCTGGCGGCTGCGACCTCCACCGCAGTGGGAGGCCACTTCTCCCCAGTTGGGTCCATACAACCGCACAGCTTCTTCTATTCTCTGCTCCTCATCAGGTTGAAACCTGCCTTGACCTCTGCTACGCTGCTCTATGACCTTGAAAGGCATCATGCAGGCTACAGCTGGCCGGCCTGTGTCTAACTTGGCAGCCACCTGCTCCCACTGCATTTACACGTCACATGGTCAGGAGACTGCAACACAACTTTGTTTTGAGCAGACTTATTTCACTCCAACAGAAACTTCTTTGCAGTGGTATAATCACAACATTCTGCAGCCAGAAGTGCGCAGGTACCTTAAGCTGATGCAAGGTGACAGCAATGCTCGGTGCACTTATGTGACAGTCCTTCATCCACAAGGTGTTCCCTCATCTGGGCAGCTTGCATGGTCAGCCTCACGTTCAATTTCTTGTTTTGTTCCACTAGCTCTAGCAATTGTGCCTCTTCATGACTTGACCAAGGTGCGTGGTTAACAGCCGGGCAACAATGGTTGAACCAGTGAACGCGGCATTCTGTGCCAGGGATGCCATTGTTAGAGGTTATACGCTTCTCCCAAAAGTCATCAGTCCAGCCCTTGATAGATTCCTGCACCCCTGCATGGCATTCCTAAAGCCACTACTATGCAGGCCTTCATGCCTTGCAGCTCTACAGATTGCATTGCAGAATTTGTGATGAATTCCTCCAGCCATGCATGTCACATGTCACAGTCTCCTGAGGATGTAAGCAACAAGTGGCGCAACAAGGTCAAGCAGGCAGCTGGCTTGCAGCTGTACGCTGCCCCAGGGCTGGTATTGACAAGTCTGAGAGCTTAGTTGATGCACAAGCCTGTCAATGCTGATCAGGTGCAGGGCAGTTACTGATGAAGTGGTGCTTGATTGACATACCTGGTGACGCAAGGGTCAGGGCGTCCACATCTGAGGCATCCATGTCTTGTTCCCGCAAGGTTCGGCCTGCTTCATACTTCATTGTCTACACATAACCGCCATGCATTGTCAGGTACAAACTGCACTCATACAGCGTGCTCTTGACAGGAAAAGACAAATGACAGCACCTCAAGAATGGCATGATGTGACCATACATTTCACAGATACATACCTTGACCACTGTAAGAATTGCTGCCTTGAAGTTGTCACAGTCTGCTGTTGTCCATCGCCGTGGGTGCTCAAAACGGTGGGGAAGATATGTATAGTAGGGCAGCAGAGCTACAGTATCCACATTGTGAGTGGGCACATTGCTGCCCTGCACCCAGAAGCGTGAGGGGCCCATGCTGCTGCTCCCAATGCCCTCAGGATTCTCCCCTTTGCCTGCACCTGCACTCGACACAATTCCCTGTCTGCATGCTGTTCCTAGTCCCGTCAAGGCGCATCCTGCACATGTGGTGAAGCTTATACACAGCATGGGATAGCTGTGGTCTGCCAGTGATGTCCTGCATCTCCGAGTGTGTACTTGTAGATAAGCAGCTCTTTGTATGCGTGTAGAAGCAGGTGCAGAGCAGGTTGGGTCATGATCAAGGCAAATTTGCTTCTATGAAAGCATGCATGACTGCAGATGATGACACAGCTGTTGTGAGAGTCGGCACAGGCCAGAGGAACATACTGGGGTTGGTCCTGAGCTGTTTGATCGAAACAGCCTGTATGCCATTATCATGATGGAACTTTTCAATGTGCTCCTTGACCAACTGAAGCTGGTTTTGCAAAGCTTTGTTTGCATTCAGCGCAGCTTGCATGGCATCACGCTGAGACACCTGCACTACAAACAACTTGAATTCCAGACGCACTCCCAGGTCTGCACAACAGTGAGCAACTTTGAAGACATCCAAATCTGCTTTGCAGAGTTGCTCAACAATTTCCCTCACGCAAAGCAGATGTGATCTTGCCATCGCTGTGGATTCAGCAATGCGTGCATGACATTACAGTGTTAGGCATAGACACACCAGCTCTGCAAGCTCAAGGGAGTCTGCAGTAGACTCGTCCTGACCAGGCTCTGTGTCAATACCCTCTACTGCTTCCTGCAGCAAATACAGTGCAACTTCCAGTCATCCTAGCAATTGTTGTCATGAGGGATGCATCAAGCATGACTCAGATGCAATTGCTGTGAGAAGCTGAAAAGTGTCAGCACCTGCTCTTTGGCACGTGGTTGAACACTTGCTGCTGCTTTGCTATGCTGGGCCTCAGGACCCTCACTTGCTACCTGCGCCACGGGTTGCACATTGTCGCTAAAGAGTCCATCCGAGACCGTCGTGGCCGTAGCGCAGTGCATCCTCACAGTGCGATATGCGGACCCCAAGGCCCTCTTCAAGTAGAGCAGGTCTTGCTGCAAATGATCTTCTGATTCAGAGTCAGAGACATACTCCATGCTGTACAGCTGTGTGCCGGTAGCTGAATAAAGCGTGCGTCTGGTTCGTCTGTGAGTGCTGGGTCTGGTTGTGACAGCAAGTATCAGTCAAGGGGAGATCAAGCAAGCCAACGGAGCAGACGCACACAAAGAAATGCCCGTGAGATGACGCCAACATGGGTTTCCTGCATGGTGGCCCATTTCGCAACGCGACAGAACAAAGCAGAGCAGAACAGAGCTGCACAACAAGAAAGTATTGCATGCTTTGAACGCAATCACTAATTTCACAGCAGCATTTAAAGCGATATTGAGCGGTCATGGCGGAAGTTACGGCCCAGGTTACGGCCTCGCCAAGCCGTCAGCGACGTACAGAAGGTCAGGCTCGAGCTCAAAGGGGATGCAAAACAGCGCTGAAAACGCACAATAACCGCTTCGCGTCTGCGCTGCTGATTTGCAAGGACACGAGATTTGAGTCCGAGGGCGTAGTACGATATCGCTTCTGCAGCAAGTTCAGAATAATGACCGGCGCAGTTCAGATCCGCAGATCTTGAAGTTATAGTGGAAGCCGTTTTTCTCAGCAAATGAGCTTGCGTCAGCATAAGGGCCTTGTGCTGATCGCAATCATTTGCTTGTGTGTTGTACAGCTGTGCGCAAACGCCTCAGCAGCCCTCTCCTCCGAATTTGAGGCTGACCTCCAGAAAGCAGAGGCAGCACAAGAGGAGAGACGCGAGCCTTTGCAGGGGCTGGAATCAAATATCATAGCTCTATCGCCAAAGGCATTGCTTGCAAATGGTGATGGGGACATTTCTACTATAGGTATGCCTGAGGTTCAGGACATGGGCTGAGGTAGACCTCTTTGGAGAAGGGTCTTGGTTGAAGCTTGGTTGCTCAACTGCAGGAGACTGTGCTGGCGACATAGACACGTTCTGTGCTACTATTACAGCAGGCCGCAGACGACTGGCAGATTGCCTTCAGAATCAGGTTGCAACACAAGAGACTGGAAATGTTCAAGGTATGCTTGTGTTTGCGATTGTACAAACGTCAAGTACTTCAGCTGTAGCAAGGGTGATAGCCAACTGCTGGGGTGCCTGCTGCAGGCAAGGCTGTCAAGGAAGACTGCTTGATAGAGTTGGCA
>JAABUH010003976.1_pt1 | contig 12297 bp, 19 predicted proteins | sample 5559121 | NCBI WGS metagenome assembly JAABUH01 (sample SAMN10711871, study PRJNA513364) | rock metagenome | isolation source: Antarctica rocks | place: Antarctica: Victoria Land, Battleship Promontory nord | collected 2015-12-28 | reverse complement strand
GCTCGCGCAAGTTCCTGGAAGTCGCGGCGCCGCGGCTGCAGGCCAACGAGGCGCGCGCGGCCCCGCCGGCCCCTCCGCCTGACGCAGAGCCTGACGCAGAAGGCTCGACATGCCATGCAGCTGGCCCGCATGCCCAACGCTGCAGCCCAACGCTGCACGGGGGTGGGTAGTCCGGGGAGGCACGCTCATTGCCTTTTTAGACTGGTCTTGATCCCGTGTGAATGTGGACGAGGTGCCTGGGCCGCGCAGAGCTCGCGGCTCATGCGCGAGTTCCGCGGCAACGAGCCCGTGTTTGGGCTGCTGGAGAGCGAGGAGAAGACGCCGCCGTTCGAGCTGGAGATGATGGAGGCCGCGCTGGTGGTGGCCACAGGTGCGGTGCCTGATCAGGCCGGGCACCGCCCTCTGCACCTGCGCAACACAGCTCACTGGGCCGGCTGTGCTGCGCCTGGTGCCGGGCGGGCGCCCTGGCGCAGCGCTGGCTGCATGGTGCGCGCTGGCGGTGGCCGGAGGCTGAGCGTCCTGAGTGCTGCGGCTCGGTCCTGCAGGGCAGGCCCTCACAATGGCGGCCATGCAGGTCGGTCAGACAGCCGCGGCAGCAGGTTGCTCGAAAGCGCCCTGCAGGACGCCCGCGCTGTCGCGGCGCCGCAGGGCGCCTGGACGCCGAGCTGCTCGCGGTCAGCAAGCGCGTGGGCAAGGTGCTGCAGCGGCTGCCGCGCGACATCACGCCCGTCAACCTGGAGGAGCTGCGCCGCGTCAAGCAGTCGCTGGTCGAGCTGGAGTCCAAGGCCGACACGCTGCGGCGCGCCCCCATACCCTATCCCGCCTGGCTCTCTCATGCCCTATACCGTTTGGCGCATCCATACCCTATACCGCCTGGCGCGCCCTACCCTGTACTGCCCGGCGCGTGCCTGCAGGCTGGAGCCTGTGCTGTGCCGCGGCGCCCGACGCAGGCTGTGCTTGAGCTGGCCGTATCAGGCCGGCATGCTGTGGCGCGACGGGTAGCCCCCGCCGCGTTTGTGTGAGGAGGCAGCGTTCTGTGTGCGTGCTCGTTGGGCTCGCTGAGCGAGCGTGCGGAGCGGCACTGCCACTCACGCATGCTGTCCGGAGAGTGCCGACAGGGCTGCAGCACGCCTGCGTGTCCAACGACAAATCCTACAAGTCCAGGGCCGAGGCCGTGCACCTTTTTGCGTTTTAAGAGCCGCAGGGGTGCTTTGAGCGGCGGAAGCAGACTCTCTGTCAATGTCAGCAGGAGCCACAGTGCATGGTGAGGGTTGCTCATATGACCCGCGGCCTGAGTCCTGCTGGCTGCCGGGGCGCGCGCAGCGACATGCTGGAGGAGATGATGGACGACGAGGACGAGGTGCGTGAGATGAACCTGAGCAGCCGGCCGCTGCGCGAGGAGCGCCGGCGGCAGCGCGAGATCGACCGCATCGAGCGCGGCCGTGAGCGGTGCATCCTCTCTCTCTTTCACTGTGCGTGGAAGCGGCAGCGCTGCTTTCCCAACGACGCAAGCCGTCACCCATTGCGTTTGGGAGCCTTGCCAATACACATGTGTGTTCAATGCAGAAAGCCGTGACTTAAGACAGCTCGTGCACGCCTAATTGGAGGCTTTCATGAAGGGGTTTGCCTCGCAGGGAGCGCGAGCGTGAGTGGAGCGGCGATGACGCGGGCGGCACGTCGCGCCGCGCGTCCGCCTCGGGGCGCGGCGCCGGCGGCGAGGACGGCGCGCAGGGCGCAGGCCCCAGCCCGAGCTCGCGGCGCGCACCAGCCGACCCGCGCAGCAGCCCTGACCTTGAGCACTCCAGCAACGGCAGCGGTCCACTCACAGGGCGAGCGGGGGCTGGGGATGGGGCCGGCGGCGGCGGCGGCGGCGGCGGCAGCGGTGGCGGCGGTGGCGGCGGCGGCGGCGCCAGCAGCGGCGAGCATGCCGTGCACGCTCCGGCGCGCGCGGGGCTGGTGACGCGCGTGCCGAGCATGCGGCGTGACAGCGATGCGCAGCGGTGCGGCGACGCAGTGTGCAAGTGCACTTGGGCTGTGAGAGGAGCTTGCTAATGTATGGGCTCACAGGCAAGCTGTTGCTTTCCGTACTGCCTCTCACAGGGTGTTTGAAGCTGCAGGCGAATGGCACAGCGTTGCCTGCTGTGGAGCTGTCAAATCAGATAGAGGCACCATGCAGAGCTCCAAGGGGGGGGAAAGGGAGGCTGTGGCAGAGCCGAGCTAGGAGCTGAGGAACAGGCTACAGGGCATGTTAATGGGGCATGTCGCACCTCACAGGGGTGCAGGAGAAGCTCGAAGAGGCCGAGGCAGAGGAGTACAAGGCCGCGGCGCACAGTGACACACAACTCATTGCGTTGCACAGGGGTTACGAGGAGGAGGGCGGGGAGACCGAGGCTGAGGCCGAGGCAGAGGCCGCGCTGGAGGAGCTGGAGGAGGCCGAGGCCGAGGAGCGCGAGGTGGAGGAGGCGGAGGACCTGCTCGAGTACTACCTGCAGCGCGCGGCCACCACGCAGTCCGAAGCCGAGCGCCTGCTGGCCGGCGCACGCGACCTGGAGGAGTCCATCGGCGTCTCGCTGTCCGCGCGGCGCTTCGAGGCGCGCATGCCGCCGTTGCTATGATGCAGGGAGTGTCTGTCGTCATGCGCATGCAGGAAGCTTGCGTGTTCTGCTGTGTGTTCTGAACTGGGATGCTGCAGCTGCGGGGCATGTGTTCTCCCGCATGGTACATGTGAGGTGCGGGTCTGCTGACTTGCGGAGGCCCGTCTCGGAGTCTGCACTACGCGCTGCTAGCATGTACTTGTGCCTCATGACTTTCGTCCACGCTGCAGATGTCAATGCACAGCGCATGCTTTTGACTTGCATGACACGCGCGTGCGTCCAGGACTTTGAGAGAAAAAAGGCGTGCATGCTGCCAGCATCACTGCTGCGTTTGAGCTATAAGAAAATGGATGAGGTTTGCGTGCTGACGGCCTGCATGGGCTGCCAGGTGAACCGCCTGGAGCTGACGCTGAGCATCGGCAGCTTCGCGGCGGCGCTGGGGGCCGTGGTGGCGGGCATCTTTGGCATGAACCTGCGCTCAACGCTTGAGAACAGCGTGATCGGCTTCTGGGGCACCACCGCAGCCATTGTTTGCGGCTGTATCTGGGTTTTCATCATGCTGTTCAGCTACACCCGCCGCCGCCGTATCTTGTAGGCCGCTGTGATCTGCCTTACGGGACGTGCGATTGTTGCAGTGTACAAAGTTCTGTCTGTACTATTTGTGCGCTCTATGCGCACGTTACTAGTTCAACTAGTTCAGATACTGGCTTAAGAGGCAGCTGCGAAATGAAACACGTGAAGCGCTTGCTCGCAGGCGTCCTTCCCTTTGAGATTCAAAGTTTGAATGGGGTCAGTTTGAGAGCTGAGAGCAGTGCTTGTGGAGAGTGCAGACAGTCAGCACCTGGTCCGAAGTAGTCAGTGGTGTAACGTAGTGGCGTGTTTGCGCTCATTGTTGCTAAAGTGCATCACCGACATTGCCATTTCCGCCACAGTTCAGTGTCATGCAGCTGGTGCGCGCTGCTGTAGGTTTTGTCACGTCTACCTCAGGTTGCCACCTCTGAAATCGCCTCACAGGCAGTCTGCCTACAGCGTGAACAGAGCAATCGATCTGCCGCGCCGGGTGAGTGGGCACAATGCGTCCCACAAACTTAGATGGTCACGCGACAGTCAGCAAGCACGGATGCTGCTCAAGTGCTCGGTAAGTGCTCCAATGCTTCAAGCCCTGCAAGGGCTACAGTATGCAGCACACTTAGCAGCTGCTTTGTAGAAGAAAGGACCACAAGCAAGCATACAGCACGCAGTGTCAGCATGCTGCCGAAGTTTAGACAATATGCGCATCACTGCGGTATACCTTCAGGCAGTGTGCACACATGAGACAGCCCTAGCACGCATCCCTCACATGGAACAATGTAGCAAGGCTGCTCCCCCCTTGCATGCTGCCTTGAACCACACGGTGCGTATGTCCTCGCCGGACAGGCCACCAGGGCTCCCCGTGTTGCATCAGAAGTCCCGGAAGATGCCGGTGGACACATAGCGCTTGCGGGACACGGTGGGCTCCTCGGGCATGGCGCTGAAGTTGCGCGTGTCCTCTGGGTGCGCTATCTCTATCGCTCATGCACACCAGCTGCTCGGAACAGCACACTGGCATATACTCCACAGCTGCTGCATGGCTGCAAGGTTTGAGCATGCCCTGCCTGACTCAAATCCTCCATGTGCCCTTCTCAGCGCCTGCTGCATTCAAGCAGCTCCATCCCCCCGCACCAAGGCGCGTTTGGTGATGCGCTGGAGCACGCATAAAATGCGCGTGCAACTGTTAGTACTGTGCGTGAACCTCTTAGCACGCGGATGCTTTCTAGCACTGCCAAGACTCGGGCCTGTTCATGTCCAAAGGCGGCGCACCACGGGCGTGTAGGGCGCCTTTAGCTTCTTCTGCGCAAAGGACTCCCAGTCAAAGCCGTGGAACCACGGGTGCGCCTTGACGTCCGCCGCGCCGCCCTTGAGCACGCCCAGGCGCTGCGCCGGGTTGTGCACCAGCAGCCGGTAGATGAGGTCGCGCAGGTCCTGCCGCAGCGCAGTGGGTCGCACCCCCGACACTGCCTTGCATGTGGGGCGCCTCAGCATGCAGAAAGCCTGCGTGAACAGATACCACAGCTGTGAAGAGCTTCAGCAAGGCAGAGTGTGACAAGCCATGTGCACTGGAGCGCTGCGAGGCACCCGCAGACATGGCGTCAGCCTGGCTGCAGCATGCGCTGCATTTGTATGTCCGCACATCGCGTATGCGCTGCATGTGCTGCAAGCTGTCATCACAAGCTCACTCCTGAGGACAGGACCCCTGCACGCGGCCTCATGTCCAGCTCTGTGACGTTCGCACCGTCAGCGGCCACCTTGCTGCGCAAGCACTTGTCGGCACACGAGGTCAGCATGTGGAGCCTCGAGCGGCAGCATCACACACGCTCTCACGCCGCTCTGCCGGCAATGAATGCGCCGCGCGCCCCCGCGCGCCTTGCCGAACGACGACGGGAAGGAGAACTTGACGTGGCAGATGTTCTTGAACATCTGCACGCGGTCCTCGTGGTAGAACGGCGGGTAGCCGGCCACCATCTCGTAGATCAGCACGCCCAGCGCCCACCTGCGGCGGGCACGCAGGGCTGCAGCAGGCGCTCCCGGCAGGCGGCTCTGCCACTGGCCTGCTGTGCCGTGCTGCCGCGGCCGCTCATGCCTGCTTGGCGAGTTATGTGCTGTGGCACACCGGCTGCGGCAGCCCATCTTTTACCCTCAGCCTGCGCTCCACGCACGGCTGGTGGAGCCCTGCGCATGTCATTAGCAGGGGCTAGCGCTGGAGCCACTGCTTGGACAGCCAAGTCCCACTGAGCACCACGGACGGCCCAGCATGCGCCTCGCGCAGGGCGCACCAGTCCACGGAGCGCGTGTGGCCGGCCTGCGCGACCAGCTCGGGCGCCAGGTACTCCGGCGTGCCGCACAGCGTCTGGCTCTTGCACCCGGGCGCGATCTTCTTGGCGAAGCCGAAGTCGGCCATCTTGACGTAGCCCTTGGCGTCGATCAGCAGGTTCTCGGGCTTCAGGTCCCTGTAGGAAAATCCCGCGCAACTCTCCGTCAGCGCCGCGCTTGCCACCGGCACGATTGCAGGCCGGCCCCTGTGAGCACTGAGGAGGCGCTGCAGCGCTTGCGCGTTGCGACTGCACTTGCAGGTGTGCATGCGCGTGCCCTTGAACTGGCGATAGAGACGTGCCGCAGACATGCACCGCGCGGCAGCCACAAACACAGCCACAAATGATGCTGTTTCAACTGCAACAGAAAGAGCTGGAGAAGTGGAAACGAAGTCGCGAACACAGCAAAGCGTGGCCCAAGTCACCGCTACGCAAGTTGTTTCTGGCCCTTTTGCACACGCACCGCCACATGAGGTTGCGGTCCTGCATGTACTCCAGGCCGCACACGACCGACGCCGCGTAGAAGCGCGCGTGGTCATCGCGCAGCGGCGAGGGCCGGCTCTGCGGCAGAGTCCGATTGGTGTATGGAGGCACGCACATGCAGGACGAATGCACTTGCTCTTATTCTTATCCATCAGAACTAACATTTGATACAACTGCTTGAAGTGGTGGCGATGGTGAGGTAACGGGTGCATCTTCATACAGGCGCGTGCTGCGAGCTTCACTGGGGTATGCTCAGAGCCAGGCTGAGAGGGGCTCAGATAGGAACCAGCATGCGTGCATGTTCCTGCAGGAGCACGCTGGCGGCCGGAACAGCGGGCGCCGCCCCGGGCGCGGCGTGCCTGCAGGTACGTGAACAGCTCGCCGCCCATGATGCACTCCATGAGCATGTACAGGTGCGCGTCGTCCTTGAAGCTGGTCACCAGGTTGACCATGAAGGGGCAGTCGCACTCGGCCATGACCTGCTTCTCGCGCTTCACATGCTCCTGCGCGCGCGCGCGCTCCGGTGAGCCATGGTCGGCTCCTGGGGATGGTTAGGGTTAGGGTTACGCTATGCCCTACGCCCATGCGGCCGCGCCGGGCAGGTCCTGTCTCCGCGCGGTGCCTCCTCCACACACGCATGTTCGCAGCGGCCTCTTGCCATGTGCAGCCCAGTCCCCGCAGCCCGCCCCCATCCCTACACTCTGTAGGCGCGCACGCCCCGTACGCACGCCTCGCAGGCTCCTGGAGCACGGCCTCTTGTGCACTGCGCTTGCTACTGCATGCCGTGCGCTACCCGTGCCGCGCTGCGGAGCACAGGCGCGCCCACGGCCGGCGCGGGGCGCGCCTGGAGGCCCATCTCGATGATCTGCGCCTTGTGCAGCGTCTTCAGCGCGTAGTGCCGGCCGGCGTGCTTCACCAGCATGACCTGCGCCCGCGCTGCGCCGCTCAGGCTGCAGCTCAGGCCGCGGCGGGCGTGGCCCACAGGGGCGCCCGCCGGCAGGTGCGGCGACACCCAGACACGCGCCTCTGCTTCAGCAGGCCTGCCGCGGAGCGGACGGGGAGGCCGCGCGAGGGGCGCTCGGCTGCTGGCAAGCATGCCGCGGCCGTGACGGGAGGGCCGCAGGCCGACGCTTTGTGGTGGATGAAGTGTTCAGGCAGCTCTCAGCTCAGGTGGCTGGCCGCAGGCGAACTCGTGCAAGCGCCCGCCTGAGCACCAGGCCCTGGGGACAGCAGAGCGTGCTCACCTGGCCGAAGGCGCCCGCGCCCAGCACTGCCACGCGCTGCAGGTCGCCCGGGCGGATGTCCTGCGCCCCAGCAAGCGCGGGAGCCTTCAGTGGTGGTCACCCCACTAGCAGACCGTGGCCAGGTCATCAGGGACCTGCAAGCCAGGTTAAAACTGGCGCGGGGCACTGAGACGGGCAACAGGGAATGCCAGGGGACTGTGCTGTGGCGACGCAGGCGCGCCGGCCCGCGCTCAGCGCCCGCACAGAGGCGCCCTGCGGATGCTCCGGCGCCGCGCGCCTGCTTGGCCGACGCCACGCTGGCGTAGCGCGACGCCTGCTGCTCCAGCTGCGCGGCCAGCGGGCCCAGCACGCGCATGAACTCCGCGCGCTCCAGCGCGAGCAGGTCGCAGTCGCCGGCCGCGAGCACGGTCGCCGCGCGCGCCTCGCCGCGCAGCAGCGCCAGCTCCCCAAAGTACATCGTGGGCGTCAGCCGCGTCAACTCCTGCGGCGCGCAGCCCGGTGCGCGAGCGTCGCGGCCCTGAGCCGCGGGTGACAGACGTGCTCGTGCGCTCAAGCGAGCGGGTCATGGCCGCCAGCAGCCAGCACGGCCACACGCGCGCGTTTCACCCGTAGCGCATCCAGCTCCCCGAGGCGCGCGTTTGGGGCGGGCAGGCGGGGCCACCACGCAGGAGCCAGAGATGACAGGGCGTGCGCCGGGGCGCGGGGCGCCGCGCCTGGTGCGCGTCGTTGACGACGCTGCAGGCGCCGGCCTCGACCACGTAGAACGTGTCGCCCACGTCGCCGGCGCGCACGATGGCCGTGCCGGCGCGCGCGTGCATCGGCCGCAGCGCCGTGCACAGCTGGGAGCGCTGCGCGGGCGTCAGCGTCGCGAAGAGCGGCACCTGCGCGCGCGCGCGTCGGGCTCGGCATGTGCGTACGGCATGCAGCTTTGGAAGTGCGCACGCACCGTCAGTGCACCTGCTAGCCAATTGAGCGTAAGCACAGGGTGAGCCAATGTTTGGACTTGAGCACTGTGCTTTGACGGAGACTGTCTCGTTGGTGCCATGTTGTGGGCCGGCATTGCTCATAAAGGGCCACTGGCACTCAACCTAGCCCTCTTACCATGGGCGCATGCGCTCAGGATACCGCCGCAGAGCATGGACAAAGCCAACTGTCTTCTTCCACAGAAAAGGCAAAAGCGACGGCGCCCGAGCGGCTACCGCGCGCCTTGCGCAGCGCCTCAAAGCGCCACATGTGGCGGATGTGCGACAGGCTGCCCAGCAGCTTGTTGAAGTCCTCGCGGTGCAGCGCCAGCAGCACGCCGTCGGTCAGCGCGCGCACGCTCGCCGCGCGCGGGTCCTGCCGCAGCGGGCCCCCCGCGCAGCCGCGTCAGCCGCGGACGCACGTTTTGTGTCTCGCCGCCGGCCTTGTGTGTGTTGTTCCTATTAACGGCAATTACACAAACGTGCTGCGGTAGTAAAAGGCCAGGCTCCATATGTGCGAAACATGACTTCCACCGCTGGCGACTAACATCTGTCAGTTCAACTTTACCATTGATGGGCTGCCCAATGCATCTACTTACAGCCATGCTGGCAAGCTGCATGGCTGGCACTGCCAGCAGATGCACGGCAGTCGGCAGCAGGCCCCCGCCCGCCTGCGCGCAGGCCCGCTGCGGAAGGCACAGGGCCGGGCAGATCACGCGCCTTGCGCAGCAGCGCGAGCTCGCCGAAGCATGAGCCCTTGCCGACCCGCGCCAGCTCCTGGCCCTCATCATTGTAGATCGTGAAGGTGCCGTCCTGGATCACATAGAAAACGTCGCCTGCACAGCGCAGCTCCCCACTGTCAGCCCCTTTGAAATTTGGCGCCCGCTCACAGCTCTGTTGAGCGGGTCCCGTGCCCCACTGGCCATTGACTTCGGATTGGGTCGCTCATTCAAGGCTGCAGCTGTGCCGCATGCTTGGCGGCCCGTCAGCCAGGAATGCTGTGCTCTGCCCCACAAAGCCACTCTGTTTTCAGGCGGTGCGGATCAGGCCACACGGTGAGGCTCAAGCCTGAGCACCCAAAACAGCCTCAAGACGCACGACATGGTGGTGAGAGGCGGCCGGACCGGCGTCGCCCTGCCGTAACACGACCTGGCCCGCCGCGACGGAGTGGTTGCGCATGCACCGCGCCAGCTCGAACAGCTGCGGCTCCCGCAGCGCGAACAGCACCGGCACCTGCAGCCGCGGGCGCGGGTGGGTGCGCAGGCTCGCGATCGGTCGCGCCAAGCCTACCAGGATCCGCAGGAGTCGGGCACAGGAAGGGAGTGGGCCGGCCGCGCATGTGGGCTCGCTGCAGGCACGCTGCGCGCAGGCGGTGCACATGAAGCGGCAGATGCATCGCCTAATAAAGCTCGCGGCAAGTACGCACACAGTGTGTTGAGCACGCCAGCACACACGTGCCTCATGTCTGCACAGGCCAGCGGCACAGCTGCATCGGCCAGCCGGCGCCCACGGCGCCGCGGCGGACCTTGCGCAGGGCCTCAAAGCGCCACATGTCCTCGATGGGCCCCAGCAGCTCGTTGAACGCCTTGCGCGACAGCGTGTAACACACCGTGTACGTGTCCGCGACCACGTCCGCCGCCCTGCGCGCCCCGCAGAGTATAGGGTTAGGGTCTGCCCAAAGGGTCTGACCGAAGGGTCTGCGGGCGTCCCGGCTGCATGCAGGCGCCGTCTAGCGTCCCGGCTCTGCTGGCCGCTGGGCCGATGCAACGCCGCGCCATGCCGCAGCCTGCGCTGCAGCGCCCCGAGGTGCGGCGGCGCGCCGGGCCTCGTCCTTGGCCAGCGCGCGCTCGCCGAAGTAGGCGCCGACGCCCAGGCTGGCCATGGCCGTGCGGTCGCCCGCGCTGTTTGTGCGCACCACCGACACCGCGCCCTCCTGGATTAGGTAGAAGCGCTCCCCGCGCTCGCCCTGCGGCGCGGCGGGGCGCGCGCCTCACGGGCGCGTTTCGCCCTGTGGTGCGGCAGCCGCATGGCGAGCGCTCAAGAAGCGCACGGCTCTGTGAGGCATGACAAGCGCTTGACGCCTTCGGCGCGCGAACCTGCTCGAGGCGGCTGCCGTCGGGGACGACCCGGCTGCCTGCCTTCTGCCGAACATGTCACCGCAGGACCCGCACTTGCATACCTGCCGGTGCGCCCGCGCACACCGAGCGCGGGCGCGCGGCGGCCTGGGGCGCCAGAACCCTGTGGGGTTTAGCACCTGGCGGAAGATGACCTCGCCCTCCTGGTAGTCCACCGGCTCCAGCGCCTCCGCCACGACCTGCTGGTTCTCCTGCGCGCGCGCGCGCGCGCGCGTCTTCACGCCCCCGCCGCAGCGGCGCCCGCAGGCGCGCACAGCGTGCCCGCTCCGCCAGCAGAGGCCCCGCGTCAACCGCGCGCCCGAAAGGAGCCTCGCGCCAGCAGTTTTGGCACGGCAACGCTCGGCGCAGGACGGCGGCAGCATGGCCTGCGTGCGGGGGTTGGCTGCCGGCGCCCGAGCGCCGGCGGGCCGCACCGGCGACAGCACGGCCAGCATGGGCACCGCCGCGATCAGCGCGCGCTTCTGCGCGCCCAGCTGCTCCACGTACGTGCGCTTGATGGCCGCGTACACGCGCCGCTCCATGACCCAGAGCTTGCAGTCGGCCGCCGCGAGCACGGTGGCCGCGCGCGGCGCGCTGTACAGCAGCGCTAGCTCGCCGAACGCGCTGCGGGTGTAGGGTTAGGGTTAGGCCAGGCGCTGTGCTAAAGCGCCGGCTCGCCAAAATGCGTTGCGGGTATAGAGATAGGGTCAGGGATAGGCTGGGCGCTGTACAGCAGCGCCAGCTCGCCGAATGCGCTGCGGGTGTAGGGTTAGGGTCAGGCCAGGCACTGTGCGAAAGCGCTGGCTCGCCGAAACGCGCTGCGGGCGCGCGCGCGCCCGCAGCGCGCGCGGCGCGGCAGCCGGGCGGCGTCGCGCTTGCAGGCTGGGGCAGGCTGGGGCAGAGCCGCGGCCCGATCGCTTGCCGCGACGCGATCGACCATGTACTCGGCGCGCATAGGAGCGCCGCTGTGCGCGTCGCAGCACACAAGCGCACCGAAGCTCCCTCTGGGGCGGGTGCATACCTCCCTGCTCGCCATGCCTGCCGTCGTGCGGGGACGCTTTCGTGCTCACGCAGCCCTGGCTCTGACGCGCGAGGCAGGCACAGGCGCGCGGCGGCGGGCGGCCGGGCGGCGGCCGCGCCTGCCGGGCGCGTAGGTGTGCACGCGCTGCGGCGCCTCGCCGCCCGCGGCGACCAGCACGTCGCACGCGCCCCTCTCCAGCACGTAGAACAGCGTCGCGGCCGCGCCCGCGTCGCCCTGGCGGATGATGGCCTCGCCGGCGCCCACCGCGAGCGGCGCCATGCTGCGGAAGATGGCCGCGCGCGCGGGCGCCGACAGCATCTCGAACAGCAGGTTGCCCGCCACCGCCTTGTCTGCGCGCGACCTCGCACCGCCGCGGTTCCGGCGCGTCCGGGACATCGGCCCAGCCTGCACTCCCGCCAGATTTGCCGGCCCGGTCGGTGCGCCGCCATGCCTCACGCTGCCACAGGCCGGCCCCGCATTGGGAGCACCGCTCTACATGACCGGGCGGCTGCCCGCGTGCTGCCGGATGTTGTGTGCATGGTGGTGTGGTTCGTGTCGCCGTCCTGGCGGCTCCCTGCCCGATGCGCCCAGCGCGAGTGCAGCACGCGCAAGCATGCGCATGTTCGCCAGCTCAGCCTGCGCTCTGAAGAGGTTCCTGCCGGCCCCGCTCGCCCGCCCAGCACGGCTCCCACAGGGCCACCCGTCCAGGCCGCGCCGGGCGCCGCAGCGAGCAGCGCCAGCGCAGCGCCCGGCGCGCGCGCGTCCACACGGCGCTCGGCGGGAGCCGCGCGCGGGGCCGCCAGCTTAGGGCGAGACAGGGTCTCGCCAGGGTCTCGCCAGGGTTTCGCACCCAACAGCGCCAGCACCGCATCCGACTTGGGCACGTCCACGATGCTCACGTCCGCCGCGCTGGCCAGCGCCTCGGCCGCCACGGCGATGCGCTTGCGGACCTGGCGCGCGCGCGCGCGCGCCTCCGCGTCGCCCGCCGCGT
>JAABUH010003973.1_pt1 | contig 12300 bp, 13 predicted proteins | sample 5559121 | NCBI WGS metagenome assembly JAABUH01 (sample SAMN10711871, study PRJNA513364) | rock metagenome | isolation source: Antarctica rocks | place: Antarctica: Victoria Land, Battleship Promontory nord | collected 2015-12-28 | reverse complement strand
CCTTCTACGTCGGGCATTAGCGTCTCGTCAATCTTGGGTCCCATTCCCCCCTTTGATTTCCGGAAAGCCCACTTGAATTACTGGTCCACCATTCTCGTCTGTCTTCAGGTCCTTGCGTTGCAAGATAGCTTTGGCTGCATTCGTCTCAAGTCTGGACCATGTCTTAGTGATGTTTCGATCTTGTAATTTTGTTGAAGGTCTTTACCTCTAGTCCTAAGAGTCGTCCTGTTGTGCTGCTCTCCTAAATATCTGAAGTCATGCTACACGTCGTAGAGTTCCATGAGACACCTAGTTGATGGTTGATCCTCCATACCAAGACTAGATAGACACAAGAAACTCGCCGAAGACAGTGTCGCTGTATCAGAACTTAACACTATAGCAAAGGTACTGAGGACACTGTCTGTACCCATCCATTCCTTGAACGTTAAAGCTGGTGTCTATAATAAGCATACAGTATTGGACTGAAAATGCAAAATTGGCGCAGGGTGGGTTGAGGCAGCAAACAATGCTCAAATAATTTTGCACATTTTCCAATACTTTAAACGGCAAACGGGGGACCATCAGTAGCCCCCCGGGACACGATGAACGTGACGGATGCTGTGTGCACTTGATGGAGACCAAGAGAGGTTCAGAACATCACTCTTTGTCTCGTTTCAAAAGCTATCTCTATCTTCGATTGTGAGACCTTGAGTCATTTGATTCTAGCCAATCAAACTCCACCTTATGACTCGGATTGACCCGTCGTCGCTCGATCGAATCACGCACCCACCTACACTATTCCGCAACCCATCTGCGTGCTATTGAACCAAGTTAGATACAACAGCTTCCGCTCTTTCAAAGCTCCCTTCCGTTCCACAACCCAGTGACCCATTCGATCTCAACTGGCGGGCTATAGTCCCATGGTTGGCTGCAGGATACACGGATCATAAAGCCTATGGCCTTCTCTTGCATTTCGTCCGGGTCGGTCGTCGAGAACGAATTTGATGTTTGAATGGAGATTGGAGACCAATGTCCTGTTGCTCCATCGTCGATTTGATATGTCCATAGCTCGGCCCAGCCCCCAATTTTTTCGTCATTGAGATACCCAATCTGATTGATGTCAGTGTGGAGAAACACTCTAATTTTGGATTAGATCTACTTTTACGGTCCTGTCCTTCCTCTGGATACAGAAATCCAGGTCAGAGCTCATGTTGCGTCTGCTCAGGAAGTGGACCTCTGAGCGATCGAGATCGAGGAACGCGTCCAAAGCTTGTGAATTATATTTGAAGAGAATTGTCACAACGAGGTCGGGATTGGTCATGTCCTGCTGAGGGATATCCTCACTGACGGAGGTGAGATCAACCAAATGAGGATGGCCATAAGGCGCGTCAACCGGAAGCTGGTTGTGATTGTTGAGGTGGAGAGCTTTGGATAGGATTTGTCGACGTCGGAGTCGGCCGTGCTTGCTTGAGGTAAGAAGTCAGAAATGTGTGACGACTTCAGGCACTATTAGATGGTTTTGGTGGGGACAGCTACTCACTTGGCATGATTACAGTATTTCTCGGAGATGTAGAGAGTCGGGGACTGAAGCACAGTCAGGGTTGACCGAGCTCCTTCTATGATCACTGCGCTGTGACGTGATACTTGAGGCTGACGAAGTCTGATCAAATCGTACTCCGGCTTGGATATTCAATGTTTTTGAATGACGGGTATAGAGGTCATCCGCGAAGCGAAAGGAGCAGATCTCTAGAGCGAAGTGAAGAGATCGCCGTGATACACTGCTTTCACCCTCAGGGCAGCTTCATAACACCAATCTCGCCTAGAGTCCGCTTCGGATTTTGGTTTGAGGCATAGCTCTGTCGCCGCTTTGAAGTCTGTACATGTTCTTCTGCATGATGCGTTGACATTTACTCCTAAATTTGTCCTATTGACCTGAGTCCGCGATATCAAGTGAGCTTTCCTTCTCGCTATGGAGGTCAGCCCCCTGCATGTTCGAGCAGAAGTCTTTCTGGACTTCCTACAATCTTATGCTTCACCATTGACCTTGAGTCTCGAGGAATTTGAGACATTGAATTTGATTTAAGGATCAGCGATACCGCTGTGCTTAGAGTTCTAGTCACCTGCGCCCCCTGATGTCAATTTCCATTGAATTAAGCTCAGCCGTCAGCGTCAACCCATATTGACAGTCCCTTCTTGTCACTCCTCATCCCTTCTGTAGCATTAACCTTCAAAGCTTTATGAAAATGGGTATCGAAAACCCTTAGCTGTGGAGTGATCCAAGCCCCTTTTACCAATGGCATAAGATTGTAGGGAACAGTATGCCGGCTAAGCGGCAACAATTCCACCGACACGTTCTTTGGTCCGCTGAATGCAAAATCCTCGCTTGGGTCCATCGTCAGACTGAACGCAAGGGCATATGTGGACGGATTCTCAATGACGTATTGAAGGTGGATGACCCCAGGTGGTTCTTCGCCGTTCTTTGCTGTTGCCAAGACTCTAGGCTCCCCAAAGGGTATGACGAGTTCAGGTACGGCAAGGTAAGTGACCGTTGGGGCCTTTTGGGACCCCTCTCGACGCCATGAGACTTCCAAACGAAGGTCAAGGAATGTAGATCGGCGGTCTTCTAGATCTGTCTTCTGAGCTTTCAGGTGGAAACTTCGCTCTTGGAGATCATTTGGGGCAATCGATGTCAACTTCGACGTATCCTCAGGCCCAGGGGTAATGTTACAGCTGGCCGCTTCATGAATTTCGAGGACTCGAGGATCGACGTGATCGATGTTGAAAGCTTCACTTGCTAAAGAATAAATTCTTGACATTAGTTGCCACATTTGAATCAGTCCATTGGCTTGCTCCTCCTTTCCACCTGCATCTTCACTTTCTGCGCCAAGCTCATCAACGTTGAAATAGCTTGGCCACGGCTCAGGATTGATCATAGGCGTAAAGCTATAGCTAACTTCGAAAGGCAATTTTATGAATATGTTGGCAGAGGAAAACTTGGAAATTGGGGTCTCTGGATCGGAGAGAAGGTAGTATCGTGCCCGAACCTCTACAACGTAGTCTCCAGCATCAGGTAGCGCGTGTATGTGCACACCATGACTCTGCTCCAAGGATGAAGCCACGTTTCCTATAGCTTGAGATATAGAAGTTTTCTCACTCTGGCCCAGCTGTTCAGCTTCTGCGCTTTGTGCTCGTAGCTCTTCATCTTCTTCAGCGGATGTCCATGCGATGTGCGGCAATGGCCCTCCTGAGCCCACGAGTCGTGCTTCAAGAGTTACATTAGCCTCCTCATCTTCGTTATTCATAACCCACACATCAATATCAATTACTTCGTCTGTATAATAGGTCAAAGCAACATTGCGACACTCAATCTGCATTTTCGGTGGCTTGGGTAAGATCTTCACTGTGCTACTCCGCCCACTCTTGAGAGTCTTTACAGTGGGGCCGGTCTCTGAAGAAACCCAGAATACACTTTGATGCAGCTGTTCGTCTTCGGTAATTATGACTTTTAAGTCAAAATCATCCTCATTCAAGCAAAGGGTGAGACTAGCGACCTCAGCTTCTCCAGCATCACGAGGGACATGATCAATCGAGAAAGCCTTGGTGGCTCCGGGGACAATCGTCAAGTTTGCCAATCCGGTCAAGTCGTTTGCAAATTGGCTGGCCTTTGAAGTGGCTGGACTCGTGGGTGTCAAGGAAGCTTCAGGAGAAGCTCGTTGCAACGGGACTCCGTAAATATGGACTAGCCCATTAGATGAGCTTGCAGGAGGAGCCTGGCTTGGATCATGCTGGATTATGAAGTTCTTCAGATTCCCCCCAAATGCTACCTTGACTTGTGAAATCGTAAATGGTTTAGAGGAAGCGTGTGCTCTAGAAGAAATAAGCACTTGAGATTGCAGATCTACGCCAACGTTTCCTTCCGATGTGCTGAACGCGAATGTAGCACAGACTACAATAGCGTAAGTAAGACAGTCCCGTGACAATATCAAGCGGCGGCTCCCTAAGTCAAGACTTACCGCATGACACTACGCTTTCCGCTTTAACAACAACTCTTGGCCGCGACTGCAATGGTCGATGAGACTGTAGTACGTTTGAAAAATCACCATTCCAATCCTGTCTAGGTGTCAGGGCTGATACAGGTCAGATGTATTAGTACCAAAGAGAAGATTCGTGCTCACAGTTGCTGGACAGCTCCCAATCAACAGCGATCAATGTCTCAAGACTCCGGATCCGGGTTGCACACTCGTGCAGTGCCCAGTCCACTTCCTCCAGTAGCTGCCACCACCCTGATTTTCGCCAACTCAATGTTTGCCATAGAGGCGTAAGAGTCCGTGTAGCCCGCTCCCACTGCTCGTGCTGCATGTGCACCTTGGCCATTTCCCATTGTAGTCTTTCCACGGCCCGGCCTTGGTTTTTCTCAGCGAAGTAGTCCGCGGATCTTTGCAAGGTCCTCATAGACGCGGTGTATTCATCTGGACCATTGCGTATCAATAATGCCACATCGCCGGCGGGCTCGGTACAAAGATAAGTGTCGAAGACTGCGGGCGTAGGTGTGGCCTGGTACTCGGACCCAGACTCGGAAGATAGCTGCGACATGTTTCCAGAATATGCATATAGCTTGTTTCACCACCGCATACAGGTCTCTTACACCGTAACGCCTTGACGGGAAGCGCGGCGGAGGAGCAATTCCTGGTTTCCTGACATTACCAATTGCATTGCTCTTAGAACTACCTCTCTGGGAACTCGAGACGTGAGCAGTCCTAGGTCTCTCAGGAATCGGAATGGCAACAAGGTGTCAGGTACAGTCCCGATCGATGCTTGTGCCTTTGGTTGTGGGCTGTCGCCATTTCCAGGAGTTTGAAGTGAAGTTTACTTTTCAATCTCGTGCTACTGGAGATCATGACGCAGGCTTGGCGGAAGACGACAGGGGTACTCTACCGCTTTTTTTGGATTTTGCACCCTATCCCATCTCCAATGTATTGATTATTCCGAGTTCCAAAGTTGATACATGGCCTATGCTATCACACAAAAGGCGAGAATCAAAACTTCAGACGCAATTCTACATAGGCTATCTGAGGTCCCAGTATAGACAGCAAACGAAAGCTGTCTCCTATGCCAGCAAAGTCGTTTCCTCAGGCATTAGGTCTCCAATCGTGTAGCCTGCTCGAAGGTACATTCCTAACAACACCGAGTACCTAACAACCTTGATGGTATGAATGCAGGGCAGCCATCCCCATTTGTACCATAATTCAGCAGAATATATTGACCTTCCCATGTTAGCGTCTCAAGCCTCAAATGCCGCCGCACTGCGATCGCTAATATCACCACAGCTCGCACGCCTTGTGAGCGGAGACTTGGCGAACCAAGTGACCCGGACAATTGGCCGAGTTCAATAATTTGCGTGTAGATCTGAGGAGCAACAAAAATGAGGGAGTACTTGTATTGAAGACAGCAGAGAAGCCAGTGAAAATCCCATCGCCAAAAGTATGTAGAGAGGGTCTAGCTAGTGTAACAGCAACGGCAGGAAGTTGAAATAGTGCTGCATGGATGAAGGCGATTACAGGGATGCCTGTAGTCGTGGCGAATATGCCACATGAACTACTCTCGCTAGAACTAAAGGCATGTGCCGAAAAAAGCATGACGCTGAAGTTGGGATGTCAGTTGGGGGAAGCAAAGATCTTGATCAATCTTACACTTACAGTACCATGGAGCATGTCCATTGTAGCGCCACCTGCACGAGTCCCAACAATGCACCGAGTGCTTGTGACCCGTGGAGCTCACCGATGCCCAGCAGCTCCAGTACAGGACGTAGTAAGATCCTGATGAATTCTTTCGATTGGCGGAAACGATCTTGGCTTCTATCCACTTCTCACCGCCTTCGTGCTTCGCGTTGGGCAATCCTTTGCTGGCGATTGCAATGCTGCGGTTTCTGATGCGAATTCAAAGATCAGCGGCTTTGATCTCTACAACGACATGTCTTCGGCGCTTCAACAATTGATCGAGAAGTTGGGCCGTGATGACTTCAAGATATACTTGAATGGCTATCCGGCATTGCTCAATGATGATACCGCCAGCTGCGATAATCCGACATTCTACTACTGGCAGCCTAGCCAGCATACCTTCCCACCGTATTGGAAACTGGGTGTACCTCTATGGGGACTTGCCGATCCAGCTTAATGACCTCGTCGGTGACCTCAATAGTATGCTTTCGCAATTAGCGAATTCTATCAATCGACATTATGATAGCCAATGCGTCTGATTCGTCGACCCAAACCCAAAGTTTACCAGCCATCGCTTCTGCGAAAAGGATGGGAACACGGGGGTGACCGAGCCAGACGAGAAGCGATTAAACCAATGGTTCTTCCACAATGACTGCCTAGACAATTCCCGGCCTGGTGAGGCGTCCGCACAGGTGAAATAACGAAGAGCTGGATGCTGTTACCGCTGGCAATTCTATCAAATGCGTGTGCCTCCTGGCTGAGACAGAGCAATGACAGGGCCGACCGAATGCTGTGGGACACTGCAAGGGCGGTCGCGGCGGGCACAAGCATGAACAATGCTGCTGATCCGACTTGTACCTTCGATGTGTTCACAGCTGATTGGAAGGCGATGGCAGACGGTCACTATTCTGCTGTCGAAATACCGTGTTATTTGCTAACACGGCGGGCGAAGACCTTTTGTCCACGTGCGCTGGGTCATCAGGCGTGCAAGATTGCCATCATGGACCTTTGGTGAAGGGGCTTCGACCCGTGAGGGCTGGAGCTGCTTAAGCTTGGCTCTAGTTTTGAAAAGTGTGTGGATACCATGTGATCAACGTAAGTATTTGGGAAAATAATAGAACACCTATGACCGAGAGTAAAGCTCAAAAGAGATCGGAAGTGAGCGTTCGAAGAATCAAATCTTCCATCATGAAAGCTGATCGATGAATGTCGATTTCCGTTCGACAAATGGCCACGGCCTCGAAATTTCCGTGTTTACAATCTCGAAAGTGATGCTCGAATTATTGTGCTTGGGTGGATTGGGTGTATGCTAAAATTGATAAACAAAAGGCAAAAAGATGTTCGTGACTGCATTTTTCAATAGCCCTATTCATCCCCAGGTCGATACTCGAAAGTCTCAACCCAGAATCGAACCCGGAACCCCAGGATGTTGCGCCATAATAGGAATAGTTCATTGCGATCAAACACCATTGATACAGTTAGATGCAATCCCTAGATCACACCCTTTAAGGTTTGATGCAGCAAGGTCATTATCTTAGATCAATTACGAATAATCGAGCAAATCTACCACTAGACTATGAGAGCCATTATCGGTTCGTATAACAGTCTTATCTCAATATATAACTTGCAAAGACGACGCTTAGGTAAGGCATGTTTACACTAGTCCTCTTCGGACCAACAGGGCTGATGTCTTGGCAATTTCAAAATACTTACCGTCCGTGCCGTCCTCGCCGTCCTCGCCATCATCCCGATTTCCTCCTTTACCACTAATCCTCGAGTCTTCGTACAGAAGCAGCTTGCTCTGGCTGCGGTCATGGCGCGCTTCGTGACTCTCTGTAGTTTTCTTCGGTGACCCTTCGTTCAATCTAGGAAATGTCCAAGAATGATACTCGACGGTCTTCAACATGTGAGTCCCATCCGAGCTACGATCTGGCAGGGTTTGATGATGACATTTGAGGCTGATTTATCTTCAGTATTCCACTTTTCTGCCGGCCTCGTTACTGGCTGTGTCTCTGCAACCTTGCTCCAACCCATCGACCTTCTCAAGACTCGGGTGCAACAATCCCACTCCACCTCCCTCCTCTTCACATTTCGCGAGATATTGGCAGGCCCAAATTCCCTGAAGAAGCTATGGCGAGGTACTGTCCCATCTGTGATGCGTACTGGTGTCGGTTCAGCTCTATATTTTTCAAGTCTCAATACGCTACGGCAACATGTGGCGAGGTCCAATCTCCTCACCTCCTCGGAATTGGTTGAAGCAACAAAAGGCCCCTCAGACTTTTCCTCATCTTCACTGCCAAGATTAAGTAATATGGCAAATCTCACAACAGGAGCTATGGCCAGAGCATCAGCTGGATTAATCATGATGCCTCTGACAGTCATCAAAGTTCGCTACGAGTCAACTTTGTATTCCTACAACTCTATATGGGGTGCTGGGACGGCCATTTTCAAAAATGAAGGAGTCAAGGGTTTCTTTTCGGGCTTCGGTGCCACTGCTATACGAGACGCTCCTTATGCTGGACTCTACGTCTTGTTTTACGAGCAATCGAAGCGACGCCTGAGCCAATTTCGTGAGGCAGCCCCACTGACAGACACATCTGAATCGTCGATTGGTATGACAACTTCCACATCGATCTCCATCAATTTTCTGTCTGGCAGCCTGGCAGCTGGACTTGCTACGGCCATTACGAATCCCTTCGATGCAGTGAAGACACGACTACAACTGATGCCGGGGCAGTATGGCAATATGGTTATTGCTGGCCAACGAATGATTAGAGAGGATGGTGTCAGGAGCCTTTTCGATGGCCTTGGGCTGCGAATGGGAAGGAAGGCCGTCAGCTCCGCGTTGGCTTGGACGCTGTACGAGGAGCTAGTCCGGCGAGCAGAGGTAAAATTCCAAGACAAGACGCCTACAGCGATATAATCCCCGCCAGAGGCCGCTATCTATCGAGGGTAATTCGTGTCCTGAGTGATGTGAACCTTGTGTGCGCAAGATTGTTACATTAGATCATAGAAGGTAAGGTAAGATCTCGGCATCTGCTTCTTCACTCTACTACTTGCAAACGAAAAATCAATATACCCATTGACCATAATAGGAGAAATCATTACCAATGTTCTAACATAGGTGAATGAATAGCTTTCTTACTCGCCAATTCTCCAAATAACTTCTTTTTGTTTGGATTTCGACGTGCATGGCAAAATGCCTCTATTTTATTTTTGTGTCTTCCAGTTCTCTATCTAGCATTCATTCCCTTGCACTAGTCGCTCGATTGATCAAGTTGAAATAAAGTTGACATCCTGCGACTACCTGCAATTTGTCTCTCCCAATTTATTTTCTCTCTCTTCAAACCCATTACAATATATATAGCATCATTGATTTTCACTTAGGATCCAAATGGTTTGGATAATTTCGACTAGGCTCAATTCAATTACATCATCTAATGCTCTTAATTCGTATTCTGTAATTACTGTCCCAGACTGTTCCCCCTTGGAAAATCTCGGCGATCTCTATCTTGTGAAGTCTTCACATTACACTGTATTGCCCCTCCAGTACGCACATCATACAAATGCATAGATTATGCGTTCCAGCAAGTCTCGGAACATCCCCAGAAGCGGTTCTCCCTTTTGTATACCCATGATGCATCTCACAATTTTTAAAAGATCTGTCAATACAGACTCTGGATTGCCCTAGCTCTCCGTTGACAAAGTTGGTGAACTTCGAACCTCGAATCTCGAAACTTAGTGAAGAACATAAGATTTAAGATCCTTGTTGCACCACATATCACAGAATCATAAGGCCTTCTTATAGTCACCCACACGCACTCAAACATCGTCATACAAATAGCGTACTCGATCAGAAGATTGGCAATTTCAAAAATCCGACGGCTAAAATGATCATGAGATTCACGAAGACCTCAGAGAGGCAGAATGAGGACCTCGATACCTGTTCCTATGTCCTCGAATTTGAATAGGACAAACGTACTATTCAAAGTCAAGAATCCACTTGCGGTCTTGTGAGGTTGCCAATGAGCCGTTTTCAATTTTCCGAATCTTCCTATATGATTATTAATCCTTTATCATTGCCAAGCAACTGGTGACACAATGGCGTTAGATGTCTTATTCGGCAGCTTTCAGTATCAGTGTCGACGTCGCGCAATTGTCGATGAGGTTCCAAGCTTTCATCGAAACATTCTCGGCAATCAACATTAGCACATGCATGCCGACTCTCGCCGCAAGACCAACACTTGACCGAAGGTAACGAAAGATCACCTCTCTCTCCGCCTCGCCTGCAGGCTGTGTGGCTGGTTCTCCTTCAAGTCTTTCTCTTCACCTCCAATCCCCGCCTTTCCGAACCGTTCGTCATCAGAAGTCATCTCCCATTAACCGTTATTTCACTTGTGCTTCCATGCGCCTTCCCCCTCAGCTCACAACAGAAATGCCTAAGAGCAGGAAGTTCAACAAAAATTCATATGCAAAGAAACGATAGACTTTGCAAAAGAGGAAGAGAAGCTCTTGTCGCTAAAGTGGGAAAGATATGAACCGACGGAACAGGAAAAGCGACGCTGGAAGGGACTGTCTTCACGGAGCCCAGCCAGACTTATGAACGCATTGATTCGGAAGCCAGAGTACCTTATACTGGCCATTACGTACTTAGAGATCAAAGATTTCGAAGAAGGCAAAGATGGCACTCAGCTTTGTTTGATTCCTGCGAACGACTGATGACACACTGGCCAGTTTTTATTTGATTCTAAGGTTGCTGACTTGATTGTAGACGACCATCCGCCAAATGTTTCCTATGGAGAGTTGATGAGATCAATCGCGTCAAATACCACTTCTCCGCATGTCAGTAATTCAGAATGTGGAAAGGAGGCCAGCGGCTTTACTGAAACGCTACAAAAACAAGATGGACGCCCATACCCAGACCAGAGACAAGATGACCGCGAAGACCGAAAATCTTGTAGTCCGGAGTCTGGCTCTTGGAATCAAGTTTGGATAGTGGCAAGGCATAGCCCCCGAGGGCAAAATGACAACATGGACTATTAGCAAGGGGAAGTAACCATTTGCCGCTGATATACATGATTTTCTTGCGACTGCCACACGCGAACAAGACTGCGAGGATCAATTTCAAGACAAAGTGGCTACCCAGCAAGCCAGCTGTCTTACTCTTGATCAGCGACAGTGTATGAATAATAATATGTACTCGAAGAAGATGCATCGGCAACAGAGTCTGGGACATGATGCTTCTCGTGAAAAGTACGAAAAGGAGTTGGACAGTCTCACAAAAATCAGACGCCAACTCGAGGTAAGTGGAAACCAAAAAGATAAATTATACCATGTGTTTATCGACCTTGTAGAGCCGTTATCGCATGATGAATGACAGTGAGGAGGTCTCCCAAAACTCTCCTGTGTGTGAAGAAAAAAACCGCCGCGAAATCACACCCTGGCCGATATGCCCTGGATACTGCCACTAGTGTCACTCTGCTCTGTGTCGGATATTGTGCCTACAGTGAACGCAACCGAAGCTAGGGCAATCGAGCTATTGCAACTATACAAGAGCCATGCTAGGGAAAATTCAATCCGATTGTCTTCAGCATGGGGGGATGATTCCTGGACGAAAGTTTGGGCAAGCCAAACGAATGTTGTAGAGGGAACATCAAAGACTTGACACTCAGCTCGACCCCTTTCGGAGCTTACAATTTGCTGAGACAAGGATCGCAAGGGCATTGGGTTGAGTGTGGAAGTTGAGCAATGTTTCTGTGCTCGCTTGTAAGTGCAAGAAAAATCACCAGGAATGATGTTCTAAGTGACTGGGCTTCGATGGATGTAAAGCAATTTCGTCGGGGCTTGATGTTTGTGTTTCTTTTCCTCCTTTGTGCAGCATACTGACGTGCTAACCCGGATTTGAATGTCATTTCCAACGTGCCCACTTCAACAGTCAGCTAATTTCAAGAGGCCACAAGTCTTTACGGCTCCTTACATAGTCAGCAGCGAGCAATACGTCGAACCAGAACCAGAAGAAGAGACCATCAAAACTAGTGTCGGTGTAATTTTCACCTATACTTGACTCTACGAAAGCGGGCACTTTCAGGTGATAGACAAATTTATCTTAAGATACTCGCAGGCCATGAACCTCTGGTACTAGCACCACGGTAGATTACAGCATCTTCAATGGATCATCAATCTACCACACACGCTTGACCACAGCTTACCAAACGAACCATCCTGGCTGACGAGATGGCCCCAGGGAGGATGGCTACGACATCGTCGCAGACGTGCTTTGGTTCCACCGCAGGAAAGTGCGCGAGATAATGCAAAACAAGTCTGACCTGCAGTGAGTGAGAAAAAGACCCTAATGGCGAGTATGTCGAAGGTGTCAAGAGCGAAGTCTAGGAAGGCACATGAGTGCACAACTACTACATATTTCGGAACAGCTCCCGCAGTGACATCGACACGACTTGATATCGAGATTTCGAAATGTAAGAAAGTCGGTACAATCTCTATGAGGATATTCTTTGAATTTTGCTCATATCGATACTCCAACTCCTAGGATATGAAAATTCCTTGCGGGAAAGGCCGTTGAACGCTTTGTCTCTTCAAGTTTATC
>JAABUH010003967.1_pt1:0-7500 | contig 12313 bp, 15 predicted proteins | sample 5559121 | NCBI WGS metagenome assembly JAABUH01 (sample SAMN10711871, study PRJNA513364) | rock metagenome | isolation source: Antarctica rocks | place: Antarctica: Victoria Land, Battleship Promontory nord | collected 2015-12-28 | reverse complement strand
TTGCAGAAAGCCCCGCGGGTCACATAGGGTTGTATGGCAGACAATTTGCACATATGTGTTTGGTTGTGAGCCACAGTTTGAACTACTCTTATGTGTGGTCAACAATTGAACGACTGTTCAGAGAGTGTGAGTACCTGTGTTTGGCATAGTCCTTTGACAAGCATCTTTGATTGAAGGAATTGCACAGTGGAAGAGGCAGATCTTACGGCGCTGAAGGTCAAAGGGCCTCGTTGTGGCGTCCAAGGTCGGCAATGTCCAGCATCAAGTACATTGCAATCACCTGCAAGGTAATGCCTACCAGCAGTCAAACAGCCATTGTCCTTCAGCACATCATGCAGCAACAGAGTCAGTGCCCTTTGAGTTGCAGATTGCATGTGCATGACGCCATTTATTTCAGTGCTTGATGCATCCGTCAACAAAGTTTTCACCTTGCATAGTTGACGGCTTTTCCCCAAGGTTCACCATCTTGCATGCAAGGTAGCAATGTATGCTTCATGCCACAGTCAAATGTGGACTTGCAAAAGTCACAAGCCAAAGAGGTTGTTGCTTGCCTTGACTATGCCACAATCTGCCAACATGCATTATTTCAGTTACAGGGTGACTTAGGCCGTGTAGAGCTATATGCTGAGACAACGGAGTTGCATAAGCAGTGGCTAAAGCACCTATTGACTGCGGCTGGACCAGATAAAGCGCTTTTGGCTGCAAATGGTGAGGCAGGTTGTAGCCAGTTGGTTGAAACTGCATCTGCAAACAAGCTGGCAGAGAGCCAAGCTGGTGATGAGGTGATAGCAAGACTGACATGTGCATTTTAGCATGCTTGCACAGCCTTACGTTCATTGCGGGTGCATACAAATGTGCAAGTCGACATAATTGAAAAGCAAGATACTTCTGACATTCATATCGTGCGTGTGCTTGCATGGAGTTGCAACTGTGCATCACACAGAAGTTGTGGCTGTTTGACTGTTTTTGACACACAGTCATGCTGCTGATGCAAAAAGAGCGTAGCCTGCCTGCTACAATGGTAGAGCTTCATGGCAAATGGATGCCACAGGGATCAGAGCAAGCTTTGCCAGACATGGCAAAGCTGCAGTCTTTGGTCCATGACGAAGGTTGTCAATTGCTGGTGCAACAGTTGGAGAGGGTCATGCCACAAGAGGATGACGTGTTCCAGGCAGTCTCCCAGCTAACTCAGGTAATGTTGATTCATCAATGTCGACAATGAGTGACTATATGGTGCAAAGAAGCATGCATCACATGTCAGTCACTTTGACCATGTGGTATTGCTGTCAGGTGCACAAGGTATTAGCCACCGATGTCAGTGCAGCAGCTGAGCTTGCACAGTCTGGGCATCTGGTGGACGCAGAGCTGGCTGACTTTGGCAAAAAGATTGTAGCATGTCAAAAGATGATGGAGTTTTGCAAGGTACTCTATGTTCATGGATGTGCTTCTCGATCTGTTTGCAGCTGCATCTCTGCACACTGGCAATGCTGCCCTTCTTGTGTCTCTTCCTTGTTGCCATATAGACTACCACATGGCGCAAGTTGATATAAGAAAATCTGACTTGCTGTTGCAACGTCACAGATTGAGATCAGAGGCAAGCTGGCTGAGCAACCTGAAGCCGGCTCTGTTACTAACCTGGTAAAGGATAAAGAGAAAGCTGAGCATGACCTCAAAACACTGTTAGCTAGCTTCAAGCAACATGCACAGAGAAAAATTGACTTGTGTCAGCAGCGTCAGAAGCACAATGCCAGCCTTCAGGAGGTCCTGCAGGCTGCAGAGGCAAGTGCAACAAGCAAGACCGAGTTGGCTACAAGCTCTCAAGAATGGTCTCTTGAGCATGCAAAGGGTGATAACACTAGTCAGATGACAGCATGCCAGCGCTTAGTGACAGCCTATGCAGCAACTAAACGTGCAAGGGAGCAGCTGCAAGCTTGCTTAAAGGAGGAATCGAAATTTCTGAATGAGCTGCATCAGCCGGTGCATCTCTGCTTGCAGCAATCTATTGAGATTCTGCACACGACTGCGGACCAACTGCGGCGGGATGACCCGCAGCGTGAGCAGAGGCACACTGAAATGCTCATCAGGTATGTCATTGGCTCTTGCTATTTGTTGTTGTTGCAGTTCACGCATCTGTCCCACGTGATGATCAGTGTCCTCTGAGTGGATCAGCAAGCATCTCCAGAGGTTGCCATGCACTGCAAGCTATAATTTTGCTGTGCTTACTTGGCAGCTACACTTATGTACGGGTGGACAACTTGCCCTGTCGTTTGCAGAGATGTCAAGAAGCAGCAAGATGAGGCCTCTCTACAGGAGCAGCAAAAGATGACTGCTAGGGATGCAATCAAAAATGTATTCAAGCACGCAGAGCAGCAAAAGGATTTGGCTAAGTCGCTGGTCAGAGCCAAGATGGAGCTGGAATTGCTTGTCATTGATGACAAGCACGTGAGTCTTGCACATGTTGATCACAGTGTCATGAAAGCAAAGGCTGAAAAACCACTTCAAGCTGCTCTCGCTGTATACAATATAGGTGTTTCACAACACAATGTTGTTGCACATAATCTTGCATTTGCGCCGCCTATGCTTGCACATGCATAAGTACCATTGTCAATGCAAAAGTGCTCTTGTTCATTCAAAATCAAGGTCATCCGATGCCCGGTGTGTTGCTGAACACAACATGGTCATGCAACATAAGATGCATGTGTGTTTGTGTGTGCAGCATGAGGCTTCCAAGGTTCAAGCACGCGTTACAGCTTTGTTGGCTGAGAAGGCTGCCCTTGCAAACACCATGGAGGTTCATGCACAGCTGCTGGCGTCTCCTGAGCTCTTGCAGAATCATCCTGAACTGCAGTGGGAGAAGGTGCCAGATGGCAATATGCCTAGACTTGGTGTTGCTGGGGAATTGCTGGCCAGAAACAAGAGGCTGTCTGACTTTAGGTGGGCACTCTAACTCTGTAACATGTAGTTTGCCAACTGATACTGGAACACACCACCTCATAAGCTCAACATGCTTTGGCTCTTTGGCTGTCACTTACTTGTATTTGAATGTCATGGAGATAGCTGTCAAACTCTGTATCAAGGCCTGAGCTGTTTATGTGCAATGCTGGTCTTGCATCACCAGAAAGGTTGGTCTTGAGCAAATTTGGAATTATCTGCCACTTGCAGTTTGACTAGAAACTGTGACTTGACAATCTATACTGTTTTGTAATTCAGACATCCTAGTCATGCAGGCTGTGATCCCTTGAGCTCACTGAGGTAGTTGCATTGCAGATCTTGACCTTGCCTAGTGCCAAGTCATCCAGCTGTTCAGCCTGCTTGTGACAAGCTTCTCATATTGCTTTTCTTCCGTTTTCTTGTGACAAGCCTTTTTTGGAGCAGCCACATGAAAATTACATTGCATTACAACAAACCGTGTGGTGAGGCGTAGACAGGTTCAATTGCTGAAACCTGTTGTCAGGGTGATTTCCATGCCAGCACCGATGGTCACTGAAGCAGAGGACAGCGAGGGCCGCAAGTGGGCTCTGAAGCGCATTCAGGGTGATGGGCACTCTGTGAGAGAGGCTGAACGGCTGGTCAAGCTGCGCAAGCACCCCTTGGTGGTGCCTCTGCAGAGCATCTTCATGGATGGGGGCGCCACCTTCTTGCAAATGCCTTTCTACAAAAATGGTGATCTGCGAACTTGGGTAGAGAAGATCAAGGTGAGTTGAGTGTGGTGTGAACTAAATATCATCATTTTTGAGGAGGCAAATGTGCTTTTTGCCAAGTGTTTGCGGATGTGCTACATTGTATCATGCCTATGAAGGCCACGTCCAAGTGCAGATGCACCAGCTTGCGCACGAAATGTGAGGTGTGTGTATTGCGGTGGATTACGGGTCATGCTCAGTAGCAGCAAGCCAGTCTTGTTGCTTTTAGTGAATCATGGAAGGCCTGTTGCATCTACCACATTAATGTGTTGTAGGTGCTGAAACCAGAATTACCTGAAGCACTTGGCTTGTGATGCTGGTGAAACGGGTGAAGTTTCAGGGCTTAAGATATCATATCAGTAACTCAGCTTGCACTCAAAGTCTGGCTTCTGCATACAGGCTGTCAGGCAGAACGCTGGCACCTTACATCCATTGGAGAAGGCCTCTGTGCGTTCCACAATGCGGCAACTGGCTCAGGTCATGGCTTTCACCCATCAGCAAGGCATCACACACCGCGACATCAAGCCAGAGAACGTGCTTTTGCAAGACAATGGCAAGATTGCCTTGTGTGACTTTGGCATCAGCAAGGACATCGTCAGTGGTGCCTATGAGAGCACCATGAATCTCTCAGCTGCAGGCACGCTGGCCTACTGTGCACCAGAAGCAGGTAAGTCCTGGCTATTGCAGTCGTGCAATCCTGTCTATACTTCATGTGTAGAAATGCATATACGTCAGGTGTGTATAATTACAGCCCCACAGGACCACCTAGCCTGTGGTTTAAGCAACTGCCTCACAAGCAGTTGGTCGGCGGTACGATTCCTGATTTTTCGAAACTTGGTTTACGAGCAGACGATGGGTCAAGTAGATACAGGCTGTACCTCCTAGTGGGGTCTTTCTGGAAACTTATCTGCCGCTTGCAGAGGGGAGTTCAAGTCACCTTGATTTCCTCTATATACAACGCCTAAACGGCGTAAAAGTTTATTTATTTATTCATAATTACAGCAAATGCAAGGCATAAGGCAAACGACGCTTTATGTTATTCCAACATGTACACAGAGAATTTCAGTTTGAAAAGGCAACATGCCAAATTGTGGCAAGCTGGGTGTAACCGCTGTCTGACAGACCGTGTGGCTATACAGGCAGTGATGCGTGGAAGCAACATCCCACTGCAGTAGACGTCTGGTCCTTTGGCATAATGCTGCTAGAGCTTGCAGCTGGGAAGCTCTTCTCCTGGGTTGCCCCCTTGAATCAGTTGGTGTTCCAAGCAGGCAGACTCAATGCAGCTGTACAGCTTTCAAGGGAGCAGCTACCTTCTGGTGATGCTTGGTTTGATGGTGTTTGGCAGCTTGTCACACAGCTGCTGGAAACAAGTCCTGACAAGCGCCCAAGCATGGACGCTGTGCTCATGTCAGACTTCTTCACATCAGACAAGCATGCACCGGACACTAGCAACACGCCAGTGGACCGCAAGTTTCGCATGTTGAACAGTCACCTAGATGCACTACGTCACAGCAGCAACAGGCTGCCAGCACATTTCATCCGTGTGCAGTCTGAACAGACTGTCTTGGCTGACATGGTGGCAGCCTTTGGTGATCAGGCAGTGCCGTTGGGCAAGGTGTTCTACATCAACTGGGGCCCAAACAGTGTGCGCAAGCCGCTGCAAGAGGTCATGGACATCTTCTTGATCCAGCTTGGTGCAGACCAGACCATTGCAGCTCTGTTCCAGCAGTGTGACAAGACCCGCCGGCTGTGGCGCAGTTTTCTGCCCCCTAAGCAGGCTCCAAATGCTGCCAGGCAGCAGCATTACCAGGCAGTGGGGAGAATACTTGCCAAGTGCCTTTTGGAAGGCATTCACGTGCCCATCAGCTTTTCTGCAGCTCTGCACAGCGTGCTGGTGCACGATGAGTTGCTAAGTAGCAGCTCAGATGAGTGCATTGCTATGATGGCAGACTTTGATCCTGATGAGGCGCAAAGGCTGAGGCAGGTGCTTGCTGCTCACCACGGAGATGGCAGTGAGCTTATGCTGACAGTGGGAAGCATGCTGAGCAATGGCGATGAGACCATGGTGACTGATGCTAACAAGGAAAATATCATCTGCCAGAAGGTGCTGACAACTTCATGAATGTATTGATGATCTGCATTCAGCTTGCAAGTCATTGTTTGCATCTCTGGGAGCAAATGCTGGGCTTGAGCTTGTTCATATCTGTGTCCCAGACAGCGCTTGGCCTCACATAGGCAATGCATGCATGCAGCTGGCAACATGAGCATAATTGTCGAGCCACACTGCCATTTCTTGTCTGCTGTTGGTGGCATTCATGGCCATCAAAGCAAGCTGCATTATACTGTATTTTCAGGTGTTGACGCAGTGCCTCAGGTATTTCAGTCTTACCGCAAGGCTTGCTTGGTGTTGCAGGTCCGGCAGACTCTGGTGGAGGACAGGCGTGCAGCGCTAGAGGCAATCAGGGCAGGCTTCTGCTTGCTGGACCTTGCTGATCACCTAGAGCACTTCTCAGGAGTGGAGCTGGCCACTCTGTTCTTTGGGGAGCAGTATTTGGATGTGGATGCGCTTGTCAATGCTTTTCGCATGGAAGGAAATGACGCTTCTGGCAACATACAAATCTGGCTGGAGCGCTTTGTCAGAATGCTATCAGAAAACAGCATCAGGGTGTTTCTGGCACGTGTCACCAACAAGCTGACCCTACCTAGGTCAGGACAGATCATCACCTTTGAGCTGAGCACAGCAGCAGAGCAGCCCAGGTTTTCCCCAGTAGCCAGCCACATGCAGCTGCCACAGTGTGCGTCATTTGAAGCTTTTGCATCACGTATGGGTGTGGCATTGCGTCTTGGAGAGTACATGTCCAGAACCGGCACTCAGAATGAACAAAGGCTGACAAGGGAAGAAGAAAGGGCAATTGTGGCAGCCATGGGGGGTGAGATCCGCGCAGGGGGTTACTACCGGTGTACTTGTGGGTACATCTATGCTGTGGGAGAGTGTGGGGGCCCAATGCAGAGAGTGCCCTGCCCTAAATGCGGGAACAACATCGGTGGACAGCATCATCGTTTGGAGACCGGCAATCAGCATGTGGCATTGGATGGTGCAGGAGCGGCTGCTTGGCCTCAGTAAACATGTTGTATCTTGCATTTCAGTGTGCGCCAGCTCAAGCAGCAGTATTGGAACATTAGGGCTCCTTTTTAGTCTGACAGAACAGCCGTACCTGAAGTAGTGCTTGCTGACCTGGTAGCTTTTGCCAAATTTGTAAATATCTCTGTTGATGATGAGGCTGCAGCTGGAGACAATTCAAGCCCTTGCAACTGGCAAAGAGGTGCAGAACGGATGCACTTCATTGCAACAAACACCTGCATTTGCTTGGCCAGTGGCTGATGGCTCTGAAGCTATAACAAAGAGACAGAAACGACTGTGGAGACTGTCACAGTGTTGGTGACCTGCAAACTTCAGCATCCATGTTAAACATCACGACACATGGCAGCGTGCTTCCTGGAGCTTTTGTTGTGAAGAGGCAGAAACAGTAATTTAGTCCCAATTGTACGCTGATATAACATAGCAAATTTTGGGGTACTGTACTTTTTTTACAGCAGTCAGACACAAGCAAAATGCCAAACAGAGCATGTTAATGTATGGCCCTTTTGGTGCTATGTCAGCATAGTACTAGTATAGGCAGATACATATCTAGCAATTTAGTACCTGCCTAGTGCTTACAGGCTTGAAAGCGATGCAGCTCTCAGTGCAATATCAACATCAGTCACTGCGTCTCACTTTGCATGCTGCACATCACGCTCTAGTGTTGAAAGGCAGCATGTT
>JAABUH010003963.1_pt1 | contig 12327 bp, 24 predicted proteins | sample 5559121 | NCBI WGS metagenome assembly JAABUH01 (sample SAMN10711871, study PRJNA513364) | rock metagenome | isolation source: Antarctica rocks | place: Antarctica: Victoria Land, Battleship Promontory nord | collected 2015-12-28 | reverse complement strand
TCGACGGGGGGCGGCGCGCGCGGCCGCGCGCGCAGGTGCAGGCTGGCGCGCGTGCCGGCGGTGGTCGAGCGCCTGAGCGGGCTGCGCATCCTGGACCTGACCAACAACCCGCTGACCAACGCGGGCCTGCCGGCCGGCCTGGCGCGGCTGCCGCACCTCAAGGCCATCGGCCTGAAGAAGAACTGCCTGACCGCGGTGCCGCGCGTGCTGGGCGCGCTGCGCTCGCTGCAGGAGATCTACCTGGAGGACAACACCGAGCTGGAGGTGGGCGCCCGCGCCCGTGCGCTTTTGAGCCCTGGGGGGGGGCGCTGTGTCGTCGTGCTGAGGAGGGCCTGCATGTAAGCGCCATGCAGTCGCCTGCACAAGCGCGGGTTCCTGCAAAGGGGCCTCGGGGGAAGAGCCGGCGAGCGCGTGTCTCTGGGATGAGCTGACGGGTCCGAAGGAGAGCAGTGGGCTGTGGCCGTCTCACGCGACTCTGCTGTATGCTGTCAGCCCAGCCTGCCCGCCACAGCTCCAGGTGCCGTCTGCACTGCTGTGGGGCTGTTGTGCAGCGCTGACACCTCGGCCCGCGCGAGGGCAGCCGCCGCCGGGGCGCCTGCTGGGGCGTGGGTTTGGTCGGCGAGCCGCAGCCGGGCGCGTCGCGCGCAGGGCAGCACGGCCTGCGTCGCGGCGCCGCGGTGCCCCGCGCGCCGCCGCGGCGGGCGCGGCAGCGCGGGCCCGGCTGAGCGGGGCTTCTGGTGGGGGGCCTCAGGGCTTCCGCCTGCGCGCGCAGGTCGAGGACAACATGGACTACATCGCGGCGCTGCCGCACCTGCGCGTGGTCATGATGGGCAAGCAGTGGGGCTCCTGGGCGCCGCGCAGCATGCACTTCTTGACCGAGTTCGCCGCGCGGCTGGCGCTGCGGCACGGCTCTGCAGACGTGCTGCGCGTGTCGTTCCCGGGGCACGCGCCCGCCGGCGGCGCGTGCGAGCTGCTGTCCTGACGCGCCGCGCGCGCGCGCCGGCGGCGGCCGGGGGCGAGCGCGCGCGGCGCCGCGCTCGCGGCGCCCAGCGGCGCGGCCCGCCCGACTGCACGGCCTGCAGCGGCGAAGCACGTGCTGTGGCCCCGCTGCAAGCATCACATGCGGTCAGCGCGCGCAGGCGCCAGCCAGGGGGCTAGCCGCTGATCGGCCGGGTGTGCGCCGGGCGCGGCGAGAACGCAATACGCGCCAGGCGTCGCCTGCCTGCGTTCTTCCCAGGGACTCAGGCAGGTGTGTGATATGCCGGGGATATATGCATTTGTTGCGCTCGCTGTTTCGCTTTGTGCGGCTGCCAGCGGCAGGGGCAGCACGGCTGCGGTGCTCGGGGCGTTCGAGCGGGCTGCTGTGGCAGCTGCACACAGTTTTGATGACCGCGTTTGTCTCTGTCGAGTGTCCGGCTACTTGGCGGGTGAGGTCAGCAGCGAAGGTGATCGAGATCATAAAAAGGCAATGTGTGAGCACGAGGGCTGTGCACTGCTTAGTCTATGTGTTCAAGCATTGTTTTTAGTTTCAGGCTGCGAGGCCCTCATGTTGGCGCAGGAGTTGAAAGGCCACCAGTGGTGCTGTGCCGCCATCTGGGGCAGCAATGTGCTCGCTGCGCATCCTGCATATGGTCTCCCGCTCTGTCAGATATTCGAGTGGCTCTATGTCTCCCCCTGTTGGGGAGACATAGAATGCCTGTGTCGTGATGCGCATGTAGGCACCAGCCGCGGCGCACCTCTTGTGTGTCCTGTGACGGCAAGGTGAAGGCAGGGCGAGTGGTGTGGCTCTCACTGACATTTGAACTGATCAGAGCAAGTAGTAGCATGATGCATATGCACCACCACCATATATACAAAGATGTGCATGCCGCCACACATACTGCACTTTGTGAGACAGGTCCGAAGGTTCCTGGAGCCGTGGTGCTGTTCATCAGCCAATGCTCGGGGCTGCGCCCAAGAGCTCTTGCAGGTAGCCCACAAATGTACTGAAGTCGAATAGCTCTGCCGCACCAGCACATGCCATGACTCAGACCGAATACATACGGGGTCCATCAAACATCCCATACCGCACCCATCCTCTTAAAACTTTCCTAGCAGCGCCCATGCCGACTAACATGGGCGAGGATGGGCCCCGAACATACATTGCGACATCCAGCACAAGGGCTTGCAAGCCTGGCCCTGCGGAGTGACATGTGTTGGAGCCACAGGGCCGTAGCACAGTGGGCATGCTGGTTGAGCAAGCGGGCTTGCCAGCAGACACTGGTCACGCCCGAGCCCTGCACCGGGTGCAGCACATTCCGGTTCCGGCCAGCACACAGCCGGCAAAGCTGGCAGGTTTAGAGCAGGGTCGCGTCCAACCCAGACGCAGGCACGGCCAGGCCAGCGCTGAGTGGAAGGAGCGAGCCCGCCCATGACTTCGTGTATGACTTTTCTCGCTCGGACCCTGAATAGGCACAGGCCGCGCCCGGTGGCAGCACAACGCCTTCTGCCCACAACCTACGGGTTATGGGCATGGCTCAGCAGCGCAATAACGCATGCCGGCCGGAGCTCAATGCGCGAAGAGGCCCGTCAGCGGCAGCGGCACACCCAGGCCGGACGCGAGCACGACCAGGCCGATGCTGAGCGCGACGAGCGAGGCCGCGCCCGACAGCCGCGTCGTCGCGCGCGCGCTCTTCTCGCCGATCGCGCGAGACGTCGCGCCTGCACGCAGACCCGCACTGCAGCCTTGCGCCGTACACAGCAGCTCCCCTCCCAGAAAAATTGAGCTGAGCTAATGCAAGGGGTCTGGCGTTACAAGCACGTCCGGGAGATTCAGGGGCAGCAAGCGCGGCCCCCAAGATGCTTGCCGTGCCCGCCGTAACAGGCCCTGCAAGGGGGGTATTGCACAGCAAGGCCCAGCACACATCCTGCAAACACATCAGAGGCATCAGCCGCAAAACTTAAGGGTTTAGAAGCAAACTGGCGCTCCACTGGCTGCCCTCTGGCGTCTGGTTGCGCGCACGGCGCCAGCGCCTCCCCGGCCAACGAGCGCAGCATGCCAGCAGCACACAGACGTGGCACACCTCAGCGGCGGGCGCTTTATGACAGGGCCGCGCGCACCGATCACCGCCGCATAGCCGCCCATCGCCGTGACTGTGCCCAGCACGAATGTGATGATGTACGCAAACGCGGCGAGCTTGGTCGGCAGGGTCAGCGCCGGCACGATGACGAACAGCGCGTCCGGCTGCGGCCCGCATGCGATCCGCTGTCAACACATCGCGCACGCTCTTCCCCTGCTCTGCCAACAGAGCCACATGGCAGCAGCACTGAAGTTGCAAGTGCTGCTTGCTGATGCAACCTAGCCAAAGGAGTCCCATCGAAGCGCAGATGGGGAGTACTCAGCTCTTTGCCCAGCGTGAGCTTAAATGGAATCTGGACTCGCTCCTGTCTGTGCAAAGTGCTTGGTGGCGTCTGCATCCCAATACGCAACACAATGCGCCAGCGCTCACTCACACGCTTCCCTCGGCAGCCACGCGCCGGGCGTGGCAGCGCCAGGCGCGCGCCTGCAGCCCAAACACGATGCCGGTGAAGAGCGTGCGCGCATTGGTGCCCCCGAAGCGCGTGCTGGCCTCTGCAGGTGGCAGCCCAGTCGCCCCGCTCGCCGCTGCGGCGAAGTCAGGGCCGCCGGCGCTGCCGCCTGCACCTGCGCCCCGCGCCGCGGCCTGAGCGGCTTCGCCGTGCGGCGCACGCAGGGACGCGGCACAAGGCGCGCTGCAGGCTCGTGCTGTTGACGCCAGTGCTCGCGAAGGTGCGCGCGTTTCCACACGCCGCAGCCTCGCCGCACGCGTCCAGTCGCCACCGGCGGCGGGATCGGCACGGCTGGCTGGCGCAGCTTGCCCCGCGCACCCTCAGCGGCATTCCAGGCCTGCACACCCTCAGCGGCAATTTTACCAAAGAAAAGAAGGGCGGGCCGCGCCTGCCAGCGCGACCTGCGGCTCCGCCGCCGCCTCTGGGTGCGCGCTGAGCGTCTCGTACAGCCCGGTCGCGCCGATGACGATCAGCGTCAGCCCCACCGTCGCCGAGCCGTACTTCGACAGCGCAGGCACCAGCGTCTCGAAGCGGTCCTGCGGCGGCGCAGGGGGGCGCCGTCGGCACTTCCATAATGACGGCCGCGCCTGGCTTTGCCCAAGCGCCGACGCCTTGCGTGCCCCCTGCCCCCGCCAGGCGCCCGGCTCCTAGCAGGAGGGCTCGCTGAGCTTGCACCCGCGCCATCGAGCCGGGCGGGCGCGCACGGCGGACGTGTGCAGGCACACGCAGCTATTTTTCCCACGCGCCAGGGCAGCATGTGGACGCACGCGTGTCCCCGTGCGAGTCCCCATGCTGCGTTCAGTGCTCCAGAGCGACGTGTAAAGCACATGCATGGCGGACAGCACGCACGCGCTCAGCAGCTGCCTGCCGCCTGCAGTGCCGAGCTCGCAGCTGAGCGCGCAGGGCGGATGCAAATGACGGCCTTTTTTGGTTGTGCTGCCTTTCTTTTACAATGAAATTAAAGCGCGCGCCTTCAGCACCACCATCAGCAGGCCCAGCAGCAGCTGGCCGATGCTGTGGCCGAAGCCCCACAGCGCGCCCAGCAGCGCGCCCTTCACGTGGCTCCGCCCGATCGTCAGCGGCGTCAGCGCCTGCAGCCACCGCAGCTGCGTTGCTTGCGGTCCGGCCCACGGCAAGCCCAACACAAGCTCTGCGGCGACCGCGGTGCCAAGTGCGGGGGCGACCGGAGCGAGCTTGGCCAGGCAGCAAGACCGCGCGAGGCTTGGCCGCTACGTTGGCACGTGCCACGGTGACAGCTGCTGCACTGAGCTTGCACATGCAGAGCGCACCGCCAGATGGTCGGGCCCAGACAGCGTGTGCAGGCAGCCGGCCACCAGGCCCGCCCCCGCACTTCGCACCGCCGACCTCGAGCCTGCGGCCAATGCACCCCTGTTGGCACGCTGCCGGGGCTGTCGGCTCAGCGGGCGCAGCAGCGGCCGCAGCGTGCGCTCTGAGCCGGTCGCCTGCTGGTGCTGGGACAGCTTGCATGCTGCACCGTCAGCCCTGCAGGCGAGCAGAGCCATGCGCGCCTTCCTGGGACACGTGGTGGGCTGCGACAGTGAGCGAGGCCAGCGCCCCGCCGGGCTGCCTGGCGGCCACCGCTCCCCACGCCACCACCGCCGCCGCGCACAGCGCCGCTCTCGCGACCCATGCTGCCGCGCCGGCGTGCTGCTGCGGCTGCTCGCCGCTGCCGTCCCGCTCATAGGCCGCGCCCGCAGCCGCAGCGGCCGGCCCGCGCCAGCGCCTTTGGACTCTGCACCGCAGCGCCGCCCGCTGCGGCGCCTGCAGGCAAGCACTGCGACACCGGGCTGCGCATTGGCCGCGGCTGGAGAGCAACGGCTCACAAGGCGGGAGTGCCCTGTGCGGCAGCGCACGCGGCGACCGCCCGGCGCCCAGGCCCACCCCGCACGCGCCCCTCAGCAACATCAGCGGGGCATTGGAGCAGCAATGTCAGAAATGTGGTGGATCGTCAGCAGGGGGGTGCCACCACCGATGCGTGTGTGCGAGGCAAGCTCCCCTGCTGGGCCAGCTGCTGGGTTACAAGCAGGGTCCAAGGTCCTGCACGCTCAACTCGTTTCGTAGTCAGTCCTACTGCATAGCCCTGCTGAGGAGCTTGCACGGGTGCTGCTGTTGGCAGTGCAGCTTACCGGCCTGCTCCTGCACCTGTGCCACACGGTAAAAACCATGCCGCGTGGCGCGCCGCTCGCGCCCGGTGACCTGCAGGCCGCCAACGTGACGCTGCACTGGCTTAAAAACCACCGCGTGGTTGTCTCGCCAACCGCGCTGCACGGCTGGGTGGAGCAGACCAGCCCGGCCTGCGCCGCGGCGTCCGTCGCTGGCGCTGTGCAGGGGCTGCTGAACGCCCGTGGCGGCAACTGTTCTGCAGAGCGCAGGCTGAGCCAGGCGGACGCGGTCGAGGTGCGCGTATATTCCCATTCCGCATGTTGGTGCTCTGTCACCAGTGTCTGCAGTATGTGCCGAGCAGTACTTGCTTCACATACATCAGGCTGAGCCCGTCCTGCAACGGCAGGTGTATGTTGGCAAGGCGCGGAAGCTGCTGCGCTGGCAGGAGCAGGAGCTCAGCAAGAGGCTTGGCCTGAGTGATGCGGAGCCCCTTGCCGCGCTCGAGGACAGCCTGCTCGACCCCACGTTCGCTGCGGAAGTGCGCAAGCGGCCTGAGGTGGCCGCTCTGGCAAGCGCGCTGCAGCGCGCGGTAGGTGCGACACAGAGCACAACCTTGTGGCTGCACGGGAAGTCTGTGTCTGCATGCGAGGCTCCGCGTTGTGTGACTATGTGGTTGTGAACATGAACGTATGTTGTGCAGCGCGCTCCGCCCTGTGCCCAGTCGAGCAAGTCTGCAAGAGCCGGTGAAAGGTTGCATTGCCCTGCGCCTGAGGCCCTGCGGCAGGAGAAGCGTTGCTCCATGCCTGAGGAACGTGCACTTGCGGCAGGAGAAACAGCCGACAGTGGACGCGACCCTGCGGCAGCAGCTCCTGGCCGTCGCTCCAAGGCCAATGGCGGCGAGGGCGGCGAGAGCGAGGAGCTGTGCGAGTCCATCGTGGACTATGCGCAGCACGTCGTGAAGCAGAGGGCCGACAAGCGCGCTGCCGCGCTGCCGCACGACCTCAGCGACGTGCTGCGCAAGCAGCTGGCGAGCGACCGAGGTGCGCCGGGCCTCTGTGCTCACGCCTGAGCTCGGTGCTGAGGTGTGCCAGAGGCACTCGTGTGCTGCAATACCACGCTGGCGCTGTACGACCTGTGGCGTGGCGCTAGCGCGCAAACACCCTTGAGGCGGCCCGCACGCGCGCGGAGGGGCAACGGGGTCACGGAGCACTCACCAGGGACCTGCTTGGCGGAGGCGTATGATGATGAGCGCATGACCATCATGGCGTGACCATCTTGTATGATCATGCGACTCTGCCAGCAGTCCCTGGTGAAGTGCTGGATGACCCCGTGCGCCCGCTGCTTCCGCTTGCCCCCCCGCGCGCGCATGCGGCGCGACGCAATGCGCGCACGCCCTTCAGGCGGCAGCAGCAGCAGCGGGCGCTGCGGGACGGCGCTTCTCGCGGTCTTCCGTAGTGCTGGATCATATGCTGGTGCACGACTTCAGCACTAGCACGCCGGACAGCGCTAGCAGGCTGTAAGGTCACGGTAGCTGTCACTCAGAAAGGTGTTCAGTATGCGCCGCTGCAGCCCTGCCATGCAGCAGCAATGTCTCGCGCTCGTGGCAAGCAGACGCGCCTATCTGTGGGCTCCGCCGCGCGGCGACGCGCTGCTTGGGCGATGTCATCACACATGCCTCGACTGTATTGAGAGAAGCGCGGGGGAGTGCCGCGCAGGCGGGCTGCTGGACGATGTGGAGGAGTGGCTGCTGCAGCGCGCGGACCTGTGGGACCTGACGCGGTCGGCCTCGCCCTGCACGTCCTCCATCGGAAGCGCCAAGGTGGCCGGCGCGCTGCAGGACCTGGGCGCGCTGCACGGCCTGGCCGGCCTGCGCGTCTGGCGCCTGCTGGGCCTCAGCGACAAGGAGGACCCCGCGGAGCACCCGGTGCGCCCCGGCGCGCCCGCGCGGCCGCGCGTCGGGCGTGCCGCCCGCCCGCACGCCCCGCGTGCGTCCGCCCGGCTTGCAGCCTGCGCGGGGAAAGAAAAACACTTGCACCCGGCGCCTGCTGAATGCTGTTCGCGCAGAGCGCTCGGGATGCCTTCCCCTCTGGCTGCATGCGTATCCTGCCTCTGTGCTGGCAGGCATCGGAAGACAGGCTGATGCATAGAGCAACGCATGGCCCAATGGGGGCCCCATGAATTTACGTGCGCTGTGCCAGCAGGAGGATGGGTGCTGCAGGGGATGGGTGGGACCCTTGCTAGCGAGTGCCGACTTGATAGCATTGCTCTGCCGGCAGGGGGAAAGGCCTTGCAGCTGCGGGGGTTACAGCAAGGAGCCGGCGCGCATCCTCGTTAACTGTGGCACGAGCACTAACTTTCTATCGAAGTTCTTTGCTCATTGGGTAGGCGTGTAGGGGCACGGTAAGCGCGAGCCACCGTGTCTCCCGCTGAGCAAAACTCAGGCAAGCAAGACTCTGATAGGAAATCGTTGCTCGTGTTGGTGTCGGTTAGGATGCGCGCCGGCTGCTTGCGTATGTATCCGCGCGGCTGCTAGGCAGTCTCTCCTGCTGGCAGAATGATGCCGTTCAGCCAGCACTCGCTAGCAAGGGTCTCACACCCATCCCCTGCAGCACTTCCTCCTGCCGGCACACCGCAGGTCGCTCATTTTCTCGCATGCAGCGCCGGCCCGGCGCCAGCGCCGCGCAGCGCAGATGCAGGCGGCCCATTCGTTTGCATGCAGCGCCCGCCCGGCGCCAGCGCCGCGCAGCGCAAGCGTGCGACCTGAGCGTGGCGGGGGGGGGCGGCAGGTGGCGGAGGACGACGCCGACGAGCAGGTGGACGCGCAGTGGAAGGCGCTGTGCGCGGCCGTGGCGCGCGCCGACACAGCGCTCGTCATGCACATGCCGGACCACTACTCGCTCGTGCACGCCGTGCGGCAGTGGACGGTCGAGAATCGTGCGCGCCGCGCTGTCCCCGCCCGCCCGGCCCGCCCGCACCGCTGGGACAGCGTTCGAGGCTCCCACGTGCTGCCCATGTGCTGCCGCATGCGCCTGAATGCCTGACGATTAATGTGCCTGGATACCTGGCGCTCGCTGGGACGGCCGCACTGGCTGGCTCCCGGTTAGAGTGCCGATGGCACTATGGTGGGTTTAGTAGAGCTCGCGTATGACATGCATCCAGCACATTCTTGTTTGAGGGTTTTTCTGAGAAGTGGCTCGGCATCTGGCGCAGGGTATGCGGGGGACGACGAGGAGCGCCAGGTGCTGGTGGCCAGCCCGGGCCAGCAGCCCAACAAGTGGCTGGACTGGGAGGACGTGCGCGACATGCTGCTCGACGCCGACGAGCACGCCATCATCGCTGCCTCCACTGCGGCGGCGCAGCCAGAGCAGCCGCTAGCTCCTTGACTGGCGCCGACCGTCGAGTAGCAGGAGTGCTCAACCCTGGACTCTGTTACGTTATGGGTGCACATTTTTGTTAGACACAATCAATAGTCTTGTGACAATTTTGCAGCTATGGCGCGCTCAGGTTTTGGATTGCATAGGTACGTCAGCGCCTAAAGATAGAAGTGGACCGTGAGTGGCTATCAGCCTTCATGACAAAAGGTGCTCGTAATTTGTCGATGATCTTAGTATTAGCCTGAACGCTTTCGATAGACGTAGATTAATGGCAGCCTATTAGTGCTGTGTTGTTACACACTGTGCAACACACAGTGGCTTGTCAAACAGCACAGCATTAGTTACATCACATGCTGGGTGGCTGCCCTCAGCCTCGCACACCTCCTGTTTGTTGCTGAGCACACATGCAAGGGCTCTGCACGGCGGACGCCATGTACACCTTCTGGTACGCCCAGCATACACGTCTGCGTCTACATTAGTCTGGATACAACCGAGACATGACCCCCTCTCGCTTGCTTGACAGCAGGGGTAGCCCGCTACGCCCCGCTACATGCATAGTGTGTGCTCAGGTCCCAAGCTCTCGTCAGAGCACGGCACTGAGCTGCATGCGTTCTACGTTCTTGGCCACAACAGCCGCCTGCGTGAGCACAGCTGCAGGCTATACATACATGCCTTGTATGCTCACATGCCTACGTGCTTCCCGCATGCGCCCATCTTGGCTGCGCGCATTATGTTGATGCGGCCCCGCGAGCAGAGCATGCACCTGTCCTCAAAATGATGCCCGCCGATACCCGCTGGGGACACACGCCCTGACCCTCACTAGAAACAACCTTACGCCCGTTGCTGAACACTCGAGCTGCAGAGCCTTGTTTTGTTGCGCTGTTACATAGAGCGCCTCAGCTCACATTCCAGGTGCGGGGCGAACGTGCATCTGTCCCAACCTCTGCCAGCTCTTATGTCGGGCGCGTCTGCTTGATCGTTGCAGTCGTGCCATAGGGACTGCTGTGTCGCCACTCTGCTGGCTCAGGCTGAACCAAAATCCCGAGCAATTGCTTAGGCGCCCACACCAACACCCTCTCAGCCCGAGCCCGTCGCCAGCGCGCCTGTATCTGCTGCGCGCCGCTCAGACAAGGGTCTGAGGTCCAGCCGCAACGCCTCAGCCAAACCCGCTCAAGCGCCTGCAGCGCACAGACCATGGCAGCTTCCACAGGCGGCTCGGGGCACAGCCGCATTTGGCCCACACGCGTGCGCGCTGGCGGCTCGGCGCGTCAGTCGGCGCGCTCGGGCGCCTGCTGCGCGTCGATGAGGCGGCCCAGCTCGACCTCCATCGCGCTCGCGGCCTCCGCGCGGCCCTCGCGCAGCAGCTGCCGGATGCGCAGGTGCGCCTGCATGAACGGGTGGTCGCGCAGCCGCGCTGCGCGGAGCACAGCCGCCGGTCTACCTCCGTTCTGGTCCAGGGGCGCATGCGGAGGAGCCTGCAAGCCCTGCCAAGCACAACCCAGCAAGCGCTCGTCCGGGAGACGTACCAGGCCAACCAGGCCAGCCAGAGGGTCATGCTGAACATGGGTTTTGCCCCACGGTGAGCTCAACCTTGCGCATCACTCAACCTTGCGCATCACTTCCGCGTCTGGCACGCCCCTCGCTGCCACTGCAGGGCGCATCAGCGCGCGGCAGCTTGCAGAGCTGCTGATGCTGCGCCGCGCGAGCAGGCGGCGACCAGCGAACTGGGCGCGGCGGGCGGCCGCACCTGCTGTCGCGTAGTCCTCCTCATGCAGCGCGACCGCCATCTCGCGCTTGATCCGCTTGATGGGGTCGGGCTCGTCGCCGCTGCGGCGCGGGCAGCCCAGTCGCATCACCGCCATCACGTGCCCGATTGTTTCCGCGCAGCGCTAGATGCCCTTATTGGTGCCTGCCGAACTGGCAGGGCCGCACCGGATGGTGGTCAGCGCCGCGCTGGACGTGAGCTCCTCCTCATCCTCAGGCTCCGCCTGACACGGCATGCGAGCGGCAGCTGTCAGGCCTCAACACCAGCGTGCGGGCGCAGAGGACGCGCGAGTCACGGCCCAGGAAGCCAGACGCCGCCAAGCTTGGGGGCAGGGTCTGTCGCGGGGGCGCGCGGCGCACCTGCCCGCTCATCACGCGCGCGATGGACGTGGCGCACCGCGCCCACACCACCTTGTTGACGTAGATCGGGCACTGCGACTGCAGCGCATGGCCACACACGGGTGGGCCGCATGAAGGCGAGCACAGCCGGGCGATCTAGGATGACCGCAAATCGGCACGCATGCGCAAACTAGGTCAAGGTGGAGTTACACACCACAATGTACACATGCTCCTTGCAGGCAGCCTCAATCTTGTCAAAGGCCAAACCTGCAGGCCTTAAAGGTGCAGCCCGTCGACAAGCAAACGGGCAATTGCTGCGACCATGCGCGCGCGCAGGTCCGGGCCAGAGCCAGGCGCGCCTTGAGCGCAAGCCAGCAGCCGTCGGACGGCCGGCAGTCGCAGTCCCACACCGCGTTGCCCGAGTCGGAGTCGCCGAAGAAGAGGCGCCTGGGTACGTGCAGGGTGTGTCAGTCGCATGGGGGGCCTACTCTCGCATATGCGCACCATGGTGCGTCATAATGCATGGGCAGGCTCACACGCCACTCGGCTCACTCCAAGCTGTACGGCCAGCCCGGCATGTAGCACAAGCAGAGTCGTCCGGCGCCTTTTGCTGCCTGCTGGCCGCTAGGCAAGTGCCAGGGGCTGCATGCCCGCACGATGCTGCCTCAGGACCACTCCTACTCTGGAGAATGTGCAGCTCGCGAGCAGCCGGGGCCGCACCCAACGTATGTAGAGTCCTGGAGGCTTACGATGGCCACGCGGATCAGCCGCCAATCCCGCTTGCTGATCTCGTGGCCGCGCTCCAAGATCTGCGTACGCCACAACCATTACGCCGAAACAACAAGCGGTGTCCTCCCTGCCCGGGCCAGCCGTTCACAGGGATGGCAAGCCAACCTCCGCGGCCAGGCATCTAAGCACCATGCACCCCGCAAGCTTGCAATAACACTGTGCTCCGAGGACTTCACTAGTATTCACAAGCATGTCATCCAGTGCATGACAGGCGACCTCTCCCCATATCACAGGCACCCGGCCACGCGTGCCTTTCCCCCCTCGAGCTAAGTCGAGCAGGCTGCTGTGCAAGTGCCTCCGCGCAGCGCTCATGACATGACACAGGCGCCAGGCCGCGCGCGCTCGCGTGCCACAGCGCTGCGGCCTGTTC